>ERZ1292632.18-Hain-H43-01um-R2-18-length-172614-cov-10_pt1 | contig 172614 bp, 102 predicted proteins | sample MGYA00564407_ERZ1292632 | MGnify/ENA primary metagenome ERZ1292632 (study PRJEB36523, sample SAMEA6512637) | groundwater metagenome | collected 2019-01-08 | study: AquaDiva: Metagenomics assemblies of 32 groundwater samples | reverse complement strand
CGATAAGGCCGTCAACGGATTCGATCCCAGCCCCAGGCTTGACGGCGGTGGGTGCTACTTGCTCTTTTTGAGATACTTGTCAGCCAATTCGAGGTATTTCGTGACGAGTTTGCGTGCCTTGCTTTTCAGGTATGCTTGGTGGGCTTCAGTTCGGTCTATGGCGTAGTTTGGGTAGGTGGATATGGAGGGCGTGCCACGCAAATACCCGAGCAACCCTTTTCGGTCTTGTGCGTTATCGCATCTTTCTCTGGGCTCTACATTTCCTCGGCGATTGTCCAGCGTATCATGGTTTCTATGGTGTGCTTGCCGCGGGTCCTCTTGCTTCAAGCCGAGGATTTGGCGAGCCATTGACATGGATCGTGTCTTCCCTCTTACTTGTATGGGTCGAGTGGCGTAGTAGTTGTTGATGCACGAGTTCCATTGAGCGTACCATTTCCATTGGCTTAACCAATCGAAATCCTTATCATCTACGGTTGCGACTTGCCCTTGGGTGAGTTGTATCTCTTTCATTGTGTAGTCTCCATCGGTTTTCTTTAGGGTTCAAATCCCGGCCCCCGTCAGTTGGCAAGGGGCCGGGTTGAAAAATGCGTCAACAATGGGTAAGTCCACTGCCTGGATCGTCGGCAGACGTGGACGGCACAAAACGATAGGCAGGTATGCTGTCAAGCGTAAGGTCGTCGTTGACCTCGCAAATGCCTTGATAAGTAACTGCATAACTCCGCTCATCCTCCTCATCTCCATCCCAATCGGCTGCCGCGAAAGGCTCATCGGCTCCATTAGAGATCAGTTGGCCCGGCCCATACAGAGCTACGATTTTCTCCATTGCGTCATTGATTCTCATTTTTTAACCCTTTCAACTTTCGTTCCGTTCCATTTTCGTGTCTTGAAAAACGATAAGGCCGTCAACGGATTCGATCCCAGCCCCGGCTACGGGCTTGACGGCGGTGGATTTTGATCGGAGCCTCGTCTACAGGACCGCCCTACCGGCTGCGCCCGTGAGTTCCGCTTCTTCTATTCGCTTGTCAATCGTCTTCACTTTCGTCTTACACTTATAATATACGTCTTTTATAACGCTAAGTCAAGGGGAAAATCGGATTTCTCAGCGAAAAAGTGAAGATTTCCTGCCGAAACCGTGTTTTTACGCTAAAAACCATGGTTCCGAACCCCTGAAAATTATAGGTTTAGCCTATCTATCCGCTTACTATATCGGGGGATAGGATGTTCGGACACGGGTTTTTGGCTGGAGCGCCGATGGTGGCTGGGAATAACGAAAAAAAGACAAGAAAATCCTACAATAGCAAGTGGAAGGACGCCTGCCTCGTCACGGCGTATGAGCTGGCGAGGGAGGGGATGACGGAGTTGCAGATCGCCAAGGTGATGGGCGTGAGCAAGTCGACCTTCGTCAACTGGGAGCGTGACAACAAGCTCTTCATGATGATGCTGAATGCGGGACGGGCCTATCGGAGGAGGGTGCAGCGTCCTTATGTGGGGGACCACCTGGATTATATCTATCACCAGTTGCCGGAGGGCTTGAAGACCGTATGGCAAAAGCTGTTCCGGGCGTACACCAAAAAGGCGTCCCTCGCCGAGGTGGAGTCCATCATGAAGGGGGTGAACAAGACGCATAGGCAGCGTCTGTTCGTGTGCGCTCTCATCAAGTCCAATTTCAACGTCAGCGGGGCGTGCCGCCTGACGGGCATCAGCCGCTTGACGGCGGAGTACTGGAAGAGGGACAGGGATTTTCAAAGCCTGATCCATGAGGTGCATATTATCCAGAAGGAGTGGACGGAGTCGTGCCTGATCGATCTGGTGGATCAGCACGACTTCGGGGCGGTGCGGATGGCGAACCAGGCGATCAATCCGGAGAAGTACGGGGAGGCGAACCGGCTCAGGTTGGACGTGTCGGGGCACGTGGAGCACGAGCACCGCGTGATGGTATCCATCGCGGATATGCGGATCGAGGGTGAGGGGGGCGAGATGGGGCCGCTGCCTCTGAACATCCAGAAGCTGCTGTTGGAGGGCTTGAGGAACGCCCGCAAGCAGATTGAATCGAATGTGGTGAAGAGCGAAGAGGAAGTGATGGGGGCTGCCGGGTGATATGGGTGGGATAGCTGTCAAGGGACGCAGGGGATTTATTAGCCCTCCCCGTAAACGTGAGGGAATACTGCCGGAATTGCAGAGCATGGCCTTGGACGAGGACGATCTGGTCCGCAGCGTCATAAAGCAATCCCTGTTCGAGTTCACCAGGGAGTTTTGGAGTGAAGTGGTGCCGGAGGCATCCTACGTTCCCAACTGGCATATCAAGTATGTCTGCGACTCCATCCAGGAGGAAGTGGAGTTGATTTTGGCTGGAAAGCCCAAGCGGTACGATTACATCATCATCAATATGCCCCCGGTTACGCTGAAATCCGTGATAAGCAATGTCATGCTCAATGGGTGGCTCTGGGCTCGGGCACCCCATATGAGTTTCATCGGTTGTGCGTATTCCCAGGACGCCATTTTGAAGATCGCGAGGAAGGCGAATGATCTAATCAAGTCGGATAAGTACCAGAGGGTGTTCCCCTGTGTGCGTATTCGTGGGGATATGGATGCCGTGGGGGCTTTCGGGACTACGGCGGGAGGAATCCGTTTTAGTGTCGGGATGCAGGGAAGCATCACGAGCAAGCACGGGCATGTGGTGGTGGTGGATGATCCTCTGAATCCGCAGGAGGCCCGCTCCGTGGCGGAGACCTTGCAGGCGAAGAGGATTATTTTTGAGACCCTGCCCAATCGTAAGAAAGATGTCAAGATCACACCTACGTTTGTTATAATGCAGCGGCTGTCCGAAGACGATCCGTCCGGTGATGTACTGGCATTGGCGAAGGAAGGCCGTCTACGGGTCAAGTACATCTGTTTGCCGGCGGAGGACCAGGAATGGGTGAATCCTCCGGAATTGCGGAAATACTATCGCCAGCAGCGGGGCCTGCTTTTCCCTGCCCGCCTGGACGAGCAGGTGCTGGCCGAGTTCAAGGTGAGCGGGGAGTATTTCTACGCAGGTCAATACGATCAGCGTCCCGTGCCGGCGGGCGGCGGGATGTTCAAGACGGATTGCCTTGTGCGTGACAAGGAGTGCCCTGATCCCGCGAATCCGAAATTGTGGGTGAAGCAGGTGAGGTACTGGGATAAGGCGGGGACGCAGAAGGGCGGTTGCTTCACCGTGGGCGTCCGCATGGGGAAGGATTTGGATGGTCGGTTCTGGGTCATACATGTCGATAGGTTCCAGAAGGAGGCGAGCGGCCGGGAGGCGAGAATCAAGGAAGTTGCGGGGATTGATAGGGAGTACGTGGTTGTGGGGGTGGAGCAGGAGCCGGGTAGTGGGGGTAAGGAATCGGCTGCTAATACCGTGCGGAATTTGGCTGGGTTCCGGGTCGTCAAGGACGTCCCTACGGGGGACAAGACTGCGAGGGCCGATGTGTATGCCACGCAGGTCAACGGCGGCAATGTCTATCTGGCCCGCGAAGGGATTATTGATAAGCTGCCGGAGAAATGGTGGCGGGCCTACATCGAAGAGGTGATGCTGTTTTGGTTTGGCAAATATAAGGACCAGGTGGATTCGTCCAGCGGGGCGTTCAAGGTCCTGACTGGGAATAATATACGGTTTGGTTTTTACCGTCGCAGCAGTGTGGTAAGGAGAGCACGATGATGGCAAAAAAAATAGGCAAAGCGAAGGCATCTGGAAGTGTAGCCTCGAGGGCTATGAAGAGGACGAATGTCCCCGTTCCGTTTGGGCGATGGATGATGACTTTGCGGGCGTTGTCAAATAGGACGTTGACACAGGACAGCCGTGCCCTGCTCGTGTCCGAGTTGAATCGGGGCATCGATATGAATTACGAGTGCCGATGGCCTACCAGCATTGACGCATCCATGTACAAGTCGCTGTTCGAGAGGAATGGTGTAGCCAACCGCGTTGTGACATTCTGGCCTTCGGAGTGCTGGATTCAGCCGCCGGAGATTTACGAAAACGAGAAAGCTCAGGGGGAAAGCGAGTTTGAGCGGGCTTGGAAGGAACTGGAGTCGAGGCTGCATTTGATCGCGAAGCTCTATGTTGCAGACATTTTGTCCCGCATCGGGCGGTATGGTGTGATCCTGCTGGGCTTAAGCGATTTGGGTCCGAACGATGCGCTGAACATGCCCGTGGATGGGTTGGAGGATGCCATAGCGGCGAAGGCGGAGGGAAAGACTGGAAAGCCTTTGGAACTCAGACTGCTTTATGTGAAGACGTTCCAGGAGTACGATGCCGCCATTGTGAGGCGTGACACGGATGTGTCCTCCCCTCGCTACGGGATGCCGTTGGAGTACCAGATCAACGTTGAGAGTGCCGGAGGGGACGGCATGACGACCAGCATCAGGGTGCACTGGACGCGTGTTCTGCACATTGCGGATAACCGGCTCAGTAGCGATGTGTATGGCGAGCCTGCGATGAAGCCCGTGTGGGATGATCTGGTGGATGCCCGGAAGGTCAAAGGGGGAGCGAGCGAAGGGTACTGGCGGGCATGTCTCTCCGGCACGATGTGGGGGCTGGACCCCCAACTGATGGACCCGAACACGACGATTAGTGACGACCAGAAGGAGACGCTGGCGGAGGAGTTTGAAAAATACCACAACACGCTCCAGCATGACATCATCTGTGCCGGGCTTATCCCGCATGATGTGGCCCCGAAGTTGGTGGACCCCACGCCGTTCGTAGAGAGCCTGATAAAGCTCATTTGCATCCAGATAGGGGCTCCGTATCGCGTGTTCATGGGTGCGGAAGAGGGGAAGCTGGCTGGTGGGCAGGACCGGAGTGCGTGGCTGGAGCGTGTCAAGGGGCGACAGACCAATTACCTGACGCCGATGGTTGTGGGCCCTTTCATCGAGCGTCTGCAATTGTGCGGGGCCCTGCCGCAGACGGAGAATGAGATCAAGATAGATTGGCCGGAGCGGGACAAGCCGACGGAAGCGGGCATCGCCGATACGGCCGTCAAAGTCACGCAGGCCCTGAGCCAATACGCGACGGGCGGGGTGAATCAGGTGATGGGCGAGAGGGAATACTTCGGGCAGGTATTGAAGAAAACGCCGGAGGAAATCAACGCCATCGCGGAGGAAGTGGAGGACTGGGAAGAGGACAATACGGTGCTGGAAGGCGAGAATACGGGCAAGCCGGAAGAAGAGCCTGGCGGTAATAAGGAGAAAAGCCCGGTAGAAGGGAGCCCAAATGGGGCAGAATAGCAATGAAGTGGGGACGTGCCGCGACTGCGATTGGGCTGATTGCAACGGGGACGAATGGTATTGCACGGTTGGTCTGGAATGGAAGGCCGTGGACCCGGACCAGGATCCGTGCGGGGATTATGTGAGGACGGAAGGATGAGTACAGGATGCAGGAACTGCGGTGCTGAGTCATTGTGTGTTCTTTGTGGCTCGTGCCAGCGGACTTACAATAAGCTGAATGCCATCGTGGAGGAAAACGAGAAGGAAATCCGGAAGCGGTTCATCAATGTACAGCCCAGAGTCTGGATGTGCAAGTCCTGCGGTAAGCATCCGGCCGTGCGTGACGGGGAGTGCGTGGATTGCAGTCATTAGGAGTAGGTTATGGCTCGCTGCTACAAGGGACGGTTTTTGGATAATGCTTCTGCTCGCTTGGGGTTGGGCCGTTGTCATGGCGGGCCTGTAGCCGATGGCATCCAGTGGAAGCCGTGCGAGTATCTGGAGAAGTGCTTGGGGATGCCGTTGGCGAAGTGGCAGGAGAGGGAAAAGAAGCAGGGCCGTGTTAAGTAGGGGATTTTATAGCTTCAGGGAAATAATCAATCGTAATGTGTGCCAGGGGTCTTAAACGACATGTAGAGGAGATTGGATGGAAGAGTTCAAAGTGTCTTACGATGTGCTCAGGCAGCGGCAGGCTTATCCGCTGGATTTGAAGGTTGATTTGTCCCTGAAACGGATACGCCATTGGTACGATAGTTATGTCGGGAAAGTGTACGTGGCTTTCTCTGGCGGGAAGGATTCTATGGTACTTCTCCATTTGGTGCGTTCAATCTGTCCCGATGTTCCAGCGGTCTTTGTGGATACTGGTTTGGAATACCCGGAGATTCGGGAGTTCGTGAAGGGGGTGGACAACGTAGTGGTGCTGCGTCCGTCTGTCACGTTCAAGAGGGTGTTGGAGACGCGAGGCTATCCGGTTATCAGCAAGATGGTGTCGCGGGCCGTTTCCCGAATCAGATTACCCGGTACGAGCGAACGGGTTCGTGAGAAGGCTTTGCATGGGGATGAGAAAGGCTCGTTTGGGACTTTGCCGAAGCGATGGCGGTTTCTTTTGGACGCCCCGTTTCCTATTTCGGATCGGTGTTGTGAAGTGATGAAGATCAGTCCAGTCCAGAAATACCATAGGGAGACGGACAGGGCGTCCATCATTGGGACGATGGCCGTCGATTCGATGAAGCGTGAGTTCTTCTATGTTAAGCATGGATGCTTTCGCGATGACATATCTTTGCCCGTCTGCACGCCGATGGCTTTCTGGACGGAGAAGGACGTGTGGGATTATATCGGGCAGAATAAGGTGTCTTACTGCTCTATCTATAATACGGGCGTGAGGAGAACAGGGTGCATGTACTGCTTGTTTGGGATTCATAGGGAGTCTCGGCCGAATCGCTTTGACTTGATGAAGAATACGCATCCGGCCCAGTATCGGTATTGCATGGAAAAATTGGGGATTCGGGAAGTATTAAAGTTCTTGCGCCCCCATGTCAGGATATTGCATACCAAGCCTCTGATGGAGAGAAAGATAGTGGATCATGGTTAAGAAGAAACGGCGATGGACCAGACTCGATCCTTCCCGCACCAAGACGGAGCGGCAGCGGTTCATGGCGGAAATGAGGCGGCGGTTCCGGCTGCTGGAGAAAGCCGTGGTGGATTTGATCGTGGAGGAGGACGCGTTCGGGCTGGATCCGAGAGTGCATGGAGTCTTCAATAGTGAAGGGTTGTTACAGAACAAACGCCAGTATGCTTTCCTTGGCAATCCACAGAAGGTCAGGCAATTCCAGCAGTGGCTCCAGCAGCAGATCGACGCGGGACTACTCCAGGTTGTCGGCGGGGTGCCGGGCAAGCCCTGGACGGCGGAGTATGTGGAGTCGGCGTGGCGTAAGGGGATGATGCGGTCCTATACGGATGTCCGCAAGCAGGATCTGTCCAAGACCCCTGACTGGTATCGGGGGACTAAGGAGCAGTGGCTGCGTAGCGCATTCCTCCAGCCGGAGATGATGAGCAAGGTGGAGATGTTGGCGATGCGTGCCTTCGAGGGGATGAAGGGCGTCACGGCGTCCATGTCCACGCAGATGTCCCGCATATTGGCGGATGGTGTGTCGAACGGGTGGGGGCCGATGAAAGTGGCCCGGCAGATGAAGCAGTCGATGGAGAGCCTGTCGCGGAACAGGGCTTTGATCATCGCGAGGACCGAAATTATACACGCTCATGCGGAAGGACAATTGGACGGGTATGGAATGCTGGGCGTGGAGCAGGTGGGGGCGGAAGTGGAGTGGAGCACGGCGGGGGACGCCTTGGTGTGCGAGCGTTGTGCCCCTATGGAAGGCAAGGTGTTTTCCATCCAGGAGGCGAGAGGGCAAATTCCATTGCATCCGAACTGCCGATGCTGCTGGAAATCATATATCGAAAAGAAGATCAAAAAGAAGAAATGAAGGAAAGCCAAATGAGGAGCATGAGCGGGTTTGAGCTTTGGAACAGCGACACGCCGATGGGGCGTGCGCTGCGAAGTTGCTTTCCCGGCAATGTGATGTCACTGGATATTCATTTGGAGTTGAGTGAAGTGTTGGTGCATGTGCTTTACGTGATGCTGGATGAGTTGCGGAACGTGGATTGGACGCAGTTCCTGTTCGATTCCGAGAAGCGTGAATCGGTCAATACCCAATTGGACGTGCTGTCCGCCCGCACGGGGAAGGCGTTAACGCTATCCCTCATCAAGCAGCAGGCGGAGGAATTGGCAAGATTTGTCAGTGAGGACAGGAAGAGCGATGTCAGTGGATGACGATACGGCGAAGCAGATTCTGAGATGGTCCTGGGCTATCGCGGGATCGTTTCAGTGCTCATGCGGAGTGTTCGGCAGGGACGACCTGGCCTCTATCGGCGTGATGTATGCTTTGAAAAGGCTGCCCTTTTGGGATAAGCGGAAGGGCACTCTGTGTACGTATATGCATCATTGCATTCGGGGGGCGATAAGGAGCTATCTGAGGCAGTACTTGGGGGGACGTCGTAAGTTTGGTGGCTACCAGGACCATAAAACGGTACGGTTCGGGTGCTGCGAAGATAGATTGAATCATAATATGTGCCGGGAGAGAGAGAGCAGTTGGACGGGGACGGTGGAGGCGAGGAATCAGGATGGTTCCGCTGCCTTTGAGGCGAAGGACTTTTTGAGGCATTTGAGGCAGTCACTATCTCGGAGGGAATACATGCTCTTAATCTTGCGTTATGGTCGAGGCATGACTCTGCGGGAAGTGGCTGATGTTTTAGGGTGTACACAATCGCATGTCTCCCAAATGGAGAAAGGATTGAGGATGCGTCTGGGTCTCCCTCATTTGTTTGTATGTCATTCCTTTGACTTGCGTGTTCGGAGTAGGATACCAAAAAGAATGCGTAATACGGTATAGTATAATAATATATGAAGATACCGTATCGACGGAAATAGAAGATGTATGAGCAAAGAGGGGATTGGATGCTCCACGTGCCAGAGAAAATTATGCGTGATTTGAATAAGTATCACGCGTTCGTGTATAATAAGGATATGATTCAGTAGAGTCAGACGGAGATGAATAAAGTAGACTTTTCATCACCCTCCTCCGGAAGGGGCCGGTGATTTGCTCCCGAGCCCCTTCTTTCTCTTGAAGGGTTAGTAATGGTCAAAACCAAATCCATATTTGATCCGGCAGAGAAATCGGATGGGCTGCGAGTTCTCATCACAAGGTTTATCCCGGGTTATCCAAACCTGGTCTTTCATAGGCACTATCCCGAATTGGCCCCCAGCTACGAATTGCTTGCAAGCTATAAGGGATGGGGAATCCGAGACCCGATTTCCTGGAAGGAGTATACCAGTAGGTTCATGCGGGAAATGGAGAGTCATGAGAGTGATGTGGTGTTTTGCAGGTTGGCCAATCTCTCCGCTATCGGGCGTATATTTACACTACTTTGTTTCGAGAGGGAGGGAAATCCACATTGTCATCGGCATATTGTGAAATGTCTGATTGAGGATCGGGGTGGTTGAAGCCTCCTCGAATCAGTATCATATAAGGATGAAAAAGGAGAAGAGCATGACGAACAAAGTGATGGTTTTGGTCTTATGTGGGTTGCTGCAATATGCACCGTCTGCATTTGCCGCCGATCCGAGTGACGGCCTTACGGTATGGACTCTGGTTGGCACCAACCCGGAGTTCACCAAGGCTCAGGAGGTGCGTGTGGGCTATGAGGGGATGTTGCCAGGAATGGAGGCCGCTCTGGGGGTCCTGCATCTGGACGGCCCTGACCCAGAGGTCGAGGAATGGTCTGGCAGGGCCTATCTGCTGGCTCATGCCTTGGATGCCCGGATGATTGCGAGTTTCCTGGGCAACGGCATTACGCTGCCGGACGGTAATCTGTATGGCGGGTTGTTCGGCCAGTACACGTACGACCGGGATGACGAATGGTCTGGTGGCTATGTGGTCGGTGGTTTGGTGGACTGGCCAAAAGGATGGCAAACCGTCGCGGAATATCAAACGAACATTTGGAACAATGACCGGGATTCATTTGCGTTTATTGTTGGATTGAGGAAGAAGTTCTGATTTTGAAGCACCTAATTCCCTGCCGGGAATCACGGCCCGACTGGTTTCCTATGACCCGCCAGTCGGGCCAACTTTCAAAGAAGTGAATTCTTTTGGAAATGGAGATGGTATGTGGGCAAATGTTGTTAGGTTCTTGTTCCCGTGGATGCTCAGAAAGGCAATGACCATAGGAGCCAAAGCGTTCCGGAAACATTACTCCCCCCAATTGCACGCTCAGAAGTCCCGCAAGTACATGTGGGACAACTACTGGAGCAAACTGAGGACGGAAGCAGGGCGGACTGTGAACAAGTTCGATGACATCGGGGCGGACTTCGTATATCACTACAATGCTGGGTATATTGAGGATGGCACATTGATGGCAAATCTGCGGATCATAGAAAGATGCCTGGAATATCGGGATAGGAGGGATGATGGTACTATCCGGGCAGCCGTGGATGGGATTCGATCCCTGATCGAATACAAGGAGGAGAAGTGATAGCCTATGAGTTGGCTGAAATACATTTGGCAATGAATCACTTGACGCACCACGATAATCTATGACAAAACGACGCATGTGGATAACTCGTTACTTCTTCTTGCGGCGGGCCTTTCGAGCCGCTTGCTCTTGGGCTATTCGTTCGTCCACCTGCTCTTTGGGTACATTGACCAGTTTCTTCATCAGACCGTCAAACTGGCCCCATCCCTTGGGCTTCTTGTCTGCCATGATGCTTCTCTCCTTATTCCAGACCCATAAATCCTGCGCCGTCGATCCCCGCCAGCAGGCGGTAGGTCAACTGGCGACCAAACACCTGAGACAGGACAAAGCGGAATCTTTGTGCGTCCGTCCAGGCGCGATTGTTGAAACGAAAGACCTGCTCTGCCGCATAGCGGAACAGGTGAAACGGGCTGATGTGTACGTAGGTGCCGCCGATTGTCCGCTTGAACAAACTCCAGAAGTTTTCACATCCATTGGTGTGCACCTGCTCTTGGACGTAGGCGGTGCCAAAAGGCGGGTTGAGGTCAAGGATGCCGAAAAATGTGCGCGACGCCTTCTGTTCTGCTTGACGAAGCGATAAAAACAGGATTACCGGAAAGACTCGTCGTGTCAAAGAAGAGGGTGGCAGATCATGGTGAGGTGTTGACCGCAAAGCGCGAGGTCAATGCCATGCTCGATCTCGTTAAACAGGAAACGGAGCGGATCGAATCCCGGTTTCTTGAGCCTGCGTGCGGGACCGGCAACTTCCTGACCGAAATCCTCGAGCGAAAGCTGCAAGTCGTGGATAGGCGCTACCGCCGCAGCCCGCTGGAGCACGAGCGATACGCTTTACTGGCGGTCTCCTCCATCTACGGCATCGACCTTCTCGAAGACAATGTTTTGGAGTGCCGCCGACGCCTGCTCGCCATCGTGGAGAGCCATTGCAGGAGTCTCTTCAACGCGGACTTCCTGCGGACTATTCGCTTTGTCCTCGAATGTAACATCATCCACGGCGACGCGCTATCTCTCCAGACGGTCGGTGATGAACCCGAGCCCATCGTCTTCTCCGAATGGTCACTTGTCAACGGCAGCATGGTCAAACGGAGGGACTTCGAGTTCCACCAGTTGTTGTCGTTCGCCGGAACGAAGGGGGAACCGCTCTTCTCCGATCTCGGCGAAGAAGCCTTCTTCCCCGAACCGGTCAGGGACTATCCCCTGACCCATTATTTGAAGCTTGCGGATGCTGAAGGGAAGTAATTACAACCCGGACGTGCTCAACTGCCTGGCGAACCTCAGCAGCGACGAGGTGTTCACGCCGCCGGCGATGGTCAATCGCATTCTCGACCTGCTGCCGCCGACAATCTGGGGCGACAAGAACGCGACGTTTCTCGATCCGGTCTCCAAGTCCGGCGTTTTCCTGCGCGAGATCGCCAAGCGGCTCGACGCGGGCCTTGAAAACGTCATCCTCGACAAGCAGAAGCGGCTGAACCACATCTTTGGCCGCCAGCTTTACGGCCTGGCGATCACCGAGATCACCGCGCTGCTCTCGCGGCGGTCGGTCTACTGCTCCAAAACCGCCAACGGCAAGTACTCCGTCTGCGAAAGTTTCCGCGACGAGCGGGGCAACATACGGTTCGAGCGCGTTGAGCACACGTGGAGTGATGGCCGGTGCGTGTTCTGCAGGGCCAGCGAAGCACAACTCGAACGCGGGGCGGAACTTGAATCGCACGCCTATCAGTTCATTCACGTCAAAAATCCCGAGGAGATAGTCAAAATGAAATTCGATGTGATCGTCGGGAATCCCCCCTATCAGCTCAATGACGGTGGTGGAACGGGGTCCAGCGCAACCGCGATCTACCACGAATTTGTCCACCAAGCGAAGAAGCTTAGCCCACGCCACCTCTCAATGATCATTCCGTCGCGCTGGTTCACGGGCGGCAGAGGCCTGGACGATTTTCGCCACGAGATGCTTCACGATACGCGCATCAGGGTCATACACGATTTCCCGAATGCTGGGGATTGCTTTCCGGGTGTCGAGATCAAGGGCGGCGTTTGTTATTTCCTTTGGGCGAGAGATGAGAATGGGGATTGCAGAGTGTATACGCACAGGGGCGACCAGATCGTCTCAGAAGCCGAAAGACCGCTCCTGGAGGATGGTGCCGAAACGTTCATCAGGTACAACGAAGCGATCTCAATCCTCCGCAAGGTTAGGAAGCTGAACGAGGAGAGTTTTGCCAACATAGTTAGTGCGAATGACCCGTTCGGATTCGACGTACGCGCCGACGACAGCTATAGGCGCGTGAAGCCAAAATACAAGAGCCAGCCGTTCAAGAACGGCGTCAAATTCTATTACTACGGCTGGGAGAACGAGGGCATCGGGTACATCGACCGGTCGTACATCACGAGAAATCCCGAGTGGGTGCACCAGCACAAGGTGTATATTTCTAAGGCTTACGGCGCGGGAGAAACCTTCCCGCATCAGATCCTGAACAAGCCCATTCTTGCCGAGCCGGACTCGTGCTGCACCGAAACGTATCTGGTCGTCGGCCCATTTCGGCGCAAGAGGGCTGCGCAGAACGTCATTTCGTACATGGAGACCAAGTTTTTCCGATTCCTCGTGCTGCTGATCAAGAACACTCAGAACGGAATGAAGAAGGTCTACTCCTTTGTCCCAATGCAGTCGTTCGATGAGCCTTGGTCGGATGAGAAGCTGTATACAAAATACGGTCTCACGAAGGCCGAGATCGCGTTTGTCGAGGCGATGATTCGTCCCATGGGCGAGTAGGAGGAGAAGTGATAACCTATGAGTTGGCTTTGACTGCTTCTGCATATTTTGAAACTGGGGGCTGGAGAATCGTAGCTCCAGCCTTTTTGGCTTTGATGGGGAGATGATAATGAAGCCTGATCAGAAACATTTGTGTATTGATGGTGGTAAGCCGCCGTGTCCGATCTGTCTGGTGCAGCCGGAGTGCCCTCATGGCCGGAGCGTGGTTGGTAAGAGTCGTAAGACTACACGGGCGCTGGAGATATCTATGAGTCCATCCGAAGCAGGGAGAGATTTGTCTTGTTTGGCTGTGGCAAAACGAAGGAGGAAGGAATGATCGAGTACGTTCCGAAGAAGATGTTCTGGCAATGGTGAGCTGGATTGGAAGAGTGTGAAGCGGTTGATTGAGAACGCCCTGAGCAACATTCACGCTAAGGTCTATGTATTCCCTCCAAAGTAGATTTTTCTTACCATCATTGATTCTGGCTCTTCGTATATAATGTATCCCTCGCAATAATCCGCTGTTTCCACGTCTTTCTACGTCTTTCCCATGTTCCCTGCTTATGTATCCACTTTTTAATTTCTCCCTTACTCGAACCTCCCATCTGTTCGCTCGGCCTGCGTAAATTTATAGGATTCCTGGCGGCCCTTCTCTATATTAGGCGATGGAAAACGACGGTTTGTTTTGGAGGTCCGATATGGACGTGCAGAACATGGTGAAGCAGGAAGGTGATAAGTGGTATGTATACGATAAGGACGGTAAAAAGAAGCTGAGCAAGGGATACGCTACCGAAGATGAAGCGATGGGGCGAATGAGGGAGATCGAACATTTCAAGGAGAAGAAACCGAAGAATCAGTTTGTCAATATCGTCTTTAACGCCGAACCGAAACTCGTGCGGAATGATAGGCTGGCTGACAAGGACTATTTGGTCGTCCCGATGATAATGTTGACAGAGGGTGTCCATATAGGTAGTGAGGGGCCATACTATTACCCGAAGGCGGAGAATGCGAAGCGTGTGGAATTGTGGAATATGAAGCCTGTGGTTGTCTACCACCCTGATGGACCGACGGCTTGCACGCAGGAGGTGCTCAATACACGCCAGATCGGTGTCATTATGAATGCCAAGGCGGAGAGGAAAGGGGAGCGTGTCAAGGCGGAGGCGTGGCTGGACGAGGCCCGCGTCAAGAAGGTGGACAACCGCATCTTGGAGGCGATTAGAAACGAAGAGATGTTGGAGCTTTCCACTGGCTTGTTTGCGGACAGCGACGAGGAGCCGGGCGAGTGGAATGAGGAGGAATACAATGGGACCCTTCACAACTACGGACCAGACCATCTGGCTATCCTGCCGGATCAAGTGGGGGCGTGTAGCGTGGAGGACGGAGCAGGCTTCTATCGGAATGTGGCGGAGACGGAGCGGATGATCCTGGTCGATAATGCAGTGGATGTGACAGATGAGTATATTCGCATTCGCCAAAAGAATCCCGATCAATTCAGTCCGAAGACGTTCCGTACCATTTGGATTTCTGAGAAGGACAAGATCAAGGCTGTTGCGGGTAAGCTGAAAGACCCTCCAGAAGGACAAGAAAATTCAATAGTGGTGCAATCCTACCTATTTGCGAAAAAGGATTGGGATGAATCTGATGCGAAGGATTGGGTGGAGAAGCATAAGTCCAAGAAGAATGTGGAGGATATTCAGAACGAGCTTTCCGTTAATGATCTGAATGTTCAATTACAGAAGCTCGTGGCTGTAAAAGGGGAGTACCGTTGGGTGGAGAACATATTCCCCGACGGCAATTACTTTATCTATACCGTCGATGGCGGCGGTTTGTATAAGCAGGAGTACAAGCAGGACGGTGATAAGTTGACGCTCGATGGTGCGCCGGAGAGCGTGATACGCCGAGTAGTTTATGACCCTGTCAAGAATCGGGGTCTGGCAAATGAGAATAACCAAAATCAGAAGGAGATGCTTGAGATGGAGAAGAAGAAGATCATTGATGGCTTGATTGCCAATAAGAGGTTCGAGGAGAAGGATCGTGACGTGCTGATGGGGATGCCCGACGATATGCTGGGGCGATTGGAGAAGTCATATCAGGCTGCTGCAGTTGCGTTGGATACTAAGACTCAGGTGGACTTGGTCCTCCCGATCCAGAGCGGTCATTCGGTGGAGGTGAAGAACATGGAGGAGTATATGAACACTCTTCCTGCAGAGCTTCGCCTCAGTTTGCAGCGAAGTCTGGCTCGTGACAAGGCGGAGAAGGACCAACTTATTGCGGTCATCATTAAGCACCCGAAGAACACGTTCACCAAGGAGTATTTGGAGACGAAGGACATCGAAGAGTTGACCAATTTGGCTAACCTCGCTGTGACTCAGAACCAGGAGCCGCAGAACGTGATCCGCCTGAACAGGTTCAATTACTCCGGCCAAAGCGATCCGATTCAGAACGATTCCTGCGATGGAGTGCCCGTTCTGGAGCCTCCCGCGTACCAGAACAAAAAGGCTGCTGTCGCCTGAATACACGTTGCGACGGGGTACTGAGAGCCGGATAAATCCGGTAATGAAGAAATAAGAATGAGCGAGAAGGAGACAGACGATGAGCTTGAGTAAGAATCAGATTCAAATCAAGAATTTCGGCGGTGTGGTCTATGAGGAGCGGACTGCCGCCGAAGCCGGTATCAAGCCCGGCATGTTGTGCATGGTGGATACCAGCGAAGATGCAGCCAAGCACAACGAGGAGGGTGGCAGGGCGGAATGCCTTGTTGCCATCGAGGATTCCCTTCAGGGCAAGACGGTGGATGATGCGTATACGATCAGCACCCCTGTTCGGCTGGTGCGATTCCGGCCTGGTGAGGAGTTCTTCGGCCTTTTGAATGCCCATGTCAACGTGGCTGTTGGCGAGAAGATGTGCTCCTACGGCAATGGGCTTTTCCGCTCGGCAAGCGACAGCGGCAGCTATCAGGCGTATGCTGTAGCTGTTGCCTTGGAGGCGTCGGCTGCCGTGGTGACTGATGTGTTGATCCGTATGAGGGCTTTGTAAACCCCATGGGGCAATGAAAAAGGATAAGGATAAAGAAGACAGAAATTGGGCCTGATGGCAAGGAGAAAGACATGAAGAACGCATTTATCGCTGGGGTCAATGATGTGATGCTTGAAGGCCCCAGTCTGGTGAAGCTGATCGAAGCGGATTGTGATGTGGGTGTTTTGCGTCCGTTCAACATATACGACGGGATGCACGAAGGCAAGTCCTACATCGCAGTCAAGAACAAGGCGACAGGCAAGCGGGAAGTGCATCGCATCCCGTATAATGCAACACTGCTGCCGCACGAGACGTGGCTCCAGATCGACCAGACCGTCGAACGTGCGGTGCAGGCGGAGTTGAGGGCTGTGGATGATCTGCGGAGTGCGGGCTTGGTGTACAATCTGCCCAACGGCTTCGCCATCCAAGCCTTTATGACCCAGAGGTCCAGCCGTGTCGGGACTGCCCAGTTGGCTATGGACCCGCAGATGAAGGGCGTGAAGGATCGTCCCGTGTTGGATACCGTCGTGATCCCGCTGCCCTGCATCTTTTCCGACTGGGGTTACGGAGCCCGTGAGTTGGCCGTTTCCAAGCGAGGGGGCTTGCCTCTGGATATGTCGTCCGCTGAGGATTCCGCTCGGGCTTGTGCCGTGCTGGCCGAGAAGATGCTGATAGGCAATAGCGATTATGACCAGTACAGCTACCTGACAGGTACGATCTACGGGTATACCGATTTCGGCAGCCGTAATACGTTCGACATCACGGATCCGGATGGCATCGGATGGACTCCGGCCACGTTGCTTGGGGAGCTGTTGGCGGGCAAGCAGGGTCTGATCGATGATTTGATGACCGGCCCTTACGTCCTCTACATGTCCCCGTCGTGGAGCCAGTATCTGGATGATGATTATCTTTCCACCAGTGCCGGCCAGACCACGTCGATCACGCTGCGGAAGCGTATCCTGGAAATCCCGGACTTCTCCGAGATACGCGAGCTGTCTCAGCTTTCCGGGTGGGACATCCTCATTGTCCAGATGAAGAGCCAGACTGTTAGGGAGATCATTGGCATGGAATTTACGCCGGTGCAATGGGAAGAGCAGGGGGGCCAGGTTTTGCAAGGCCGTATCATTGGTATCTTGATCCCGCAGATTCGGTCGGATTATGAGGGCCATTGTGGGATTGCCCACGGCAGTTGATCGTAGATCATAGGTGGTGATGAGTGACAAAGTCGGTCGTTATTTACGGGATTTGAGTTTGGAAAGGAAAAGGCGATGAAGTTTCAATTGCTGGAAAAGGATTCTCAAGGCAACAAGATTGGTTCCCATCGCACGGGGAACAGAAGGTACAAGGCCGGGGACGTACTGGAATCCGACCGCCATCTGGATCGGATATTCCGGGGCAAGTTCAAGCAAGTTCTCGATGCCAGCATCCCCGTGAGCAAGCCGGAGATCATAAAGCTGCCCAAGAAGATGCTTGCCGGACAAAATGCTGAGGCCGTCATGGTTGGGGAACAGAAGGGGGCACTTCCCAAAGAGCCCCCTTCGCCTCCTCCGGTGCAGAAGCAGTCCCGCGACACGATGTTTGGAGTAAAGGAAACTTGGAGCTCACCACAGGCTGAGGAGCAGATTCCTACCGAAACCTCACAACAGGATCCGGCACTACAATCAGGGATTGCATCTTCTCCAACTGCCAAGTCCAAGCATGGTATTGATGTGACGGACGACTTTCCTGATGCGGGATTGACCGCGATGAGGATTTATCACAATATGAAGACCGATTCGTTTCTTGTCGTGGACGAGAAGAGCAATGAAGTCCTCAAGCGTGCCAAATCGGAAGAGCTGATCGGTAAGTTTCTCAAGGCCCAGTTAGGGTGACAGTCAGATGCCTGTTTGGAAGCCCACGCAAGAATGGCCGGACTCGGATGTCTTCATCATTGGGGGAGGTTCATCCCTACGGGGATTCGACTGGTCCCTTCTCCATGATGAGTATACTATCGGTTGCAACATGGCGTTTACGCTGGGTGAGAAGATTTGCAAGATATGCGTGTTCGGCGACTTCAGTTGGTGGAGAGCCTTCAAGGATGATTTGAAGGCTTATAAGGGCACTGTATTCACCAACAAGGCCGAGAGGCAGCTTCTGGGGATACCGTGGCTTTGGACGATGAAGCGTTATCCCCAGGGGCTGCATACAGATGGTCTGGGTTGGAATGGGAATACAGGGGCAGTGGCTATCAATTTGGCGCTGCTCCTCGGGGCCAAGCGGGTTTTTCTGTTGGGCTTCGACATGAAGCGGATTGAAGACCGTTCCAATTGGCATGATCGGATTATCCGTCCATCGACAACGAAGTCCCATGTCTACCAGGGATTTGTGCAGGATTTTCGGTTTGTTGCGAGGGACTGGAAGGCCAAGTTTGTCGACCGGGAGATTATCAACGTGACGAGGGACAGTGGGTTGGGGCCGAATGTGTTCCCTTGGGTTGATCCTGATAAACTTTGGGCTGACCGCCGTGCCATGAGGCAAGAGGATTTGCGGGTTCACCAGATGTTCATCAATCAGGACAATGAAAGGGCCGAATAGGATGGGGCCCTATCCCGATACACCTCCAAGGGGATCGTTAATCCTACGTGACGACAGGTGCCTTAAACGCGAAGCTACGGGGTAGATAGATGGCTCGAACGACCGCAGCGGATGTTCAGGGAATTGTCGAAGTAGATGCTTCGATTGGTCTGACGTCGTTCATCACCGTTGCCAATGCAGTAGTCACTAAGCATTGCGTGGACGATGATTTCACGGCGGCAGAGCTTGAATTGGTAGAGCGATACCTTGCGGCCTACTTCTATTGCCTGCGAGATAGGCGGGCTACAAGCGAAACGGCAGAAGGCATCGGGCAGTCCTTGCAGCATGTGGAGGACTTGGGTTTCGACGCCAATGAGTACGGCCAAATGGCAAAGCGGTTGGACTGGTCGGGGGCATTGTCGGCATTGGATCGTGCTGCGAAAGGAGGATTGCGGAGGGCTTTGGAATGGACTTGGGGCGGGGTGGAGAATGACGAGTCACAGACGCTAAGTGAGATTGTTGGAAATTGAGGGGAGTTGTAATAATGGCTTTATCTGATGGTGACAAGGCAGAGTGCAAGGAAATCGCAAGGCAGATCGTGAAGGAGGTTATGGTGGAGCATGTGTCCACTTGTCCCCATGCTGTGATGCTGAAGGTTCTCATGGCCCGCATGGTCGGGATCGGATTGGGCATTGGGATAGCCAGCGGCGGAACGATGTTCGGGCTGGGTAAGTTGTTCGGTGTTTGAATGTCCCTCAAGACGCGAATGATGAAGCAAATCTGCATCCATTGGGTCCGGAGTGGCACGGATGGCTATGGGCGTGCCGAATGGGCTGACCCGGTGGAGAAATCCTGCCGGTGGACGGGGCAGAACGAGAAATACATCGATGCGAGGGGAGAGGAGCGGTTGAGCAATGCTACAGTATTCGTGGATGGTGTGGCTATAGGGGACGCACTGATGCTGGGGACACTGGACGATAGCGGCATCAATTTGACGGACCCTCTGAGGAACAGCGGAGCGTGGGAGATCAAGCGGTATGATTCCACGCCGAATTTCAGTGCTACGATTACTTACAATAAGGCGTATCTCTGATGCCGAGAATCATGTATGTAACGGGCATGGAAACCGTGTTGAGGAACCTGGGAAGGTCCGGAGACAAAATGGGACTGGCGGTCCAGAGGGGGCTCGTCAAAGGGGGGTGCCTGCTTCGGAACGAGAGCCAATCCATCGTCCCTGTGCAGATCGGCAACTTGAAGGCGTCTGCCTATACGAGAAATATAGGCGGTAGAGGTTTTGATTCTGACATCGTTGTCGGGTACACTGCATCGTATGCAGTTTACGTCCATGAGGACTTGACCAAAACTCATGGCAAGGCGTTCAATGTCAAGCACGCCGACGAGATCGCCAAGCACGGTGAAATGAGCACGAGTAAGACGGGCCGGGAGTATTGGAAGGCGTCTGATCCGCAGGGAAGGGCCAAAGGGATGTGGCATCCTCGCGGGGAGGATCAGCAGGCTAAGTTCCTGGAGCGTCCCGTTCGTGAACGGCGGCTGGATATACTGAAGATTGTCGCGGATGAAGTGAGGCAGGTAAAGTGAAACGACAAATTCGATACCCTCTGATTGCGGCGGCTATTTTCCTCTGGGCCATGCTTCTGCTGTGGGCGGCACGGGCCTGGGGCCAGACGCCGTGCGTATCGATAGACTACCGGCTACAGGTCCCAGCGAGCCTGGACCCGAACGGGACGGACCTCAACAGCCTTATCCTGCCGCCTGCCCTGCTCAATGGCGGGCCGGTCTGGGAAGCGCCTTCGGGCAAGTTCAATCGGACGGGCCCATGCTGCGATGCCGAGGGCGACCCGTTCGTAATTACCGTGATTTCTTCACCGACCCCGGCGAACGTCACGCTGTCGGCAGACAAAAAGACGTGGACGCTGGTTTGCGACCTTCTGCCGGGGCTGAACCTGATCGTGGTGCAAGCGACGGACTTGCCGCCCTACGGCCCGCCTGCTTCGCGGACCTATACGATCCTGGCCAACGGACTGCCGAGGCCGAATACCGCCCCGGTGCTGTATTAGGAGATTGCCGATGAAACGACTGAAGTTGACGATCTTTTTGGTTTTGCTGCTGTGCGGGCCGGCGTGGGGAGCGACCCGCAAGGTGCAGTATGTGGATACCGATGTCGTAGGTGGGGCAGTTAACGGGTCAAGCTGGGCAAATGCCTACCCCCATTTATCCCTTTGGGAAGGGCAGAACACCAATCTCGTTACAGCCGACAACTATTTGGACGTATATTGCCGAGCCTCCAGTGGGACGGGGGATGTGGAGGCGTGTGTCATAAGTGATTGGACGACCAACGCCACCTGCAACATCCGAATTCACCTCGACCCGAACAATTATCACAACGGGGTTTATAACTCCAGTCTTTACCGAATGGCTCCTCCCGACATGGGGACACCGTTAACGGTTTGGCAGGCTTATACAGTTATCGATGGACTGCAATTCGTAGGGGTGAGCGGTACAGCTCGGATGGCTATCCAACTGAGCAATGCCAATCTAACCATGTGTAATTGTATCCTGCTTAACTTCAACGCGGCGAATTGGGGCTTGGCGATAGCAGAGAGGGAAAAAAGTGGCGGAACCCAGTTGGTATATAACAACATCATCTATAATTGCCTGGTTGGCATTGGTGCGACTCCAGCGATGGGCAATTCGATGCGAGCGTACAACAATACCGTGTCTGGCTGCACAACCGGCATCAAATGTACTTACGCCGGCGCTGACGCGGCACTCGTTCAGATAAAGAACAATCTGGTCAAAGGTGGTACTACTTGCTATTCCTTGTCTGCTGCATACACAACCGCAACGAATTACGCATCTGATGCGACCAGTCCCGACAATGGTATCTATGATAATGCTACGATCACCTTCGTCAGTGTCAGCGACTTTCATCTTGACTCCACGATGTCCGGCACACTGCTGGGCACGGACCTGAGCGTCAGCTTCACGACGGACATCGACGGCGAGACGCGGGCAAGTTGGTACGCGGGGGCAGACGAAATCGCGGCCACGACGGTCATCAGCAACTGGTGGTGGCGCAGACACCATTGAAAAAGGAGCAACGGACATGAAAAAGATTATATTTGCAATCGTCCTGGGACTATCGTTCGGGGCCTCTATCGCGGACGCGGGTCTGACCGTCGTGAAGCGAAAGTACGGGGTCCAGTGCACCATCCCCATCGTGATCTGGGATTCCAACAGTCCCTGGGCGCTGTATGAGACCGCCCCGATTGCCGCCGACACGTTCATCGTCAAGAATACCAAGGCCCCCGCCGCGACGGCCAATGCGGCGACGGATCGGGGCAAGACCCACGACATCGTCTTGACGGCGACGGAAATGGCGGCCAAGGACATCCAGGTGATTGTGCAGGACCAGACCAGTCCGGCAGTATTCGGCGATGAAGTTGTCATCGTCCACACATTCGGCGATGCCAATTCCAACGAGCCGTTCGATACGAGCACCGCCACGCCAACGGTCAATATCTCGACTATCTCCGCCGGGGCCATTACGGCGGCGGCCGTCGCCAGCAACGCGCTCACCAACGATGAACTGGCGACGAGCTTCATCGATGAGATTCTCGACAATACCCTGACCAACAACAACACCAAGAATTCGCTCGCCTGGAACGTGAAGAAGAGTTCCGGCGGCAGTACGGAGGGCATCGACTCCGGCACTTGCACGGGCGGCAGCACGAATACGATCATCCTGGCGGCCAGTGCCATCGCGGAGGCGAACAGGTACAACCGCTGCACGGTCTACATATCCGGCGGGACCGGGCAGGGCCAGACGAACTACATCGTCAGTTACTCTGCGGCCCGAGTCGCGACGTGCCTTTATGACTGGGCCACGCAGCCGGTCAGCGGCAATAGCACGTACATCGTGTATGCCACGACCGATTCCCAGTCCGGGTATATCGGAACGGCCCAGGCGGGCGGGGTCGCTACGGTCACGCTCGGAACGGACGCCAGCAGCACGAATGATGCCTATGATAATGCCTTGGTGAAGATCGTCAGCGGAACGGGGGCTGGCCAGATTCGCACGGCCCTGGCTACCGGATCTTATGTAGGGGCGACCAACGTCCTGACGGTGACGGCGGCCTGGGACATCCCGCCTGATAATACGAGCGTTGTGGCTGTCATTCTCAGTCCGGCCCTGGCACTCGCCGATACCGGATCGCCTACGCCCGGACTGACCATGGCCGACGTGCAAAGCGCCATGGCCGACGTTGGTTATGATTCCACGCTCGCGGCGAACCTCGGCACGACGAATACGAGCGTCGGGACAATGTTGACCCGGCTTGGCACTCCTGCTGGAGCCAGCGTCTCGGCAGATATTGCCGCAGTCAAAGGTGACACCGTTTCCATTCTGACGAATATGGTACAGAATGTTTTCGACTACGTGTTGACAGGGCTTGGCATGACGTTCGAGGAACTCTGTGAGCTTTTACCCCCGTCATATTGATTGACATAGATACAGGAGAACCGAAGATGGGATACAATTTGATTTTCACACCTGCAACCGGATACGTAGCAGCCGATGTGTACTACGTACAGGCTGTCCGAGAAGCAGATGGGTATATATGGGATGGGGCGACATTTGCGGCGGCTCCCGCCTATACGGACACGGATATCGCTCTGACCGACATCAATAGCATGGGTGTATGGGGCTTCATGGCTCCAGAGGACTTGCCAGCAGGCATATACTCTATCGTTTTCCGCAAGCAGGCAGGGGGTGTTCCTGACGCCGGTGACAATGTGTATGACGTGAAAAGGTTGTTTAAGTCTGCGATTGGCCGTGTGGTAGCTCTCTGATGACGACTCCGAGTAAAATCATTTCCGAATATCTGATAGGTGAAGGGATGCTCACCCACCCATCCCTGGAGCAGGATTGGCCCGTATATGTGGGCTGCTTGCCGGATGCTGACGGCGTGGATGATGATATCTCCGCTGTGTTCGATTCGCCCGGTGTGCTGCACGGTAAGCAGATGGATGGTGTGCAGCGGCAGCATTACGGGATTCAGATGCGTTTCAGGTCTGTATATGAGCAAGACGGGTATGACAAGGCCCAGGAAATCGTGACGGCTTTGCTTGCGATGAGCAATGAGGATGTGGAGATTGATGTTGACGAGGTTTGGACGTTAAACAGTTTCACGCAGGCTTCTGACATCATCGTCATCCATGTGGATGAAAAAGTCAGGACTCACCAGACAGTGAATTTGATCGTGGCATACACCAGAAAAGTTTAGAGAAGGAGACAGATTATGAGCATTCTCACAGATGGATACCCGACGAGGATCGTCTTTTCCAGCGCGGACAGCGGGGAGACTCTGTACTTCAAGGAAAAGGAGATAACTCCGCCTGGCATTGACACTGGGGAAATGAATGATGTAACGAGCATGCAGAATACTGAGTGGCGAACATTCATGTTCCGCCAGTTGAAAACCCTGATGGAATCCGGTATGGTCGTGTTCTACGATCCGCGGTTTCTGGAGGGCATCCTGGGCATGATTGGAGAGAATCAGCAAGTCAGGATCACCATGCCCGATGACAGCTTCTGGCTGTTCTGGGGGGGCATTCGGAGCTTCGTTCCTTCTGCCCATGTGGAAGGGCAGCCGCCGACAGCCCAGGTCCAGATCGGTGTTACGAACCATGATGGATTGGGTGGGGCTTTGGGCGATGAAGTGTCGCCGTCCTACCATGTGTCGTAAATATCGTGCTTTTATTGACGGAAGCAGGGGTGGATAATCCCTACCCGGATGTATGTAAAAAGGGAGATAATCGATTGTAGCGTGCGGTAGATAGCTTAAATCGCACGCTGTAGGACAAATGGAAAGGAATATCAGATGAGTGAACTGGTCAATCAGGAAGTTGGAAAGCAGCAAGAGCAGGAGACAATTCTGGATATATCCCTTGCACAGGTGCCCGTCAAGCTGAGAATGCTTGATGGTACGGTCAAAACGTACATAGTGCGGGAGATGCCCGGCGATAAGCTGGAGGCGTTTATGCAGGAGAACAAGGACCGCATGGACGTGGTGATGGAGGGGACTGAATTGAAAGTGAGGGGGATCAAGTCCTATCAGGGCATGTTTGCAGGTCTCCTCGGCCGATGCCTCTGTAGTGAGAACGGCCAATTGGTGCCTATCGAAGTCATCAATACATTTCCAGGACGCGTTCAGCAGATTCTATGCAGCAAGGCCCAGAAGCTGAATGCCTTGACGCCCGAAGCCGAAGATAAAGCGGGAAACTGACGAACCGGGAGCGGGCGTGGATGAGGCTCGCTTCCCGGCTCCATTCCGGTTCGCTGGCCCGGTGCCAGCGGGAGACCGGGGCAAGGCAGTTTGTCAAATGGCTGGCGTTTTTTCGCGAAGAGGACGAACGGGAAGTCGGAAGGACGGAGAAGTGGGAGCACTACGCTGCACGGCTCTCCGCCCTTATTTTGTCCGCGAATGGTCGGAAGGTCACGGAGGAGGAAATGCTCATCAAGTTCAGGTTTGGCGATCCCGAACGCCTTGCTAAACCTCCTACGAAAGAAGAACGTACCAGGCAAGCCAAGACGTTCTGGTCGGCATTTTTTGCGGCTCATGGAGCCTCCAGAAATCCGGTTAGTACGAGAGGGATGAAATAGATGCTCAGTCTCGATCTGGGAAATTTGTTGGTGCACCTCCGCCTCGGTAAAGGGGAGTGGGACAAAGCCCTACGCGAAGTGGAAAACACGGTGGATCGCGCCGCTCGCAAGCTCGACTCATTCGGCCGCCAGATGACGATGAAGGTGTCGGTTCCCCTGATTGCCGTGGGGACTGCGGGAGTAAAGGCGTTCGCCAGCTTCGATGACGCTATGACCAAGTCGCTGGCCATTATGGACCAAGTCACTCCAAAGATGCGGCAGCAGATGGAGTCCGTGGCCGTCGGACTGTCTAAGAAAACTACATCATCGGCTACTACGTTGGCTGGAGGCTATAAGATTTTGGCGTCGGCTGGATATGATGCTGCCCAGTCGATAAAGGCTCTGGGGCCAGTGAACCAATTTGCTATCGCGGGCAACTTTGATTTGGCGAAGTCTGTGAATTATGTTGTGGGTTCGATGGGTGCTTTGAATATGAAGATTAAAGACCCCATTGAGAATATGAAGAATATGATTCGCATTTCGGACCTTTTGGTTGGAGTCAATATCATCAGTCAGGCTGAAACGGAGCAGTTTGCCGCAGCTTTGTCTAATGAAGCAGCTTCAGCTATCAGAAACTTTAACTTGGATTTGGAAGAAGGGATAGCGGTCCTTGGTGCATACGCCGATCAAAACATTAAGGCGGAGGAGGCTGGCTCTCTCTTTAGTCGTATGATTCGCTTGATGATACAGGGATTCCAAAACAACAGAGAAGCCTGGCAAGCGATGAATATGACTATCTATGATACTAAAGGGGAATTAAAGCCCTTGGCGGATATTGTGGAGATGCTTACTAATAAATTTGGAGGGATGTCAACAGAGGCGAAGGCTCTGGCCTTGGATATGATTGGTTTTGAAGCTCGTAGTCAGCAGGCAATTCTCCCTATTTTAGGAATGCAGGATGTCATTAGGGAGTACACTCGCAGGTTGAAGCACATGGGAGGTATTACCAACGAAGTCGCTAACAAGAATATCGCATCCTTTTCTGCTCAGATGAAAATCCTTTGGAACAATACAACGTCCGTCGGCAGGGAGATAGGGGAGCGGCTGGCCCCGACAATTCTAAAAGTTAATGAGTGTATTAAGGCGGGGATCGTGTATTGGGAGAGCCTGAGCGACGCTACAAAAGACCATATCGTCCAATTCGGACTAATCGCAGCCGCCATTGGCCCTGTGGCTATAGGTCTCGGTAAGCTCACAGGACTGTTCGGCAGCGTGCTCGGCAGCTTGACGGCCCTGATCTCTCCCACAGGGCTTGTGGTCGCGGGACTCCTTACAATAGGCGTAGCCGTCTATGCGTTGTCGGCAATGTGGCGGGCGAATTTCGGGGACATTCAAGGCATGACAAAAAGATTCGTGGAAAATCTCAAAGACTTATGGCGGCAGCTTCAGGATAATGTAGTTGCTCAGTTCCTGAAATGGCTTGTGCAGGGTCATATCAACGCGTTCAAGTATATCCGGGCGAACGCCGTCGAATTCTTTGCAGATATGGTGGGTTTGACACAAGGGTCAATCGCCTGGATTAAGGCGATGAAAAGCGGCGTCTCTGAAGCCTGGACCGCCGTTGATTTCGAGAGCATGTTCGTCCGGTTCCGCGATGGGTGGAAGCAGGCGAACAAAGACTGGGCTGCCGGGTTTGTTGCTGGCGTGGATCAGGTCGAGGACGGCGTCGGTAAGATGAAGGCATTTACCGTCGATGCCTTCAAAGACTTTACGGTTACAGTGGGTGTGCTGGGAGAAGCTACGGCCCAGACATTCGGTGAGATTTGGGACCTGACCATGGCACAGGCTAAAGCCGATTTCTCTTCCCTGTCTTCGTGGATTAGTTCGGAATTGAAGCAGGCATTGGGCGGTACGTCTGGTGAGCGTGGTATATTTGCCTCGGTTCTCGATGCGACTGTTCCGAAGGTAAAGGAATTTGTCAACGTGATGACCCAGCCGTTCCGGGAGCTGAAACACCAACTTACACAGGCCAGCGATGCTGCTGCATTGACAGCTGCTCAACTGGAGGCGATGAAGAATTCGGCAGTCATGTCCGAAGAGGCGATCCGGGCCGCGTGGGACAAGATGTACAGCGGCTTGGACCGGCGGTCGGACAGGTATTTTACGTTCCAACAAAAGCGTCTTGATGCTGACATAGAACTATGGATGAACAATGCGGTGGCTTTTCAGGTAGAGAAGCAATATGTCCTCGATCTTATTGAAGCCTATAAAAAGGAGCAGCAGGTTCTTTTGGATATAGAACGTTTGAAATCTTCTGATAATGTCTTTAAGGGATTTGTTGCGGGCCTCAAAGCCATGGATAAGGGCCTGGAGACGGCGGGTCAGCTTGGGCATGATCTTGCATTTGCGTTGAGGGACGGCGTGGTAGGTGCCCTTGCGGACGCCCTCATGCGAGTGAAGTCTTTGAACGACGGACTGCGGGAAGTGGCGCGGTCGATGGCCCGTATGGGTTTCGAGTGGGGCATGAAGCAATTATTCAGCATTGGGATGAGTGCCGTGAGTGGTGCTGTAGGAGGGGTGTTTGGCAGTAAGACCCCTATTGGCGTTGAAAAGACTAATTGGGGGGCATCAGCTCTTGGCAACGTCTTTAGCAAGGGAAGGCTTGTTCCCTTTGGGCTTGGAGGGGTTTTTGATCTGATTACGCGGCCTACGGTGTTCCCGATGGCTGGCGGCAACATGGGTCTTGCAGGTGAGAGAGGCGCAGAGGCTATTGTCCCCTTGAAACGGGATTCAGCGGGACGCCTGGGCGTGCTGAGCAACACGAACGGGAATATGGCTGGGCTGCTGGGCCAGATACTCAATGCCGTGAAGGCCGATAGAGGTATGCAATTAGTCCTCATAGATGACAGGAACGATGTAGACACGTATCTGAACAGTCCGGCAGGTCAGCGCAGGATCGTGAGAATTGCCAGGAAGCATAGGTCACAGATAAACGGGTAGAGCTATGGGACAGTGGACAACGGAAGGTTTGCAATGGGCATTGGAAGTATTGTTCAGCGAAGAGCAGTCTGTTCCTGCTAATTTCTACGTGGGCTTGGCCAGTGACGTATCCGTTACCAAAGATATGGCTCTGTTAGATTTGACGGAGGTTTCTGGTACTGGATATGGCAGACAGGCATTGGCGAGTGACAATGTAGATTTTACCAGTGCGTTGGATGGAGTAGATAACAGGAAGCAAACGAGTAAAATTATGACATTCACGGCTGGTGGAACATGGACAACCGCTCGTGTTTGGTTTTTAGCTACTACTGTGAATAATGCAGGCAAATTACTCTGTTGGGATAGTGTAGGAGATGCATTTACGCTTGGTAATGGGGAGAATCATACGCAGAGCATAGTGGTCAAAGGAAGTGGATAAACCCCATGAGCAATAATTTCCTTGTTGATGAGCATTGCTACGGCGACTGGACGATGGACGAAGATGCCGTGTTGGCGGGCTATGTCGAGGATGCGGACATCATTAACAATCAGTTGATGTCCAACAACGGGGATCTCGACCAGGCGAATCAGAAAGAGGGTGACGGATGCTGTGATTTCGACGGCATTCTGGAGGGAGGTTCACTCTCCGATAGCTCCGTTGTGGCGGGTTTTCCGTTGAAGGGCGGCGACACGATAAAGATCATAAGTGTGGCTTTCTGGTTTCGCTCAACTTCATTTCCATCCGAGGGTACAAGTCGAATTCTCGTCATGAAATATGCGTATTGGGCCGGAAGGACCTTCGTAATCTACCTCAAGAAAACTGGGGGAAATACCTATGTCGCGTTCGGGATCGGTTATGGGGCGGGCGGCGGATCATGGGAACTGGTCCAGCACCTTTCCGCCCTGACCGTCGGTCGATGGTATCACGTTGGCGTCACATTCCAGGACTCTGATGGCACCTATCGAATCCGCATCTGGGATGATACGGCAGGTGCGATTCTCGGTACCGACCTGACCGGTAACATGACGAATAAGATTTACATCAGTTCCGCCGAGTATTATCGTGTCGCCACAAATGGATCTGGCGAAATGTTCTCCGGCAAGATGGACGAAGTCGTCTTTTTCAATGATATTCTCACGACGGATGAGATTGATAAGATACGTCAGGGTCTCTATCCGTCAGCACCGCCGGCATCACCCGCCATTTTCTTTTCGCAAGATGGAGTTGAATCCACCTTACAATACAGGCTATTCCCGTATCCTCCTACATGGCCCGTAACTGAGTTGCTGGAATGGAAGACGAACATCATCCGCCCGAAGGATACCAGTAGGGAACAGCGTATTGCGTTGAGGATCATTCCGCGTCAGGGCTTTCGATACAAAGCCATAATGGGGAATAATCAGGAGCGTGCCGCATTAGAGACTTTGCTCTACTACAATTTGAAGAGGAAGTGGGGCGTGCCCGTCTGGACAGAGGCCGTGCAATACGATGCGGCCATCGCCTCTGGGGCGACTACGATCAGCATTGATACTCGATACGCTGACTTCCGGGATAATTCATATGCCGTGATTTGGAAATCTCCAATCGAGGCTGAAGTCGTTCACGTGGCAACCAAGACTGATAATGCCCTTAATCTTTCAGAGACGGTAGTTGCTGCGTATGCGGCTGGAGTCAAGTTTATCATACCCATGCGGTTTGGATACGTTACAGGCCCGGTGAAAAGGTCTCGTCGGGTTCACGATAGTGAATTCGACACTATCGAGATTGCGTTCGGATTGACGGACAACGTGGGTGTATCAGGATTTACAGCCGAGCAAACGTATGATGGGCTGACCCTCCTGCTTGATGGGCATATGGCGTATGATGATTTGACGGATGATATCAATCATGATATGCAGCTTCTGGATTCTGATACGGGCACGCTGGCCCTTGAAGGCTACAGTGATTTCAATGTCACAGCCCAGCCGCACACATTTCAGAATATGACGAAGACAGGGGCATGGGCCTTTCGGCAGTGGCTCCATTCGATCTATGGCCGTCAAAAGGCATTTCTCGTGCCGACGCGTATGCCTGATTTGCAGACGAGCCGGATTGTCCTGGCTGCTGACGAAGATGTGTATGTGGATTACGTGGATCTTGTGGGTCGGATGGGGTTGAATGATTTAAGAACGTATATTGCGTTCACTGATTCAGATGGGTCCCTGATCCCCCGCAAGATCACTGCTGTGGCGGCGGTGGACGCTGACGAAGAAATGTTTACCATGGACGCTGATCTGGACAAGCAGTTTGCGGCTGGAACAGATGTCATGTTTGTAGACAAATGCCGATTGGGCAGGGATTCCATTGAGATAGAGTGGTTCGAGCGTGAGCGGAACCGATGCCGCTTGGACTTTGTGAGAGTGCAGGAATGACGTATACAACGTCTGAAATATCGGTAGCCGCCGGACAGCCAATTGAGTTATATTTGTTCACGTTGCGAGGCACGGCAACTGTGTGGAGATACACGTCCGCCGCTTACGACATTGTGTATGACGGCTATACGTATACGGCAGAGCCGGGGCTGTACAGGGATGAGATCGAGGATGACCTGGAGAGCAATTCATCCGGCTTGATCATTCATTGCAGGGGTAGCAATAGATTCGCCAGGCAGTATATACTCGCTTCGCCTGAGAACATTGTGGAGTTTTCATTGTACAGGGCTCATGGGGTATACTATCGCCGCTATTGGATGGGCATCGTGAAAAGCTGTCTGCCGATAGACGGGGATGAGGCCCTGATGACGATAGGCTCCCTTATGGACGAATTGGAGCGGACGGTTCATTTTCGTCGTTGGTGCAGGTTGTGCGGGGCCATTCTATATTCTGATTATTGCGGAGTAGATAAAACTGGATATAGTCTTAGCGGGGCTGTTGATAGCGTGAGCGGCAGAACCGTGGTTGCCGAGGTATTCGACAACGCGGCTGATAATTGGCTAAAGGGGGGCTGGCTCGTTGCAAACGGCAGGCAGCGGAAGATTGATAGCCATGTGGGTAATACCATAACGTTGACGAGTCAGCTACCAGGACTTGTGGCAGGGATGGCCTGTGAAGTCTACGCGGGATGTTTGCATACCCATGCTATATGCGTGTCTAAATTTGATCATGGGAATGACTATAAAGGTTTTGCGTGGATACCTGACGCGAATCCTGTAACGCAGAGGATCTGGGGATGATGTTTCCAATACTGGCAGATTTCGGTATTATAAGCTCGCTAATCGTGTCTCTGATTATCAGTGCTATCTCCACGGGCGTTATGTACCTGCTCCGTCCGAAGCCATCATCAGGTTTGAAACCTACTAAGTTTGGCGAGTTCGAGGTCCCTACTCATGAACAGGGGACGCCTTGTGCTGTTATTCTTGGAACTCCTGCTCGTAGTAGCGGATACGAGCTTTTGTGGTATGGCGACTATTCCACGCAGAAGGTGGAGAGTGAAGACGTTGTCATCAATTATAAATACTATTGCGGGGCACATCTTGGTCTGTCGCTTGGTAATCTGGATGGAATCCTCCAGATATGGAGTGATGTGTGCCTATGGCCAACGCTGAATGATCCTACGGTGTATGCAGCGGATGGTGAAACCTCGATCTTGATCGTTGCGAATACGATATGGGGTGGTAAGAAGCGAGGCGGTGGTCTTTACGGCCAGATCGACGTACTTTATGGCGGCAGTGACCAGGCTGTGAACACATATCTTGCCGCTCAATTGCCCACGCCTCTCCCCGTGGGGGACTTGCCCGCGTTTCGTGGAGTTGCTACGCTGGTATTCGAGAAATTTTACTGGGGCACGGCCCCGCGAATGGCCGTGCTGGCGTTCGTGCCGAAGAGAATCAATAAGCTCCATGACGGCACAAGCCAGTGGTATCTCGCCAAGGCTGTTATAAATATATATGAATTGAATATCGTTCATGCTATCCGCGAAGCCATGACGAGCGGCGTGTGGGGGTCGGGGCTGGATACAGCCCTGATTGACGCTACTACATTTGAGGCTGCTGCGGATACATTATATGCGGAGGGGATGGGCATTTCCTATAGGTACATGCGGGATCAGGAGAACGTCAAGGCTTTTATTCGCGTGCTGGAGGAGATTGGGGATCTTGTCGTGTACTTCGATGATGAAGCGGGCCTGTACAAGATCAAGTTGATACGGGAGGATTACGATCCGGATGATTCTGGTGCATTGACCACTTATACGGAGAATGATTTTGAGATCACTCAATTTGCAAGACCCTCTCCGATAGATACCCCGTGTCGTACTATTGTATGGTATACGGATCGGGCGAGTGCTCAAAGAGCCCCGGCATTCGATGACGATCCGGCGTTGTTGGAGCGACAAGGCGGCACGCCGATTACGCAGGAGTTCGAGTGGCCGATGATTCACGATCCCGATTTAGCCAATACTCTGGTAGCGAGGGAGCAGAGGCAGGCGTCTGCCATGCCTGCAGGACTTTCCCTTTCATGCGAGCGGACTATGCACGATTTACGGAGAGGTGACGTATTTAGAATTACGCATCCGCGGCTTCTGGCGGAAGGCGTTGAAGCGATGATCGTCCGCGTAGTCCAAGTAAGTCGAGGCCGTTTGGAGGATGGTGCGTTAACGATTCAAGTCGTTGAGGATATATTCTCTGGTGCTACTGCTGTTTATACGTCTCCTCCGGATACGGATTGGATTGATCCTACAGAGGATACAACCAATCCTTCGGATACGACATTGACTAACGCAGCAAACGCGGCAACGGGCCAGCTTTTGAATGAGATCGTTTCATAGGGTGAGATTATGGCGTTCAAAATACATACAGCAGGCCGTCAATACATGATAGAGGTTTCCTTCACGAAGGAGCAGAGCGTGCCTGATCATTTCTATGTCGGGCTTTGTGAAGATGCGGACCTCGTTGAGAATGCCGTGCTGGGAGATCAGACGGAGCTTGTGGATGACAGTGGCCAGGATGTGGGCTATAGCCGGTTCGAGCTTGCCAGTGGAGCCATGGATTTTACAAGTGCGGCAGGGGGTGTGAATGACCGCGTCTTGACGACGGCGACGGTTTCATTCACAGCGGCAGGCAGTAATTGGGCCAACGCCAAGACGTGGTTTCTGGCGACAACGGACGACGACATTGGCAAATTGATTGCCAGCGGCCCTGTTAACAGCGGTAGCGGGACGGCACTGATGAATGGCCAGACATTAAGTTTTGATATCCAGATAACATGGCCTTAAGAAATGAGTGATATAGGAGCATCCAGTCTGGTATGCAGCATTGGGTCGTCCGAAATTGAGCCGGGCGGACGGTCTGAGGAGTACTGTCGCAGGACTGGAGAAAGATATTATCCGAATTGAAGAACAGGGTAATACGTTTGGAAAGGAAACAGAACGTGGAGCCGTTTACAATCATCACGCCGACGGGGGATCGCCGGGAGGTCTTTCGGTTTTGCCTGCGGTACATAGAGAGGCAAACTGTCCCTGTCCCTGAATGGATCATCGTGGATGACGGCGGTGAGCCCTTACGATTACCGACAAGTATCCAAAATATATACGGGCTAAAATATGTCCGCCGGGAACGAAACCCTGCTGATCCGAGCCACACGCTGCCCGTTCAATTGCTGGAGGCGTTGAAGCACGTGACGACGGATCGTGTGCTTGTCATGGAGGATGATGACTGGTATAGGGCGGATTATTGCGAGCGGATGATGGAGATGTTCGAGGCCCATTCCGATGCCATGGTGCTCGGGCAAGGGCAGGCGGTATATTATCATATTCCGCTTCGCAAATGCTTCCAGATGGTAAACAGAGACCGTGCGAGCTTGTGCCAGACGGGCTTCCGGTCTGCTGCCATTGAAAAGTTGACGCAAGGTATATTTCAGCACTCCAGTGATCCTTTCGTGGACTTGCATTTGTGGCGAAGCAGCGGCTTGCCTCATTTTCTCCTTCTCGATGTCCCTCCTATGTGTGTGGGCTTGAAAGGCTTGCCTGGACGCATTCCGAAAGAGACGATGGGACATTGGGGGACAGCAAGGGGGTACAAGTCCGATCCGGATGGTTTCAAGTTGCGGCAACTGATCGGTATGGAGGATGCTGTCATGTATGAGAAGTATTATAATCCATCCTGGACTATGTCCGGAGTAAGATAATTGATTGTAGCATGCGGTAGGGGTCTTAAATCGAATGGTAGCAGGAGGACTCAGACGTGAAGCTTGGTGTATCGTATGGGGCATTCAGCGGATTGGAGCTTTTGAAGCCCTCGCTCTTGAATACGCGTCCTTTTGCACAGCACATTGTTGTTGTTTGGTCGCCGATGGCGTCTACGGGTGAATTGGCTCCGCCGTATATGAAGTCTCTGCTCGGCTCGCTTGTGCGTGAGGGCCTGGTTGACGAATTGATCGAATTCCGCCCGGTCATTACGCAACGCCCCGTCGAGATGCAGGACAATTGCCGGATGAAGCGGGAGATAGGCCGGGTTCGCTGCGAGCTTGCCGGGTGTACTCATCACCTTGTCCGGGATTGCGACGAGTTCTATGATTCTGCCCAATTTCGGGCGCAAGCAGCTTGGTTCGAGCAGGTGGATTTGTGCCTGTGCCCTATCGTGGAGTACGTGCAGAGGCCGACAATCCGGATTAAGGGGGTCTCGAAACTGTATGTCCCATCTGTTCATCGGATCACTTCCCACTTGCACCGCTATAGCGTGTTTGGGTGTACTGTGGATGTGGGCCGTACCGTGTATCCTGTGGAGCGTTTCAAGAAGTTCGAGCCGGATGAACTGGCTTTGCATCATTACACGTTTGTGAGGATCAATGAGAGCGAGCTGCGTCGGAAGTATCACGGGCATGGTCATTTGAACCGGGTTGGGACGCTGGATGATTTCCTTGACAAAGTGTATGGGTACGAATCGAGCGAATTGGAAGAAGTGCCGGATAGATTTGGCATTCAGGAATACTGGCGGGGAGAATTCCAGCAATGGTTGAAATAATATATAGGCCAAAGTTGAGCTATCTGTTCTGCGTTGCCAATTATCGTTCCCTGTGGCCTCAACTATCCGTGATCCGGTATCTCAACGGGTTAGGGATAGAGCCTTACGCCTTGGTCGATACGTCGGGAGCCGTTGGGGACTCGATGGGGATGCTTAAGGGTTCCCATGTCCGGTTTGTGCTTTCTCCGGATCGATTGCCCGATGACTATGACGTGATGTTCTCACAGTCGGCAGGGCTAGACGATTTCGAGCGGGCTTCCCTGGTGAATAGCTGGAAACGTAAAAAGACGAATGTGAAGCTCCACAATTCCATGTCTACATATAATGTCATCACGAACATCAACTACATACCAGCTCGCGTTAGGGGTAAAGTTCATGGATTCTGCATGAAGGAGCAGCGGGCGATAAACCATTACCGTCGGTTTCTCACGGAGTCCGATGCTTGGATGCTTAATGTGGGCGACCCTGACTGGGATTATTTTCAGACGGAAGGGTTCAAAAACAACGTCCAAGCAGTCAGAGCCGAGTACGGGGACAAACTTCTGCTGGTTTGCGCGAGCTTGGACAGTGGCCTGGTAGAAAGCAGCTTCTGGGAAATAGTGATCCCTTGGGCCACAGCCAAAGGATTCAGGGTGATGCTGCGGACGCATCCAGGGTGTGAACATCGGGTGACTGGCGCATTGCAGCAGTATAAAGCCCCGGAATTGCATCGTCACGTCTTATTTGCCGCCGCCTCTCACGTCATCGGCGAGATGTCAAGCAGCGTCATTGGTGAATGTATGCTCCTTGGAACGAAAGTGGGCTCCTATCCGTTTGTGCCTCATACACCAAGGTACGGTGTACATAGCTGGATGGACAACGATACGGCTTGGCGTGAAGCCATCGTCCGCCATATAGGCCCAAAGATGCTCTTCTATGTGCCGTTTGTCCATACGTCCGGCTCGTTGGCGGAGTTTCTGAATAGTGATGAGCCTTTGATTAGTGAGATGCAGATGAACGAGCTTTGGGGATGGCCGCGAGTGCCTTGCTATAGCAGCTATCTGCTGGAGTGCCTGGAAAGGAAATTGGGAGCATGATTACCTTCTTTACCGTACCCAAGCCCTGGCGGGGGCACATCATGCTGATTCAGGATATGGCTTTGTGTAATTGGAACGCGTTGCCCTGTAACAAGCAGGTCCTTACGTATGAAACGGGAGTGAAGACAACGACTCAAGGGACGCCTCTCCTGGACGACGTGTTCGCCAAAGCGTCAGAGAAAGCTGACTACGATGTAATGATGTACTCCAATGCCGATATGCTGTACATGCCCAGTCTCGTTGAAGTCATCAAAAAAGTGAGCGGGTGTTTTACTAAGTTCCTGATGGTGGGACAAAGGACTGATGTTCCCAGTTTCATCTTGGACTTTCGCAAGCCTGATTGGGACATTTACCTAAAGATGAAAGCTCAGATTAGGGGGACATTGCATCCGCCGTCAGGCATTGATTACTTTGTATTCAAACGGGACATGGTATCAGAAATCCAAATGCTTCCGTTTGCTGTGGGGCGTCCTGCTTGGGACAACTGGCTGATTGCCCGCTGTCTGGAATTGGGATACCCGGTTGTGGACGCTACCAAACATATCCTTGCCATGCATCAGAACCATGACTTCTCTCATCTACGAAGAGGTCGGTGGGAATCACGTCATGGTATCGAAGCCCAAGAGAATCGGAGGCTGGCGGGGGATAAACTCGCCACGATAGAGAACGCCACCCATCGGCTGGAGGATCTCCTGTGAGCACTTTGATCGGCATGATGGTTGGCAGCCGTCAGTCAACTATTACTTTGGTTCGTAACAGCTTGCGGACGATTCTGGATCGTATTGGGGATGATGTGATGATTGCCGTGGCCATAGCCCCGTACCTTCCCAAGGATTTCCTGCATTTGGTGGCGGATATAGAGCGGATGTATCCTGGTAAGATATTGACGTTCCCGCTGTACGAGGGAAGCTGGGCTCAGTTCGCCAATCTCGTAATCGATATGTCGATGGATTTCAAGTGGACGATCTTCAGTCATGATGACGTTCAACTGATTTCGGATGACTTCATTCCCGTTATGGAAGGGATGCTCGACCAGAAGAGGGATACATTAGGGTGGATCAGTTTCCTGGATTGGGATTACCTGAGGAGTGGATGGGCACCGTCCATTCGCGAGGGGTTTCACATTGACGCGGTGAGAGAGAATGCTTGGTCGCGGAAAAAGATTCATAACTACCATAACCTGCCGGAGAATTGGTATTCTCCGGGGATGCCAAAGGAGTGTCTCCAATCCCTGCCTTGGGATATTCCTGAGAAGCCCATTCGCTGCCATGCTCCATTCAGTCATCTCATCGCGATAAAGTCCGACACTCTGAGAACCGTAATACGAAAATGCGAGAATTGGAGTCCCGTATCCTTGATGGTTGATGAGGACTGGGGCTTGACGGCCTTGAAAAACGGGCTTTTCAATATCTGGATACCTCAATTGGCGTACTGTCACATGCGGACGTTGGGAGGCACGCGGGCTTCCCCCCTGATACAGCAGTATGGTAAGTTCGTTCACAACCAGTTCCGCAGTAAGTGGGGATTCATGCACAAGTGTATTTATACACCATCGGAGCTGAAGGACATCCGAAGGCGGTTCTCGCGAACGAATATCCCGTGGTCGATGGATCGCCGAAGCTATGAATGGGATTATGTACAATGAGAATTTTGCTCGTGTCTTTTTATAATACGGAAGCCTATGGGATGCGGTCGTTGCATTCCTGCCTGCGGCGGGACGGGCATGATGCCCATATGCTTTTCTTCAAGCAGGAGCCGCATCAGTATGAGGTTTCGCTGAAAAAAAGCATTCATGGGGATGTCAATGCTGTCACTGAGCAGGAAATTTCCTTGTTCACTTCTTATGTGGACGAGATAAATCCGGATATTGTGGCATTCAGTTTGGTATCCTCCCATTTTTATACGTTCCGGATTTTGGCAGAAACGCTCCGTCCATTGGGCAGGAAAATCGCTGTAGGCGGATGGGAGGCATCGTTAAATCCGTCGCGGTGCATTCCTTACGCTGACTGGGTGTGCATAGGGGAAGGTGAGGAGGCTTTTTGTGAACTGGTAGCCCGCATGGATTTGGGATTGAATACAAGTGATGTCCAAAACTTCTGGGTACGCCAGAATGGCCACATCATAAAAAATCCCGTCCGTCCTTTGAACCAGTGCATTTCTGACCTACCCATTCCGCTATTTGACAATGAGCTTTGTACTGCTGTAGAGGGCGGGAGGATGTTGCCGGGAGACCCGTACTTCCGTAATGACCGTTACGGAACATTCATTGGAATAGGGTGCCCTTTTCGTTGCACGTACTGCTCCAACAGCTATATGGGTGATAAGGTTTATCCTCAAGAATGGTCCCGAATCCGGATTCATAGCGTACACCGCATGAAGGAAGAATTGGCTTGCGTCAAGCAGAAGCTCCTTAATGTGAAAGTCATCAATTTTTATGATGAAGTGTTCTCTCCGGATGCTGTATGGAGGGATACCTTCTTTCCATGGTACAAAAAGTATATCGGCATACCTTTCTGCTGTACGTTCTTCCCCGGAAAATGCTCCGAAGAGATGTGCAGGAGCCTTGCGGATTCCAACATGGTGGGTGTTTGGCTGGGTGTGCAATCCGGGTCGGATAGGGTGAGGAGAGAAGTGTTCCACCGGTACTACACCAATGAGACAGTGCTGGAGCAGGCGGAGATTTTCAGGCAGTGTAGTGTTAATGTCCGCTACGATTTCATTTTGGATAACCCGTTTGAGAGTTTTGCAGAATCGTTGGAGAGCGTGGAGCTAATGCTAAAACTCCCGCAGCCTTTCACAGTGAATCAATTCTCGCTTAAATACTTCCCGCATACACGCATAACCGATATGGCATTGCAAGCAGGAATCATCAACGAAGCTCAAGTCAACGACCGCCAAGATGTATGGCAGGATAACTATACGGTTGGTTTGGAGGGAAGGAGCCCGGAGAATGGCTTCTTGAATCGCCTTGTCACGCTCATAAGTCTGCAAGCCAAGGATGCCCAAATGGATTCAGGGAAAATTCATGCGGCCATCACTCGATTTCGTAGGGATGGAAATATGAGTGAAGTTGACACCCAGTTGCAGGAGATGCTCCAATGAGGGTACTGTTGGTCGTCTATGATAATGGCTCCTATGTCCATACTTTCCCACAGGGGTTGGCTTACATTGCCGCTGCCCTTCTCAGGGCTGGTCATCAAGTGACCATTTATAATCAGGACCTGCATCACTATCCCGACGAGCGTTTGACTGGCTATTTGGACGATCAGGAGCCTTTTGACGTGGTTGGGCTGGGTGTGATCGGGGGTTATTGGCAGTATCGCAAGATGTTGGGCATCTCTAAGGCCATCCAGGCATCCAAGCATAGGCCGTCCTGGTATGTTCTCGGCGGCCACGGCCCTTCCCCTTGTCCAGAATACTTCCTTAAGAAGTCTGGGGCGGATTTCGTAGTGCGGGGAGAAGGGGAGCGTACTGTCATCGAGCTTTTGGGTGCTTTGGAGCAAGGGTATTCCCTGGCATCCGTATCTGGAATATCTTTCAAAGATGTGAATGGTCAGTATACCCATACACCTGACCGGCACTTGTTGGATGTGGATGAAATCCCATGGCCAGAGTACACGTTATTCCCGATAGAATATTACCGCTTGGCCTCCTCGCCAGGAGCGGACAAGACCGATTTCGTCATGCCTGTAGCCTCCGCTCGCGGCTGCACATTCCGCTGCAATTTCTGCTATCGGATGGATAAAGGCTTTCGTCCTCGAAATCCGGAGGGAATCGCGGTGGAAATTGAATACCTCCAGAACCGCTATGGAATTACCTACATCGATTTCTCGGATGAATTGTTGATGTCGTCCGAGGATCGTGTGTACGCCCTCTGTGAGCGATTCTTGAGAATGTCTAAATCATTCAAATGGTGCTGCAATGGCCGCTTAAACTACGCTTCTTTGGAAGTGCTGAATTTGATGAAGCGATCCGGCTGTGTCTTCATCAATTACGGCATCGAGTCGTTCGATGATGAAGCCCTGAGGCGGATGAACAAACATCTGACAACTGACCAGATTGTACGAGGAGTGGAGAATACCATCACCGTGGGATTGTATGCTGGATTGAATGTAATCTGGGGCAACATAGGGGAGAGTCGGCAGACCCTTCGACAATCTACGGACTTCTTGAAGAAGTATGCCGATACATCCCATCTCCGCACCATCCGCCCGGTGACACCCTATCCTGGTTCAGACCTGTTTACCTATGCAGTGGAGCATGGGTTGCTCGGGGACGTAGAGGACTTCTACGAGAAGAAGCATCAGAATTCGGATCTGTTGGCTGTCAATTTCACGGATCTGACGGACGACGAATTCCACCGAGCCCTCATGGAGGCCAACTGCGAATTGATCGCTACACATTACGGCAAGAAAACGGGGCAGATGATTCAAGCGACACGACAACTGTATCTCAATCACGATACGAGCTTTAGAGGCTTTCGACAGATGTAAGGAGAATTTGTGAATAATGAGATTAGAAAAGGCGAAACGCTATTGCTGCCCGACAGGATCAAAGATCCGATTCAGGAGAACGTCGAATTGTTCTTCAACCACTTCGGTCGATATTACTATGCCATGAAGCGGTTGGCTGTATCCAATCAAGATGTGGTGGTAGACGCCTCGTGTGGTTGTGGCTATGGCTCTTGCGGATTGGCCAAGAAGGCTGTGAGGGTTTATGGATTGGATGTGAATGAATCCTATCTCCAGATTGCCAAGGACAATTTTAGGTTCCCCAACTTGGAGTTCATGGATTACGAGAGCTTCTATCGGATACACACCAAAGCAGACAAAATCATCTGCATTGAGACGTTTGAGCATATCTCAAGAGAACGGGGCATATTCTTCTTGACTCGTCTTATTTCATGTTTGCAGAACACGGGCTCTATGTTCTTGACTACTCCCTTGGGAACGGATGGACCGAGTGAGTACAATCCCTTCCATTATTTCGAGCCAAGCATTGGTACGCTTTACAGCATTTTAGGGATGCATTTTGGCAATGTTCAAATAGAGGTCGATACTTTTACCAACTCCTTTGGGCATGTCAGTGAATTTGCATCCGTATTGCTGAGGAATAAGAAATGAATGGACTGTCAGGTATCAATATCGAATTGACGAGTAGATGTTGTAAATCCTGTTGGTGTTGTGGCCGTCGGGCCATTGAAAAAGACAGGCCAGATTTGGCCCAATGGGGTGATATGGACTGGAGTTTATTGGAAAAGATTGCTCTACAGATTCCTTCCGGTACCGTAGTTCAGTTGCACAACAACGGGGAGCCCCTGATGTATTCACGGTTCGGGGATGCCGTGAAGCTCTTCCACCACTGTCTTACTTCCATCGACACTAATGGCAAGTTGCTGGTTGAGAAGGGCCGCGAGATTGTGGACAATCTGGATACGATTGCCGTTTCCATCATCCAGGACGATCCGGAGGCAGACGAGCAGTATGAGATATTGAAGCAGTTCTTATGTCTGAAGGGCAAGTTCAAACCGCTGGTGGTGTGCCGGCTCAACGGGCAAGTGGAAGAGGAGAGGTATCAGGCTTTAGGGGTTATTGTAGCTCGGCGTCTACTACATTCCCCGATGGGCAGTTTTGATTATCAATTGAGAATGCCTACTGTGCCGGAGATCGGAGTCTGCTGGGAGATGCTTCATCGGCTTGCTATTGACCGAAATGGGGACGTGTCGATTTGCGTACGGTTCGATCCGGAAAGGAATGGAGTGCTTGGAAACGTCAAGGATCTGTCTTTGGAAGAGATTTGGGCGGGTGAGAAGAGGAAAAAATGGTTATCACTACACCAACAGGGCCATCGGGCGTATGTCCCGCTCTGCTCGCATTGTGACTACTGGGGAGTGCCTACGGGCTGGTAGAAAAGGGAGATATTTATGAGCATCTTTATTATTGCAGAGTTGGGCATTAACCACAATGGAGATTTGGGCACAGCCAAGAAGATGATCGATGTGGCCAAAGAATCCGGATGTGACGCCGTCAAGTTCCAAAAGAGAACGGTGGAAAGAGTATACACCAAAGCGTTTTTGGATAGCCCAAGGGAGAGCCTTTGGGGACATACGCAGAGAGACCAGAAGAATGGCTTGGAATTTGGAGTGGAGCAATATCAGGAAATTGACCTTTACTGTAAGGTGAAGGGCATCGAATGGTTCGCTTCCGCTTGGGATATTGACAGCCAGCTATTCTTAAGGCAATTCAATCTCCGGTTCAACAAGATTGCCTCCGCCATGATCATAGATCGGGAACTGATTCAAGTTGTATCCAGTGAGGGACGGTACACGTTTATCTCTACCGGCATGAGCGATCTGGCTGCTGTGGATGAGGTAGTGGAAGTCTTTCGCAAGGCTCACTGCCCTTTCGAGTTGATGCACTGCATCTCCGTCTACCCCCTGCCAGATGAAAAAGCCAATCTTCGTTGTATCGAGACGCTGCGGAAGCGGTACGACTGTGATGTGGGTTACAGTGGGCACGAGGTTGGTTTGGCAATATCCTATGCGGCAGCGGCTTTGGGCATTACATCGCTGGAGAGGCATATCACGCTGGATCGATCTATGTGTGGTTCGGACCAATCCGCTTCTATTGAACCAAACGGTCTGAGAATGCTGGTGGGGGCTGTTCGGAAAATTGAACAGGGAATGGGGGATGGAATAGTACGATATGACAAGGCAGAAATTGCAACCGTTCTCAAGCTGAGGGAGCGTTGGTATGGAGGCGGGAAATGATGCATGGCCCAGAGATATTTCAGCGGTGCCATTGTAACCCGGAGACCTTGACGATCAAAAGCTCCCTGACCGGGGAGTTCGCGATCAACAGCCCCGAGAATCTCGTCATCGGTGAGCATTGTACCATCAGTGCCCCTATGTTCATCCATGCAGGAGGGGGGGTGCGGATCGGCGATTGGTGTCACATCGCACACGGATTGACTCTCTACAGCGTCAATCACAACTGGCGTTCGTTGGAGAGCACTCCGTATGGGATGGATGACATATTTAAGCCTGTTATGATAGGGAATGCGGTTTGGATATGTGCTAATGTGACGATAGCTCCAGGGGTGATAGTCGGCGATGGCGCCATCCTGTCCATCGGTTCGGTTGTATTCGCAGACGTGCCCGAGTGTGCAATCGTGCGGGGGAATCCCGCACAGATACTGACGTATCGAGACAAGGCAGTGTTCAGGAGGCTCTATGCAGAAGGCAAATTTGTCTGACAAGAAAATTGTGGCTCTTGTACTTGCCCGTGAGGGCTCCAAGGGTATTCCAGGTAAGAATCTGGTGCCTTTTTGTGGCAAGCCTTTGCTCTGGTGGACGCTTGAGCAACTTCACCAATGCCCGGAGATCAATTCCGTTTGGGTGAGTTCTGATTGGAAGGAGTTGCAGGACAAAGCGATAGGTTGTGACTGTCACATCATCGAGAGGCCCAGCGAAATTTCCGGCGATTCCGCTACAGGCGAGTCTGCATTTGTCCATGCCTTACCGGTCATTGCCAAATACACAGGCCGCCCGGACATCGTTCTCAGCCCCAACGTCACGTCCCCGCTTAGGAGGCCAACGGATTTTTCCAACGCCATTCGGCTGTTTGAGGCGGGCGGTTATGACTCCATGTTCTCTGGTGTGCCAGCCCGTGACCTGTGCCTCTGGTCGAGAACGGCCCAAGGGCTTCACTCCGATAGTTACGACATGGCAGATCCAAACCGCAGGCGGCAGGATACGTTTGGACTCCGGTGGATAGAGAATGGGAGCTTCTACCTGTTCAAGCCTGAAGTCCTTGACCTGGGGGGGGTGCGGTTTGGAAGCAAGATTGGTATATACGAAATGGAGCCTTGGCAGATCCCGGAGATCGACGAGCCGAGTGACTTGACCCTGTGCGAATCCCTTATGCGAGCATATTTGCTGTAGGAGGCTGCTGTGAGCGGTAGAATAGTTTACTGGAATGGCCTATTCGTGCCGGAGTCGGAAGCCCGCCTGTCGATTTACGATTCGGCGTGTCTCTTCGGCGACATGGTATTCGAGATGACGCGGTCTTTCAACAAGACGCAATTCAAGCTGGTGGAGCACTTGAAGCGGCTCAAGACGTCTGCACGCTGGCTCCATATCCCGCTCGATGTGCCGATGGCAAAGCTTGAGGATATATGCTACGAAACGATGCGGAGGAACGATCCGGTTTTCGCTAAGGACGACGAGCATCGGCTGATGATAAATGTCACGCGGGGCGTCCTCGGCATCTATCAGGGAGTAGTCGGGGTCAGGCCCGGAACGAATATCATCATTGCGGACTTCCCTTTGCGGTGGACGGTGCGTGGTATGGGCAAGTTGTTCGATGATGGGATCAACGCTGTCATCCCTTCCCAGCGGTCCATCCCGGCATCCCTGCTGGAGCCCAAAGCCAAGACCCGCAGCCGGGTGCACCTGATGATGGCCAATATCCAAGCCAGCCGGATGAAAGGGGATAACAACTGGCCTCTGCTGCTCGACCCGGATGGTTTCATTTCGGAGGGGACAGGGGACAATTTCTTCATCGTCAAAGATGGGAAGTTGTTTACACCAGAGCCTCGGAACATCCTGCGGGGGATCAGTAGACAGTACGTGTTCGAGTTGGCCAGAGAATTGGAAATGCCCTGCGTGGAGAAAAACATCGAGCCGTTCGATGTGCTGGAAGCGGACGAAGCGTTTATGACGGGCACACCATTCTGCCTGCTTCCAGTCGTGTCCCTGGATGGTGTAAAAATCGGTAGAGGGATGCCCGGCCCTACCTCATTCGGCCTGCTTCATTTATGGGGGGAGAAAGTGGGGGTGGACATTAAGCAGCAAATTCAGGAATGGGATCGGAAAAATGCGGGTCCGGTCAATGGCGTCAGCCCATATCGTTTTGAGGAGGATTGATTTGTGGCTCTAACGGCCCTGGCTCCTTTCCAAGCGAGTTTGACCGGCTCGTCCTTCAAGTCCAGGGCCGTTTTCTATTTTCTTAGCAGAGGACAATTGCATTCTTGGCAATTGCCTTCGTACTTCTTTTTGTTCTTCAAATGTCCACTGGATAAACTGACATCATTCTCCTTTGGGGTCTTGTCCAAGTACCTAATGTTCTCGCTCTGTCATACGAAATATGGACAGATAGCTAATCCAGCCTTGGTTTTTCTGAAACTCATGTCTGAGTCCTCCCATTATCATTCGATTTAAGGCCCCTACCACACGCTACGCTTGATTATTCCCTCTTTTACGTATCATTTTGTAGGGGTAGGGAATATGCATCCCTATTTTTACGCTAAAAAAGCTGGTCGGGGGATCGACCGGACGTCAAGCTCATGTAACAACGCAGCGATGGTGCGGGGCTTGGAGCAGGGCTCGGTTGGAATATAGTAGTTGATAGCACTGTTGTATCGGTCTGGTCGCTCAAATAGATTTTTGAATCCCAACAGGCATTTTCCGCCGTGTATAGCCTTGCACCCGTTGCAGTCTTTCTTCTGATAGAGCATTCCAAGATTACCGGGCATTTCGATTCTCCTTTATGTCCTTGTAGACAAGCCAGACAGCCCAGCCGACGATGACCACGAGCCATATCGGGCCTCCTATGAGCACAACGATGAGTCGCCATATATCCTTTGGGAAGGCGTCTGCTTGATTCATCAGAAGCAGAACAATAAGCCCACCGAGGAGCCATCCAAGAGATAGGAATACTGGATTCATAGTCGTACTATTCGCCCGATCATGTATTGCTATAGAAATACTTCTTGAGCATCCGGCGGAACTTTGGATGGTTCCGAAATCGCAGAGAGCTATTCATTAGGGACAGCATAGTCAAACCACTCTGTTTGCAGGTAAGGTATTTCTTCGCGTCCCTTTTGACTTGTAGATCATCTGTGATATGCTGGAATCCTCCTGGCTCTATAATGCAGACGGGTTTTCCGTGTCGATACACTACGACATCGGCATGCGTCCACTTATGAGTACGGAACCTTTGTAGAGTCAGAGATCCCGGCTCTTTGGTAATCTCACTGAGTGGGACATGGGAACGAAAGGATAGTCGTGGAAAGCTCTCTCCTAACCATTCTATGAAGTCCTCTATCGTTCTCGTGTCACTCCGTCTTGAGTTTCGGTTTCCTGACGATGAAGGTGCCATAGGAACCCCTCGAAGGACTGCCTGGACGCCAGTGGCCTACCCCGATGCAGGCCCCGGCCATGTCCAGGTACTTCATGATGATTTCCTCGTTTAGAACACCCAGTTTGGGATAGGTGAATGTCAGTATTCCCCTCCAATGGTCGATCTTCGGGAAGATACGCATGATCTTCCCACCACCCGGTTTTCCGTTGGACGACACGAAGGCCGGATGACCTTGAACATCGTCCTTGGCTATCCCAGTGTCGATGTCTCCGATCACTCGGATGGAGGCAAGGTGCTGGTGAAGACTCTTACCCATCTTCTTTCCGCCAACACGTTCGCCTGTCAGCTTTCCGCCTTCCTCCAACGTCTTTTGAAACATGTAGCCAGGGATGATGATACTCCCTTCTTCATTGGTATGAGCCCGATCCTTCCAGGTACGCATTTCGTACTTGTCTGGCTCCTCCCCCTCCAAGTGCTCCACATTATGATACCGGGAGAACAGGATGGGTGACGTGCTTTTCAGCAGCAACTTGATCTTACACATTTCCATGCTTCGCCACTCCTTATTAGGGCCTCAAATCAATCCTGCCCGAAGGCAGTGACAAAAACCAACCTAACTGAAATCCATTCAAGAAAACAAAAATTAACACAACGTAAACCGAAGTAAATTAACATAAATCAATCCCCGTCCGAAGACGGTAATAAAACAAGATCAAAAACAAATCAATTCAAAACAAGACAAAACAATCAAATAGAAATGGATGTGATTAAATGAGAACGAAAACAAAGCAACCCGTCCGAAGACGGTAGTTCAATTCGACCGAACAAAATTCAATCCAACCGAAGAAAGTTCGATCTGACTTAAAGCAAAGCAAACCGAATCCCGTCCGAAGACGGTGACAAAACGCAAAGCAGTACGGACTAACAAAATACAATCCAATCCAACCAGAATCAAATCAAATTAACAGGACCTATAGCCTTATTATCGTACCGCACATGAGTTCCTCCACGTGTGTCACCATAATAATTTGCAGGTGGAAGTCCTTGGATAGCTTCATCAGCATGTCTCCTACCTTATCTCTGTATTCACGACTGACGAATCTGAAAGGCTCGTCTAAGATCAGTAGACGCCGAAGGTTCGGCTTAGCAAGAACCAGACAGGCCAATCGCAGGGCAAACGCTGCCACATCGAGCACACCACCAGAATCTTCCTCTGTGGGATTCTCTACAATATGACCATCCCGTAGTAGCATCAGTTTACATTCTGTCTTGTTTCTTTTCTTATCGAATCGTATCCGGAATTCGTAGGAGTCTTCACCGAACACGCTCCGCAAGCAGGTGCTTACGACCCCCGCGATTCGGGCATGTGCCTGCTGCTGGACGGCCTGGGCGACGGCCTGGGCGATGAAGCGTGCCTCCTCAGCATCCTTCAAGTCCTGTTCGGCCTGCTGGTAGGCTTCCCGCTCGTCCCGCAGCCGTTTGGTAGCAGCATAGGATTCGTGCTGAAGCCTGTTAATGCGGGATTGAATGTTAGCAATTACCATCATAAATTAGAGACATCAAAACACTGTGGATGTTTTGGAGCAGTGTCGCTGAATACCCATCCTTTCACTTGACACCCAGGTATGAGGACTACAATGTTTCCAGCCAGGTTGTACATTACAAGGGTCCATTTTTCCGCCGAACGGAATCCTGGGAGTGTTTTGGCGATTTCTGAATCGGTTAGTACCACCATATCCTTAGCCCATACATGCAAATAGGTTTGTCCGTTAGGCATGAGGGTCCAATTGCTTAGAGTGACGATACCACTGGTTCTCATGTCTTTTAACGCCTGATTCATAATTTTCCCTTCCATCTCTCAGTAAACGCTTTCAGTTTCTCTTTTGCTTCTCGTTCGGCCTTGTCCCGTTTCTGCTGCAAATCATGCAACGCCTGCCGCCCGGCCTTGACAGTCCCACAGACGTAGCCGTGCAACAGGGACTCCATCGCGGACTCCAACCGCCCTTCGGCTTTGGCTATTCGTTCCTTGGCTTCATCCACTTTCCGCCGGTATTGCAGGACTTTATCGAGATCGTTCATCAGACTCCATTGCCTTGAATATCCGTCGCTCCACCCTCTTGTCGACTGGGTACTTGGCCAAATGATGCTTCACGGCATCGGCGAAGTCCAGCGTGCATTTCCCCAGCTTACCGAGCCCATCAATCAGGCTGGACAAGTCTATATCCTCATTATCCCTCTCTAATCTCTCCGCTTTGGTGATATCCAGGTGCTTATCATATGAAGTCATCAAGGGGTGTTGAACCATCTGTCCATCGGCGAGAAGCATCCATACGCTTGGGGCATATGTCCATTCATCGGATTTCCTCTGCATAAACGTCCCGCAGTTGACGAATTGGGTCTTGCCGAGCAGGACGGAGAAAGCGGAATGGTTGTCCCCGCTTACCACGATGTCATATCCCTCGAATTCCCTGCGGCCGGAATCGACGTGCTGGGACTTGGCGGCAACTTCCTCTTGGTAGACATGGCCGGGGACCCAGTTGTATTCGTGGATGATGGCGATAGGCTTGATCTTTTTGTTCCCTTTGAAAAGCGTGATCTTCTTTCCATAACAGAAGGGATAGATCATAAGCCCTTCCTCATGGTAGACAACTGTCTCGGACATATCGTGAATTATGCTCGCCTTCACCAAAGTCCAATAGGCACTCCGCTCGATCTGTCCCAGGTCGTGCTCCGGCAGGTCGTGCTGGCCGGGGATGCAATGCATGTAGGGCAGATGTCCCATCGCAAAATTTATCAGTTCGGCTGGACTGTTCCACTTGTCGAAAATGTCCCCCGCACAAAAGATAGGGCAATCGTGCTTCTCCTGGAGGGCCGTCAGTTCATCCAGTGGCCTTTGCTGAGCAGCCAACCAATCCGGCTCGTTGGATCGGAATATGGGAGGAGTGAGACTTAAATGCAAATCGCTACAGAATAAGGCGATTACTTCGTCTTGTTTCTTAGGTTTCATCTGGGCTCCCTTTTGAGAATTTTATTATGACACAAGGGGCATCTGTTTCCGAGGGCTTTCTCATATTCCCTCTCTAACTGGTATAATTCTGTTCTGGCCTCGGCCCTTTGGCGTCTTAGCATTTCGATTTCCGTTAGCAGGGAGGACAACTCCTGATGCTCCCTATCTATCCCTATTATCTTATCACGCAGGATTTCCAGCCCTTCCAATTCCCGCTCAGCCTCTCCTAAATTATGCTTGGTGGCTTTGAGGATCAACTGCTGCTTGATGATGTCATTCAGCAGCCGCTCCAACGTATCGGCTGCCATGAACAAAGCCGCTGCCTGCTTACGGAAGTCCACTACTTCATCCCACTCCTCTGCCATTTCCTTCACGAATGACAGAGCTTTCTTCTGCTCCTTTGCCTCCTGTAATCGCTCTTGGCATACGTCCAGAACGCTCTTGGCCTTATGGACTCCGGATTGCAGGTTTCCCAGCGTTCGGTCGATTACGTCCAAATTGACGATCCGATTCAGTCGCTTCGATACCTGTCCCGGAGTCAGGGCGAACCAAAACAACGGGCCGTCCCCGTGGGGCATCTCCTGCTGGATTTGGAAATTCAGTTTGGACAGGTTCAATACCCTCCGTACCTTGTTTGGCACATCGTTTCCAAATGCCTCCAGTTTTCGCTCGTCTGCTGTGTACGTGTTAAGGGCCTTGCCCCGCTTGCGGATGATAGTATGATTCTCGGCTTCTACTTGCACAACCGACAGCTTGGAGCCCCAGCGGATGAAGCGTATGCCGGACGGGTGATTCAGTGCCAGCCACTTGAACGCCCGCATCACCCAGGACTTGCCCCTATAGCTCTCTCCGGTGATGCAGGTGACGTGCGGGCTCAGGTCGATGTCAAGCCGCCGATTGGAGCCATAGTTGCGGATGGATAGCTTGCGGATCATTGAGAGTTCAGCCAATCTGATAAGAATTGCTCGGCTTCGGTCTTGGAATCCCAGTATCCTGGAGCATTCTTGTATGCCTCCATCATATCGGTGTAAGGTGTTTTGAATCCAACAGCTCTTTGATGTATAGAGCCATCTTTCCAGAGAAATACTCGGCGTTTCTTGTCAAGAATGCACCAAAACACAGGATCATTTGGTAGACGGTCCTGCGGGGTAATTATCTTGAAATTGTAGCTGGATCTATTCATGTCTTCTTCTCCATAATCATGTTTTGAAATGCATTGACTTCTCACCGGAATTTGAAATTACATCCCTTTGTTCGGCATTTTGTCATCTCTCCCAAGAGCATTTACAATGATCTTTATCCTTATTCGTACTTGTGATTTGTTTTGAACAAAGTATACGTTCTTGGCGGTAGTTAGATTGAATATAGGGACATCGGATTTCTGATATTGGTTTGCTCCCAAATGATATACTTGTGGATGCTCCATAGGATACCAATACAATGGGCTCCTTAGATACGGGGCATGTAATCGTTGTTTGTGCTACGTCTGCCATGATTATCTCCTTTTCCTATCCCAATGTCTGCCGCGTTTGGGTTGAAATCGTTTAATGAATATAGATAGTGATTTCACGCTTTGTGGCTTAGGGCATTTGGCTCTGTCGGGTTTCCGCTGCACCATGATCATTTGGAGCCTATTCTTGTCCCATACGATTTTGCAAAAAGCCCGCAGAAAGTGGGAGAAGAATCTGTTAGTCATCAGATTGCTCCGCAGTAGCCTTGTCTTGATTTTGCTGCTCCTCATAATCGAGCAGAGTCAGCATTGTCTGAATCTCCATCTGCAAATTCTCTAATGCCTTACGGCGGACGGCAATCGTGTACCTCTGGTTATGAGCAACTCTCCGAATATGGGGCAACACTTCTGAGGTCAGGTGATCCGTAGGGACAGATGGCCTCTTGTCTGCTCGTCGGAGCAGTTTATACTGCCCCGGACGCATGATGATTTTCGATCCATTCTCCAAGAGGACATGGGAATATTCTACTCCATCCACTTCCTCTATATGATCTACCACTCCTTCATGTCCCTTATAGCAATGGTTTCCGATAGCTTTCACGATGTCCCCTTCCTGTACGTCCATTCTGCAAACCCTTCACTGTCAATCGCCCCTTGATGTTTCTATCCTCCTTGTCGTCCTTGCAGGGATTGATAGGCAGTCCCCATCGTTGCCCCAACTCCATGAGGTCTTTCGTGCCGAATAGAAGCTCCCGAATTTCATCCTCCTTCTTCAAAACCGTGAAGCGATTATCGCCCGACTCAGGCCAAAATGGTCCGAAGCGAGCCATAATTTCAGCCCGTGTCCATTGCTTGATGAGTCTGTATAGTAGTTTGCGGTCCTCCGGCATCATACGTGTAACGCCTCTCGAATATCGTTCGGGAAGAAATTGTCCAGAAAGTCTATTAAAAGGCATCCTACTATGTCACAACCTGATGGGCTTCTAACCCTTATACAGGCACTTGGGACATTCCAATTCATAGGAGTCCTTCCTATAAGTTTGAATAGGAGTACTGGAACGAATATCATAATCTGACGGCCTCTCCGGCGGGCAATGAGCATCCAGCAACGGGTGCCCGCATCTTTATGGGACTGACGGGCCTGCTTGATGAATTGCTCATACTTCGGTTTGTGGCGAAGTTCCTTATCCAGTAGGTCAGCAATGCTGTCGGAGGCATAGCCGTCTTTGCATTCGATCACACAAAGGTCCATTAGAGGCTGCCCAATGGGATCCGCCGCCTGTATGTCCCCGTACTGGCCGAATGTCTTTTGCTTTCTTTTACTTCGCTGCGTCGCCCGTCCACCTGAGGATGCGGTGCGGTAGAATACGTCATCTCGCTCGCTGTCCGTCCACCAGAGACTAAGCTTCTTGCAGATGAGCCGCTCAAACGCCCCACCTTTAGCCTTGCTTGCCCCCCTTTTCATCCATCTTCTCCTGGTTCTCTTATTCGTTTTATCCCAGATTCTATCCGGTGCGTCAGACGGTCCACGATAATCAAATTTTCACGCTGATTGTCTCGCGTGTTTCCGTTCACATGATGGACTTCTTTATCCGGCGGGCAATTCATTACGAGTCTATGCAGACGCAGCGTTTCTTTCTTCCCGTTAATTACCTTATTACACACGACATAGGAAGCATTACCGGACTTTTTCAATCTCCATGTATAGCGACAATACCGAAGCCATATATCATCATCCACCAAACAGGGAAGATCAGAATTGGATAATTTCAGAATTTTCATTTGCTTATGACACCCTCTTGGCAAATGGGAAACTGAGCCTGATGTTGATAGATAAGTCTTCTTCCGGGTTTTACTTCTTCTCCACATCCGCATTTGCACAGCCTCGGAGCCAACAGATTGATCTTCTTCTTGTCCAGCATCTTCACGTCTCCAAAAGGTGAAACGGCCAGAGTTGCTACGCAGGTCTGGCGAAGACGCCAAGAAATGCCTCTGGCCGTTTCATTATCCGATTGTATCAACCTACGTAGCATATGAGTATCCTACTGGAGATTACGTTATAGGTCAAGAGAAATCTTTTGTCTGTTGATTTTCGGCATTTTTAGCTTCAATGACTCGAAATCAAGTTTCTTACATAGGTGACGCCATTTTTGCATATTGATGGTATTACTTTGCAAGGTAGGAACAATCGTTCCCTCCAACGGCAATTTCACCAATTTCAAGTACGTCTCGAAAGGCTCTCCGACTTCCTGGGCTTCTACAATCTTGTTTATCGCCTTGCTTCGGGGTTTCAACGTACCTCGGATGTACTGCAAAGCCGTCTTCTCACCCACACCTGATACTCCTGGAATGTTGTCAGAGGAGCATCCAGCAATTGCCTTGACGAGTGACCATTGATAGGGTTTGATCTGATAGATGTTCCAGAATTTTTGCAGCGTCATGAGTATACGTTTCTGAGGGTTGTAAACGCTGACATGTCCGGTGATACATTGGAACAAATCCTCGTCTGCTGTCACAATAATTCGATTAGATTGTCGGTCAGGATCAACGCACAGAGCAGCAATTATATCATCAGCTTCTCGTTTGCCCTGCATGAATACGTTGCGGAATCCGATCTCCGGCAGATACTCCTTCCGCAGCTTGATGACTTGTCGGCGAAATTCCCGCTCGAATTTCTGCTCTTTCTCGGTCAGGCCCTTTTTGCGGTTGGCTTTGTATGCAGGGTATATTTCCTTCCGCTTGCTGTATCGGGAGTCGAAGCAGAATGCAATCTTGTCCGTATCGAATCGCTCCTCCAGTTGGACTATGGTTTGCAAGAAACCATATACGACGCCTATAGCTGCCCCCTTCCAAGATAGATCCCCCATCGAGTAGTGAGCCCGATGGCAAATGTAGTCGGCGTCAATGATGAGCCATGGGTCGCTCACCGGCACCCACCCTTCTTGTCTGGGGTGATGAAATCGCTCAGGCCGTGCCGCTTGCCGAAGGCTCCGCAGACCTTGCAGCGATAGCGGTCGTATCCTCCCGCTTCTGTGACCAGACTGTGCTTCTTCCATGTGTGCGGCTTGGGTGCATCCTTGATAATAGGTATGGCTGCTACGATGATGCGCTCCAGTTCGGTTGCATTCCTGGTAGCGTTGAAATGGTCTATCATCAGTTGAGGATCACAGTCAAGACACATTTCCTCCTCCCATTCGTTCTCAACCGTATCCTCTTCATCCGTATTTCGCATGATACACCGCCACCATCGTTTCATTACTTTACCTCCCAGCACGAACAGTTTGCTCCTTCGCCTGTGTACATGAAAGATAACACAGGGCTTATACTGTCCGGCGTCTTGTTGTAATGGAGCCAATCACAGTCCACGCGAGGCTTACCGCCAATAACATTATGCTCACTATCATTCTTGATCGGTCCCGACCAACGACATGTTCTACAGCACTTATCCACTTCCATGATCCCTTAGTTTATGGCATTCGCAGTTTGCTCCGAATTGATCCCCAACAACACGGCTCTTGTAAAACATACTTAAAAGCCATGTGGGTATTGGATATAGACAGATTCCATATCCGTTGCTATCATCCTCATTCGATTTGAAATAACAACAATTGCCGCAGTTTCGTTTGGGCTTGATCTCAGGCATATCGCGGTTTCCGGATGATTTCACACTGTTTTTCTATCTCATTCCACACATCCGCCACGATCTCCTGCACGTCCCGCTCCAAGTCGTTGTCCTGTATATGGCGGATGATCTTCTCCCGACTTGCCTCCAAGTGCATTTCAGGAGCTACGATGATCCCGCCCTTCTCCTTAGCCTTCCAGTGCTTCTCCTCGCATAGATAGTCAACGCAGGCCCCTATATCGTCAATTCCGCAACTCCAATAGATAGGGAAGACCACTGTGCGGTCCTTGCCCTGCGTCCGGTTCTTCTTGGTGCGGACTTCGATCAGCGTGCCTACTTGCCGGGGCTTGCCGTGGACAGTCTTCTTGACCTGTCCGGCGATGCTGCTCCACAATTCAATGGTGGCGTAGAACGTAATGGCCCTACCGCCGCTGTGGGTCTTTTTCTCAAAACTGAATATGTCTCCGATCTTGTCCCGCGTCTGGTTGATGAATATGACGATGCTGCCGGATTGCTGGATGGGACCAAGTATCTGCCGCAAGTCCTGGCTGTGGAGTTTGGGCTGCTGGGAATAGGACCCCTTGATTTCCTTGCCCTTGTCGAACGCGTCCCGCTGCTCCTGAAACTTGTCCTCCTCCGCGAAGCATGACAGTACGTCGATGCTGTCTTGGATATAGATGAATGGCCTCCCGTCCTCCACGGCGTCCTTGATATGGTAGTATAATTGCTCTACGTAGCGTGAATAGACAGGATTGCCGTCGTCGTCACGCTCCGGAGGCTCCAGACGCCGGGCCATTTGCTTGCCAAAATAGCGTTCCATGTTCATCAGGGCTCCGCCTTCTCCATTGTCATATACGAAGCGATAGCCCTTGAAATTTGGATTGATGGACGCCTCCGCCAGACAGGTGAGGGAGAGCCATGTCTTCCCGCTTTGGCTGTCCCCCACGATCAGATAGTATTGACCCTTGAAGAATCCGCATGTGGATTTGCCTGTCATGGCGAGATTGAGCAAAGTACTTCCGGTGCTCAGATAATCCTTCGCCGTAGGCTGGGGGCGTTGTGGCTTGGGCTGGAGCTTCTTTTTGATGTCTTCCGTCTTCATTTCAGGGCAGACCTCATAGCTCTGTTTAGATTTCGACAAGCATTAATAGTCTCGGCACGATCTCCGGACATATACTCGACTTTTGCTCTGAGCATATTATGGTCTCCAAAAACTACAGGGCTGGGCTGAATTCCGTTTCCATCCTAAAGCCCAGCCCTGTCAAATCAGAACCTCCAGCCACTTACGATCCATCGTCAGTGGGTGCTACTCGTTCAACTCCAACTCGGACAACTTGATCTCGTAGGTCTTCTTGCCTTCCTTGACCATGGCGATCTTGCCCTTGATCTTCTCTATAGAGCCCTCATGCTCGTCATCATCTTCGTCAATCCACTTGACTTCTGAGCCCTCTTCGATCTTGGCGGACTCCTTTGGCTCTACTTCGGTCAGGGCCAGATCCTTTAGCAGGACTGTCTCTTCGTTGCCATCAGTGTCCTCTACTGTGGCCTTCTTGCCCTTGATTTCAGTGACCGTACCGGTGACATCGTCCCCGTCATCGTTTGTCCATTTGACCTCCGAACCCTCTTCAATCTTGGCGGACTCTTCCGGCTCTTTGCTATTCTTGGGCTTCTTGTCTGCATTGTCCCCAGACAGGCTCTCCTTAACCACTTCGATCACGGCCTCGGCGAGGTCTTCCGTAGTGTCGTAGTCCGACTCATCTTGAGGCAGATCGATGTCGTTCATGATGATAAATTTGTGCAATTCCTTGTCCGTCATGTCACGGATTGCTTTCACGTCGGTCTCCTTGAATTTGGTTTTATTTCCCTCGGCGTCCTCGCTCGTTTGCAGGAACACCTTCTTCAGGTCGTCGTATGGTAGCACCCGGAAGCAATCATCCAGGCAAGGCCCCTCGGTCAGCATCTTATTCGGGTCGTAGTCCCTGCGACGATCCTCAAACTCGATTCGAGTGACCTCATAGTACGGTCGTCCATTGAACTTCTTCTCTTTCGTGCCCAGCCGTAAACTCATACCCCCTTCAAATTCACACCAGTCTTTCAGTTTCTCGGCGTTGTTTTCATCGGTTAGGTATTCGACCAGAAGCTCGCCGAACATGTGGTAGGAGAAGTCCCATACCTGGACTCCTTTGCTGCGGTTGTTTGTGTCTATGATCTTGAACAACTGCCGCCGCTTGGGCTTGAGCGCATCGATCAGCTTCTCGTCGGCGTTCGGATCATCCCGAAGCTCTTGTCGCTTCTCACAGATGGGACAGGGAAGCCTTCCCCGGCTCATCTCGCGAGGGCAGCAGTACGCCCGGCCGTCCGGGCCGATGCCCTTGTGCACCCAGAAAGTCCGCTCGTAGTGGAAGGACCCCGGATCGGCAAACGGATTGCCCTTGCCTACCTCATAGGGCAGAAAATCCAGCAAGACCTTTCCCTTCAATTCAAACTGTGGAGTGTCTTTCGACAGGTTGAGATAAGTGCTGCCGTACAGGCTGGCCATTTTGGTATTGGCCTCCTGCTGGGTGCGGGAACTCATTCCTCGGCGATACCGCGAACGTTCTCTGTCTCGTCTGTTCTCCATTGTCCTTTCCAATCTCTTTTTCAAAATCAAGGCATTCAACCGTCTGGATTACACTACTAATCGTCTCTCATTGTCGAATCCTCCTTTCGCTTGGCCATGTGCTTTGCCCGGTAATATCCATAGGTTCCGAACTTCATGATAAAGTATGTTAAGAACGGCGAGAGGATGATCAGGGCTACAATCTCCATCGGATTCATTTATTTCCCTTGCTCTTGACCGTCCTTCTCATTCGTATATCATCTACCATGCTCTTATTATCCCCGGTGGCTCTTGGCTCAGAGAAGTAATTCTGTCCATGTAGCCGGACGAGATTCTCTAAAGCATCTTTGCGGTGTCTGAGGGCTTCCACGGCTGCGTCCAGCATATCCATGTTGTGCTTCGCTGTGAATACGGCCTGCTCCGCATCCTGGTAATCGTGCCGTCGCAGGACCGACGCAGATACTACAGCCTCCGTGACTTTCTGCCCCATCTTGGCTGCTCTCAGGCGTACTTTCTGGTCCGCCTCCGCTGCCTCGAACTTGAGGTTGGCTTTGGCCTCCTCATAGGCTTGCCGGGCATCTGCCAGTTGTCGGGCATACTGGAAAAAGAAGCGAGGCTGGTTGAGCCATTCTTTGTCCAGCAGGTTCTGGTCGATGGAGAGGATTTCAAAGTCCTCTAATTCGGGTAATCTGGTTTTTGTCGTGTTGTCTTTCATGGGATATGAATCTCCGCGTTGATCACAATTACACCCCAATATCGGCTCAGATCAACGAGATTTACATGTTCTCACTTTTGCTTTACGACCTTCATTTCGTTTCTCCAACCTTTGCTTATACCCCTATTATATCGACCACCACTCCTTGTAGGCCCTATTTTTCTCCCATCGTCTCCCAGCAGGCCAGGGCCAATCCGGCGTTGCCGCTGTCGAAAAAGTTCCGCTCGAAAATGCCGATGATACTCCCCGCACGGCCTGCCAAGCTCCCGCTTCCCAGCAAGACACTTCGCATGTATCCCAGCACCATTCGCCGCAGTCCTTCGGGCTCCTCCCCCTCCAATTCCTTGAGTAGCTTGCTTATATTCTGCCACGACGACCGGGGATTGAGCAGCAGGCAGCATAGCTGGATAGCCTGGGCTTCTTGGGTAGACTTCTCGATGGCCTCCAGCATAGCCTCTTCGGATTCCAAATGGATGATGGAGCCCAGCAGGACCAGGGCCTTGCGGGCAGAGCCTTCGCTGTTCTCCACGATCTTATCAAAAGCCATTTCGGGGAAGTGGCCCTTCGGAACCTCTTTGTGGTATACACTCATTACCAATTCAGATAGGTCCTTTTCCCCAATAGGCTTTAGGGCAATCTCGGTACAACGGGTACGGATCGTCTTGATGAGCTTGCCTGGCTCCGTCGTGCAGAGGAAGAAATAGACGTGCTTGGGGGTATCCTCCAGCATTTTGAGCAGGGCGTTCTGGGCATCCCCCGATAGTTTGTGGGCCTCATCGAGCAGCCAAACCTTTGTCTTGCCATGCAAAGGACATAGACTCATCCTACGCCGGATGTCCCGCACATTGTCGATACCTCTGATGTCTGCAATATTAACCTCCGTAAAATCCTGGGCATTGCATTTCAGGTGCTTGCGGAGAATACGGGCGATAGTAGTCTTGCCGACGCCGCTTGGCCCGGTCAACAGTAGGGTATGGGGTATCTCATCGTTCTCGATCATCTGCGTGAGGACAGAGACGGCGGAGTGTTGCCCTACGATTCCGTCCAGGTCCTTCGGACGATGCTTTTTATAAAGCTCAATCATATCAATTTCCTTGCCTCTCGTTTCCTGATGATGCTTTGCACGTTACGGATAGCCTGCCGGTAGTATGAGGGCTTCAACTCGATCCCGACACCCTTCCTCCGGTTCTTGACTGCCACGTAGACCTCACTACCCACTCCCATGAAGGGTGTTAGCACAACATCCCCCGGAGCGGACCATAGGGCCACACACCGCTCGATTACGTCAAGTTGAAGCGGGCAATTGTGGACAATACATCCTTCTACAGTGAAACTGGAATCCTCTTCCACTTGCAGATCCCATACACGATGCTTTTCCGAATCCTCTATTCGGCGTACTTTCTTCCAGGCTCCGTCATCCACAATAAACCCAGACAGATTATGACTGTCAATGGTCATAACCCATTCGTCTTTTGTATTGACTTCCCTTCCGCAGATCGTCGTTTTTCTTCCCTTTCTTCCGGCGTAGACGCTGCATACCGTCGCTCTCGCCCTTTGGGCTATCATAGCAAGACCCAACAACAAAGGGCGTGAGACGGAACTCGCTATATATCCTTCTCTGTCAGATCTTTTGCTTCCGTCTCCTGATAAGTAACCATCCAAAAAGCTCTCAGCATATTCCAGAGATAAGGATAGAGCATCGGCAGATACTTTTTTACCTGACGCACCAGAACCGAAACTGGAGATAATCGACCGTAGCCGTCCATTTCTGTCCTTTATGGATACATCATCTACGGTCCCTTTATAGGCGATGAATCCAGCGATTGCTCCGATCTTATGTAAGAATGCCGCAAGCTTATGATGTCCACATGCAATGTGAATACGATCTCTTACGTCGTAGAACCCGTCTGCCAACCATCGGCCTGCTATCCACCATTCCAGCAAGCTGTAATTCGTAGACTCGATAGGAGGCAGTTTTAGATTCACGTAACTTGCTTGCGTGTCCTTGGCGGGAATCCAAGATGGATTCTGTCGCATGACAGCTTTACGGACATGGTTCTCCACATCCCCTATGTAACGGGTCCAGACCTGATGCTCTCGGGTAATGTGTAGGAAAGGGACTCCTTGGGCGTGCAATTGTATGGTGTCTCTCATCCCGTTGCATCGTTTCGCTGTAATATGTCTCCAGCGGCCCTTGTGCGTTAGGACTTCATCACCTACAACGACATTTTGAATTGGTGTATATCCCGTTCTCGTCAGGACGAGGCTGTCTTCAGCGATGCATATATGTTTCTCGTCGTCTCCATCCCGAGCCTTGCGGTAGGGCAATACATAGGTCTGGCGGATGTCAAACCAAACGGGGCTGGCGTACTGCTGCCATATCCAATGGCTCCGCTTGTTCTTGGCCTGCTCTTTCGCTCCAATGTATCTGTCCAGAGCTTTTGGGATGTTGCGGCTGCCGTGGTAGAGTGTTAGTCCATCAGGGTGCCCAATCCATTTTGGGTTTTCCCCAGGCTTGCGGAATGTGACGATCTCATCCGGTATGCCTGCTCGTATCAGGCTGCTGTCTTTCACCGCCTGCTTATGAGCCAGCCCTATCGCCTTTGTCCGGGTAGCAGCAATCAGCGGGTCTTTCCAGATCACGTGATGCGAGTGATAGATGAACCCTCTTCGTTTGAAGGCTTTTACAAGATCGTCTGGGAATTCCTTCAAACCAATAGGGTCTCCGTTCCGCTTGAACATAGGCAAATCGCAGCAATGGACGCAGACGTTGCGGCCAGGCATGGTGACGCGAAACAGTTGCCGAATCACGAAATCGAAATGCTGGAAGAATTCGTCGTAGGTCTTGGAGTTCCCCATATCCGCCACATCGTCCGAGTAGGAATAGAGACTGACGAACGGCGGGGAGAAGACCGATAGTCCCACGCTGTCCTCAGGCAATTCAGGCAGTACCTCGCAGCAGTCTCCGCAGTAGAGGGCATATTGACCGGTTATCCTCTGGTCCTTCGTTGACATTATTTCTCCTGATAAGTGGGGATATTCTCTCGTTTCGCCATTGCATAGATTCCAGGTTGCCATGCCCAACGTACCGCCCATTTGGACCATTCTTTCGGTTTTCTCTCTCTAATTTCGTCGGGACCCCGATAGAACATAGCACAAGGGGTAGCTCCATACTTCAATACGAACCTACAACGCTCTTCCGCCTTTTGAGGGGTATCCCAATCAAAAAATCCAGCCAATACAAAACAGCGGATTACTCCATGAGAGATACCGCCGTCATGCAGTATATACAGGCCCTCCACCAAAGCATCCTCTACGTTGGGCATGTCGTAAGCAATGGAGACGTTCAATAGCTTCAATTGGGAGATAAGCTCCACATGCCAGGATTTCAGCAAACGAATATCCAATCCCCCTAACAGCTTTACTTGGCCCTTTTGCTTTCGCAACATCGAAAACACTTTTCGGATATGGCCTTCGGAACAAGCCAATAGATTATTGTCCATTAGCCAAGACCCTGGATGGATCGAAAACTCCTTGATTGGCCCTTCCTGATTATACACGAAACAGAAAGGGCACTTCCTGATGCATCCTCGGCTTGTAATCGTATAGCCTGGACGAAGATACATTCCAGGGATAAATTCTCTTGATCCGCTTCCACAATTTTCGTAAGCCGGGCCACCGATCTTGACAGGAGCCACCCTGCTCCATTGCTGTGCGAGACGCTCCGCTTTAGGCTTATCCCATGTAAAAAGACAAGACACGTGAACCTCATCTATTTCAGGAGGGAACAGTCCCGGACGGTCGAAAAAAACCAGATTATCTTCCGGTGTATATTGCGTCTTTCGGACGAACACACGGGCTATCTTTTTAGCCACTCAGGCACCTTCACTTTCTGCATCTTATTATCCTTTGGTGGCTTCTTCCCGGTTATATTACATGAACCCATGCAGATCCACTTATTATTTGACGTATCGGAAATTGAGATACACCAAACATATCTGCAAGCGTGCATTGAGAAAATTCTCCTGTGTTATACAAGTGGCGTATCTTATGGACATCGTTCTCTGTCAATTTGGCTTTATAGTGAGATTCCCCTCTTGGGCCTTTATTCTTTCGAGCAATAAGCACTTGGTTTCTGTAGTCCTGATTGTTCCATAGGGCTTTAACCATCTGGATATTTTAGATTTCCAAATGCTTGTCTTAGGGCCATTATGTTTCCCTTTGTTTCCATCACTGATCTTGTGGCGATGCTCTTCGATTTCTTTCCATCCTCTTCTTGTGAGACCACCTGGTCGAATATTGTAGTCATAAGATACTTGTGTATGATGTTTTCTAATCATCCTCATTTCCTAATAATCAAGCTTGGCGTTTGGCACGTCTCTAAGTAGCGTAGACCACTTAAAGAAAGTAACTCCATATTTTCGTAAAGCTCGATGGAAATAGGTTGATGATCCTCTCATAGCCTCACTAATATGCACTCGTTTTCTCTCACGTGTAGATCTTTGCGTTTGCCCTATGTAGTACTTTCTGGTAATCGTGTTCAATGCAAGATAGATAGAACCCATTGAGGACCTCTTATGAAAGCCATGAAGGAATAATGACGGTTTGATTCTTCTTAGATGTTGTAATTGTCACGCCTTTTTGATAATCAGACATGCAACGTATCAACCCGTCATACATCTCGCTCGCCTGCCGCTCCTTCCGCATCATGTTCCGGACGATGCGGGATTGCCGCTCGCTGGACACGACATGGCAAAACACCTCCCGTTCCTGCCCAAATCGCCAGCATCTCCGGACACACTGGTAAAACTTCTCATAGCTATCGTCGGGGAAGTAGGATACGTTGGAGCAGTGCTGCCAGTTCATCCCAAAGCCGCCGATGCGAGGCTTGGTGACGAGAATCTGTATATCTCCCTCCACAAATCCGACAAGCTTCGCCTCCTTCTCCTCGTCGCTCATGAAGCCACAGACTTGATGGGCATTGGGGATGATCTTCTCCAGCAGGTCGGATTCCGAATTCAGATGGCACCAGATCACCCAAGGCTCTTTCCGCTTCTCGGCTACGATACGGGCCACTTCCTCGCAGCGGCTTTGCAGGGACATTTTACGCTCTGCTCGCTGTTCCTCCATTGTGACGGCCGGACGGACGATGAGGCAGCCGCGGGCAAGGGGGGACCTGACTATGTGGTGTTGATGAGTCAGCAGAGGCAGAGCAAACTTCCCGTTGTCATATCCCAAGTCAGAGGGACGGCGGACGGCCCGAGCCCAGGTGCTTACCCATTCCCAAAATCGCTTTTTGGCGTGGGCTTTGAGGGTCCATTGGCTCGTCGTCTCCCCCTTGTGGGTAAAGAACATGGCGAGCATCTGATTGTAGGTCATAGTATTCAGGGCTTCCGCCGACGTACCCAACTCCATGAAATCGTTCGGTGCCGGGGTGGCAGTGCATAGCAGACGGTAAGGGATGCCGTGGACAAACTCCGTTATCAGCTTCCGGGTCTTGCCGTCAAAGTTTTTGAGGATGCTGGAATTATGAACGCACAAACCCTCTACCGTATAAGAGGGATGCCGAGTCGCTTGAAGATCGTAGAAATAGATGAACCCATCTTTTTCCCTGTATCTCTCCAAGTCAGGATGTCCCGGTTCCAGAATCTCAACACGATCCACCCTAAGGATTTCAGAAGATGTTCCTTCTTTCGGTCCTTGATATGGACTCGCTTGTTGATATGTCCCGTCCCGTCTATCTCCACGGCGATCTTCAATCGTCTGTTCCCGATGTCTACTTTGTAGACCGTTGGGTAGATTCGATTGTATCCTGTCCGTATCGGTAATTCCAACCTCCAACCCTTGCCCAGAGCTTGGAAGAGAATCAACTGAGGCTTTGTGTATTGTCCGTTCCCCCCTCTCTTCCCTTTCCACTGACGAAAAGTGCCGTTCTTGGTCTTGGTCTCTATCATCCTTTGAACACTGATGGGATTCTCCATAGGATTTAGTTTGGCGAGCCGATCCCTCTCCTTTATCGCCTTCGGGTTGTTGCTGTTCCTCCATTTGGATACAGATTGTCCTCTCCTTTTTGCTACTTCGGAACAATGAACCTTCGCTACTATTTCGGGCTGTCTCATCCTCCATTTCGCTGAGTAGGAAGCGTTGTAGAATCTCTGCATCTTCATTGCAGAGTATTCCGGGTAGAATATCACCCCGCAATAGGCGCACTGCCTTGCCTGTCTCCAGGAGATAATCGCCGGGCTGTATATGTTTTGCGGGTCTCCATCCATGCAGGGTAAAGAATAGATGATTTTCGCTACATGTAATTTTACGCCCGTTGATTTCCAAACGAACCGCCCGGTTGACTTGCCTCTTTGTCGTACCTTTAACATGGTCTTCTCCACATACGTTGTATATCAGGTCTCCAATACAAACATCCCTAATATACTTCGATGTTAAAGACTTATCAAGGCTAAATACGGAAATTTTTGTGTCCTGTGGAAAACACTCGTCCACTACTACTCCCTGATAGTCCTTCGGGTCGAACCGCTCCAGCCGCTCGTAGTTGGTGACTGTAATTCCCTTATGGGCCTGACCGTCTTTGCTCCTTCTCGTCCGGATGCCGAACTTCTTGGCCTCCCTCAGTGTCTGGTGGGATACGGCCAGTGGTGTCACAATCAGGACATTCTTATTCGTCTTGCGGATTATGTTCTCTGCCCATACAAGCTGACATGGAGTTTTTCCGAGCCCACAATCGGCAAAAATTGCGGATTTTCCACGTTCAATAGACCACTCCGTCAAAGCCTTCTGGAAGTTAAACAAGAAGTCCGGCATCCATACGGGCTTAAATCCAGCCTGCTCATTGCTCCATTCCTTGCTTTGTAAAAACTCTGAGTATTTCATATTCCTCTGTGAAATTGCATGATTTTCTTCTTCAGTTGTAGAACATGCATCCACCATCATTTCCAGTCTACCTTCATTCCCATTCAATCTCCTTTTTCTCATACCAGCTTCTTCCCGGTGGAGCGGCCTCACACTCCACCCTCATTGGCACAATGATCCACTTCCAATGCTTGGTCAAGTCTATCATCGTCACCTGCCGTACGATGTCCATTACGTCCTTCAATTCCCGTTGCAACACGTCCATAATCATCGAGTCATGTATCTGCCCAATGATGAAGCTCTTCATATTATACTTGTGCAAGAGCTTCTGGACACGGATAAGGGACCATAGCAGGCAATGAAACGCACTCCCTTGGATGGGGAAATTCACGCACTGCTTCCGGTCCATCATGGCGGAGCAGCGGAATCCGGTAAGCGTGTCAAAATAGCCCTTTTCCAGATAGGCATTATTCCAGTCCCTTTTCCATTGGTCATATATCTTGAATCTCCGATGCCAGAAATCATCCTCCACTTCCTTGATGTGGTACTCAAACGTGTCCGGCACAACGTCCTCTTCCGGGTCGCACTTACCCAAGCCTCGTATGCCCTGCTTTCGCAGGTGCTCCTTCAATGGCACTCCGTCGGCCGTTTCTAATTTAAGTTCGGTGATCTTGGTCCATAGGTCCTTCGCTACAGCCTTGTACCAATTGCCATAGAATTCGGGGAACACGAATCCGTTTTTCGTGGCATATCGGATCAGCTTGGTCATCTGCTTCCGCGTCACGATGTAGCATTGCCGTCCCATATCTCCGTGCATGTCCTTGATAGGATCGGATACGTACTCAATTAGAACCAGGTCATGGTTGTAGCAAGCAGCAACGGATACTTCGATACCCTTGAAGTCAAACTCCACAATCTGGCGATTGGACCCTCTGGGAATGAATGCCATCCGGATGAGCTTAGCAATCTCAGGACGGCGAATGGGTATATTTTGGAAGTTGGGGGAATCGCTGGAGCTTCGGTAGGTCATCGTGATATGAAGGTTGAAGAATGGATGGAGATACCCATTGCATACTTCCCGCTCGATGCCTCGAAGATATGTATTGAGGGCTTTCTTCCACCGCTCTGCCTCCATGTAGTTTTTCACGAATAGGAGTTTGATCGTCTGCAATACCTCATCATCCATGGAGGGACGGCCGGAAGGTGTATGGACTTTGCAGGAGTATTTGAGGATGTCGAATATCACTTCCCCCAATTGTTCTCGGCTGCCCAGATTTGTGTCTTGCCCGAACCGCCGTCGCCACTTCGTATAGACATCATCGGCCAGCAGGGATACTTTTAACTCGGCGATTTTGGCCTTGCATTCCTCCTTCGCCCGGCCCAGGTACTCCGTGTCGATGCGGATGCCATTGGCTTCCATCTCGGACAGGGCCTGCATTCCATCATGGAAGAGATTATATCCTTCATGCGTGACAGGCTGTAAGATCAATTCTCTGCCTCATCAATTTCAACTTGTTCTGCCTTACTGACAATTGATCGGGATTTCGGTCGTCTATTCATCTTTTCTCTCAAGTCGATAAGAGATTCCTCAAGTGAGCCCCCGAACGCTATACGTCGCTCCGCTCTGTTTCCATAAACTGCTTCCGCCTTCCATGTAACACACTTCTTTTGGTCTCTCAACTTGAGGACGGCTATGGCTATCACATCCTTCTTTCACAAGATAGAATCCATTAGCTGCTCAATGCCGGTTTTCATTACTTCCATTCTTCATCCTTTCCATTTGCTTTACTTGTTTTTGGGCGACTCTAAATTCGAGAAGTGCGTCTAACCCACCATAGAGCAGCAATTCCTTCATGTCCAACTCCCGTATCCGGTTCAGGTGGTTGGCCCCCTTGCTCTCCAGGTACGGCTCAATGTGCTCGTTCCAAGCCTTGATGCCCAGCAGGACGAATGCCTGGAATTTCATTGACACTACCCTATCTCTATTATCGAGTAGGTGGGCGGCGATCATCGTGTCCCAATACCAGCCCCGGATCGTATGACGCAGGAAGTATCGGGTCCAACGGTCCTCGAATTTCAGATTGCTGGCGATCTTGCGGACGGGCTGCTGCCACATCCAGCTTGTCGCGTCGATGGCCTCCCCCGCCCACGGGTAGGAAATAGTCCACGAGCCCATCGACATGGAGCAGCTTACGATCTCGGCCTCTTCGTATTCTGGCTTGAGACAATTGGTTTCGTAGTCGGCTGCAATGGGTACTTCCCACTTCATCGCCCTATGCACCATCTCTCGGATGGCCTTAGCCGCTTGGGATGGTCTGTAGATGATTTTCACTTGACTCGGATAGTCTGGCACTTCCCTCCAGGGCTTGCTCCTCAGCTTCACCGCTGCCTCGATATCCTGCCGGAATTTCAACTCCAGTGTCGGACCCGACTGGCGGATCAGGTAGGCTGGGTGGAACGTAGGACATACCCAGGCGTTGACGACCTGGCTGGGTATCTGCCAGCTTCCCCACGTGCCTGCCTGCATCACTTCGTCCTTCCATAACACCGGGATGAGTGATTTGCAGGCAGTGGCCCCCAGCAGGATGATGACGTTGGGGGACATCTCCTTGATCGTCTTGAGCACGTTGGGCCTACACGCTTCAATCAGCGGGGCGGGATTAGGAGGGAGCTTGTTGCTGATAGGTCTGCACCTCAAAGAATTGTCAAACCAACAGTCGCGGTCTGGGTCAATGTCATACCGCTCCAGAACGTCCCGCAAATACTCTCCAGACTCCCCGATAAACTGTTTGCCCTTCTGCCCGGTCTTTTTGTTCACGTACTCATCCTCGGTCTTGCCGGGAGCCTCCCCGATAATCAGTATCTTCTTTCTCCCCTGCCCGGTTGGAGCCATCTTGGGAGCTTGGCACGTCCGGTAGAGCCCGCACTGGCCGCAGCGGGGAATCACGCTTTGGACGCGGGATGTATGGGATAGCTGGGATAGGGAAAAGAAACCGCGTTTCATCGTTTTTTGCCTTTACTCTTAGGAATAAAAAACAAACAGTCTTTATTGTCTCCATTTTTTTTTGCAAGGAATGAATAGATTCAAGACCTCCGATATGTCATATAGGTCATCGGGTATCATATACGCATCCTCATGCAGTACCCATATCGGGCATCGCCTACTCCTGTCATGCCCACATTGATTGCAGTTGTAATCACGCCAGCATTCTGATTCACTTGAATTTGAGAAATGAGCCATGCTCTTAACCCTTCTTACTATGCTCGATTTAAGGCCCCTGTCGCACGCTACGCTTGATTATTTCCCCTTTTATGTATCATCGAGGGATAGGGAAGACATACCCCTATTTGCGCTAAAAAGCGGGTTCCTACTCTGTCGATTCTTCGGTAGTCTCTTCCTCTTTGCCTTCAGCCTTATCCTCCATCGGGCCCAGGGCCGTGACATAAGTAAACTTGCCCGCCCGGACCTTGAGCGTGTCGGGAGTGATCCAGGCTTCGTTGTACTTACGGGTGAGGTCCGCCAGCAGTTTCGGCGATACCATGAACATCATTTCCTCACCATTATATTTGACGTTTTTGACTTCACGGAAATCCCCGCTGGCCCCGCTGCCGATGACGATTACCTTGCCTGGCTTGAGGATGACAGTCACGTCGTTGTCCTCGGCGTTCTCCTCGCTGAACACTGCCGCTCGCTCCGCTGCGTCCGCCAATCCCTTCGGCAGCACGATCTTAGTGCCCTTGATGGACAGGACCTTGCTTGTATCGGGGAAGGACTCCTCCATGACGTGGCGGCAGGACAGCACCACCCCGTTCGGGTTGCGGAAGTGCGTCCATTCCACCGCCAGCCCGAACTCCACCATGCCCAACAATACGATGTGCTTGATGGAATCCCGCCGCACGAGGATGGGTTTGGGCAGGTCCGTATGGGTACGAAAGTGCCCTACCTGATGCTCCATGCACGCCTCGATCCGCTCCGGGTGGATATGGACGTAGACCTCCAGCTTTTTCTCATCCTTCCCGGCACAGCGGTGGACGAGGTTCACGGCCTCCAGGAAGTCGGTGGGCAGGGTCGTCCACTTCTTCGGCTCCCCTACGCTCTTGAAGGGCAGGGTGACGGACGTTTTCAGGGCCACGCGTGCCCGCCGTCGCTTGCCCTTGAGAACCAGCTTGCCCTCGTCAATATGGACCTCCAGCGTCTCCTCCGGCATCTTCCGTAGGGATTCCAGCAAGGGCTTGGCGGGGACGGCCCCGGTGATCCGCAGGCAGCACTCCGTCCAGCAGCTTATCTCGTCGTTGAACGTCAGCACCTTGCCTTTGAGGAAGGCAAAGCAGCCGCTCTGCTCGATGATCTCCCGTGGGGACAGGCCCGGCGTGACGGATTCGAGTTGCTTCAAAAGCTCTTCGCGATTAATCGTCTTCGGCATTTGACTGCATCCTTTCATTTTTCAACCGTATCGGAAGCACAACAACCTTTATTATCTCTTATCATCACTTGACCGGATAATGGGGCATCAGGTCGCGTAGATGATAGACGATCCGTTCTCTATGCTTATTCTCCGTAGCGAGTATGCAGCCGTTGGACGCGAACTGGATGAGCCAGTCCATGCACGCACCGCACGGCGTGAACCTCTCCGTCTCGGCGACTACGGCTACAGCCGTTATTCTATCCGCATGGTCCGCCATCGACGCCACGGCGGCTCGTTCGGCGTGCGTGCTCGTGCCCCATGGCCCCTCCGTATTCCATCCGATATACGTCTTTCCGGATTTCGTAAGCAGGCAGCACCCCACCTTGGTCCCGGATCTCCATGCCCACGCGTTCTCCCTCGCGGACCAAGCGGCCGCGATCAGTGAATCCATTGCATTCCCGTCAGTCATGGTTTATTCCCCTTTATCTTTAGGACCAGCCCATCCAGCAGTTCGTCATCGATCTCGCATTCCCACACCGTGAACACCCTCCACCCGAGTAGCTTCAGCAGAGCTTCGCTCTCCGCGTCCCTTGCCCTGTTCCGCCTCAGCTTCGGGAGCCAGTACGCCGCATTGGACTTCGGCGGTCGTGAACGTTTGCATCCGTGTGAGTGCCAGAAGCACCCGTGGACGAGCACGACGGCATCCCACCTCCGCAGCACGATGTCCGGCCTCCCCGGCAGTCCTTTCATGCACAGCCGAAAGCGGAGCCCGGCCCGATGCAGATGTGACCTGACGGCGATCTCCGGCCTGGTGTCCCTCGACCGTATTCGGGACATTATTCGGCTACGGGCCGCCCTTGATACGCGGTCGGCCATCAGCAGAGTCTCCGGAGCCACTGGTCCCTGATGCGGCAGGCGACCTGGGCCATCATCACTGGCGGGACGGACATGCCGCAGACGTATTTTGTCTCTTCATTGCAGAAGCGGTAGTCCTCAGGAAACGTGGACACCCGCCTAAAGTCAACGTCCGTCGACTTCAGGCTGTCGCAGTCACGAATTTCCATCGGATTACGAGCAGTAAGCGTGGGCACCGGGCGATGATCCTTCCAGATCTTCCACGTATAGCCCCATGACATGCCGTGAAGCCGCTCGTTTATTTTGCCGATAGTATCATCTGTCGGCCTTCTATGCTTTAGCAGGTCGAGAAGCCACGGCGTTATACCTCTTTCGCTTCCGCTCGGCTCTCTAACGTCACGAAACGGCACCGGCAACTCATTAAAGCGAAGATTTAGGATCGGAATATTACTGAATAGCGGATTACGTGATGCCTTCGGTAATTGAGAAACCATATCGCGTCTAAGGCCGATGATGAATACGCGTCGCCTCCGTTGCGGGACGCCCATTCGGGAGGCGTCGAGCACCCTCCAGACTATCTCATATCCGGCTCGGTAAAAATCCGCTTTGATCCTATCGAAATACGCCTTAGCCTCCCCGATCAGTAGACCGGTAACGTTCTCGGCCACGACCACCTTAGGCCGCAGCCGCTTCGCCAGTGCGATGAAATCGAAGAACAGCGTATCGAGCACCTGGTCCGCCTGGCCCTCGTGAAATCTTTTCTTCTTTCCCCAATCCCTATCGCGGACGCCCGCTATGGAGAATGACGAGCACGGCGGAGAGCCGTCCAGCACGTCCAGGCCGAACAGCTCATCCGGCAGCGACCTCCTGCGGCGGAAGTCCTGGATCGGCTCGCAGAACAGCATGCGGGGGCCGAGGTTCGCCACATAGCACGCGGCCATCCCCCTGTCGATCTCGCAACATCCGACCACGTCGAATCCCGCCAGCTTCCAGCCCATAGACGACCCACCGCCGCCCGCGAAGCAGGAGAATACCTTGCCAGCGCCTCCCACGAACTTGGTCGTCCGCAGCTTCCATCTCCAGGGGAATAGGTGTCGCCTATTGTCCTTCCTGTCATCCATCATGTCGTCATTTCCCCTTCGCGACAGACCATTTCCCGTCGTCCGATTTGACGAGCTTGATACCTCTCCGCTTCTCACAGCCGCCGGAGAGGTACCATCCCATGTTCCTCGCCACTACGGATTCATCCTTCCCCTCCGCCGAATCCGTCACAGCCTTCACGAGTTGCTCCTTCGTCGCGGGACCCTTTTCCAGCCTGGCCAGGATGACGGAAAGCTCCCCGCCACCCTTGCGTCTGATCCCGTCCTTCTTCCCACTCTTCTTCCCTGCCTCCGAAGCCTTCTTCTTGCCCTTATCGGCAGGCTTGGTGGCCTTGTCATTCCTGTCACCCTCCTTATGAGCCTTCTTGGGCTCATCCCCCATCACCATTACACTGATACCATCCGATCCGGCCTTGATGATTTTGTCCACCAACTCCTGGGTATCGCCGTCCAGCGTGCCCTCGTAGCTCTCCATGTACCGCTGGAGCTTGCCGAGACGCCGAGCCGTCGTCTCGTTGTCGCAATGCTCGGGCGTCTTGAATCCGATTGCCCGCAGCATACTGACGGCATCCTTGCGGCTGATCTTCAAGGTCTTGTCGTCCTTCTCCTGAGCTTTTTCCGCCTTGGTCTCCGCCACCGGAGCCTTCGTGTCCTTCTTCTCTTCCGCCGCTTTACGGCCCGCTGCGATCTTGGCTTTCCTGCTCTTGTTGCTCATGTTACTTTCCTTTCCAAAATGAGTTTCGTTTGCTGCTTTGGCCATTTTGCTTTCGATGATGCTGAACTTATAGGCTCCAAGCACACGCTTGGCCCGTTCCACTCTGTCTGTCCGCTCCGGCTGGGCATTGCCAACCGCTGCTACGTAGTTGACCGCGTGTTGTCTTGCTTCGCCGAAGGTCATCGTCATATCTCCCAGAAATGTTGGCCCGGCTTACTTCGCCGTGTGGCTTTTCGGCCGGGCCAACCGAGTAGGCTTACTTATATGTCAGCGACTTCTAACGTGGATGCTCCTGTCGGACTGAATAGTCATGCTGTGCATAAAATCCGTAGTCAAATTCTGCGTAATACAGTCGAGGGCTTTCTGAGCACCGTTCAACGTGCCCCAGACTTTACGACTCTGCGGGATGTTGGGGCCGATGTTGTAGCTCTTCGCCGTGCACTCACTAACTGCGATTTTGCCATCAGTTATTTGGAGGATGAATGCTTTCTTCGCCATCGTCGTGTCTTCTACTCGTTTGTCCTACTCAGTTTTCAGTTGGATCGGCTACTACCGATCACCTACTCTACCAATACTTTACGGCACCCTCCGCAAAAACGTCAAGAGGAAAATCGGAATTTGAACTAAAAAAGTGAAGATTTCCTGGCTTACCTGCGTTTTTACGCCAAAAACCGTGATTCTGGTCGTTCAAAATGTAGACAAAACGGCTGGATTTGCCAACTCCAGGCAGCCCGCCACGTGGACGCAAAAGGATTCCTTGTAGGTCCCCCGCCGCTTCTTGATGTTATTGAGCCGCATGATCCCAGAATCCTTTTCCGTCTCGGTCTGGTTAATACCGTAGACCGCCGTGGGGGTAGCCCGCTTCCGCTTGTCATCACTAAAATGCTTTCGTCGGATGATAAGAGCGTCATTGCTGGCCGCGTTCGTTTGAGTGGCTGTCACCACAAGGCAATGGTGCTCCATGCTAATCCTCCGCATGTGCTTCCACGCCTCGTTGATGCAGTCCCGTCCCTCCTTACCCACATAACTCATACTTAGATTGTCCGCGTAATCAATTATCACAGCATCCGCCACCCAACCATTCCGCTCCTGCTCGGTGAGGATCGTCTGGATGTCCCGGCAATGGAGTATGTCAGGAGCGTAGTTGTACAATAACCAATACGGCTCATTGCTCTTAATCCGCTTGTGGCAAATGTCATCGCAAGCCCTCATTGCCTTTTGCCATGTCATCCCCTCATCGAATCGCCGTGTCTCAAATACTACGCGGGCCGCGGGCTCTTTGCCACCCCCATTCCTGTCCGGTGACAGTATCTTCTTCGGATACTTGATCTTGCCCGGACCCAATGGCATTACGGCGAATCGGGACCCCATCCGCTCCATAATTTGGTCCCGCGTCATGTCCCCCAACTCGAAGAACGCCACACGCCTCCGCTGGAGCACGGCCCGGAACGCGATCTCCTGTAGCCAAAAGCTTTTGCCGCGTCCCTCCGGCCCCTCGAATGCCACGAATGAATTACGGGCCAGGGCATTGCCGAAGAACCTGCCCAATGCCCCTGAAAACTCAATCAACGGCTCCGTGTGCGGGCCGTAGGCGGCTTTCCACGCCTCCTTGTCGTGCAGCACGTCGATGCCTTCCCCCAGTCCCAGCTTGACCTGAATGTAGCCATTGATGGCGGATGCGATCTTATCCGGCTCCTTCTCCTGGATGAAATCATCCAATTGCTCTCTGAACCGTTCCGCCTGCACCAGGGCGAAGTGCTTCCCCGCCACGTCCAGCACGTATTCGCTGTTGGACTCCCGCTTGAGAGTCACCCATTCCTCGGACAGGCCGGACAGGAACCGCTCCACCAGTCCCACGGTCGCCTCATCCCGGTCCCCCTTCTCCGTCCACCGCTCAAACAAGTGCTGGACCTTTTTCCCCGGAGCGTGCCCGAACCGCTCGAAGTGCTTCACGCACCATGAGCCCACGAGGTTGCTCCACTTGGACCGGAACAAGCCCTCTTTCCACTTGCTGACGATCCGCCCGCACACGGCGTCGTCTACAATCATGCCAATGAGGACCGTCTTTTCGTCGGTGCCGTCGTGTTTCTCGATTCTCATATCAAGTGCTTTATCATCCCCTGTTCATCACGGTCATCGTCCTGTCCATTTCGATATACCGCCTGTTGACCTTGCAGACATGGACGCTGTTGCAGCGCAGGCACTCTACGCTCAGCAGAGCCATGCACCCGGCACGCTTCTCCCGCAGCCGCACGTATTCCGCCGCAATGGCCCCCATTCTGACTTTATTCCGCTCCTGCTTGCCCATCATCGACTCTCATGCCTGATGCTACCGTGCGGTTCAAGGCCCCTACCATAGGCTACAATCAACAATCTCCCCTTTTACGTGCTACGGGAGGGGTATGGACTGCCTACCCCTATTTTTACATTGGAAACTCATCTTCCGATTCTCCTCTTCCTCCTCTTTTCGCAATCGCTCTGCTTCCTCTGGCGAGCAGGGGAAAGATTCCCAGTGGTCATCTCCAGCGTCCGTCCAGGTGCCGTCGTCCAGACGCTCCCGTTTGCTCCGCTTGCGTTGGGCGTCCTGCTCCGACCTCTTCTTGGCACGTTGCAGATCCAAATACTTCTCGCAGAGTGTCCGGGCCGCGTACACTTCCGGCACAAACGGTTGCCCGATATGCGGGATGTACCATGCCATGACGGAGGACATTTCCTGCTCAGTGATCTTGGGGTACTGCCGGAGGAATTGGTTGAATGTGCTATCCCAATTCCGGTAGTCTCTCTTGCCTGTGGCCTTGTCCAGTTTGGGCAGATGGTTCGGCCCTCCTTCCATGTGCTTGCGTACTCCTCGGAATAATTGTACTGCCAAGCGATGCCCTGGAGAATCTTTGGCCTTTCCAGCAGAAAGATTCAAAGACTTGGGAGGGCGTTGCGTATGACCGCTTCGGTCATCGCAACAATCATTCTCTTTCTCAGGATTCTTAAGAGTATTAAGAGAGGTTGTCGTTTTCGATAACCTTAGAGGTTGTCGTTTTCGATAACCTGGGTTGTCGTTTTCGATAACCTTAGATTTTTCATAAAGGTGGGAGAAGTATCCAGCCAAACGATCCTCATCCAAGGTATACCACTTCAGATATTTCTTGCCTTTGGATATAGTTATGATGAGTTTCAATCGCTCCCATTTTTTGACGATCTTGCGAAAGGCATAGACGGTCATTCCAATAGGTCCGACGAATCGTTTGGGTGCAATGAATACTTCTCCGTCGTTTTCGTGCTTATGTGATTCGTAGTGCCAAATGAATCGTCGGAGGAATATAGCTTCGTCAATAGATGTTTGACAGGCTATGACGTTGTCATAGGTGGTGGTGTTCTTCTTGTTCTGGTTCGCAGCCCAGAAGTCGTAGGGAATGATTGTCTTAGGCTTCATATCCCAGCACCTCCAACACTTGACGATACCAATCAGCAGCCATGACGGCACTTCGGCATTTACAGATGAGCAATCTGCGTTTTTCCTCTGATGAAACTTCAAGTCCATCTGCTTGGGATAGCATACTGGCATGAGGGAGGAACTGATTGAAGATGAGGTTGTCTCCTTGCCTTTCTAAACTCTTCAATCTTTTTTCTGCTTGAACGATGCTGGTGAATTTTTTCTTCATTGACTTTCCCTTTCTAATATCCAACCGTTTCGACCCTGCCTTTCCTTCATCCCTTTTTCGTACTTGGCCCTAAGAAAGAAAGGGTCAGTGAGCGGCAGGCGGGAAAGCCAAAAGGAGTGGCGGGAAATTCGGGGATCAGCCGAAGCTCCTGCCGCTCACTATACGTATTATAGAGTCGGGAATCAGGGAGCAAATAAATTTATTCCCTTCCGGTAAGATTTTTTACATCCGCTTCCAGGCGTCTATGGCTCTCCACCGGGCTGCCTTGTCCTCCTGTTCCGGGTCGCCTGTCAGGGACACTGGGCAATGAGGGCCTTGAATCCTGCACGCTGGGCATCGCACGTAGTATTCCTTTAGTGTTATACCTTTCGCCGTGAGGAATACTGCGGAGGTCAGCATGGGGATGCTGTTGCAGTGGAGTTTTACGCATCGCAGGTCGGTCAGGGGACGGCTGCTCATTCGGGCCTTCCTTTGCTTGGGGATTGGATAAGTCCGGACGGTAGGGATTTAACATTCATGTCACTGATAAATCTATCCACCTTCTGCTGTGTCATTCTTAGATTGGACATCCGCTGCTTCTTGGCTATGAGTTTGTGACTTTCCGGAGTGTTTCGAGCTCGAATCAATCGGTCACAGTACTGAACGGTTTTCTTCTCCATCCTGGTCATTCGTTGAAGACGATCCGCCATAGTTCGTGGGACAGCATCCTCTTTGGAAAGCCAAAAGACACCTCCACGTATCTTCGGCGTGGCCTGAACGATACGGAGAAGACGACAGTCACTGCGGCGGCTAATTTCTTCATTGATATGGTGTACCACCTGCCGTCTGTATTCTACATATACGTAGTGTTGTAGAGTACATTTAGTTCCAGTGTTATGAGTAGGAACATCTTTCCAGCCAACGATCCTTCGCATGAAGTGGGGCCATTCCCATGACGTTTCTTGTTGTTTGAACAGGATGTCAACCATTTCACTGATTTCTCGTTTCATCTGTCAGCTCCTTGGGCATTTTGCCATTAGCAAATTTGGCAAAATCGGTTATAGTGGATACTAATTCTTTCAGGGATACCAACACCAAGAAGGTAGATACCCCTGTCAGTTGCTGGACGTCTAACTCTTCCAGAGATTTTTGGAATCCCCAGATTTGGCTTTTCAGCCGTTTGGCATCTTGATCGATCCCTTCAAAAATGTCTTCGAGCTTTTTGATTTCCGGATCTTCTTCGGGTGGTTTCTCCACTTCCTTGCGGACAGCCTTTTGGATATGGCGGCTGCTGATCTCATTCCGTTTGATTTTCTGGGCAATCTTCCTCTGCTTATCCTTGGGGATATGGTAGGCTTTGACGGCTTTGCGAAATTGGCGGGCTTGTTCCATGTTGGGTAGTATTTCGACAGCTCCCCTCTCCAATTCGGTATCGTCCAGGATGGCAAGAGATGTTTGAATCACGGCTTGGTTCCATCCTTGCTCCTTGCCGCCGAGGAATTTGAGGATGGATAATCGCCCTGCTCCACCCTTGTTATTTTTTGACTCATTCCTTGCCTTGCCGAATCCTTGGGCGTTGATGAAACTGAGTCTGATAACTTTATCAGACTTAGCTTCCTTCCACGTCTCATACTTCGCCAGCTCCGCGTTGAGGAAGTCGCGGACAGAGTGGATGGTCTCGTTGATAGAGGCAGGTGTAGGGGACCATTCCAGGTTTTCGTTCGCCATATTGCGGAGCATCATAGCATCACTCATGTCATGTATGGTGATGTCTATTTCAGGAATGCCAAGCTCTTTAATGGCGACAATGCGATGATGTCCAAAAGCAATTTGGTAGTATCCGGGTTCTGTTGGATGTTTTCGTGCGATGATGCCGGGCCAGACGAAAGTATCCCTCATGGAGACTTTTAATCTTTCTACTTTGCTCCGGTCAATTGGGTAGGTTTTGATCCTTCGGAATGGGTTCGGTTTCAGTTTGTCTACTTGGATTTTCATTTGTGTCCTCTTAGCCTATGATTATTTGGAGATGTTTTTTGTAGATTTTGATTGTATCTGCAAAAGCCTCTTCTATCTCGTAGTTTTTCAGTCCAGATGAGTCCTGCGTTCTTACTATTATCTCATAGTTCAGAACTTCCGGGTCTCTTTCTGCGGCTTTATTGATTACTTCTATAATCTTTTTTGCTCTTAGTGTCTTCATTCCAATATCTCTTTTCTGATCCTCATTATCTCTTTTTGTTTCGCCTCTCCGGGGTCCTTGCTGTCCAGCACGATGTTGTAGGTCTCTCCCGGCATGGCTGACAAGTGCCCTACGAGTTCCCTTGCCACGTCCTGGGCCTCCGGCTCATTGTCGAAGCAGATAGCCCGTATTGGATATGATGCGATGTGTAGGACTTGCTCGTTGCTGTAGCTTAGTCCGAACGTGGCGGCAAACCCCGGACCACCACCCCATACGTCAATGGGTCCTTCCACTACCACGACGGCATGGCGACAGTAATCCTCCCCGTAGAGCAGGTGCTTGTGCGGGATGGATTCTTCATGTAATTCTGCACTCAGGTATTTTCGCTCCGGATCGTCGCTGAGCTTGCGGGTGGTCCAGCTTACTGCCTGTCCATGATGGAGGATCGGGATGAAGATACGCCAAGACAGTCGGGGGACGATGCCGATGCCCCGGATATGCCATAGTCGTTCCAACTCTGGATAATTGAAGCCTCGATCCTTTAGGTATTTCTTGTGCGGACCTAAGAGTCCTACCACCCCGTCTGGCTCGGTGTAGTGACCGTCATGGATGATCTTCTCTACACGTTCGGGCCGGACGCCTTGGAGCATTTTCTTGGCATCGTCGTAGCGGATATGGAGTAGGGTAACGAGCAACTTGGTTAGGGGAAAATATCCGCAATGCCAACAGGACGCATAAGTGTATTTCAGGTTGATACCCAGGCGGAATCGGTTGGAATCGGGGGAGCATATTGGGCAGTCTATCTGTACCCAACCGCTCCTGCAATGCTCATGGCCTTCGGTGCGGTTGGGGATATGGTGCTCATTGAAGAGATCGATGAAGTTCATATGTTCTCTCGATGTATGAGGACTTTGTCTGTGGATTGCTAATCGGTCATTTTGACAGTACCCATTTCAAGGCGTCGATCTTGGCTTGAATCCCCACCTGGATCAGGGCAAGGGACGCATTGATTTGCATTAAGGCATTTGGAGCCTTGTATCTATTGTCACTTTCCAGTTTCTTGATTTGGGCTTTGGTTTTCCGTTCTGTCCTCATGTCTTGGATCCTTTCAGTAGCTCCCGTTCGAGTTGGTCCCAAATGTCGATCTTCATTCGCTCCAAATCCTGCTCTCCGTCCAGCGTCCGCGTCAGTATATCCTGCTTGTCCTGGATGATATGGCACAGCTTCTCCTCTATCGTGTCGCGGGCCACGAGATAGTAAATCGTCACGTTCTTCTTTTGTCCGATGCGGTGGATGCGGTCGTCGAATTGGGACATGGTGCCGGGGTCCCATGGCAGTTCGATCACGGCGGATGTATAAGACGCTTCCTGCAAGCCGTCCACCCCCGTCCCAATGGCTTTGATCTGTCCGAAAATGATCCGCTTGGTATTATCCTTGCGGAATTCCAGGAGGGCTGCCCGGCGTTTCTTGGTGGGTGTTTTGCCGGTGAACGTGACGCTGATCTTCCGGTAGTGCCTGTGTAGGGAGTCGATTACGGAGTGGTGCAGGGCCCCTACGACCAGTTTATCGTCAGCCTCCTCCAGGAATGAATCGATCCAGTCTTGTACGGCTTTGATTTTGCCCTCTGCTGCCAGCCTCCGCAGGTATGCCATCTGTACCAGACGCTCCGCCTTCTTGGCCCGCTTGGCCTTGGCGGCATCTTTGGAGTAGAGCCAGTTGAGGAAATCGTTGAGGGCTTTGTTGTACTCGGTCCGGTTGTCGATGTCCAGCGGCACCACGATCCGCCGCTTGGTTGGTAGGTCTTTGAGTACGTCCCGCTTTAGCCGTCGTATCATCCCGATACGCTTGAGACGCTTGTGTAGCACGTCCAAATTGGCCGCACCGGAGTATTTCCATCCATAGGGGGTCATTTCCGGTTCGCAGAACTCCCATGCGTAAGGTGTGAAGGCTGGGAAGTATTGGGGCCATATCAGGTTCAATGTTGTCCACAATTCTTCGGGTCGGTTGGTGAGGGGTGTTCCGCTCAATCCCATCAGGTGTGGGATAATCGTCTTTACAGTGGCGACTCCGGCATCGTTTACGCTGCTGATGATTCCGGAGGATTTATAATCATCCTTGTCGTCGAATGTCACCCAATCGTCATTCCGCAATCCTCGGCTTTTCAGATGTTCCTGTGGTATGAGGTTTTGCAAAGGGACGTGCCGTAGGGGGGAGCATAGAAGTCGGGTGCCATTAACCCGTTGAATCTGGTGTTTGCCTCCGGATCGGCTTTTGATGTAGTGGACCTCATCCAATACGACCATGCGTGGATATAGGTTCCGTAGATAACGGCTCCAGTAGAGCAGGATGTCATAGTTGATGACAAAGATTCCGTTCGGTTGGAATAACTCTCCCTGCCTGGGCGGTCTTTGCCCATTGCAGACGCTGGTTCGCAGCCCACAGTGCTGGAGGGCTTGATCTGCCCATACGTATTTGACGGAGGCCGGGCATACGATGATGGCGGGCCGTATTTCCGGATGCCTTTTCAGGTAGATGAGGACTTGGATGGTTTTGCCCAATCCCATTTCGTCAGCGAGCAGGGCATGCCCGCCGAACTTCTCGATGAGCCGGACGCCTTCCTCCTGATAGGGGTAGAGCTTTGTGGTCATTTATTTATGGGTTTCTTTTTCAGCAGTTTAGCCAACTGCTGGATGAATTCCTTTGTATACTCTTCGCGAGAGTGGATGTCAGGGCGTCCTGATGGGTGGATTCTGTAGTGGATTACTCCGTTTTTAACCCGCCAGTATCCATCTCCGGATTTGTCTTTTTCGCTGAGCGGTTCTGTTGTGGGAATGAATAATGAAGGTGGCCCCAAACGGCGGAAGAAATTATCTTCTGCTTTTCTGAGCTTTTTGGCAGAACGATTGAAACTGTCCCACAGTATATCTAAATTACTCATAACGTTCTACTTCGTGATGCAAAGCTCCCGGAGCTCTGCGATGGCGGATTGCATCTCCCTCCATGTCCACCGTAATTTCCACTCGCAATACCGTTGGATGGCGTCCCACGTCGCTTCCGGGTTGTCTGCGTCTAACTCTCCTCGCAGTTCGTCCGGCGGGTCTACAAGCAGGCCCCAAAGCTCTTGGCTGCTCGCGCTGACGTGACTAATGGTATACACCAGATTGTTTTGTGTCTTGGCGGGGAATATATCCTCCACCGGAACGTCGTCTGAATCTAATTCTTCAAGTGATATGGTTCGCTGCTCGCTTGTTCGTATCTTTAGGCACTTGTATAACCCCCAATGGAGCTTATACCAGAGCCATGTTATAAGGCTGCTTCGTCCGTTGTAGCTTTGGCACGCGTCTATGAAGATCAGATTTGCTTCACTTAGCCACTCGTCAAACTCTCCGCCATACCGGTTGGTGAATTTCCAGGCGATTTTTGTGACCAGTTTTTCCGTATGTGTATACGCGTCTTCGAGAATGTCCTTTTCGAGAATGTTCGTTGCACAAGCTGCTCCGGCCATGGTATCTCCTTCTCCTTCGATTTCTTCCACTCTGTTTTTACGATCTCGGCCTCCGTGCTGGCTTGCCGAGCATGGCGAACACTGTTACTATAATCTATTTTATAATCCTCCTCCGAGGGCGTAAAGGGGGATTTTACGAAACTTTGGAAACATCTGGATCTGGTAGCGAATTCAATATATCCAGCACTTTTGTGAGGTTTCCTGCCGTCATCTGCGTCCTCTTACTCAAATAATTGTAGAGCGTGGCGGGCGTGATTCCAGCCTGCTTCGCCAGCGTGTGTGTGCCTATATGTTTGCGCTGCTGCAAATCTTTTATCTGTTGTCGGAAATCTGTATTCATTTATTCTCCTTTTTGGGCTGCTTTCCTCAGCGGCGATTCTCGGTAAAACCGGACCCCGTGCAACTGGAACAGACGCTGCATTAGGGCCCATTCGTTCGGGCTGCCACAATGTCGGAGCAGCCGCAGGTAAACCCAGCACCATTCCGGGCCGTGGGAGGCGATAGGATTTCTTCCTATGGTTTTTAGTCCGTCTGGCCTCCAAAGCCAGAAGGTGACGATGTGAGCCAGTTCGTGCAGGAGAGTCGTTTGGTTCCAGGCCCAATTGCGGTAGGGTAGGAGGATGGACATGCACCAGCCTTTGGCGTGAGCCCAGGTTCGTCGTCGTGTCTCAATGATTCGGATGTCCTTTGCTATGGATCGACAAAAGCTTTCTCCGAAGTCCATCCGTACCCATACGTTATTGAGAGTGAAGCGGACGAACTTTAGGCACTCGTCCGTCGTTAATAGTTCCCGCTCGTTAGAGTACTGGAAACCGGTCTCCTGCTCGGCATTGTATATCTTGGATCGTTGGCTGTCTCTCATAAGGGCTTCTGGCTCTCCTTTTATCGCGTCGATTAAGGGTCTTACCGCACGCTACAGTCGGTTTTCTCCGTCCGGAGATGTGAACTAATGTCCCCAGAAAACGTATCTCTGTTTTTACGCTAAAAACGCGGGTCAGTGGCTGTGCCCCATTCCTAACACGTGGTGGATCATACAGGCACTTGCTCCAAGCATTCCTTGCTTGTGCTTTCGATCCTGCTTGTCTCCTGCTGCCGTCGCTATATTTCTGAGGAATGCTTCGGCGGTCATATGGTTGGCCTGGCTGATTGCGTCTGTCTCTATGCGGATTGTACCATCGGTTAGTATCGTGACATTCATTAAGTCCATTGGCTATCTCCTTGTCACGGTAAGCTTGTCTTCTGCGATCTGCTGGACGGTCCAGCCTGCACGTTTGGCGGCCCATAATACGGCTTGTTTGCTGTACTCCTTTGTGACTTGGGTGATGTACTTTTGGTTGTTGTTCCCTTGTACGGTTAATCCTTGGCCCGCTGTCCAGGTTATGTAGGTCCAATCGGATGTACGGGCCTTGATGTTTGCTGCTGTCTGATGTATGATTTGCATACCTAAAGATTTCATGGCTGATTCGACCAGTTCGGGGATGGCCTTGGCCAATGCTACCGACTGAGTTGTGATCGTATCGCATGGCATTGTATGTCTCCTTAATCCAGGTTGATGTTTCGTCCGGACTTGACGTTGGTGGGGACCCGGTATATCCCCTCGCCGGAGGCGGATAGGTAGCATCCGCTGGCCTCCGTGCGGAGCGTTTGAATCTTGTCGCGGGCACTGACGCTGACGGGCACGATGAACTTGGCAGCCTCAATGAGTGACAATCCCAGCCGGTCGGCCAAATCGGCACATTGGCGGATTTCCGCTCCGGTCCAGCCTTCGCACTCCGGTATCTTCTGCTTGGTCAACCCGTATTTTTTGAGGTAAATGGGCCAGATGGTGTCTCGTTCAGCCTTGCTGGGCAGATCGAAGAACATGGTGCCGATGGTGAACCGTCTCCGTAGTTCCGGGGGCAAGACGCTGATGGCGTTGCATGTCGCGACGAAAAACGGCCGTCCCCCTGATATGGCAGTGACTACGGATAGGGCTTTTCGCATTCGGGCTTCGCTTTCCCCTACCAAAGAGCCTTTAATCCCTCCCAGGTCGAGTGATACCGTGGGGATGGCCCCTTCATTGCCGATGGCCTTGGCGAACGCACTCTTGGCCGCTCCCGGAGGGCCGATGAAGATGCTTCCGGTGGCGTTGTTGTCCTGCATGTATGTGAGCAGGTATTGCAGCATGGATTGGGAGACTCCGGATGTGTCCCCACTGCTGCCCGTCAGAGATTTCTCGATCTCGTCGATGAAGATGACAGCACCCGGCTTGCGTTTGCCGTTCAGGAGGGACGTGAATAGCTTCTTGGCCTGATTGAGTCCGCCCAGGTCGCCGAACGTCTCCTTGCCGGCGTAGACGGATAGGCCCGGCGTTTCGGAAATCTGTTGCCGCTTGCGGGCCCGGAGGGATTCGATGTCGATGCCCTGCTTGGTGAGGGATAGGGCGATGGCCTGCTCGGACGCGAAGCCGCTCAGGCCCAGGAGGGCATCGCTGATGCCTTCCCTATCTTTTTTGGAGGGCTCCTTCAATCCGGCGGCACTGCATAGCTTGCAAGCGATTCTTTCGTGCTCCTCTTTGGTGGGCAAGGGGGAAAGCACGACGCATATGTCATCAGGGAATGGATTCCGCCAGCCCAGCGGGACGGTCAGGATGATGATGATGCTTTGCCGGGAGAGAATGTCACGTAGATTCCACAGGGCTTGCCGGGTGGGGATTCCGGAGGAAGGATCGGCCAGCATATCGGCCATGCCCAGGGTAACGATGATACTCTTGTTGGCGGTATCTTCCGTTCCTAACCGCTCCAGTGCTCGCAGGGCCTCGATGGGGTTGCCGGTTGCAATGGCAGGATCTTGGTCGTTGTTCAGAAATTTGGACAGCCCTTCTGCTTGTAGGTTCCAAGGAACGATCCCGTGGATGCAGTCCCAACAAAGGACCGGATTGACGGGGTCGTTATCGGCTTCTTTGACGACCAGCCGGATGATCTCGGCGGGGTCCGCCGTTTGAATGGCAAGAAGGGGCACGGCCGCTTTGCGATACGGTCTGAGGCTAATCATGGGTATGTCTCCTACTCGGTTAATGGTTATGATCTTATGAAACTCGACAGAATGACACCATTGTAAACAAAAGGAGTTCGGGGTATTCTCGCTCCATTTTGTGAAGTTTTCTGGATTGTTTTCTGGCGGAGATACCTTTGGTGTGCCGGTTCGCAATGATTTGTTTCCGCTTGTTGTAGAGTTCGATTACGGAGAGAGTTGGTACGGATGGAGTTGGTACTACGTGGTGACGATTGATGGCTGATATTTGATGCTTTACAGTGCGGTTATAATATTGTTGATTGATCTCGGCACGCTGGATCTCTGTGATGGGGATAGCCCGTGTAAAAACAGGATCCCAGTGGCCTCTACTACCTGATTGCCAATCGGTGATTATGTCCTTGTATTGAATGTGAAGTGCATTCAGAATATGTTGTTCGACGTTGGTGAAAGCATAGCCTTCTGGTGGGTGGTTCTGTTTGATTGTCATGGTCTTGTCTCCTACTTGGTTGATGTATGATGCTACATATCCAGGTCGATCTTGCGAACGCTGTTGATCTTGTCGGCCAGGGCTTGAGCGGCTTTGGCGGCTCCCTTGCGGAACATCGGGTTGTCCCGCAGGTCTTGCGGGTCTACGTTGCCGAATTTCTGCACCACTTCTTTTCGCAGATCCTCCAGGGCCATATCGTCCGTCAGGTTCCAGTCGGGCATGTCCTCCAGGAATCGCCGTAGGTTGTTGATGAGTGAGTTCTTGAACTTGCCCTTGGGGTCCGCCAGTCTCTTTTGGATTTTGGTGATGAGCGTGGACAGCTCGCTGTAGATGCTGGCGATAGCTTCGGATGCTGTCTGCTTCAGTGATGCTTCGATCTCCTTGGCCATATCCTCCAGAGGGCTCCCGGCCAGGTCCTGCATCCGGGCGATTTGGATGACGTTGACCTTGATGCGGAACTTGCGGAGCAGGTCCATGCCGGAGGGCATCTGCCGCCCATCCAGCAGTGTCTTGAGTCGGTTGGGCATTTCCTGGACAATAATGGGATAATCATCGTTCACCCAGCGGACGGATTTGGCGTTGTAGGCTGCGATGGCCTCTTTGATCTCCTTGTCGTATTCCGGCTTCTTTTTGAGGGGAAGGATACGGGTCCCGCCATCGAGCCAGGGTCGGGTGTATCGGAGCCATACGGAGCGGACGACGTGGGCCTTGGCCTTGAGGGAGTCGAGCTTGCCGGGCGGTATGAAATTCGTCACCCAGTATCCGGCGTCCTCATCCACTCCCAATTCCTCACATACTTTGTCCGTCTGCCTGGCATCTCGCTTGGTCCCATCCCATCGGCATACCCGCAAGTGGATCAGGACGGCTTTGGTGCTGAGGTCGTAATTGCTCATCGGAGTCACTCCTTACCAGAGGACAAAAATCGTTGCGAATACGAACAGAATCCAGACCTCTCGGTCCATATTATACCTCATCATCGAAGGTAACATCTTCGATGTGCTTTTTCAGGATGTCATAGTTTACGATGCATATGTCGGCGTCTTTCCAGGTCCCATTCTCGATCTCGATGGTCCGCTGATCCACGAGCCATTTCTCCATTTCCCGTTTCCAGTTGATCTTGAGGGACGCGGGGCAAATGATGAGGGCCTTGTGGGCGTGAAGCTGATTGATGACGCCAATGGCTTGTATGGTCTTGCCTAATCCCATTTCATCGGCGATGAGGCATTTGGGGTGTTCCAGGGCGTAGGTGATGCCGGCCAGTTGGAATGGCATATATCTCAGTCCATCAGGACATGGGATGTAAATGTCGGCAGTGGTCTTGTGACTGGCTTCTACCGATTCTGCTCGGTACTCTCGTACTTCTGTTGCGTCTTTCCACCAGCAGATTTCCCAATATCCTTCATCGGTTTTGCTGCATGAGATCCCAGCGGTCTTGAGTGCATCCTTACTCGTTTTCCAGGTGTCCCAGAATGCTTTCGTTGGGCTGGCTTTGCGGAGGATGGCTGGGCCTTTTTTCGTTTCGACTTGTTTGGGGCTGCTCCAGGCCAGAAGATTTTCGATGTCCATTGTTGTTTCTCCTACTCGGTTTTGGTAAAATAGGTTTTGGTTCTTCTGCTGCATAATTCGCCGTCGGGCCTTGCTCCCGATGCGTCCCTGATGATTCGGATGTGGTGAGGGGAATGTTACAAGTCGGTGACTGCGAGCACTATCGCCATATTTTTCTCGAAAGCGAGGAAGGCGGTGACAAACATATCGGAAGTCTCGAAGATTGAGAAGCCGTCCCCTGTCACGATTCCACTGGGGGTGGAAAGTCTTATGAGGCCTGGATGCGGTTGCGATATGGTGATGGGTGCCATTGATGTGATGTGGAACAATTCATTGTCGACGTGTGTGCGATAATCCATCGTCGGTCCTTTCTAAGAGGTTCACCTATTCGGTTCAAAAAACGATAAGGCCGTCAACGGATTCGATCCCAGCCCCAGGCTTGACGGCGGTGGGTGCTACTTGCTCTTTTTGAGATACTTGTCAGCCAATTCGAGGTATTTCGTGACGAGTTTGCGTGCCTTGCTTTTCAGGTATGCTTGGTGGGCTTCAGTTCGGTCTATGGCGTAGTTTGGGTAGGTGGATATGGAGGGCGTGCCACGCAAATACCCGAGCAACCCTTTTCGGTCTTGTGCGTTATCGCATCTTTCTCTGGGCTCTACATTTCCTCGGCGATTGTCCAGCGTATCATGGTTTCTATGGTGTGCTTGCCGCGGGTCCTCTTGCTTCAAGCCGAGGATTTGGCGAGCCATTGACATGGATCGTGTCTTCCCTCTTACTTGTATGGGTCGAGTGGCGTAGTAGTTGTTGATGCACGAGTTCCATTGAGCGTACCATTTCCATTGGCTTAACCAATCGAAATCCTTATCATCTACGGTTGCGACTTGCCCTTGGGTGAGTTGTATCTCTTTCATTGTGTAGTCTCCATCGGTTTTCTTTAGGGTTCAAATCCCGGCCCCCGTCAGTTGGCAAGGGGCCGGGTTGAAAAATGCGTCAACAATGGGTAAGTCCACTGCCTGGATCGTCGGCAGACGTGGACGGCACAAAACGATAGGCAGGTATGCTGTCAAGCGTAAGGTCGTCGTTGACCTCGCAAATGCCTTGATAAGTAACTGCATAACTCCGCTCATCCTCCTCATCTCCATCCCAATCGGCTGCCGCGAAAGGCTCATCGGCTCCATTAGAGATCAGTTGGCCCGGCCCATACAGAGCTACGATTTTCTCCATTGCGTCATTGATTCTCATTTTTTAACCCTTTCAACTTTCGTTCCGTTCCATTTTCGTGTCTTGAAAAACGATAAGGCCGTCAACGGATTCGATCCCAGCCCCGGCTACGGGCTTGACGGCGGTGGATTTTGATCGGAGCCTCGTCTACAGGACCGCCCTACCGGCTGCGCCCGTGAGTTCCGCTTCTTCTATTCGCTTGTCAATCGTCTTCACTTTCGTCTTACACTTATAATATACGTCTTTTATAACGCTAAGTCAAGGGGAAAATCGGATTTCTCAGCGAAAAAGTGAAGATTTCCTGCCGAAACCGTGTTTTTACGCTAAAAACCATGGTTCCGAACCCCTGAAAATTATAGGTTTAGCCTATCTATCCGCTTACTATATCGGGGGATAGGATGTTCGGACACGGGTTTTTGGCTGGAGCGCCGATGGTGGCTGGGAATAACGAAAAAAAGACAAGAAAATCCTACAATAGCAAGTGGAAGGACGCCTGCCTCGTCACGGCGTATGAGCTGGCGAGGGAGGGGATGACGGAGTTGCAGATCGCCAAGGTGATGGGCGTGAGCAAGTCGACCTTCGTCAACTGGGAGCGTGACAACAAGCTCTTCATGATGATGCTGAATGCGGGACGGGCCTATCGGAGGAGGGTGCAGCGTCCTTATGTGGGGGACCACCTGGATTATATCTATCACCAGTTGCCGGAGGGCTTGAAGACCGTATGGCAAAAGCTGTTCCGGGCGTACACCAAAAAGGCGTCCCTCGCCGAGGTGGAGTCCATCATGAAGGGGGTGAACAAGACGCATAGGCAGCGTCTGTTCGTGTGCGCTCTCATCAAGTCCAATTTCAACGTCAGCGGGGCGTGCCGCCTGACGGGCATCAGCCGCTTGACGGCGGAGTACTGGAAGAGGGACAGGGATTTTCAAAGCCTGATCCATGAGGTGCATATTATCCAGAAGGAGTGGACGGAGTCGTGCCTGATCGATCTGGTGGATCAGCACGACTTCGGGGCGGTGCGGATGGCGAACCAGGCGATCAATCCGGAGAAGTACGGGGAGGCGAACCGGCTCAGGTTGGACGTGTCGGGGCACGTGGAGCACGAGCACCGCGTGATGGTATCCATCGCGGATATGCGGATCGAGGGTGAGGGGGGCGAGATGGGGCCGCTGCCTCTGAACATCCAGAAGCTGCTGTTGGAGGGCTTGAGGAACGCCCGCAAGCAGATTGAATCGAATGTGGTGAAGAGCGAAGAGGAAGTGATGGGGGCTGCCGGGTGATATGGGTGGGATAGCTGTCAAGGGACGCAGGGGATTTATTAGCCCTCCCCGTAAACGTGAGGGAATACTGCCGGAATTGCAGAGCATGGCCTTGGACGAGGACGATCTGGTCCGCAGCGTCATAAAGCAATCCCTGTTCGAGTTCACCAGGGAGTTTTGGAGTGAAGTGGTGCCGGAGGCATCCTACGTTCCCAACTGGCATATCAAGTATGTCTGCGACTCCATCCAGGAGGAAGTGGAGTTGATTTTGGCTGGAAAGCCCAAGCGGTACGATTACATCATCATCAATATGCCCCCGGTTACGCTGAAATCCGTGATAAGCAATGTCATGCTCAATGGGTGGCTCTGGGCTCGGGCACCCCATATGAGTTTCATCGGTTGTGCGTATTCCCAGGACGCCATTTTGAAGATCGCGAGGAAGGCGAATGATCTAATCAAGTCGGATAAGTACCAGAGGGTGTTCCCCTGTGTGCGTATTCGTGGGGATATGGATGCCGTGGGGGCTTTCGGGACTACGGCGGGAGGAATCCGTTTTAGTGTCGGGATGCAGGGAAGCATCACGAGCAAGCACGGGCATGTGGTGGTGGTGGATGATCCTCTGAATCCGCAGGAGGCCCGCTCCGTGGCGGAGACCTTGCAGGCGAAGAGGATTATTTTTGAGACCCTGCCCAATCGTAAGAAAGATGTCAAGATCACACCTACGTTTGTTATAATGCAGCGGCTGTCCGAAGACGATCCGTCCGGTGATGTACTGGCATTGGCGAAGGAAGGCCGTCTACGGGTCAAGTACATCTGTTTGCCGGCGGAGGACCAGGAATGGGTGAATCCTCCGGAATTGCGGAAATACTATCGCCAGCAGCGGGGCCTGCTTTTCCCTGCCCGCCTGGACGAGCAGGTGCTGGCCGAGTTCAAGGTGAGCGGGGAGTATTTCTACGCAGGTCAATACGATCAGCGTCCCGTGCCGGCGGGCGGCGGGATGTTCAAGACGGATTGCCTTGTGCGTGACAAGGAGTGCCCTGATCCCGCGAATCCGAAATTGTGGGTGAAGCAGGTGAGGTACTGGGATAAGGCGGGGACGCAGAAGGGCGGTTGCTTCACCGTGGGCGTCCGCATGGGGAAGGATTTGGATGGTCGGTTCTGGGTCATACATGTCGATAGGTTCCAGAAGGAGGCGAGCGGCCGGGAGGCGAGAATCAAGGAAGTTGCGGGGATTGATAGGGAGTACGTGGTTGTGGGGGTGGAGCAGGAGCCGGGTAGTGGGGGTAAGGAATCGGCTGCTAATACCGTGCGGAATTTGGCTGGGTTCCGGGTCGTCAAGGACGTCCCTACGGGGGACAAGACTGCGAGGGCCGATGTGTATGCCACGCAGGTCAACGGCGGCAATGTCTATCTGGCCCGCGAAGGGATTATTGATAAGCTGCCGGAGAAATGGTGGCGGGCCTACATCGAAGAGGTGATGCTGTTTTGGTTTGGCAAATATAAGGACCAGGTGGATTCGTCCAGCGGGGCGTTCAAGGTCCTGACTGGGAATAATATACGGTTTGGTTTTTACCGTCGCAGCAGTGTGGTAAGGAGAGCACGATGATGGCAAAAAAAATAGGCAAAGCGAAGGCATCTGGAAGTGTAGCCTCGAGGGCTATGAAGAGGACGAATGTCCCCGTTCCGTTTGGGCGATGGATGATGACTTTGCGGGCGTTGTCAAATAGGACGTTGACACAGGACAGCCGTGCCCTGCTCGTGTCCGAGTTGAATCGGGGCATCGATATGAATTACGAGTGCCGATGGCCTACCAGCATTGACGCATCCATGTACAAGTCGCTGTTCGAGAGGAATGGTGTAGCCAACCGCGTTGTGACATTCTGGCCTTCGGAGTGCTGGATTCAGCCGCCGGAGATTTACGAAAACGAGAAAGCTCAGGGGGAAAGCGAGTTTGAGCGGGCTTGGAAGGAACTGGAGTCGAGGCTGCATTTGATCGCGAAGCTCTATGTTGCAGACATTTTGTCCCGCATCGGGCGGTATGGTGTGATCCTGCTGGGCTTAAGCGATTTGGGTCCGAACGATGCGCTGAACATGCCCGTGGATGGGTTGGAGGATGCCATAGCGGCGAAGGCGGAGGGAAAGACTGGAAAGCCTTTGGAACTCAGACTGCTTTATGTGAAGACGTTCCAGGAGTACGATGCCGCCATTGTGAGGCGTGACACGGATGTGTCCTCCCCTCGCTACGGGATGCCGTTGGAGTACCAGATCAACGTTGAGAGTGCCGGAGGGGACGGCATGACGACCAGCATCAGGGTGCACTGGACGCGTGTTCTGCACATTGCGGATAACCGGCTCAGTAGCGATGTGTATGGCGAGCCTGCGATGAAGCCCGTGTGGGATGATCTGGTGGATGCCCGGAAGGTCAAAGGGGGAGCGAGCGAAGGGTACTGGCGGGCATGTCTCTCCGGCACGATGTGGGGGCTGGACCCCCAACTGATGGACCCGAACACGACGATTAGTGACGACCAGAAGGAGACGCTGGCGGAGGAGTTTGAAAAATACCACAACACGCTCCAGCATGACATCATCTGTGCCGGGCTTATCCCGCATGATGTGGCCCCGAAGTTGGTGGACCCCACGCCGTTCGTAGAGAGCCTGATAAAGCTCATTTGCATCCAGATAGGGGCTCCGTATCGCGTGTTCATGGGTGCGGAAGAGGGGAAGCTGGCTGGTGGGCAGGACCGGAGTGCGTGGCTGGAGCGTGTCAAGGGGCGACAGACCAATTACCTGACGCCGATGGTTGTGGGCCCTTTCATCGAGCGTCTGCAATTGTGCGGGGCCCTGCCGCAGACGGAGAATGAGATCAAGATAGATTGGCCGGAGCGGGACAAGCCGACGGAAGCGGGCATCGCCGATACGGCCGTCAAAGTCACGCAGGCCCTGAGCCAATACGCGACGGGCGGGGTGAATCAGGTGATGGGCGAGAGGGAATACTTCGGGCAGGTATTGAAGAAAACGCCGGAGGAAATCAACGCCATCGCGGAGGAAGTGGAGGACTGGGAAGAGGACAATACGGTGCTGGAAGGCGAGAATACGGGCAAGCCGGAAGAAGAGCCTGGCGGTAATAAGGAGAAAAGCCCGGTAGAAGGGAGCCCAAATGGGGCAGAATAGCAATGAAGTGGGGACGTGCCGCGACTGCGATTGGGCTGATTGCAACGGGGACGAATGGTATTGCACGGTTGGTCTGGAATGGAAGGCCGTGGACCCGGACCAGGATCCGTGCGGGGATTATGTGAGGACGGAAGGATGAGTACAGGATGCAGGAACTGCGGTGCTGAGTCATTGTGTGTTCTTTGTGGCTCGTGCCAGCGGACTTACAATAAGCTGAATGCCATCGTGGAGGAAAACGAGAAGGAAATCCGGAAGCGGTTCATCAATGTACAGCCCAGAGTCTGGATGTGCAAGTCCTGCGGTAAGCATCCGGCCGTGCGTGACGGGGAGTGCGTGGATTGCAGTCATTAGGAGTAGGTTATGGCTCGCTGCTACAAGGGACGGTTTTTGGATAATGCTTCTGCTCGCTTGGGGTTGGGCCGTTGTCATGGCGGGCCTGTAGCCGATGGCATCCAGTGGAAGCCGTGCGAGTATCTGGAGAAGTGCTTGGGGATGCCGTTGGCGAAGTGGCAGGAGAGGGAAAAGAAGCAGGGCCGTGTTAAGTAGGGGATTTTATAGCTTCAGGGAAATAATCAATCGTAATGTGTGCCAGGGGTCTTAAACGACATGTAGAGGAGATTGGATGGAAGAGTTCAAAGTGTCTTACGATGTGCTCAGGCAGCGGCAGGCTTATCCGCTGGATTTGAAGGTTGATTTGTCCCTGAAACGGATACGCCATTGGTACGATAGTTATGTCGGGAAAGTGTACGTGGCTTTCTCTGGCGGGAAGGATTCTATGGTACTTCTCCATTTGGTGCGTTCAATCTGTCCCGATGTTCCAGCGGTCTTTGTGGATACTGGTTTGGAATACCCGGAGATTCGGGAGTTCGTGAAGGGGGTGGACAACGTAGTGGTGCTGCGTCCGTCTGTCACGTTCAAGAGGGTGTTGGAGACGCGAGGCTATCCGGTTATCAGCAAGATGGTGTCGCGGGCCGTTTCCCGAATCAGATTACCCGGTACGAGCGAACGGGTTCGTGAGAAGGCTTTGCATGGGGATGAGAAAGGCTCGTTTGGGACTTTGCCGAAGCGATGGCGGTTTCTTTTGGACGCCCCGTTTCCTATTTCGGATCGGTGTTGTGAAGTGATGAAGATCAGTCCAGTCCAGAAATACCATAGGGAGACGGACAGGGCGTCCATCATTGGGACGATGGCCGTCGATTCGATGAAGCGTGAGTTCTTCTATGTTAAGCATGGATGCTTTCGCGATGACATATCTTTGCCCGTCTGCACGCCGATGGCTTTCTGGACGGAGAAGGACGTGTGGGATTATATCGGGCAGAATAAGGTGTCTTACTGCTCTATCTATAATACGGGCGTGAGGAGAACAGGGTGCATGTACTGCTTGTTTGGGATTCATAGGGAGTCTCGGCCGAATCGCTTTGACTTGATGAAGAATACGCATCCGGCCCAGTATCGGTATTGCATGGAAAAATTGGGGATTCGGGAAGTATTAAAGTTCTTGCGCCCCCATGTCAGGATATTGCATACCAAGCCTCTGATGGAGAGAAAGATAGTGGATCATGGTTAAGAAGAAACGGCGATGGACCAGACTCGATCCTTCCCGCACCAAGACGGAGCGGCAGCGGTTCATGGCGGAAATGAGGCGGCGGTTCCGGCTGCTGGAGAAAGCCGTGGTGGATTTGATCGTGGAGGAGGACGCGTTCGGGCTGGATCCGAGAGTGCATGGAGTCTTCAATAGTGAAGGGTTGTTACAGAACAAACGCCAGTATGCTTTCCTTGGCAATCCACAGAAGGTCAGGCAATTCCAGCAGTGGCTCCAGCAGCAGATCGACGCGGGACTACTCCAGGTTGTCGGCGGGGTGCCGGGCAAGCCCTGGACGGCGGAGTATGTGGAGTCGGCGTGGCGTAAGGGGATGATGCGGTCCTATACGGATGTCCGCAAGCAGGATCTGTCCAAGACCCCTGACTGGTATCGGGGGACTAAGGAGCAGTGGCTGCGTAGCGCATTCCTCCAGCCGGAGATGATGAGCAAGGTGGAGATGTTGGCGATGCGTGCCTTCGAGGGGATGAAGGGCGTCACGGCGTCCATGTCCACGCAGATGTCCCGCATATTGGCGGATGGTGTGTCGAACGGGTGGGGGCCGATGAAAGTGGCCCGGCAGATGAAGCAGTCGATGGAGAGCCTGTCGCGGAACAGGGCTTTGATCATCGCGAGGACCGAAATTATACACGCTCATGCGGAAGGACAATTGGACGGGTATGGAATGCTGGGCGTGGAGCAGGTGGGGGCGGAAGTGGAGTGGAGCACGGCGGGGGACGCCTTGGTGTGCGAGCGTTGTGCCCCTATGGAAGGCAAGGTGTTTTCCATCCAGGAGGCGAGAGGGCAAATTCCATTGCATCCGAACTGCCGATGCTGCTGGAAATCATATATCGAAAAGAAGATCAAAAAGAAGAAATGAAGGAAAGCCAAATGAGGAGCATGAGCGGGTTTGAGCTTTGGAACAGCGACACGCCGATGGGGCGTGCGCTGCGAAGTTGCTTTCCCGGCAATGTGATGTCACTGGATATTCATTTGGAGTTGAGTGAAGTGTTGGTGCATGTGCTTTACGTGATGCTGGATGAGTTGCGGAACGTGGATTGGACGCAGTTCCTGTTCGATTCCGAGAAGCGTGAATCGGTCAATACCCAATTGGACGTGCTGTCCGCCCGCACGGGGAAGGCGTTAACGCTATCCCTCATCAAGCAGCAGGCGGAGGAATTGGCAAGATTTGTCAGTGAGGACAGGAAGAGCGATGTCAGTGGATGACGATACGGCGAAGCAGATTCTGAGATGGTCCTGGGCTATCGCGGGATCGTTTCAGTGCTCATGCGGAGTGTTCGGCAGGGACGACCTGGCCTCTATCGGCGTGATGTATGCTTTGAAAAGGCTGCCCTTTTGGGATAAGCGGAAGGGCACTCTGTGTACGTATATGCATCATTGCATTCGGGGGGCGATAAGGAGCTATCTGAGGCAGTACTTGGGGGGACGTCGTAAGTTTGGTGGCTACCAGGACCATAAAACGGTACGGTTCGGGTGCTGCGAAGATAGATTGAATCATAATATGTGCCGGGAGAGAGAGAGCAGTTGGACGGGGACGGTGGAGGCGAGGAATCAGGATGGTTCCGCTGCCTTTGAGGCGAAGGACTTTTTGAGGCATTTGAGGCAGTCACTATCTCGGAGGGAATACATGCTCTTAATCTTGCGTTATGGTCGAGGCATGACTCTGCGGGAAGTGGCTGATGTTTTAGGGTGTACACAATCGCATGTCTCCCAAATGGAGAAAGGATTGAGGATGCGTCTGGGTCTCCCTCATTTGTTTGTATGTCATTCCTTTGACTTGCGTGTTCGGAGTAGGATACCAAAAAGAATGCGTAATACGGTATAGTATAATAATATATGAAGATACCGTATCGACGGAAATAGAAGATGTATGAGCAAAGAGGGGATTGGATGCTCCACGTGCCAGAGAAAATTATGCGTGATTTGAATAAGTATCACGCGTTCGTGTATAATAAGGATATGATTCAGTAGAGTCAGACGGAGATGAATAAAGTAGACTTTTCATCACCCTCCTCCGGAAGGGGCCGGTGATTTGCTCCCGAGCCCCTTCTTTCTCTTGAAGGGTTAGTAATGGTCAAAACCAAATCCATATTTGATCCGGCAGAGAAATCGGATGGGCTGCGAGTTCTCATCACAAGGTTTATCCCGGGTTATCCAAACCTGGTCTTTCATAGGCACTATCCCGAATTGGCCCCCAGCTACGAATTGCTTGCAAGCTATAAGGGATGGGGAATCCGAGACCCGATTTCCTGGAAGGAGTATACCAGTAGGTTCATGCGGGAAATGGAGAGTCATGAGAGTGATGTGGTGTTTTGCAGGTTGGCCAATCTCTCCGCTATCGGGCGTATATTTACACTACTTTGTTTCGAGAGGGAGGGAAATCCACATTGTCATCGGCATATTGTGAAATGTCTGATTGAGGATCGGGGTGGTTGAAGCCTCCTCGAATCAGTATCATATAAGGATGAAAAAGGAGAAGAGCATGACGAACAAAGTGATGGTTTTGGTCTTATGTGGGTTGCTGCAATATGCACCGTCTGCATTTGCCGCCGATCCGAGTGACGGCCTTACGGTATGGACTCTGGTTGGCACCAACCCGGAGTTCACCAAGGCTCAGGAGGTGCGTGTGGGCTATGAGGGGATGTTGCCAGGAATGGAGGCCGCTCTGGGGGTCCTGCATCTGGACGGCCCTGACCCAGAGGTCGAGGAATGGTCTGGCAGGGCCTATCTGCTGGCTCATGCCTTGGATGCCCGGATGATTGCGAGTTTCCTGGGCAACGGCATTACGCTGCCGGACGGTAATCTGTATGGCGGGTTGTTCGGCCAGTACACGTACGACCGGGATGACGAATGGTCTGGTGGCTATGTGGTCGGTGGTTTGGTGGACTGGCCAAAAGGATGGCAAACCGTCGCGGAATATCAAACGAACATTTGGAACAATGACCGGGATTCATTTGCGTTTATTGTTGGATTGAGGAAGAAGTTCTGATTTTGAAGCACCTAATTCCCTGCCGGGAATCACGGCCCGACTGGTTTCCTATGACCCGCCAGTCGGGCCAACTTTCAAAGAAGTGAATTCTTTTGGAAATGGAGATGGTATGTGGGCAAATGTTGTTAGGTTCTTGTTCCCGTGGATGCTCAGAAAGGCAATGACCATAGGAGCCAAAGCGTTCCGGAAACATTACTCCCCCCAATTGCACGCTCAGAAGTCCCGCAAGTACATGTGGGACAACTACTGGAGCAAACTGAGGACGGAAGCAGGGCGGACTGTGAACAAGTTCGATGACATCGGGGCGGACTTCGTATATCACTACAATGCTGGGTATATTGAGGATGGCACATTGATGGCAAATCTGCGGATCATAGAAAGATGCCTGGAATATCGGGATAGGAGGGATGATGGTACTATCCGGGCAGCCGTGGATGGGATTCGATCCCTGATCGAATACAAGGAGGAGAAGTGATAGCCTATGAGTTGGCTGAAATACATTTGGCAATGAATCACTTGACGCACCACGATAATCTATGACAAAACGACGCATGTGGATAACTCGTTACTTCTTCTTGCGGCGGGCCTTTCGAGCCGCTTGCTCTTGGGCTATTCGTTCGTCCACCTGCTCTTTGGGTACATTGACCAGTTTCTTCATCAGACCGTCAAACTGGCCCCATCCCTTGGGCTTCTTGTCTGCCATGATGCTTCTCTCCTTATTCCAGACCCATAAATCCTGCGCCGTCGATCCCCGCCAGCAGGCGGTAGGTCAACTGGCGACCAAACACCTGAGACAGGACAAAGCGGAATCTTTGTGCGTCCGTCCAGGCGCGATTGTTGAAACGAAAGACCTGCTCTGCCGCATAGCGGAACAGGTGAAACGGGCTGATGTGTACGTAGGTGCCGCCGATTGTCCGCTTGAACAAACTCCAGAAGTTTTCACATCCATTGGTGTGCACCTGCTCTTGGACGTAGGCGGTGCCAAAAGGCGGGTTGAGGTCAAGGATGCCGAAAAATGTGCGCGACGCCTTCTGTTCTGCTTGACGAAGCGATAAAAACAGGATTACCGGAAAGACTCGTCGTGTCAAAGAAGAGGGTGGCAGATCATGGTGAGGTGTTGACCGCAAAGCGCGAGGTCAATGCCATGCTCGATCTCGTTAAACAGGAAACGGAGCGGATCGAATCCCGGTTTCTTGAGCCTGCGTGCGGGACCGGCAACTTCCTGACCGAAATCCTCGAGCGAAAGCTGCAAGTCGTGGATAGGCGCTACCGCCGCAGCCCGCTGGAGCACGAGCGATACGCTTTACTGGCGGTCTCCTCCATCTACGGCATCGACCTTCTCGAAGACAATGTTTTGGAGTGCCGCCGACGCCTGCTCGCCATCGTGGAGAGCCATTGCAGGAGTCTCTTCAACGCGGACTTCCTGCGGACTATTCGCTTTGTCCTCGAATGTAACATCATCCACGGCGACGCGCTATCTCTCCAGACGGTCGGTGATGAACCCGAGCCCATCGTCTTCTCCGAATGGTCACTTGTCAACGGCAGCATGGTCAAACGGAGGGACTTCGAGTTCCACCAGTTGTTGTCGTTCGCCGGAACGAAGGGGGAACCGCTCTTCTCCGATCTCGGCGAAGAAGCCTTCTTCCCCGAACCGGTCAGGGACTATCCCCTGACCCATTATTTGAAGCTTGCGGATGCTGAAGGGAAGTAATTACAACCCGGACGTGCTCAACTGCCTGGCGAACCTCAGCAGCGACGAGGTGTTCACGCCGCCGGCGATGGTCAATCGCATTCTCGACCTGCTGCCGCCGACAATCTGGGGCGACAAGAACGCGACGTTTCTCGATCCGGTCTCCAAGTCCGGCGTTTTCCTGCGCGAGATCGCCAAGCGGCTCGACGCGGGCCTTGAAAACGTCATCCTCGACAAGCAGAAGCGGCTGAACCACATCTTTGGCCGCCAGCTTTACGGCCTGGCGATCACCGAGATCACCGCGCTGCTCTCGCGGCGGTCGGTCTACTGCTCCAAAACCGCCAACGGCAAGTACTCCGTCTGCGAAAGTTTCCGCGACGAGCGGGGCAACATACGGTTCGAGCGCGTTGAGCACACGTGGAGTGATGGCCGGTGCGTGTTCTGCAGGGCCAGCGAAGCACAACTCGAACGCGGGGCGGAACTTGAATCGCACGCCTATCAGTTCATTCACGTCAAAAATCCCGAGGAGATAGTCAAAATGAAATTCGATGTGATCGTCGGGAATCCCCCCTATCAGCTCAATGACGGTGGTGGAACGGGGTCCAGCGCAACCGCGATCTACCACGAATTTGTCCACCAAGCGAAGAAGCTTAGCCCACGCCACCTCTCAATGATCATTCCGTCGCGCTGGTTCACGGGCGGCAGAGGCCTGGACGATTTTCGCCACGAGATGCTTCACGATACGCGCATCAGGGTCATACACGATTTCCCGAATGCTGGGGATTGCTTTCCGGGTGTCGAGATCAAGGGCGGCGTTTGTTATTTCCTTTGGGCGAGAGATGAGAATGGGGATTGCAGAGTGTATACGCACAGGGGCGACCAGATCGTCTCAGAAGCCGAAAGACCGCTCCTGGAGGATGGTGCCGAAACGTTCATCAGGTACAACGAAGCGATCTCAATCCTCCGCAAGGTTAGGAAGCTGAACGAGGAGAGTTTTGCCAACATAGTTAGTGCGAATGACCCGTTCGGATTCGACGTACGCGCCGACGACAGCTATAGGCGCGTGAAGCCAAAATACAAGAGCCAGCCGTTCAAGAACGGCGTCAAATTCTATTACTACGGCTGGGAGAACGAGGGCATCGGGTACATCGACCGGTCGTACATCACGAGAAATCCCGAGTGGGTGCACCAGCACAAGGTGTATATTTCTAAGGCTTACGGCGCGGGAGAAACCTTCCCGCATCAGATCCTGAACAAGCCCATTCTTGCCGAGCCGGACTCGTGCTGCACCGAAACGTATCTGGTCGTCGGCCCATTTCGGCGCAAGAGGGCTGCGCAGAACGTCATTTCGTACATGGAGACCAAGTTTTTCCGATTCCTCGTGCTGCTGATCAAGAACACTCAGAACGGAATGAAGAAGGTCTACTCCTTTGTCCCAATGCAGTCGTTCGATGAGCCTTGGTCGGATGAGAAGCTGTATACAAAATACGGTCTCACGAAGGCCGAGATCGCGTTTGTCGAGGCGATGATTCGTCCCATGGGCGAGTAGGAGGAGAAGTGATAACCTATGAGTTGGCTTTGACTGCTTCTGCATATTTTGAAACTGGGGGCTGGAGAATCGTAGCTCCAGCCTTTTTGGCTTTGATGGGGAGATGATAATGAAGCCTGATCAGAAACATTTGTGTATTGATGGTGGTAAGCCGCCGTGTCCGATCTGTCTGGTGCAGCCGGAGTGCCCTCATGGCCGGAGCGTGGTTGGTAAGAGTCGTAAGACTACACGGGCGCTGGAGATATCTATGAGTCCATCCGAAGCAGGGAGAGATTTGTCTTGTTTGGCTGTGGCAAAACGAAGGAGGAAGGAATGATCGAGTACGTTCCGAAGAAGATGTTCTGGCAATGGTGAGCTGGATTGGAAGAGTGTGAAGCGGTTGATTGAGAACGCCCTGAGCAACATTCACGCTAAGGTCTATGTATTCCCTCCAAAGTAGATTTTTCTTACCATCATTGATTCTGGCTCTTCGTATATAATGTATCCCTCGCAATAATCCGCTGTTTCCACGTCTTTCTACGTCTTTCCCATGTTCCCTGCTTATGTATCCACTTTTTAATTTCTCCCTTACTCGAACCTCCCATCTGTTCGCTCGGCCTGCGTAAATTTATAGGATTCCTGGCGGCCCTTCTCTATATTAGGCGATGGAAAACGACGGTTTGTTTTGGAGGTCCGATATGGACGTGCAGAACATGGTGAAGCAGGAAGGTGATAAGTGGTATGTATACGATAAGGACGGTAAAAAGAAGCTGAGCAAGGGATACGCTACCGAAGATGAAGCGATGGGGCGAATGAGGGAGATCGAACATTTCAAGGAGAAGAAACCGAAGAATCAGTTTGTCAATATCGTCTTTAACGCCGAACCGAAACTCGTGCGGAATGATAGGCTGGCTGACAAGGACTATTTGGTCGTCCCGATGATAATGTTGACAGAGGGTGTCCATATAGGTAGTGAGGGGCCATACTATTACCCGAAGGCGGAGAATGCGAAGCGTGTGGAATTGTGGAATATGAAGCCTGTGGTTGTCTACCACCCTGATGGACCGACGGCTTGCACGCAGGAGGTGCTCAATACACGCCAGATCGGTGTCATTATGAATGCCAAGGCGGAGAGGAAAGGGGAGCGTGTCAAGGCGGAGGCGTGGCTGGACGAGGCCCGCGTCAAGAAGGTGGACAACCGCATCTTGGAGGCGATTAGAAACGAAGAGATGTTGGAGCTTTCCACTGGCTTGTTTGCGGACAGCGACGAGGAGCCGGGCGAGTGGAATGAGGAGGAATACAATGGGACCCTTCACAACTACGGACCAGACCATCTGGCTATCCTGCCGGATCAAGTGGGGGCGTGTAGCGTGGAGGACGGAGCAGGCTTCTATCGGAATGTGGCGGAGACGGAGCGGATGATCCTGGTCGATAATGCAGTGGATGTGACAGATGAGTATATTCGCATTCGCCAAAAGAATCCCGATCAATTCAGTCCGAAGACGTTCCGTACCATTTGGATTTCTGAGAAGGACAAGATCAAGGCTGTTGCGGGTAAGCTGAAAGACCCTCCAGAAGGACAAGAAAATTCAATAGTGGTGCAATCCTACCTATTTGCGAAAAAGGATTGGGATGAATCTGATGCGAAGGATTGGGTGGAGAAGCATAAGTCCAAGAAGAATGTGGAGGATATTCAGAACGAGCTTTCCGTTAATGATCTGAATGTTCAATTACAGAAGCTCGTGGCTGTAAAAGGGGAGTACCGTTGGGTGGAGAACATATTCCCCGACGGCAATTACTTTATCTATACCGTCGATGGCGGCGGTTTGTATAAGCAGGAGTACAAGCAGGACGGTGATAAGTTGACGCTCGATGGTGCGCCGGAGAGCGTGATACGCCGAGTAGTTTATGACCCTGTCAAGAATCGGGGTCTGGCAAATGAGAATAACCAAAATCAGAAGGAGATGCTTGAGATGGAGAAGAAGAAGATCATTGATGGCTTGATTGCCAATAAGAGGTTCGAGGAGAAGGATCGTGACGTGCTGATGGGGATGCCCGACGATATGCTGGGGCGATTGGAGAAGTCATATCAGGCTGCTGCAGTTGCGTTGGATACTAAGACTCAGGTGGACTTGGTCCTCCCGATCCAGAGCGGTCATTCGGTGGAGGTGAAGAACATGGAGGAGTATATGAACACTCTTCCTGCAGAGCTTCGCCTCAGTTTGCAGCGAAGTCTGGCTCGTGACAAGGCGGAGAAGGACCAACTTATTGCGGTCATCATTAAGCACCCGAAGAACACGTTCACCAAGGAGTATTTGGAGACGAAGGACATCGAAGAGTTGACCAATTTGGCTAACCTCGCTGTGACTCAGAACCAGGAGCCGCAGAACGTGATCCGCCTGAACAGGTTCAATTACTCCGGCCAAAGCGATCCGATTCAGAACGATTCCTGCGATGGAGTGCCCGTTCTGGAGCCTCCCGCGTACCAGAACAAAAAGGCTGCTGTCGCCTGAATACACGTTGCGACGGGGTACTGAGAGCCGGATAAATCCGGTAATGAAGAAATAAGAATGAGCGAGAAGGAGACAGACGATGAGCTTGAGTAAGAATCAGATTCAAATCAAGAATTTCGGCGGTGTGGTCTATGAGGAGCGGACTGCCGCCGAAGCCGGTATCAAGCCCGGCATGTTGTGCATGGTGGATACCAGCGAAGATGCAGCCAAGCACAACGAGGAGGGTGGCAGGGCGGAATGCCTTGTTGCCATCGAGGATTCCCTTCAGGGCAAGACGGTGGATGATGCGTATACGATCAGCACCCCTGTTCGGCTGGTGCGATTCCGGCCTGGTGAGGAGTTCTTCGGCCTTTTGAATGCCCATGTCAACGTGGCTGTTGGCGAGAAGATGTGCTCCTACGGCAATGGGCTTTTCCGCTCGGCAAGCGACAGCGGCAGCTATCAGGCGTATGCTGTAGCTGTTGCCTTGGAGGCGTCGGCTGCCGTGGTGACTGATGTGTTGATCCGTATGAGGGCTTTGTAAACCCCATGGGGCAATGAAAAAGGATAAGGATAAAGAAGACAGAAATTGGGCCTGATGGCAAGGAGAAAGACATGAAGAACGCATTTATCGCTGGGGTCAATGATGTGATGCTTGAAGGCCCCAGTCTGGTGAAGCTGATCGAAGCGGATTGTGATGTGGGTGTTTTGCGTCCGTTCAACATATACGACGGGATGCACGAAGGCAAGTCCTACATCGCAGTCAAGAACAAGGCGACAGGCAAGCGGGAAGTGCATCGCATCCCGTATAATGCAACACTGCTGCCGCACGAGACGTGGCTCCAGATCGACCAGACCGTCGAACGTGCGGTGCAGGCGGAGTTGAGGGCTGTGGATGATCTGCGGAGTGCGGGCTTGGTGTACAATCTGCCCAACGGCTTCGCCATCCAAGCCTTTATGACCCAGAGGTCCAGCCGTGTCGGGACTGCCCAGTTGGCTATGGACCCGCAGATGAAGGGCGTGAAGGATCGTCCCGTGTTGGATACCGTCGTGATCCCGCTGCCCTGCATCTTTTCCGACTGGGGTTACGGAGCCCGTGAGTTGGCCGTTTCCAAGCGAGGGGGCTTGCCTCTGGATATGTCGTCCGCTGAGGATTCCGCTCGGGCTTGTGCCGTGCTGGCCGAGAAGATGCTGATAGGCAATAGCGATTATGACCAGTACAGCTACCTGACAGGTACGATCTACGGGTATACCGATTTCGGCAGCCGTAATACGTTCGACATCACGGATCCGGATGGCATCGGATGGACTCCGGCCACGTTGCTTGGGGAGCTGTTGGCGGGCAAGCAGGGTCTGATCGATGATTTGATGACCGGCCCTTACGTCCTCTACATGTCCCCGTCGTGGAGCCAGTATCTGGATGATGATTATCTTTCCACCAGTGCCGGCCAGACCACGTCGATCACGCTGCGGAAGCGTATCCTGGAAATCCCGGACTTCTCCGAGATACGCGAGCTGTCTCAGCTTTCCGGGTGGGACATCCTCATTGTCCAGATGAAGAGCCAGACTGTTAGGGAGATCATTGGCATGGAATTTACGCCGGTGCAATGGGAAGAGCAGGGGGGCCAGGTTTTGCAAGGCCGTATCATTGGTATCTTGATCCCGCAGATTCGGTCGGATTATGAGGGCCATTGTGGGATTGCCCACGGCAGTTGATCGTAGATCATAGGTGGTGATGAGTGACAAAGTCGGTCGTTATTTACGGGATTTGAGTTTGGAAAGGAAAAGGCGATGAAGTTTCAATTGCTGGAAAAGGATTCTCAAGGCAACAAGATTGGTTCCCATCGCACGGGGAACAGAAGGTACAAGGCCGGGGACGTACTGGAATCCGACCGCCATCTGGATCGGATATTCCGGGGCAAGTTCAAGCAAGTTCTCGATGCCAGCATCCCCGTGAGCAAGCCGGAGATCATAAAGCTGCCCAAGAAGATGCTTGCCGGACAAAATGCTGAGGCCGTCATGGTTGGGGAACAGAAGGGGGCACTTCCCAAAGAGCCCCCTTCGCCTCCTCCGGTGCAGAAGCAGTCCCGCGACACGATGTTTGGAGTAAAGGAAACTTGGAGCTCACCACAGGCTGAGGAGCAGATTCCTACCGAAACCTCACAACAGGATCCGGCACTACAATCAGGGATTGCATCTTCTCCAACTGCCAAGTCCAAGCATGGTATTGATGTGACGGACGACTTTCCTGATGCGGGATTGACCGCGATGAGGATTTATCACAATATGAAGACCGATTCGTTTCTTGTCGTGGACGAGAAGAGCAATGAAGTCCTCAAGCGTGCCAAATCGGAAGAGCTGATCGGTAAGTTTCTCAAGGCCCAGTTAGGGTGACAGTCAGATGCCTGTTTGGAAGCCCACGCAAGAATGGCCGGACTCGGATGTCTTCATCATTGGGGGAGGTTCATCCCTACGGGGATTCGACTGGTCCCTTCTCCATGATGAGTATACTATCGGTTGCAACATGGCGTTTACGCTGGGTGAGAAGATTTGCAAGATATGCGTGTTCGGCGACTTCAGTTGGTGGAGAGCCTTCAAGGATGATTTGAAGGCTTATAAGGGCACTGTATTCACCAACAAGGCCGAGAGGCAGCTTCTGGGGATACCGTGGCTTTGGACGATGAAGCGTTATCCCCAGGGGCTGCATACAGATGGTCTGGGTTGGAATGGGAATACAGGGGCAGTGGCTATCAATTTGGCGCTGCTCCTCGGGGCCAAGCGGGTTTTTCTGTTGGGCTTCGACATGAAGCGGATTGAAGACCGTTCCAATTGGCATGATCGGATTATCCGTCCATCGACAACGAAGTCCCATGTCTACCAGGGATTTGTGCAGGATTTTCGGTTTGTTGCGAGGGACTGGAAGGCCAAGTTTGTCGACCGGGAGATTATCAACGTGACGAGGGACAGTGGGTTGGGGCCGAATGTGTTCCCTTGGGTTGATCCTGATAAACTTTGGGCTGACCGCCGTGCCATGAGGCAAGAGGATTTGCGGGTTCACCAGATGTTCATCAATCAGGACAATGAAAGGGCCGAATAGGATGGGGCCCTATCCCGATACACCTCCAAGGGGATCGTTAATCCTACGTGACGACAGGTGCCTTAAACGCGAAGCTACGGGGTAGATAGATGGCTCGAACGACCGCAGCGGATGTTCAGGGAATTGTCGAAGTAGATGCTTCGATTGGTCTGACGTCGTTCATCACCGTTGCCAATGCAGTAGTCACTAAGCATTGCGTGGACGATGATTTCACGGCGGCAGAGCTTGAATTGGTAGAGCGATACCTTGCGGCCTACTTCTATTGCCTGCGAGATAGGCGGGCTACAAGCGAAACGGCAGAAGGCATCGGGCAGTCCTTGCAGCATGTGGAGGACTTGGGTTTCGACGCCAATGAGTACGGCCAAATGGCAAAGCGGTTGGACTGGTCGGGGGCATTGTCGGCATTGGATCGTGCTGCGAAAGGAGGATTGCGGAGGGCTTTGGAATGGACTTGGGGCGGGGTGGAGAATGACGAGTCACAGACGCTAAGTGAGATTGTTGGAAATTGAGGGGAGTTGTAATAATGGCTTTATCTGATGGTGACAAGGCAGAGTGCAAGGAAATCGCAAGGCAGATCGTGAAGGAGGTTATGGTGGAGCATGTGTCCACTTGTCCCCATGCTGTGATGCTGAAGGTTCTCATGGCCCGCATGGTCGGGATCGGATTGGGCATTGGGATAGCCAGCGGCGGAACGATGTTCGGGCTGGGTAAGTTGTTCGGTGTTTGAATGTCCCTCAAGACGCGAATGATGAAGCAAATCTGCATCCATTGGGTCCGGAGTGGCACGGATGGCTATGGGCGTGCCGAATGGGCTGACCCGGTGGAGAAATCCTGCCGGTGGACGGGGCAGAACGAGAAATACATCGATGCGAGGGGAGAGGAGCGGTTGAGCAATGCTACAGTATTCGTGGATGGTGTGGCTATAGGGGACGCACTGATGCTGGGGACACTGGACGATAGCGGCATCAATTTGACGGACCCTCTGAGGAACAGCGGAGCGTGGGAGATCAAGCGGTATGATTCCACGCCGAATTTCAGTGCTACGATTACTTACAATAAGGCGTATCTCTGATGCCGAGAATCATGTATGTAACGGGCATGGAAACCGTGTTGAGGAACCTGGGAAGGTCCGGAGACAAAATGGGACTGGCGGTCCAGAGGGGGCTCGTCAAAGGGGGGTGCCTGCTTCGGAACGAGAGCCAATCCATCGTCCCTGTGCAGATCGGCAACTTGAAGGCGTCTGCCTATACGAGAAATATAGGCGGTAGAGGTTTTGATTCTGACATCGTTGTCGGGTACACTGCATCGTATGCAGTTTACGTCCATGAGGACTTGACCAAAACTCATGGCAAGGCGTTCAATGTCAAGCACGCCGACGAGATCGCCAAGCACGGTGAAATGAGCACGAGTAAGACGGGCCGGGAGTATTGGAAGGCGTCTGATCCGCAGGGAAGGGCCAAAGGGATGTGGCATCCTCGCGGGGAGGATCAGCAGGCTAAGTTCCTGGAGCGTCCCGTTCGTGAACGGCGGCTGGATATACTGAAGATTGTCGCGGATGAAGTGAGGCAGGTAAAGTGAAACGACAAATTCGATACCCTCTGATTGCGGCGGCTATTTTCCTCTGGGCCATGCTTCTGCTGTGGGCGGCACGGGCCTGGGGCCAGACGCCGTGCGTATCGATAGACTACCGGCTACAGGTCCCAGCGAGCCTGGACCCGAACGGGACGGACCTCAACAGCCTTATCCTGCCGCCTGCCCTGCTCAATGGCGGGCCGGTCTGGGAAGCGCCTTCGGGCAAGTTCAATCGGACGGGCCCATGCTGCGATGCCGAGGGCGACCCGTTCGTAATTACCGTGATTTCTTCACCGACCCCGGCGAACGTCACGCTGTCGGCAGACAAAAAGACGTGGACGCTGGTTTGCGACCTTCTGCCGGGGCTGAACCTGATCGTGGTGCAAGCGACGGACTTGCCGCCCTACGGCCCGCCTGCTTCGCGGACCTATACGATCCTGGCCAACGGACTGCCGAGGCCGAATACCGCCCCGGTGCTGTATTAGGAGATTGCCGATGAAACGACTGAAGTTGACGATCTTTTTGGTTTTGCTGCTGTGCGGGCCGGCGTGGGGAGCGACCCGCAAGGTGCAGTATGTGGATACCGATGTCGTAGGTGGGGCAGTTAACGGGTCAAGCTGGGCAAATGCCTACCCCCATTTATCCCTTTGGGAAGGGCAGAACACCAATCTCGTTACAGCCGACAACTATTTGGACGTATATTGCCGAGCCTCCAGTGGGACGGGGGATGTGGAGGCGTGTGTCATAAGTGATTGGACGACCAACGCCACCTGCAACATCCGAATTCACCTCGACCCGAACAATTATCACAACGGGGTTTATAACTCCAGTCTTTACCGAATGGCTCCTCCCGACATGGGGACACCGTTAACGGTTTGGCAGGCTTATACAGTTATCGATGGACTGCAATTCGTAGGGGTGAGCGGTACAGCTCGGATGGCTATCCAACTGAGCAATGCCAATCTAACCATGTGTAATTGTATCCTGCTTAACTTCAACGCGGCGAATTGGGGCTTGGCGATAGCAGAGAGGGAAAAAAGTGGCGGAACCCAGTTGGTATATAACAACATCATCTATAATTGCCTGGTTGGCATTGGTGCGACTCCAGCGATGGGCAATTCGATGCGAGCGTACAACAATACCGTGTCTGGCTGCACAACCGGCATCAAATGTACTTACGCCGGCGCTGACGCGGCACTCGTTCAGATAAAGAACAATCTGGTCAAAGGTGGTACTACTTGCTATTCCTTGTCTGCTGCATACACAACCGCAACGAATTACGCATCTGATGCGACCAGTCCCGACAATGGTATCTATGATAATGCTACGATCACCTTCGTCAGTGTCAGCGACTTTCATCTTGACTCCACGATGTCCGGCACACTGCTGGGCACGGACCTGAGCGTCAGCTTCACGACGGACATCGACGGCGAGACGCGGGCAAGTTGGTACGCGGGGGCAGACGAAATCGCGGCCACGACGGTCATCAGCAACTGGTGGTGGCGCAGACACCATTGAAAAAGGAGCAACGGACATGAAAAAGATTATATTTGCAATCGTCCTGGGACTATCGTTCGGGGCCTCTATCGCGGACGCGGGTCTGACCGTCGTGAAGCGAAAGTACGGGGTCCAGTGCACCATCCCCATCGTGATCTGGGATTCCAACAGTCCCTGGGCGCTGTATGAGACCGCCCCGATTGCCGCCGACACGTTCATCGTCAAGAATACCAAGGCCCCCGCCGCGACGGCCAATGCGGCGACGGATCGGGGCAAGACCCACGACATCGTCTTGACGGCGACGGAAATGGCGGCCAAGGACATCCAGGTGATTGTGCAGGACCAGACCAGTCCGGCAGTATTCGGCGATGAAGTTGTCATCGTCCACACATTCGGCGATGCCAATTCCAACGAGCCGTTCGATACGAGCACCGCCACGCCAACGGTCAATATCTCGACTATCTCCGCCGGGGCCATTACGGCGGCGGCCGTCGCCAGCAACGCGCTCACCAACGATGAACTGGCGACGAGCTTCATCGATGAGATTCTCGACAATACCCTGACCAACAACAACACCAAGAATTCGCTCGCCTGGAACGTGAAGAAGAGTTCCGGCGGCAGTACGGAGGGCATCGACTCCGGCACTTGCACGGGCGGCAGCACGAATACGATCATCCTGGCGGCCAGTGCCATCGCGGAGGCGAACAGGTACAACCGCTGCACGGTCTACATATCCGGCGGGACCGGGCAGGGCCAGACGAACTACATCGTCAGTTACTCTGCGGCCCGAGTCGCGACGTGCCTTTATGACTGGGCCACGCAGCCGGTCAGCGGCAATAGCACGTACATCGTGTATGCCACGACCGATTCCCAGTCCGGGTATATCGGAACGGCCCAGGCGGGCGGGGTCGCTACGGTCACGCTCGGAACGGACGCCAGCAGCACGAATGATGCCTATGATAATGCCTTGGTGAAGATCGTCAGCGGAACGGGGGCTGGCCAGATTCGCACGGCCCTGGCTACCGGATCTTATGTAGGGGCGACCAACGTCCTGACGGTGACGGCGGCCTGGGACATCCCGCCTGATAATACGAGCGTTGTGGCTGTCATTCTCAGTCCGGCCCTGGCACTCGCCGATACCGGATCGCCTACGCCCGGACTGACCATGGCCGACGTGCAAAGCGCCATGGCCGACGTTGGTTATGATTCCACGCTCGCGGCGAACCTCGGCACGACGAATACGAGCGTCGGGACAATGTTGACCCGGCTTGGCACTCCTGCTGGAGCCAGCGTCTCGGCAGATATTGCCGCAGTCAAAGGTGACACCGTTTCCATTCTGACGAATATGGTACAGAATGTTTTCGACTACGTGTTGACAGGGCTTGGCATGACGTTCGAGGAACTCTGTGAGCTTTTACCCCCGTCATATTGATTGACATAGATACAGGAGAACCGAAGATGGGATACAATTTGATTTTCACACCTGCAACCGGATACGTAGCAGCCGATGTGTACTACGTACAGGCTGTCCGAGAAGCAGATGGGTATATATGGGATGGGGCGACATTTGCGGCGGCTCCCGCCTATACGGACACGGATATCGCTCTGACCGACATCAATAGCATGGGTGTATGGGGCTTCATGGCTCCAGAGGACTTGCCAGCAGGCATATACTCTATCGTTTTCCGCAAGCAGGCAGGGGGTGTTCCTGACGCCGGTGACAATGTGTATGACGTGAAAAGGTTGTTTAAGTCTGCGATTGGCCGTGTGGTAGCTCTCTGATGACGACTCCGAGTAAAATCATTTCCGAATATCTGATAGGTGAAGGGATGCTCACCCACCCATCCCTGGAGCAGGATTGGCCCGTATATGTGGGCTGCTTGCCGGATGCTGACGGCGTGGATGATGATATCTCCGCTGTGTTCGATTCGCCCGGTGTGCTGCACGGTAAGCAGATGGATGGTGTGCAGCGGCAGCATTACGGGATTCAGATGCGTTTCAGGTCTGTATATGAGCAAGACGGGTATGACAAGGCCCAGGAAATCGTGACGGCTTTGCTTGCGATGAGCAATGAGGATGTGGAGATTGATGTTGACGAGGTTTGGACGTTAAACAGTTTCACGCAGGCTTCTGACATCATCGTCATCCATGTGGATGAAAAAGTCAGGACTCACCAGACAGTGAATTTGATCGTGGCATACACCAGAAAAGTTTAGAGAAGGAGACAGATTATGAGCATTCTCACAGATGGATACCCGACGAGGATCGTCTTTTCCAGCGCGGACAGCGGGGAGACTCTGTACTTCAAGGAAAAGGAGATAACTCCGCCTGGCATTGACACTGGGGAAATGAATGATGTAACGAGCATGCAGAATACTGAGTGGCGAACATTCATGTTCCGCCAGTTGAAAACCCTGATGGAATCCGGTATGGTCGTGTTCTACGATCCGCGGTTTCTGGAGGGCATCCTGGGCATGATTGGAGAGAATCAGCAAGTCAGGATCACCATGCCCGATGACAGCTTCTGGCTGTTCTGGGGGGGCATTCGGAGCTTCGTTCCTTCTGCCCATGTGGAAGGGCAGCCGCCGACAGCCCAGGTCCAGATCGGTGTTACGAACCATGATGGATTGGGTGGGGCTTTGGGCGATGAAGTGTCGCCGTCCTACCATGTGTCGTAAATATCGTGCTTTTATTGACGGAAGCAGGGGTGGATAATCCCTACCCGGATGTATGTAAAAAGGGAGATAATCGATTGTAGCGTGCGGTAGATAGCTTAAATCGCACGCTGTAGGACAAATGGAAAGGAATATCAGATGAGTGAACTGGTCAATCAGGAAGTTGGAAAGCAGCAAGAGCAGGAGACAATTCTGGATATATCCCTTGCACAGGTGCCCGTCAAGCTGAGAATGCTTGATGGTACGGTCAAAACGTACATAGTGCGGGAGATGCCCGGCGATAAGCTGGAGGCGTTTATGCAGGAGAACAAGGACCGCATGGACGTGGTGATGGAGGGGACTGAATTGAAAGTGAGGGGGATCAAGTCCTATCAGGGCATGTTTGCAGGTCTCCTCGGCCGATGCCTCTGTAGTGAGAACGGCCAATTGGTGCCTATCGAAGTCATCAATACATTTCCAGGACGCGTTCAGCAGATTCTATGCAGCAAGGCCCAGAAGCTGAATGCCTTGACGCCCGAAGCCGAAGATAAAGCGGGAAACTGACGAACCGGGAGCGGGCGTGGATGAGGCTCGCTTCCCGGCTCCATTCCGGTTCGCTGGCCCGGTGCCAGCGGGAGACCGGGGCAAGGCAGTTTGTCAAATGGCTGGCGTTTTTTCGCGAAGAGGACGAACGGGAAGTCGGAAGGACGGAGAAGTGGGAGCACTACGCTGCACGGCTCTCCGCCCTTATTTTGTCCGCGAATGGTCGGAAGGTCACGGAGGAGGAAATGCTCATCAAGTTCAGGTTTGGCGATCCCGAACGCCTTGCTAAACCTCCTACGAAAGAAGAACGTACCAGGCAAGCCAAGACGTTCTGGTCGGCATTTTTTGCGGCTCATGGAGCCTCCAGAAATCCGGTTAGTACGAGAGGGATGAAATAGATGCTCAGTCTCGATCTGGGAAATTTGTTGGTGCACCTCCGCCTCGGTAAAGGGGAGTGGGACAAAGCCCTACGCGAAGTGGAAAACACGGTGGATCGCGCCGCTCGCAAGCTCGACTCATTCGGCCGCCAGATGACGATGAAGGTGTCGGTTCCCCTGATTGCCGTGGGGACTGCGGGAGTAAAGGCGTTCGCCAGCTTCGATGACGCTATGACCAAGTCGCTGGCCATTATGGACCAAGTCACTCCAAAGATGCGGCAGCAGATGGAGTCCGTGGCCGTCGGACTGTCTAAGAAAACTACATCATCGGCTACTACGTTGGCTGGAGGCTATAAGATTTTGGCGTCGGCTGGATATGATGCTGCCCAGTCGATAAAGGCTCTGGGGCCAGTGAACCAATTTGCTATCGCGGGCAACTTTGATTTGGCGAAGTCTGTGAATTATGTTGTGGGTTCGATGGGTGCTTTGAATATGAAGATTAAAGACCCCATTGAGAATATGAAGAATATGATTCGCATTTCGGACCTTTTGGTTGGAGTCAATATCATCAGTCAGGCTGAAACGGAGCAGTTTGCCGCAGCTTTGTCTAATGAAGCAGCTTCAGCTATCAGAAACTTTAACTTGGATTTGGAAGAAGGGATAGCGGTCCTTGGTGCATACGCCGATCAAAACATTAAGGCGGAGGAGGCTGGCTCTCTCTTTAGTCGTATGATTCGCTTGATGATACAGGGATTCCAAAACAACAGAGAAGCCTGGCAAGCGATGAATATGACTATCTATGATACTAAAGGGGAATTAAAGCCCTTGGCGGATATTGTGGAGATGCTTACTAATAAATTTGGAGGGATGTCAACAGAGGCGAAGGCTCTGGCCTTGGATATGATTGGTTTTGAAGCTCGTAGTCAGCAGGCAATTCTCCCTATTTTAGGAATGCAGGATGTCATTAGGGAGTACACTCGCAGGTTGAAGCACATGGGAGGTATTACCAACGAAGTCGCTAACAAGAATATCGCATCCTTTTCTGCTCAGATGAAAATCCTTTGGAACAATACAACGTCCGTCGGCAGGGAGATAGGGGAGCGGCTGGCCCCGACAATTCTAAAAGTTAATGAGTGTATTAAGGCGGGGATCGTGTATTGGGAGAGCCTGAGCGACGCTACAAAAGACCATATCGTCCAATTCGGACTAATCGCAGCCGCCATTGGCCCTGTGGCTATAGGTCTCGGTAAGCTCACAGGACTGTTCGGCAGCGTGCTCGGCAGCTTGACGGCCCTGATCTCTCCCACAGGGCTTGTGGTCGCGGGACTCCTTACAATAGGCGTAGCCGTCTATGCGTTGTCGGCAATGTGGCGGGCGAATTTCGGGGACATTCAAGGCATGACAAAAAGATTCGTGGAAAATCTCAAAGACTTATGGCGGCAGCTTCAGGATAATGTAGTTGCTCAGTTCCTGAAATGGCTTGTGCAGGGTCATATCAACGCGTTCAAGTATATCCGGGCGAACGCCGTCGAATTCTTTGCAGATATGGTGGGTTTGACACAAGGGTCAATCGCCTGGATTAAGGCGATGAAAAGCGGCGTCTCTGAAGCCTGGACCGCCGTTGATTTCGAGAGCATGTTCGTCCGGTTCCGCGATGGGTGGAAGCAGGCGAACAAAGACTGGGCTGCCGGGTTTGTTGCTGGCGTGGATCAGGTCGAGGACGGCGTCGGTAAGATGAAGGCATTTACCGTCGATGCCTTCAAAGACTTTACGGTTACAGTGGGTGTGCTGGGAGAAGCTACGGCCCAGACATTCGGTGAGATTTGGGACCTGACCATGGCACAGGCTAAAGCCGATTTCTCTTCCCTGTCTTCGTGGATTAGTTCGGAATTGAAGCAGGCATTGGGCGGTACGTCTGGTGAGCGTGGTATATTTGCCTCGGTTCTCGATGCGACTGTTCCGAAGGTAAAGGAATTTGTCAACGTGATGACCCAGCCGTTCCGGGAGCTGAAACACCAACTTACACAGGCCAGCGATGCTGCTGCATTGACAGCTGCTCAACTGGAGGCGATGAAGAATTCGGCAGTCATGTCCGAAGAGGCGATCCGGGCCGCGTGGGACAAGATGTACAGCGGCTTGGACCGGCGGTCGGACAGGTATTTTACGTTCCAACAAAAGCGTCTTGATGCTGACATAGAACTATGGATGAACAATGCGGTGGCTTTTCAGGTAGAGAAGCAATATGTCCTCGATCTTATTGAAGCCTATAAAAAGGAGCAGCAGGTTCTTTTGGATATAGAACGTTTGAAATCTTCTGATAATGTCTTTAAGGGATTTGTTGCGGGCCTCAAAGCCATGGATAAGGGCCTGGAGACGGCGGGTCAGCTTGGGCATGATCTTGCATTTGCGTTGAGGGACGGCGTGGTAGGTGCCCTTGCGGACGCCCTCATGCGAGTGAAGTCTTTGAACGACGGACTGCGGGAAGTGGCGCGGTCGATGGCCCGTATGGGTTTCGAGTGGGGCATGAAGCAATTATTCAGCATTGGGATGAGTGCCGTGAGTGGTGCTGTAGGAGGGGTGTTTGGCAGTAAGACCCCTATTGGCGTTGAAAAGACTAATTGGGGGGCATCAGCTCTTGGCAACGTCTTTAGCAAGGGAAGGCTTGTTCCCTTTGGGCTTGGAGGGGTTTTTGATCTGATTACGCGGCCTACGGTGTTCCCGATGGCTGGCGGCAACATGGGTCTTGCAGGTGAGAGAGGCGCAGAGGCTATTGTCCCCTTGAAACGGGATTCAGCGGGACGCCTGGGCGTGCTGAGCAACACGAACGGGAATATGGCTGGGCTGCTGGGCCAGATACTCAATGCCGTGAAGGCCGATAGAGGTATGCAATTAGTCCTCATAGATGACAGGAACGATGTAGACACGTATCTGAACAGTCCGGCAGGTCAGCGCAGGATCGTGAGAATTGCCAGGAAGCATAGGTCACAGATAAACGGGTAGAGCTATGGGACAGTGGACAACGGAAGGTTTGCAATGGGCATTGGAAGTATTGTTCAGCGAAGAGCAGTCTGTTCCTGCTAATTTCTACGTGGGCTTGGCCAGTGACGTATCCGTTACCAAAGATATGGCTCTGTTAGATTTGACGGAGGTTTCTGGTACTGGATATGGCAGACAGGCATTGGCGAGTGACAATGTAGATTTTACCAGTGCGTTGGATGGAGTAGATAACAGGAAGCAAACGAGTAAAATTATGACATTCACGGCTGGTGGAACATGGACAACCGCTCGTGTTTGGTTTTTAGCTACTACTGTGAATAATGCAGGCAAATTACTCTGTTGGGATAGTGTAGGAGATGCATTTACGCTTGGTAATGGGGAGAATCATACGCAGAGCATAGTGGTCAAAGGAAGTGGATAAACCCCATGAGCAATAATTTCCTTGTTGATGAGCATTGCTACGGCGACTGGACGATGGACGAAGATGCCGTGTTGGCGGGCTATGTCGAGGATGCGGACATCATTAACAATCAGTTGATGTCCAACAACGGGGATCTCGACCAGGCGAATCAGAAAGAGGGTGACGGATGCTGTGATTTCGACGGCATTCTGGAGGGAGGTTCACTCTCCGATAGCTCCGTTGTGGCGGGTTTTCCGTTGAAGGGCGGCGACACGATAAAGATCATAAGTGTGGCTTTCTGGTTTCGCTCAACTTCATTTCCATCCGAGGGTACAAGTCGAATTCTCGTCATGAAATATGCGTATTGGGCCGGAAGGACCTTCGTAATCTACCTCAAGAAAACTGGGGGAAATACCTATGTCGCGTTCGGGATCGGTTATGGGGCGGGCGGCGGATCATGGGAACTGGTCCAGCACCTTTCCGCCCTGACCGTCGGTCGATGGTATCACGTTGGCGTCACATTCCAGGACTCTGATGGCACCTATCGAATCCGCATCTGGGATGATACGGCAGGTGCGATTCTCGGTACCGACCTGACCGGTAACATGACGAATAAGATTTACATCAGTTCCGCCGAGTATTATCGTGTCGCCACAAATGGATCTGGCGAAATGTTCTCCGGCAAGATGGACGAAGTCGTCTTTTTCAATGATATTCTCACGACGGATGAGATTGATAAGATACGTCAGGGTCTCTATCCGTCAGCACCGCCGGCATCACCCGCCATTTTCTTTTCGCAAGATGGAGTTGAATCCACCTTACAATACAGGCTATTCCCGTATCCTCCTACATGGCCCGTAACTGAGTTGCTGGAATGGAAGACGAACATCATCCGCCCGAAGGATACCAGTAGGGAACAGCGTATTGCGTTGAGGATCATTCCGCGTCAGGGCTTTCGATACAAAGCCATAATGGGGAATAATCAGGAGCGTGCCGCATTAGAGACTTTGCTCTACTACAATTTGAAGAGGAAGTGGGGCGTGCCCGTCTGGACAGAGGCCGTGCAATACGATGCGGCCATCGCCTCTGGGGCGACTACGATCAGCATTGATACTCGATACGCTGACTTCCGGGATAATTCATATGCCGTGATTTGGAAATCTCCAATCGAGGCTGAAGTCGTTCACGTGGCAACCAAGACTGATAATGCCCTTAATCTTTCAGAGACGGTAGTTGCTGCGTATGCGGCTGGAGTCAAGTTTATCATACCCATGCGGTTTGGATACGTTACAGGCCCGGTGAAAAGGTCTCGTCGGGTTCACGATAGTGAATTCGACACTATCGAGATTGCGTTCGGATTGACGGACAACGTGGGTGTATCAGGATTTACAGCCGAGCAAACGTATGATGGGCTGACCCTCCTGCTTGATGGGCATATGGCGTATGATGATTTGACGGATGATATCAATCATGATATGCAGCTTCTGGATTCTGATACGGGCACGCTGGCCCTTGAAGGCTACAGTGATTTCAATGTCACAGCCCAGCCGCACACATTTCAGAATATGACGAAGACAGGGGCATGGGCCTTTCGGCAGTGGCTCCATTCGATCTATGGCCGTCAAAAGGCATTTCTCGTGCCGACGCGTATGCCTGATTTGCAGACGAGCCGGATTGTCCTGGCTGCTGACGAAGATGTGTATGTGGATTACGTGGATCTTGTGGGTCGGATGGGGTTGAATGATTTAAGAACGTATATTGCGTTCACTGATTCAGATGGGTCCCTGATCCCCCGCAAGATCACTGCTGTGGCGGCGGTGGACGCTGACGAAGAAATGTTTACCATGGACGCTGATCTGGACAAGCAGTTTGCGGCTGGAACAGATGTCATGTTTGTAGACAAATGCCGATTGGGCAGGGATTCCATTGAGATAGAGTGGTTCGAGCGTGAGCGGAACCGATGCCGCTTGGACTTTGTGAGAGTGCAGGAATGACGTATACAACGTCTGAAATATCGGTAGCCGCCGGACAGCCAATTGAGTTATATTTGTTCACGTTGCGAGGCACGGCAACTGTGTGGAGATACACGTCCGCCGCTTACGACATTGTGTATGACGGCTATACGTATACGGCAGAGCCGGGGCTGTACAGGGATGAGATCGAGGATGACCTGGAGAGCAATTCATCCGGCTTGATCATTCATTGCAGGGGTAGCAATAGATTCGCCAGGCAGTATATACTCGCTTCGCCTGAGAACATTGTGGAGTTTTCATTGTACAGGGCTCATGGGGTATACTATCGCCGCTATTGGATGGGCATCGTGAAAAGCTGTCTGCCGATAGACGGGGATGAGGCCCTGATGACGATAGGCTCCCTTATGGACGAATTGGAGCGGACGGTTCATTTTCGTCGTTGGTGCAGGTTGTGCGGGGCCATTCTATATTCTGATTATTGCGGAGTAGATAAAACTGGATATAGTCTTAGCGGGGCTGTTGATAGCGTGAGCGGCAGAACCGTGGTTGCCGAGGTATTCGACAACGCGGCTGATAATTGGCTAAAGGGGGGCTGGCTCGTTGCAAACGGCAGGCAGCGGAAGATTGATAGCCATGTGGGTAATACCATAACGTTGACGAGTCAGCTACCAGGACTTGTGGCAGGGATGGCCTGTGAAGTCTACGCGGGATGTTTGCATACCCATGCTATATGCGTGTCTAAATTTGATCATGGGAATGACTATAAAGGTTTTGCGTGGATACCTGACGCGAATCCTGTAACGCAGAGGATCTGGGGATGATGTTTCCAATACTGGCAGATTTCGGTATTATAAGCTCGCTAATCGTGTCTCTGATTATCAGTGCTATCTCCACGGGCGTTATGTACCTGCTCCGTCCGAAGCCATCATCAGGTTTGAAACCTACTAAGTTTGGCGAGTTCGAGGTCCCTACTCATGAACAGGGGACGCCTTGTGCTGTTATTCTTGGAACTCCTGCTCGTAGTAGCGGATACGAGCTTTTGTGGTATGGCGACTATTCCACGCAGAAGGTGGAGAGTGAAGACGTTGTCATCAATTATAAATACTATTGCGGGGCACATCTTGGTCTGTCGCTTGGTAATCTGGATGGAATCCTCCAGATATGGAGTGATGTGTGCCTATGGCCAACGCTGAATGATCCTACGGTGTATGCAGCGGATGGTGAAACCTCGATCTTGATCGTTGCGAATACGATATGGGGTGGTAAGAAGCGAGGCGGTGGTCTTTACGGCCAGATCGACGTACTTTATGGCGGCAGTGACCAGGCTGTGAACACATATCTTGCCGCTCAATTGCCCACGCCTCTCCCCGTGGGGGACTTGCCCGCGTTTCGTGGAGTTGCTACGCTGGTATTCGAGAAATTTTACTGGGGCACGGCCCCGCGAATGGCCGTGCTGGCGTTCGTGCCGAAGAGAATCAATAAGCTCCATGACGGCACAAGCCAGTGGTATCTCGCCAAGGCTGTTATAAATATATATGAATTGAATATCGTTCATGCTATCCGCGAAGCCATGACGAGCGGCGTGTGGGGGTCGGGGCTGGATACAGCCCTGATTGACGCTACTACATTTGAGGCTGCTGCGGATACATTATATGCGGAGGGGATGGGCATTTCCTATAGGTACATGCGGGATCAGGAGAACGTCAAGGCTTTTATTCGCGTGCTGGAGGAGATTGGGGATCTTGTCGTGTACTTCGATGATGAAGCGGGCCTGTACAAGATCAAGTTGATACGGGAGGATTACGATCCGGATGATTCTGGTGCATTGACCACTTATACGGAGAATGATTTTGAGATCACTCAATTTGCAAGACCCTCTCCGATAGATACCCCGTGTCGTACTATTGTATGGTATACGGATCGGGCGAGTGCTCAAAGAGCCCCGGCATTCGATGACGATCCGGCGTTGTTGGAGCGACAAGGCGGCACGCCGATTACGCAGGAGTTCGAGTGGCCGATGATTCACGATCCCGATTTAGCCAATACTCTGGTAGCGAGGGAGCAGAGGCAGGCGTCTGCCATGCCTGCAGGACTTTCCCTTTCATGCGAGCGGACTATGCACGATTTACGGAGAGGTGACGTATTTAGAATTACGCATCCGCGGCTTCTGGCGGAAGGCGTTGAAGCGATGATCGTCCGCGTAGTCCAAGTAAGTCGAGGCCGTTTGGAGGATGGTGCGTTAACGATTCAAGTCGTTGAGGATATATTCTCTGGTGCTACTGCTGTTTATACGTCTCCTCCGGATACGGATTGGATTGATCCTACAGAGGATACAACCAATCCTTCGGATACGACATTGACTAACGCAGCAAACGCGGCAACGGGCCAGCTTTTGAATGAGATCGTTTCATAGGGTGAGATTATGGCGTTCAAAATACATACAGCAGGCCGTCAATACATGATAGAGGTTTCCTTCACGAAGGAGCAGAGCGTGCCTGATCATTTCTATGTCGGGCTTTGTGAAGATGCGGACCTCGTTGAGAATGCCGTGCTGGGAGATCAGACGGAGCTTGTGGATGACAGTGGCCAGGATGTGGGCTATAGCCGGTTCGAGCTTGCCAGTGGAGCCATGGATTTTACAAGTGCGGCAGGGGGTGTGAATGACCGCGTCTTGACGACGGCGACGGTTTCATTCACAGCGGCAGGCAGTAATTGGGCCAACGCCAAGACGTGGTTTCTGGCGACAACGGACGACGACATTGGCAAATTGATTGCCAGCGGCCCTGTTAACAGCGGTAGCGGGACGGCACTGATGAATGGCCAGACATTAAGTTTTGATATCCAGATAACATGGCCTTAAGAAATGAGTGATATAGGAGCATCCAGTCTGGTATGCAGCATTGGGTCGTCCGAAATTGAGCCGGGCGGACGGTCTGAGGAGTACTGTCGCAGGACTGGAGAAAGATATTATCCGAATTGAAGAACAGGGTAATACGTTTGGAAAGGAAACAGAACGTGGAGCCGTTTACAATCATCACGCCGACGGGGGATCGCCGGGAGGTCTTTCGGTTTTGCCTGCGGTACATAGAGAGGCAAACTGTCCCTGTCCCTGAATGGATCATCGTGGATGACGGCGGTGAGCCCTTACGATTACCGACAAGTATCCAAAATATATACGGGCTAAAATATGTCCGCCGGGAACGAAACCCTGCTGATCCGAGCCACACGCTGCCCGTTCAATTGCTGGAGGCGTTGAAGCACGTGACGACGGATCGTGTGCTTGTCATGGAGGATGATGACTGGTATAGGGCGGATTATTGCGAGCGGATGATGGAGATGTTCGAGGCCCATTCCGATGCCATGGTGCTCGGGCAAGGGCAGGCGGTATATTATCATATTCCGCTTCGCAAATGCTTCCAGATGGTAAACAGAGACCGTGCGAGCTTGTGCCAGACGGGCTTCCGGTCTGCTGCCATTGAAAAGTTGACGCAAGGTATATTTCAGCACTCCAGTGATCCTTTCGTGGACTTGCATTTGTGGCGAAGCAGCGGCTTGCCTCATTTTCTCCTTCTCGATGTCCCTCCTATGTGTGTGGGCTTGAAAGGCTTGCCTGGACGCATTCCGAAAGAGACGATGGGACATTGGGGGACAGCAAGGGGGTACAAGTCCGATCCGGATGGTTTCAAGTTGCGGCAACTGATCGGTATGGAGGATGCTGTCATGTATGAGAAGTATTATAATCCATCCTGGACTATGTCCGGAGTAAGATAATTGATTGTAGCATGCGGTAGGGGTCTTAAATCGAATGGTAGCAGGAGGACTCAGACGTGAAGCTTGGTGTATCGTATGGGGCATTCAGCGGATTGGAGCTTTTGAAGCCCTCGCTCTTGAATACGCGTCCTTTTGCACAGCACATTGTTGTTGTTTGGTCGCCGATGGCGTCTACGGGTGAATTGGCTCCGCCGTATATGAAGTCTCTGCTCGGCTCGCTTGTGCGTGAGGGCCTGGTTGACGAATTGATCGAATTCCGCCCGGTCATTACGCAACGCCCCGTCGAGATGCAGGACAATTGCCGGATGAAGCGGGAGATAGGCCGGGTTCGCTGCGAGCTTGCCGGGTGTACTCATCACCTTGTCCGGGATTGCGACGAGTTCTATGATTCTGCCCAATTTCGGGCGCAAGCAGCTTGGTTCGAGCAGGTGGATTTGTGCCTGTGCCCTATCGTGGAGTACGTGCAGAGGCCGACAATCCGGATTAAGGGGGTCTCGAAACTGTATGTCCCATCTGTTCATCGGATCACTTCCCACTTGCACCGCTATAGCGTGTTTGGGTGTACTGTGGATGTGGGCCGTACCGTGTATCCTGTGGAGCGTTTCAAGAAGTTCGAGCCGGATGAACTGGCTTTGCATCATTACACGTTTGTGAGGATCAATGAGAGCGAGCTGCGTCGGAAGTATCACGGGCATGGTCATTTGAACCGGGTTGGGACGCTGGATGATTTCCTTGACAAAGTGTATGGGTACGAATCGAGCGAATTGGAAGAAGTGCCGGATAGATTTGGCATTCAGGAATACTGGCGGGGAGAATTCCAGCAATGGTTGAAATAATATATAGGCCAAAGTTGAGCTATCTGTTCTGCGTTGCCAATTATCGTTCCCTGTGGCCTCAACTATCCGTGATCCGGTATCTCAACGGGTTAGGGATAGAGCCTTACGCCTTGGTCGATACGTCGGGAGCCGTTGGGGACTCGATGGGGATGCTTAAGGGTTCCCATGTCCGGTTTGTGCTTTCTCCGGATCGATTGCCCGATGACTATGACGTGATGTTCTCACAGTCGGCAGGGCTAGACGATTTCGAGCGGGCTTCCCTGGTGAATAGCTGGAAACGTAAAAAGACGAATGTGAAGCTCCACAATTCCATGTCTACATATAATGTCATCACGAACATCAACTACATACCAGCTCGCGTTAGGGGTAAAGTTCATGGATTCTGCATGAAGGAGCAGCGGGCGATAAACCATTACCGTCGGTTTCTCACGGAGTCCGATGCTTGGATGCTTAATGTGGGCGACCCTGACTGGGATTATTTTCAGACGGAAGGGTTCAAAAACAACGTCCAAGCAGTCAGAGCCGAGTACGGGGACAAACTTCTGCTGGTTTGCGCGAGCTTGGACAGTGGCCTGGTAGAAAGCAGCTTCTGGGAAATAGTGATCCCTTGGGCCACAGCCAAAGGATTCAGGGTGATGCTGCGGACGCATCCAGGGTGTGAACATCGGGTGACTGGCGCATTGCAGCAGTATAAAGCCCCGGAATTGCATCGTCACGTCTTATTTGCCGCCGCCTCTCACGTCATCGGCGAGATGTCAAGCAGCGTCATTGGTGAATGTATGCTCCTTGGAACGAAAGTGGGCTCCTATCCGTTTGTGCCTCATACACCAAGGTACGGTGTACATAGCTGGATGGACAACGATACGGCTTGGCGTGAAGCCATCGTCCGCCATATAGGCCCAAAGATGCTCTTCTATGTGCCGTTTGTCCATACGTCCGGCTCGTTGGCGGAGTTTCTGAATAGTGATGAGCCTTTGATTAGTGAGATGCAGATGAACGAGCTTTGGGGATGGCCGCGAGTGCCTTGCTATAGCAGCTATCTGCTGGAGTGCCTGGAAAGGAAATTGGGAGCATGATTACCTTCTTTACCGTACCCAAGCCCTGGCGGGGGCACATCATGCTGATTCAGGATATGGCTTTGTGTAATTGGAACGCGTTGCCCTGTAACAAGCAGGTCCTTACGTATGAAACGGGAGTGAAGACAACGACTCAAGGGACGCCTCTCCTGGACGACGTGTTCGCCAAAGCGTCAGAGAAAGCTGACTACGATGTAATGATGTACTCCAATGCCGATATGCTGTACATGCCCAGTCTCGTTGAAGTCATCAAAAAAGTGAGCGGGTGTTTTACTAAGTTCCTGATGGTGGGACAAAGGACTGATGTTCCCAGTTTCATCTTGGACTTTCGCAAGCCTGATTGGGACATTTACCTAAAGATGAAAGCTCAGATTAGGGGGACATTGCATCCGCCGTCAGGCATTGATTACTTTGTATTCAAACGGGACATGGTATCAGAAATCCAAATGCTTCCGTTTGCTGTGGGGCGTCCTGCTTGGGACAACTGGCTGATTGCCCGCTGTCTGGAATTGGGATACCCGGTTGTGGACGCTACCAAACATATCCTTGCCATGCATCAGAACCATGACTTCTCTCATCTACGAAGAGGTCGGTGGGAATCACGTCATGGTATCGAAGCCCAAGAGAATCGGAGGCTGGCGGGGGATAAACTCGCCACGATAGAGAACGCCACCCATCGGCTGGAGGATCTCCTGTGAGCACTTTGATCGGCATGATGGTTGGCAGCCGTCAGTCAACTATTACTTTGGTTCGTAACAGCTTGCGGACGATTCTGGATCGTATTGGGGATGATGTGATGATTGCCGTGGCCATAGCCCCGTACCTTCCCAAGGATTTCCTGCATTTGGTGGCGGATATAGAGCGGATGTATCCTGGTAAGATATTGACGTTCCCGCTGTACGAGGGAAGCTGGGCTCAGTTCGCCAATCTCGTAATCGATATGTCGATGGATTTCAAGTGGACGATCTTCAGTCATGATGACGTTCAACTGATTTCGGATGACTTCATTCCCGTTATGGAAGGGATGCTCGACCAGAAGAGGGATACATTAGGGTGGATCAGTTTCCTGGATTGGGATTACCTGAGGAGTGGATGGGCACCGTCCATTCGCGAGGGGTTTCACATTGACGCGGTGAGAGAGAATGCTTGGTCGCGGAAAAAGATTCATAACTACCATAACCTGCCGGAGAATTGGTATTCTCCGGGGATGCCAAAGGAGTGTCTCCAATCCCTGCCTTGGGATATTCCTGAGAAGCCCATTCGCTGCCATGCTCCATTCAGTCATCTCATCGCGATAAAGTCCGACACTCTGAGAACCGTAATACGAAAATGCGAGAATTGGAGTCCCGTATCCTTGATGGTTGATGAGGACTGGGGCTTGACGGCCTTGAAAAACGGGCTTTTCAATATCTGGATACCTCAATTGGCGTACTGTCACATGCGGACGTTGGGAGGCACGCGGGCTTCCCCCCTGATACAGCAGTATGGTAAGTTCGTTCACAACCAGTTCCGCAGTAAGTGGGGATTCATGCACAAGTGTATTTATACACCATCGGAGCTGAAGGACATCCGAAGGCGGTTCTCGCGAACGAATATCCCGTGGTCGATGGATCGCCGAAGCTATGAATGGGATTATGTACAATGAGAATTTTGCTCGTGTCTTTTTATAATACGGAAGCCTATGGGATGCGGTCGTTGCATTCCTGCCTGCGGCGGGACGGGCATGATGCCCATATGCTTTTCTTCAAGCAGGAGCCGCATCAGTATGAGGTTTCGCTGAAAAAAAGCATTCATGGGGATGTCAATGCTGTCACTGAGCAGGAAATTTCCTTGTTCACTTCTTATGTGGACGAGATAAATCCGGATATTGTGGCATTCAGTTTGGTATCCTCCCATTTTTATACGTTCCGGATTTTGGCAGAAACGCTCCGTCCATTGGGCAGGAAAATCGCTGTAGGCGGATGGGAGGCATCGTTAAATCCGTCGCGGTGCATTCCTTACGCTGACTGGGTGTGCATAGGGGAAGGTGAGGAGGCTTTTTGTGAACTGGTAGCCCGCATGGATTTGGGATTGAATACAAGTGATGTCCAAAACTTCTGGGTACGCCAGAATGGCCACATCATAAAAAATCCCGTCCGTCCTTTGAACCAGTGCATTTCTGACCTACCCATTCCGCTATTTGACAATGAGCTTTGTACTGCTGTAGAGGGCGGGAGGATGTTGCCGGGAGACCCGTACTTCCGTAATGACCGTTACGGAACATTCATTGGAATAGGGTGCCCTTTTCGTTGCACGTACTGCTCCAACAGCTATATGGGTGATAAGGTTTATCCTCAAGAATGGTCCCGAATCCGGATTCATAGCGTACACCGCATGAAGGAAGAATTGGCTTGCGTCAAGCAGAAGCTCCTTAATGTGAAAGTCATCAATTTTTATGATGAAGTGTTCTCTCCGGATGCTGTATGGAGGGATACCTTCTTTCCATGGTACAAAAAGTATATCGGCATACCTTTCTGCTGTACGTTCTTCCCCGGAAAATGCTCCGAAGAGATGTGCAGGAGCCTTGCGGATTCCAACATGGTGGGTGTTTGGCTGGGTGTGCAATCCGGGTCGGATAGGGTGAGGAGAGAAGTGTTCCACCGGTACTACACCAATGAGACAGTGCTGGAGCAGGCGGAGATTTTCAGGCAGTGTAGTGTTAATGTCCGCTACGATTTCATTTTGGATAACCCGTTTGAGAGTTTTGCAGAATCGTTGGAGAGCGTGGAGCTAATGCTAAAACTCCCGCAGCCTTTCACAGTGAATCAATTCTCGCTTAAATACTTCCCGCATACACGCATAACCGATATGGCATTGCAAGCAGGAATCATCAACGAAGCTCAAGTCAACGACCGCCAAGATGTATGGCAGGATAACTATACGGTTGGTTTGGAGGGAAGGAGCCCGGAGAATGGCTTCTTGAATCGCCTTGTCACGCTCATAAGTCTGCAAGCCAAGGATGCCCAAATGGATTCAGGGAAAATTCATGCGGCCATCACTCGATTTCGTAGGGATGGAAATATGAGTGAAGTTGACACCCAGTTGCAGGAGATGCTCCAATGAGGGTACTGTTGGTCGTCTATGATAATGGCTCCTATGTCCATACTTTCCCACAGGGGTTGGCTTACATTGCCGCTGCCCTTCTCAGGGCTGGTCATCAAGTGACCATTTATAATCAGGACCTGCATCACTATCCCGACGAGCGTTTGACTGGCTATTTGGACGATCAGGAGCCTTTTGACGTGGTTGGGCTGGGTGTGATCGGGGGTTATTGGCAGTATCGCAAGATGTTGGGCATCTCTAAGGCCATCCAGGCATCCAAGCATAGGCCGTCCTGGTATGTTCTCGGCGGCCACGGCCCTTCCCCTTGTCCAGAATACTTCCTTAAGAAGTCTGGGGCGGATTTCGTAGTGCGGGGAGAAGGGGAGCGTACTGTCATCGAGCTTTTGGGTGCTTTGGAGCAAGGGTATTCCCTGGCATCCGTATCTGGAATATCTTTCAAAGATGTGAATGGTCAGTATACCCATACACCTGACCGGCACTTGTTGGATGTGGATGAAATCCCATGGCCAGAGTACACGTTATTCCCGATAGAATATTACCGCTTGGCCTCCTCGCCAGGAGCGGACAAGACCGATTTCGTCATGCCTGTAGCCTCCGCTCGCGGCTGCACATTCCGCTGCAATTTCTGCTATCGGATGGATAAAGGCTTTCGTCCTCGAAATCCGGAGGGAATCGCGGTGGAAATTGAATACCTCCAGAACCGCTATGGAATTACCTACATCGATTTCTCGGATGAATTGTTGATGTCGTCCGAGGATCGTGTGTACGCCCTCTGTGAGCGATTCTTGAGAATGTCTAAATCATTCAAATGGTGCTGCAATGGCCGCTTAAACTACGCTTCTTTGGAAGTGCTGAATTTGATGAAGCGATCCGGCTGTGTCTTCATCAATTACGGCATCGAGTCGTTCGATGATGAAGCCCTGAGGCGGATGAACAAACATCTGACAACTGACCAGATTGTACGAGGAGTGGAGAATACCATCACCGTGGGATTGTATGCTGGATTGAATGTAATCTGGGGCAACATAGGGGAGAGTCGGCAGACCCTTCGACAATCTACGGACTTCTTGAAGAAGTATGCCGATACATCCCATCTCCGCACCATCCGCCCGGTGACACCCTATCCTGGTTCAGACCTGTTTACCTATGCAGTGGAGCATGGGTTGCTCGGGGACGTAGAGGACTTCTACGAGAAGAAGCATCAGAATTCGGATCTGTTGGCTGTCAATTTCACGGATCTGACGGACGACGAATTCCACCGAGCCCTCATGGAGGCCAACTGCGAATTGATCGCTACACATTACGGCAAGAAAACGGGGCAGATGATTCAAGCGACACGACAACTGTATCTCAATCACGATACGAGCTTTAGAGGCTTTCGACAGATGTAAGGAGAATTTGTGAATAATGAGATTAGAAAAGGCGAAACGCTATTGCTGCCCGACAGGATCAAAGATCCGATTCAGGAGAACGTCGAATTGTTCTTCAACCACTTCGGTCGATATTACTATGCCATGAAGCGGTTGGCTGTATCCAATCAAGATGTGGTGGTAGACGCCTCGTGTGGTTGTGGCTATGGCTCTTGCGGATTGGCCAAGAAGGCTGTGAGGGTTTATGGATTGGATGTGAATGAATCCTATCTCCAGATTGCCAAGGACAATTTTAGGTTCCCCAACTTGGAGTTCATGGATTACGAGAGCTTCTATCGGATACACACCAAAGCAGACAAAATCATCTGCATTGAGACGTTTGAGCATATCTCAAGAGAACGGGGCATATTCTTCTTGACTCGTCTTATTTCATGTTTGCAGAACACGGGCTCTATGTTCTTGACTACTCCCTTGGGAACGGATGGACCGAGTGAGTACAATCCCTTCCATTATTTCGAGCCAAGCATTGGTACGCTTTACAGCATTTTAGGGATGCATTTTGGCAATGTTCAAATAGAGGTCGATACTTTTACCAACTCCTTTGGGCATGTCAGTGAATTTGCATCCGTATTGCTGAGGAATAAGAAATGAATGGACTGTCAGGTATCAATATCGAATTGACGAGTAGATGTTGTAAATCCTGTTGGTGTTGTGGCCGTCGGGCCATTGAAAAAGACAGGCCAGATTTGGCCCAATGGGGTGATATGGACTGGAGTTTATTGGAAAAGATTGCTCTACAGATTCCTTCCGGTACCGTAGTTCAGTTGCACAACAACGGGGAGCCCCTGATGTATTCACGGTTCGGGGATGCCGTGAAGCTCTTCCACCACTGTCTTACTTCCATCGACACTAATGGCAAGTTGCTGGTTGAGAAGGGCCGCGAGATTGTGGACAATCTGGATACGATTGCCGTTTCCATCATCCAGGACGATCCGGAGGCAGACGAGCAGTATGAGATATTGAAGCAGTTCTTATGTCTGAAGGGCAAGTTCAAACCGCTGGTGGTGTGCCGGCTCAACGGGCAAGTGGAAGAGGAGAGGTATCAGGCTTTAGGGGTTATTGTAGCTCGGCGTCTACTACATTCCCCGATGGGCAGTTTTGATTATCAATTGAGAATGCCTACTGTGCCGGAGATCGGAGTCTGCTGGGAGATGCTTCATCGGCTTGCTATTGACCGAAATGGGGACGTGTCGATTTGCGTACGGTTCGATCCGGAAAGGAATGGAGTGCTTGGAAACGTCAAGGATCTGTCTTTGGAAGAGATTTGGGCGGGTGAGAAGAGGAAAAAATGGTTATCACTACACCAACAGGGCCATCGGGCGTATGTCCCGCTCTGCTCGCATTGTGACTACTGGGGAGTGCCTACGGGCTGGTAGAAAAGGGAGATATTTATGAGCATCTTTATTATTGCAGAGTTGGGCATTAACCACAATGGAGATTTGGGCACAGCCAAGAAGATGATCGATGTGGCCAAAGAATCCGGATGTGACGCCGTCAAGTTCCAAAAGAGAACGGTGGAAAGAGTATACACCAAAGCGTTTTTGGATAGCCCAAGGGAGAGCCTTTGGGGACATACGCAGAGAGACCAGAAGAATGGCTTGGAATTTGGAGTGGAGCAATATCAGGAAATTGACCTTTACTGTAAGGTGAAGGGCATCGAATGGTTCGCTTCCGCTTGGGATATTGACAGCCAGCTATTCTTAAGGCAATTCAATCTCCGGTTCAACAAGATTGCCTCCGCCATGATCATAGATCGGGAACTGATTCAAGTTGTATCCAGTGAGGGACGGTACACGTTTATCTCTACCGGCATGAGCGATCTGGCTGCTGTGGATGAGGTAGTGGAAGTCTTTCGCAAGGCTCACTGCCCTTTCGAGTTGATGCACTGCATCTCCGTCTACCCCCTGCCAGATGAAAAAGCCAATCTTCGTTGTATCGAGACGCTGCGGAAGCGGTACGACTGTGATGTGGGTTACAGTGGGCACGAGGTTGGTTTGGCAATATCCTATGCGGCAGCGGCTTTGGGCATTACATCGCTGGAGAGGCATATCACGCTGGATCGATCTATGTGTGGTTCGGACCAATCCGCTTCTATTGAACCAAACGGTCTGAGAATGCTGGTGGGGGCTGTTCGGAAAATTGAACAGGGAATGGGGGATGGAATAGTACGATATGACAAGGCAGAAATTGCAACCGTTCTCAAGCTGAGGGAGCGTTGGTATGGAGGCGGGAAATGATGCATGGCCCAGAGATATTTCAGCGGTGCCATTGTAACCCGGAGACCTTGACGATCAAAAGCTCCCTGACCGGGGAGTTCGCGATCAACAGCCCCGAGAATCTCGTCATCGGTGAGCATTGTACCATCAGTGCCCCTATGTTCATCCATGCAGGAGGGGGGGTGCGGATCGGCGATTGGTGTCACATCGCACACGGATTGACTCTCTACAGCGTCAATCACAACTGGCGTTCGTTGGAGAGCACTCCGTATGGGATGGATGACATATTTAAGCCTGTTATGATAGGGAATGCGGTTTGGATATGTGCTAATGTGACGATAGCTCCAGGGGTGATAGTCGGCGATGGCGCCATCCTGTCCATCGGTTCGGTTGTATTCGCAGACGTGCCCGAGTGTGCAATCGTGCGGGGGAATCCCGCACAGATACTGACGTATCGAGACAAGGCAGTGTTCAGGAGGCTCTATGCAGAAGGCAAATTTGTCTGACAAGAAAATTGTGGCTCTTGTACTTGCCCGTGAGGGCTCCAAGGGTATTCCAGGTAAGAATCTGGTGCCTTTTTGTGGCAAGCCTTTGCTCTGGTGGACGCTTGAGCAACTTCACCAATGCCCGGAGATCAATTCCGTTTGGGTGAGTTCTGATTGGAAGGAGTTGCAGGACAAAGCGATAGGTTGTGACTGTCACATCATCGAGAGGCCCAGCGAAATTTCCGGCGATTCCGCTACAGGCGAGTCTGCATTTGTCCATGCCTTACCGGTCATTGCCAAATACACAGGCCGCCCGGACATCGTTCTCAGCCCCAACGTCACGTCCCCGCTTAGGAGGCCAACGGATTTTTCCAACGCCATTCGGCTGTTTGAGGCGGGCGGTTATGACTCCATGTTCTCTGGTGTGCCAGCCCGTGACCTGTGCCTCTGGTCGAGAACGGCCCAAGGGCTTCACTCCGATAGTTACGACATGGCAGATCCAAACCGCAGGCGGCAGGATACGTTTGGACTCCGGTGGATAGAGAATGGGAGCTTCTACCTGTTCAAGCCTGAAGTCCTTGACCTGGGGGGGGTGCGGTTTGGAAGCAAGATTGGTATATACGAAATGGAGCCTTGGCAGATCCCGGAGATCGACGAGCCGAGTGACTTGACCCTGTGCGAATCCCTTATGCGAGCATATTTGCTGTAGGAGGCTGCTGTGAGCGGTAGAATAGTTTACTGGAATGGCCTATTCGTGCCGGAGTCGGAAGCCCGCCTGTCGATTTACGATTCGGCGTGTCTCTTCGGCGACATGGTATTCGAGATGACGCGGTCTTTCAACAAGACGCAATTCAAGCTGGTGGAGCACTTGAAGCGGCTCAAGACGTCTGCACGCTGGCTCCATATCCCGCTCGATGTGCCGATGGCAAAGCTTGAGGATATATGCTACGAAACGATGCGGAGGAACGATCCGGTTTTCGCTAAGGACGACGAGCATCGGCTGATGATAAATGTCACGCGGGGCGTCCTCGGCATCTATCAGGGAGTAGTCGGGGTCAGGCCCGGAACGAATATCATCATTGCGGACTTCCCTTTGCGGTGGACGGTGCGTGGTATGGGCAAGTTGTTCGATGATGGGATCAACGCTGTCATCCCTTCCCAGCGGTCCATCCCGGCATCCCTGCTGGAGCCCAAAGCCAAGACCCGCAGCCGGGTGCACCTGATGATGGCCAATATCCAAGCCAGCCGGATGAAAGGGGATAACAACTGGCCTCTGCTGCTCGACCCGGATGGTTTCATTTCGGAGGGGACAGGGGACAATTTCTTCATCGTCAAAGATGGGAAGTTGTTTACACCAGAGCCTCGGAACATCCTGCGGGGGATCAGTAGACAGTACGTGTTCGAGTTGGCCAGAGAATTGGAAATGCCCTGCGTGGAGAAAAACATCGAGCCGTTCGATGTGCTGGAAGCGGACGAAGCGTTTATGACGGGCACACCATTCTGCCTGCTTCCAGTCGTGTCCCTGGATGGTGTAAAAATCGGTAGAGGGATGCCCGGCCCTACCTCATTCGGCCTGCTTCATTTATGGGGGGAGAAAGTGGGGGTGGACATTAAGCAGCAAATTCAGGAATGGGATCGGAAAAATGCGGGTCCGGTCAATGGCGTCAGCCCATATCGTTTTGAGGAGGATTGATTTGTGGCTCTAACGGCCCTGGCTCCTTTCCAAGCGAGTTTGACCGGCTCGTCCTTCAAGTCCAGGGCCGTTTTCTATTTTCTTAGCAGAGGACAATTGCATTCTTGGCAATTGCCTTCGTACTTCTTTTTGTTCTTCAAATGTCCACTGGATAAACTGACATCATTCTCCTTTGGGGTCTTGTCCAAGTACCTAATGTTCTCGCTCTGTCATACGAAATATGGACAGATAGCTAATCCAGCCTTGGTTTTTCTGAAACTCATGTCTGAGTCCTCCCATTATCATTCGATTTAAGGCCCCTACCACACGCTACGCTTGATTATTCCCTCTTTTACGTATCATTTTGTAGGGGTAGGGAATATGCATCCCTATTTTTACGCTAAAAAAGCTGGTCGGGGGATCGACCGGACGTCAAGCTCATGTAACAACGCAGCGATGGTGCGGGGCTTGGAGCAGGGCTCGGTTGGAATATAGTAGTTGATAGCACTGTTGTATCGGTCTGGTCGCTCAAATAGATTTTTGAATCCCAACAGGCATTTTCCGCCGTGTATAGCCTTGCACCCGTTGCAGTCTTTCTTCTGATAGAGCATTCCAAGATTACCGGGCATTTCGATTCTCCTTTATGTCCTTGTAGACAAGCCAGACAGCCCAGCCGACGATGACCACGAGCCATATCGGGCCTCCTATGAGCACAACGATGAGTCGCCATATATCCTTTGGGAAGGCGTCTGCTTGATTCATCAGAAGCAGAACAATAAGCCCACCGAGGAGCCATCCAAGAGATAGGAATACTGGATTCATAGTCGTACTATTCGCCCGATCATGTATTGCTATAGAAATACTTCTTGAGCATCCGGCGGAACTTTGGATGGTTCCGAAATCGCAGAGAGCTATTCATTAGGGACAGCATAGTCAAACCACTCTGTTTGCAGGTAAGGTATTTCTTCGCGTCCCTTTTGACTTGTAGATCATCTGTGATATGCTGGAATCCTCCTGGCTCTATAATGCAGACGGGTTTTCCGTGTCGATACACTACGACATCGGCATGCGTCCACTTATGAGTACGGAACCTTTGTAGAGTCAGAGATCCCGGCTCTTTGGTAATCTCACTGAGTGGGACATGGGAACGAAAGGATAGTCGTGGAAAGCTCTCTCCTAACCATTCTATGAAGTCCTCTATCGTTCTCGTGTCACTCCGTCTTGAGTTTCGGTTTCCTGACGATGAAGGTGCCATAGGAACCCCTCGAAGGACTGCCTGGACGCCAGTGGCCTACCCCGATGCAGGCCCCGGCCATGTCCAGGTACTTCATGATGATTTCCTCGTTTAGAACACCCAGTTTGGGATAGGTGAATGTCAGTATTCCCCTCCAATGGTCGATCTTCGGGAAGATACGCATGATCTTCCCACCACCCGGTTTTCCGTTGGACGACACGAAGGCCGGATGACCTTGAACATCGTCCTTGGCTATCCCAGTGTCGATGTCTCCGATCACTCGGATGGAGGCAAGGTGCTGGTGAAGACTCTTACCCATCTTCTTTCCGCCAACACGTTCGCCTGTCAGCTTTCCGCCTTCCTCCAACGTCTTTTGAAACATGTAGCCAGGGATGATGATACTCCCTTCTTCATTGGTATGAGCCCGATCCTTCCAGGTACGCATTTCGTACTTGTCTGGCTCCTCCCCCTCCAAGTGCTCCACATTATGATACCGGGAGAACAGGATGGGTGACGTGCTTTTCAGCAGCAACTTGATCTTACACATTTCCATGCTTCGCCACTCCTTATTAGGGCCTCAAATCAATCCTGCCCGAAGGCAGTGACAAAAACCAACCTAACTGAAATCCATTCAAGAAAACAAAAATTAACACAACGTAAACCGAAGTAAATTAACATAAATCAATCCCCGTCCGAAGACGGTAATAAAACAAGATCAAAAACAAATCAATTCAAAACAAGACAAAACAATCAAATAGAAATGGATGTGATTAAATGAGAACGAAAACAAAGCAACCCGTCCGAAGACGGTAGTTCAATTCGACCGAACAAAATTCAATCCAACCGAAGAAAGTTCGATCTGACTTAAAGCAAAGCAAACCGAATCCCGTCCGAAGACGGTGACAAAACGCAAAGCAGTACGGACTAACAAAATACAATCCAATCCAACCAGAATCAAATCAAATTAACAGGACCTATAGCCTTATTATCGTACCGCACATGAGTTCCTCCACGTGTGTCACCATAATAATTTGCAGGTGGAAGTCCTTGGATAGCTTCATCAGCATGTCTCCTACCTTATCTCTGTATTCACGACTGACGAATCTGAAAGGCTCGTCTAAGATCAGTAGACGCCGAAGGTTCGGCTTAGCAAGAACCAGACAGGCCAATCGCAGGGCAAACGCTGCCACATCGAGCACACCACCAGAATCTTCCTCTGTGGGATTCTCTACAATATGACCATCCCGTAGTAGCATCAGTTTACATTCTGTCTTGTTTCTTTTCTTATCGAATCGTATCCGGAATTCGTAGGAGTCTTCACCGAACACGCTCCGCAAGCAGGTGCTTACGACCCCCGCGATTCGGGCATGTGCCTGCTGCTGGACGGCCTGGGCGACGGCCTGGGCGATGAAGCGTGCCTCCTCAGCATCCTTCAAGTCCTGTTCGGCCTGCTGGTAGGCTTCCCGCTCGTCCCGCAGCCGTTTGGTAGCAGCATAGGATTCGTGCTGAAGCCTGTTAATGCGGGATTGAATGTTAGCAATTACCATCATAAATTAGAGACATCAAAACACTGTGGATGTTTTGGAGCAGTGTCGCTGAATACCCATCCTTTCACTTGACACCCAGGTATGAGGACTACAATGTTTCCAGCCAGGTTGTACATTACAAGGGTCCATTTTTCCGCCGAACGGAATCCTGGGAGTGTTTTGGCGATTTCTGAATCGGTTAGTACCACCATATCCTTAGCCCATACATGCAAATAGGTTTGTCCGTTAGGCATGAGGGTCCAATTGCTTAGAGTGACGATACCACTGGTTCTCATGTCTTTTAACGCCTGATTCATAATTTTCCCTTCCATCTCTCAGTAAACGCTTTCAGTTTCTCTTTTGCTTCTCGTTCGGCCTTGTCCCGTTTCTGCTGCAAATCATGCAACGCCTGCCGCCCGGCCTTGACAGTCCCACAGACGTAGCCGTGCAACAGGGACTCCATCGCGGACTCCAACCGCCCTTCGGCTTTGGCTATTCGTTCCTTGGCTTCATCCACTTTCCGCCGGTATTGCAGGACTTTATCGAGATCGTTCATCAGACTCCATTGCCTTGAATATCCGTCGCTCCACCCTCTTGTCGACTGGGTACTTGGCCAAATGATGCTTCACGGCATCGGCGAAGTCCAGCGTGCATTTCCCCAGCTTACCGAGCCCATCAATCAGGCTGGACAAGTCTATATCCTCATTATCCCTCTCTAATCTCTCCGCTTTGGTGATATCCAGGTGCTTATCATATGAAGTCATCAAGGGGTGTTGAACCATCTGTCCATCGGCGAGAAGCATCCATACGCTTGGGGCATATGTCCATTCATCGGATTTCCTCTGCATAAACGTCCCGCAGTTGACGAATTGGGTCTTGCCGAGCAGGACGGAGAAAGCGGAATGGTTGTCCCCGCTTACCACGATGTCATATCCCTCGAATTCCCTGCGGCCGGAATCGACGTGCTGGGACTTGGCGGCAACTTCCTCTTGGTAGACATGGCCGGGGACCCAGTTGTATTCGTGGATGATGGCGATAGGCTTGATCTTTTTGTTCCCTTTGAAAAGCGTGATCTTCTTTCCATAACAGAAGGGATAGATCATAAGCCCTTCCTCATGGTAGACAACTGTCTCGGACATATCGTGAATTATGCTCGCCTTCACCAAAGTCCAATAGGCACTCCGCTCGATCTGTCCCAGGTCGTGCTCCGGCAGGTCGTGCTGGCCGGGGATGCAATGCATGTAGGGCAGATGTCCCATCGCAAAATTTATCAGTTCGGCTGGACTGTTCCACTTGTCGAAAATGTCCCCCGCACAAAAGATAGGGCAATCGTGCTTCTCCTGGAGGGCCGTCAGTTCATCCAGTGGCCTTTGCTGAGCAGCCAACCAATCCGGCTCGTTGGATCGGAATATGGGAGGAGTGAGACTTAAATGCAAATCGCTACAGAATAAGGCGATTACTTCGTCTTGTTTCTTAGGTTTCATCTGGGCTCCCTTTTGAGAATTTTATTATGACACAAGGGGCATCTGTTTCCGAGGGCTTTCTCATATTCCCTCTCTAACTGGTATAATTCTGTTCTGGCCTCGGCCCTTTGGCGTCTTAGCATTTCGATTTCCGTTAGCAGGGAGGACAACTCCTGATGCTCCCTATCTATCCCTATTATCTTATCACGCAGGATTTCCAGCCCTTCCAATTCCCGCTCAGCCTCTCCTAAATTATGCTTGGTGGCTTTGAGGATCAACTGCTGCTTGATGATGTCATTCAGCAGCCGCTCCAACGTATCGGCTGCCATGAACAAAGCCGCTGCCTGCTTACGGAAGTCCACTACTTCATCCCACTCCTCTGCCATTTCCTTCACGAATGACAGAGCTTTCTTCTGCTCCTTTGCCTCCTGTAATCGCTCTTGGCATACGTCCAGAACGCTCTTGGCCTTATGGACTCCGGATTGCAGGTTTCCCAGCGTTCGGTCGATTACGTCCAAATTGACGATCCGATTCAGTCGCTTCGATACCTGTCCCGGAGTCAGGGCGAACCAAAACAACGGGCCGTCCCCGTGGGGCATCTCCTGCTGGATTTGGAAATTCAGTTTGGACAGGTTCAATACCCTCCGTACCTTGTTTGGCACATCGTTTCCAAATGCCTCCAGTTTTCGCTCGTCTGCTGTGTACGTGTTAAGGGCCTTGCCCCGCTTGCGGATGATAGTATGATTCTCGGCTTCTACTTGCACAACCGACAGCTTGGAGCCCCAGCGGATGAAGCGTATGCCGGACGGGTGATTCAGTGCCAGCCACTTGAACGCCCGCATCACCCAGGACTTGCCCCTATAGCTCTCTCCGGTGATGCAGGTGACGTGCGGGCTCAGGTCGATGTCAAGCCGCCGATTGGAGCCATAGTTGCGGATGGATAGCTTGCGGATCATTGAGAGTTCAGCCAATCTGATAAGAATTGCTCGGCTTCGGTCTTGGAATCCCAGTATCCTGGAGCATTCTTGTATGCCTCCATCATATCGGTGTAAGGTGTTTTGAATCCAACAGCTCTTTGATGTATAGAGCCATCTTTCCAGAGAAATACTCGGCGTTTCTTGTCAAGAATGCACCAAAACACAGGATCATTTGGTAGACGGTCCTGCGGGGTAATTATCTTGAAATTGTAGCTGGATCTATTCATGTCTTCTTCTCCATAATCATGTTTTGAAATGCATTGACTTCTCACCGGAATTTGAAATTACATCCCTTTGTTCGGCATTTTGTCATCTCTCCCAAGAGCATTTACAATGATCTTTATCCTTATTCGTACTTGTGATTTGTTTTGAACAAAGTATACGTTCTTGGCGGTAGTTAGATTGAATATAGGGACATCGGATTTCTGATATTGGTTTGCTCCCAAATGATATACTTGTGGATGCTCCATAGGATACCAATACAATGGGCTCCTTAGATACGGGGCATGTAATCGTTGTTTGTGCTACGTCTGCCATGATTATCTCCTTTTCCTATCCCAATGTCTGCCGCGTTTGGGTTGAAATCGTTTAATGAATATAGATAGTGATTTCACGCTTTGTGGCTTAGGGCATTTGGCTCTGTCGGGTTTCCGCTGCACCATGATCATTTGGAGCCTATTCTTGTCCCATACGATTTTGCAAAAAGCCCGCAGAAAGTGGGAGAAGAATCTGTTAGTCATCAGATTGCTCCGCAGTAGCCTTGTCTTGATTTTGCTGCTCCTCATAATCGAGCAGAGTCAGCATTGTCTGAATCTCCATCTGCAAATTCTCTAATGCCTTACGGCGGACGGCAATCGTGTACCTCTGGTTATGAGCAACTCTCCGAATATGGGGCAACACTTCTGAGGTCAGGTGATCCGTAGGGACAGATGGCCTCTTGTCTGCTCGTCGGAGCAGTTTATACTGCCCCGGACGCATGATGATTTTCGATCCATTCTCCAAGAGGACATGGGAATATTCTACTCCATCCACTTCCTCTATATGATCTACCACTCCTTCATGTCCCTTATAGCAATGGTTTCCGATAGCTTTCACGATGTCCCCTTCCTGTACGTCCATTCTGCAAACCCTTCACTGTCAATCGCCCCTTGATGTTTCTATCCTCCTTGTCGTCCTTGCAGGGATTGATAGGCAGTCCCCATCGTTGCCCCAACTCCATGAGGTCTTTCGTGCCGAATAGAAGCTCCCGAATTTCATCCTCCTTCTTCAAAACCGTGAAGCGATTATCGCCCGACTCAGGCCAAAATGGTCCGAAGCGAGCCATAATTTCAGCCCGTGTCCATTGCTTGATGAGTCTGTATAGTAGTTTGCGGTCCTCCGGCATCATACGTGTAACGCCTCTCGAATATCGTTCGGGAAGAAATTGTCCAGAAAGTCTATTAAAAGGCATCCTACTATGTCACAACCTGATGGGCTTCTAACCCTTATACAGGCACTTGGGACATTCCAATTCATAGGAGTCCTTCCTATAAGTTTGAATAGGAGTACTGGAACGAATATCATAATCTGACGGCCTCTCCGGCGGGCAATGAGCATCCAGCAACGGGTGCCCGCATCTTTATGGGACTGACGGGCCTGCTTGATGAATTGCTCATACTTCGGTTTGTGGCGAAGTTCCTTATCCAGTAGGTCAGCAATGCTGTCGGAGGCATAGCCGTCTTTGCATTCGATCACACAAAGGTCCATTAGAGGCTGCCCAATGGGATCCGCCGCCTGTATGTCCCCGTACTGGCCGAATGTCTTTTGCTTTCTTTTACTTCGCTGCGTCGCCCGTCCACCTGAGGATGCGGTGCGGTAGAATACGTCATCTCGCTCGCTGTCCGTCCACCAGAGACTAAGCTTCTTGCAGATGAGCCGCTCAAACGCCCCACCTTTAGCCTTGCTTGCCCCCCTTTTCATCCATCTTCTCCTGGTTCTCTTATTCGTTTTATCCCAGATTCTATCCGGTGCGTCAGACGGTCCACGATAATCAAATTTTCACGCTGATTGTCTCGCGTGTTTCCGTTCACATGATGGACTTCTTTATCCGGCGGGCAATTCATTACGAGTCTATGCAGACGCAGCGTTTCTTTCTTCCCGTTAATTACCTTATTACACACGACATAGGAAGCATTACCGGACTTTTTCAATCTCCATGTATAGCGACAATACCGAAGCCATATATCATCATCCACCAAACAGGGAAGATCAGAATTGGATAATTTCAGAATTTTCATTTGCTTATGACACCCTCTTGGCAAATGGGAAACTGAGCCTGATGTTGATAGATAAGTCTTCTTCCGGGTTTTACTTCTTCTCCACATCCGCATTTGCACAGCCTCGGAGCCAACAGATTGATCTTCTTCTTGTCCAGCATCTTCACGTCTCCAAAAGGTGAAACGGCCAGAGTTGCTACGCAGGTCTGGCGAAGACGCCAAGAAATGCCTCTGGCCGTTTCATTATCCGATTGTATCAACCTACGTAGCATATGAGTATCCTACTGGAGATTACGTTATAGGTCAAGAGAAATCTTTTGTCTGTTGATTTTCGGCATTTTTAGCTTCAATGACTCGAAATCAAGTTTCTTACATAGGTGACGCCATTTTTGCATATTGATGGTATTACTTTGCAAGGTAGGAACAATCGTTCCCTCCAACGGCAATTTCACCAATTTCAAGTACGTCTCGAAAGGCTCTCCGACTTCCTGGGCTTCTACAATCTTGTTTATCGCCTTGCTTCGGGGTTTCAACGTACCTCGGATGTACTGCAAAGCCGTCTTCTCACCCACACCTGATACTCCTGGAATGTTGTCAGAGGAGCATCCAGCAATTGCCTTGACGAGTGACCATTGATAGGGTTTGATCTGATAGATGTTCCAGAATTTTTGCAGCGTCATGAGTATACGTTTCTGAGGGTTGTAAACGCTGACATGTCCGGTGATACATTGGAACAAATCCTCGTCTGCTGTCACAATAATTCGATTAGATTGTCGGTCAGGATCAACGCACAGAGCAGCAATTATATCATCAGCTTCTCGTTTGCCCTGCATGAATACGTTGCGGAATCCGATCTCCGGCAGATACTCCTTCCGCAGCTTGATGACTTGTCGGCGAAATTCCCGCTCGAATTTCTGCTCTTTCTCGGTCAGGCCCTTTTTGCGGTTGGCTTTGTATGCAGGGTATATTTCCTTCCGCTTGCTGTATCGGGAGTCGAAGCAGAATGCAATCTTGTCCGTATCGAATCGCTCCTCCAGTTGGACTATGGTTTGCAAGAAACCATATACGACGCCTATAGCTGCCCCCTTCCAAGATAGATCCCCCATCGAGTAGTGAGCCCGATGGCAAATGTAGTCGGCGTCAATGATGAGCCATGGGTCGCTCACCGGCACCCACCCTTCTTGTCTGGGGTGATGAAATCGCTCAGGCCGTGCCGCTTGCCGAAGGCTCCGCAGACCTTGCAGCGATAGCGGTCGTATCCTCCCGCTTCTGTGACCAGACTGTGCTTCTTCCATGTGTGCGGCTTGGGTGCATCCTTGATAATAGGTATGGCTGCTACGATGATGCGCTCCAGTTCGGTTGCATTCCTGGTAGCGTTGAAATGGTCTATCATCAGTTGAGGATCACAGTCAAGACACATTTCCTCCTCCCATTCGTTCTCAACCGTATCCTCTTCATCCGTATTTCGCATGATACACCGCCACCATCGTTTCATTACTTTACCTCCCAGCACGAACAGTTTGCTCCTTCGCCTGTGTACATGAAAGATAACACAGGGCTTATACTGTCCGGCGTCTTGTTGTAATGGAGCCAATCACAGTCCACGCGAGGCTTACCGCCAATAACATTATGCTCACTATCATTCTTGATCGGTCCCGACCAACGACATGTTCTACAGCACTTATCCACTTCCATGATCCCTTAGTTTATGGCATTCGCAGTTTGCTCCGAATTGATCCCCAACAACACGGCTCTTGTAAAACATACTTAAAAGCCATGTGGGTATTGGATATAGACAGATTCCATATCCGTTGCTATCATCCTCATTCGATTTGAAATAACAACAATTGCCGCAGTTTCGTTTGGGCTTGATCTCAGGCATATCGCGGTTTCCGGATGATTTCACACTGTTTTTCTATCTCATTCCACACATCCGCCACGATCTCCTGCACGTCCCGCTCCAAGTCGTTGTCCTGTATATGGCGGATGATCTTCTCCCGACTTGCCTCCAAGTGCATTTCAGGAGCTACGATGATCCCGCCCTTCTCCTTAGCCTTCCAGTGCTTCTCCTCGCATAGATAGTCAACGCAGGCCCCTATATCGTCAATTCCGCAACTCCAATAGATAGGGAAGACCACTGTGCGGTCCTTGCCCTGCGTCCGGTTCTTCTTGGTGCGGACTTCGATCAGCGTGCCTACTTGCCGGGGCTTGCCGTGGACAGTCTTCTTGACCTGTCCGGCGATGCTGCTCCACAATTCAATGGTGGCGTAGAACGTAATGGCCCTACCGCCGCTGTGGGTCTTTTTCTCAAAACTGAATATGTCTCCGATCTTGTCCCGCGTCTGGTTGATGAATATGACGATGCTGCCGGATTGCTGGATGGGACCAAGTATCTGCCGCAAGTCCTGGCTGTGGAGTTTGGGCTGCTGGGAATAGGACCCCTTGATTTCCTTGCCCTTGTCGAACGCGTCCCGCTGCTCCTGAAACTTGTCCTCCTCCGCGAAGCATGACAGTACGTCGATGCTGTCTTGGATATAGATGAATGGCCTCCCGTCCTCCACGGCGTCCTTGATATGGTAGTATAATTGCTCTACGTAGCGTGAATAGACAGGATTGCCGTCGTCGTCACGCTCCGGAGGCTCCAGACGCCGGGCCATTTGCTTGCCAAAATAGCGTTCCATGTTCATCAGGGCTCCGCCTTCTCCATTGTCATATACGAAGCGATAGCCCTTGAAATTTGGATTGATGGACGCCTCCGCCAGACAGGTGAGGGAGAGCCATGTCTTCCCGCTTTGGCTGTCCCCCACGATCAGATAGTATTGACCCTTGAAGAATCCGCATGTGGATTTGCCTGTCATGGCGAGATTGAGCAAAGTACTTCCGGTGCTCAGATAATCCTTCGCCGTAGGCTGGGGGCGTTGTGGCTTGGGCTGGAGCTTCTTTTTGATGTCTTCCGTCTTCATTTCAGGGCAGACCTCATAGCTCTGTTTAGATTTCGACAAGCATTAATAGTCTCGGCACGATCTCCGGACATATACTCGACTTTTGCTCTGAGCATATTATGGTCTCCAAAAACTACAGGGCTGGGCTGAATTCCGTTTCCATCCTAAAGCCCAGCCCTGTCAAATCAGAACCTCCAGCCACTTACGATCCATCGTCAGTGGGTGCTACTCGTTCAACTCCAACTCGGACAACTTGATCTCGTAGGTCTTCTTGCCTTCCTTGACCATGGCGATCTTGCCCTTGATCTTCTCTATAGAGCCCTCATGCTCGTCATCATCTTCGTCAATCCACTTGACTTCTGAGCCCTCTTCGATCTTGGCGGACTCCTTTGGCTCTACTTCGGTCAGGGCCAGATCCTTTAGCAGGACTGTCTCTTCGTTGCCATCAGTGTCCTCTACTGTGGCCTTCTTGCCCTTGATTTCAGTGACCGTACCGGTGACATCGTCCCCGTCATCGTTTGTCCATTTGACCTCCGAACCCTCTTCAATCTTGGCGGACTCTTCCGGCTCTTTGCTATTCTTGGGCTTCTTGTCTGCATTGTCCCCAGACAGGCTCTCCTTAACCACTTCGATCACGGCCTCGGCGAGGTCTTCCGTAGTGTCGTAGTCCGACTCATCTTGAGGCAGATCGATGTCGTTCATGATGATAAATTTGTGCAATTCCTTGTCCGTCATGTCACGGATTGCTTTCACGTCGGTCTCCTTGAATTTGGTTTTATTTCCCTCGGCGTCCTCGCTCGTTTGCAGGAACACCTTCTTCAGGTCGTCGTATGGTAGCACCCGGAAGCAATCATCCAGGCAAGGCCCCTCGGTCAGCATCTTATTCGGGTCGTAGTCCCTGCGACGATCCTCAAACTCGATTCGAGTGACCTCATAGTACGGTCGTCCATTGAACTTCTTCTCTTTCGTGCCCAGCCGTAAACTCATACCCCCTTCAAATTCACACCAGTCTTTCAGTTTCTCGGCGTTGTTTTCATCGGTTAGGTATTCGACCAGAAGCTCGCCGAACATGTGGTAGGAGAAGTCCCATACCTGGACTCCTTTGCTGCGGTTGTTTGTGTCTATGATCTTGAACAACTGCCGCCGCTTGGGCTTGAGCGCATCGATCAGCTTCTCGTCGGCGTTCGGATCATCCCGAAGCTCTTGTCGCTTCTCACAGATGGGACAGGGAAGCCTTCCCCGGCTCATCTCGCGAGGGCAGCAGTACGCCCGGCCGTCCGGGCCGATGCCCTTGTGCACCCAGAAAGTCCGCTCGTAGTGGAAGGACCCCGGATCGGCAAACGGATTGCCCTTGCCTACCTCATAGGGCAGAAAATCCAGCAAGACCTTTCCCTTCAATTCAAACTGTGGAGTGTCTTTCGACAGGTTGAGATAAGTGCTGCCGTACAGGCTGGCCATTTTGGTATTGGCCTCCTGCTGGGTGCGGGAACTCATTCCTCGGCGATACCGCGAACGTTCTCTGTCTCGTCTGTTCTCCATTGTCCTTTCCAATCTCTTTTTCAAAATCAAGGCATTCAACCGTCTGGATTACACTACTAATCGTCTCTCATTGTCGAATCCTCCTTTCGCTTGGCCATGTGCTTTGCCCGGTAATATCCATAGGTTCCGAACTTCATGATAAAGTATGTTAAGAACGGCGAGAGGATGATCAGGGCTACAATCTCCATCGGATTCATTTATTTCCCTTGCTCTTGACCGTCCTTCTCATTCGTATATCATCTACCATGCTCTTATTATCCCCGGTGGCTCTTGGCTCAGAGAAGTAATTCTGTCCATGTAGCCGGACGAGATTCTCTAAAGCATCTTTGCGGTGTCTGAGGGCTTCCACGGCTGCGTCCAGCATATCCATGTTGTGCTTCGCTGTGAATACGGCCTGCTCCGCATCCTGGTAATCGTGCCGTCGCAGGACCGACGCAGATACTACAGCCTCCGTGACTTTCTGCCCCATCTTGGCTGCTCTCAGGCGTACTTTCTGGTCCGCCTCCGCTGCCTCGAACTTGAGGTTGGCTTTGGCCTCCTCATAGGCTTGCCGGGCATCTGCCAGTTGTCGGGCATACTGGAAAAAGAAGCGAGGCTGGTTGAGCCATTCTTTGTCCAGCAGGTTCTGGTCGATGGAGAGGATTTCAAAGTCCTCTAATTCGGGTAATCTGGTTTTTGTCGTGTTGTCTTTCATGGGATATGAATCTCCGCGTTGATCACAATTACACCCCAATATCGGCTCAGATCAACGAGATTTACATGTTCTCACTTTTGCTTTACGACCTTCATTTCGTTTCTCCAACCTTTGCTTATACCCCTATTATATCGACCACCACTCCTTGTAGGCCCTATTTTTCTCCCATCGTCTCCCAGCAGGCCAGGGCCAATCCGGCGTTGCCGCTGTCGAAAAAGTTCCGCTCGAAAATGCCGATGATACTCCCCGCACGGCCTGCCAAGCTCCCGCTTCCCAGCAAGACACTTCGCATGTATCCCAGCACCATTCGCCGCAGTCCTTCGGGCTCCTCCCCCTCCAATTCCTTGAGTAGCTTGCTTATATTCTGCCACGACGACCGGGGATTGAGCAGCAGGCAGCATAGCTGGATAGCCTGGGCTTCTTGGGTAGACTTCTCGATGGCCTCCAGCATAGCCTCTTCGGATTCCAAATGGATGATGGAGCCCAGCAGGACCAGGGCCTTGCGGGCAGAGCCTTCGCTGTTCTCCACGATCTTATCAAAAGCCATTTCGGGGAAGTGGCCCTTCGGAACCTCTTTGTGGTATACACTCATTACCAATTCAGATAGGTCCTTTTCCCCAATAGGCTTTAGGGCAATCTCGGTACAACGGGTACGGATCGTCTTGATGAGCTTGCCTGGCTCCGTCGTGCAGAGGAAGAAATAGACGTGCTTGGGGGTATCCTCCAGCATTTTGAGCAGGGCGTTCTGGGCATCCCCCGATAGTTTGTGGGCCTCATCGAGCAGCCAAACCTTTGTCTTGCCATGCAAAGGACATAGACTCATCCTACGCCGGATGTCCCGCACATTGTCGATACCTCTGATGTCTGCAATATTAACCTCCGTAAAATCCTGGGCATTGCATTTCAGGTGCTTGCGGAGAATACGGGCGATAGTAGTCTTGCCGACGCCGCTTGGCCCGGTCAACAGTAGGGTATGGGGTATCTCATCGTTCTCGATCATCTGCGTGAGGACAGAGACGGCGGAGTGTTGCCCTACGATTCCGTCCAGGTCCTTCGGACGATGCTTTTTATAAAGCTCAATCATATCAATTTCCTTGCCTCTCGTTTCCTGATGATGCTTTGCACGTTACGGATAGCCTGCCGGTAGTATGAGGGCTTCAACTCGATCCCGACACCCTTCCTCCGGTTCTTGACTGCCACGTAGACCTCACTACCCACTCCCATGAAGGGTGTTAGCACAACATCCCCCGGAGCGGACCATAGGGCCACACACCGCTCGATTACGTCAAGTTGAAGCGGGCAATTGTGGACAATACATCCTTCTACAGTGAAACTGGAATCCTCTTCCACTTGCAGATCCCATACACGATGCTTTTCCGAATCCTCTATTCGGCGTACTTTCTTCCAGGCTCCGTCATCCACAATAAACCCAGACAGATTATGACTGTCAATGGTCATAACCCATTCGTCTTTTGTATTGACTTCCCTTCCGCAGATCGTCGTTTTTCTTCCCTTTCTTCCGGCGTAGACGCTGCATACCGTCGCTCTCGCCCTTTGGGCTATCATAGCAAGACCCAACAACAAAGGGCGTGAGACGGAACTCGCTATATATCCTTCTCTGTCAGATCTTTTGCTTCCGTCTCCTGATAAGTAACCATCCAAAAAGCTCTCAGCATATTCCAGAGATAAGGATAGAGCATCGGCAGATACTTTTTTACCTGACGCACCAGAACCGAAACTGGAGATAATCGACCGTAGCCGTCCATTTCTGTCCTTTATGGATACATCATCTACGGTCCCTTTATAGGCGATGAATCCAGCGATTGCTCCGATCTTATGTAAGAATGCCGCAAGCTTATGATGTCCACATGCAATGTGAATACGATCTCTTACGTCGTAGAACCCGTCTGCCAACCATCGGCCTGCTATCCACCATTCCAGCAAGCTGTAATTCGTAGACTCGATAGGAGGCAGTTTTAGATTCACGTAACTTGCTTGCGTGTCCTTGGCGGGAATCCAAGATGGATTCTGTCGCATGACAGCTTTACGGACATGGTTCTCCACATCCCCTATGTAACGGGTCCAGACCTGATGCTCTCGGGTAATGTGTAGGAAAGGGACTCCTTGGGCGTGCAATTGTATGGTGTCTCTCATCCCGTTGCATCGTTTCGCTGTAATATGTCTCCAGCGGCCCTTGTGCGTTAGGACTTCATCACCTACAACGACATTTTGAATTGGTGTATATCCCGTTCTCGTCAGGACGAGGCTGTCTTCAGCGATGCATATATGTTTCTCGTCGTCTCCATCCCGAGCCTTGCGGTAGGGCAATACATAGGTCTGGCGGATGTCAAACCAAACGGGGCTGGCGTACTGCTGCCATATCCAATGGCTCCGCTTGTTCTTGGCCTGCTCTTTCGCTCCAATGTATCTGTCCAGAGCTTTTGGGATGTTGCGGCTGCCGTGGTAGAGTGTTAGTCCATCAGGGTGCCCAATCCATTTTGGGTTTTCCCCAGGCTTGCGGAATGTGACGATCTCATCCGGTATGCCTGCTCGTATCAGGCTGCTGTCTTTCACCGCCTGCTTATGAGCCAGCCCTATCGCCTTTGTCCGGGTAGCAGCAATCAGCGGGTCTTTCCAGATCACGTGATGCGAGTGATAGATGAACCCTCTTCGTTTGAAGGCTTTTACAAGATCGTCTGGGAATTCCTTCAAACCAATAGGGTCTCCGTTCCGCTTGAACATAGGCAAATCGCAGCAATGGACGCAGACGTTGCGGCCAGGCATGGTGACGCGAAACAGTTGCCGAATCACGAAATCGAAATGCTGGAAGAATTCGTCGTAGGTCTTGGAGTTCCCCATATCCGCCACATCGTCCGAGTAGGAATAGAGACTGACGAACGGCGGGGAGAAGACCGATAGTCCCACGCTGTCCTCAGGCAATTCAGGCAGTACCTCGCAGCAGTCTCCGCAGTAGAGGGCATATTGACCGGTTATCCTCTGGTCCTTCGTTGACATTATTTCTCCTGATAAGTGGGGATATTCTCTCGTTTCGCCATTGCATAGATTCCAGGTTGCCATGCCCAACGTACCGCCCATTTGGACCATTCTTTCGGTTTTCTCTCTCTAATTTCGTCGGGACCCCGATAGAACATAGCACAAGGGGTAGCTCCATACTTCAATACGAACCTACAACGCTCTTCCGCCTTTTGAGGGGTATCCCAATCAAAAAATCCAGCCAATACAAAACAGCGGATTACTCCATGAGAGATACCGCCGTCATGCAGTATATACAGGCCCTCCACCAAAGCATCCTCTACGTTGGGCATGTCGTAAGCAATGGAGACGTTCAATAGCTTCAATTGGGAGATAAGCTCCACATGCCAGGATTTCAGCAAACGAATATCCAATCCCCCTAACAGCTTTACTTGGCCCTTTTGCTTTCGCAACATCGAAAACACTTTTCGGATATGGCCTTCGGAACAAGCCAATAGATTATTGTCCATTAGCCAAGACCCTGGATGGATCGAAAACTCCTTGATTGGCCCTTCCTGATTATACACGAAACAGAAAGGGCACTTCCTGATGCATCCTCGGCTTGTAATCGTATAGCCTGGACGAAGATACATTCCAGGGATAAATTCTCTTGATCCGCTTCCACAATTTTCGTAAGCCGGGCCACCGATCTTGACAGGAGCCACCCTGCTCCATTGCTGTGCGAGACGCTCCGCTTTAGGCTTATCCCATGTAAAAAGACAAGACACGTGAACCTCATCTATTTCAGGAGGGAACAGTCCCGGACGGTCGAAAAAAACCAGATTATCTTCCGGTGTATATTGCGTCTTTCGGACGAACACACGGGCTATCTTTTTAGCCACTCAGGCACCTTCACTTTCTGCATCTTATTATCCTTTGGTGGCTTCTTCCCGGTTATATTACATGAACCCATGCAGATCCACTTATTATTTGACGTATCGGAAATTGAGATACACCAAACATATCTGCAAGCGTGCATTGAGAAAATTCTCCTGTGTTATACAAGTGGCGTATCTTATGGACATCGTTCTCTGTCAATTTGGCTTTATAGTGAGATTCCCCTCTTGGGCCTTTATTCTTTCGAGCAATAAGCACTTGGTTTCTGTAGTCCTGATTGTTCCATAGGGCTTTAACCATCTGGATATTTTAGATTTCCAAATGCTTGTCTTAGGGCCATTATGTTTCCCTTTGTTTCCATCACTGATCTTGTGGCGATGCTCTTCGATTTCTTTCCATCCTCTTCTTGTGAGACCACCTGGTCGAATATTGTAGTCATAAGATACTTGTGTATGATGTTTTCTAATCATCCTCATTTCCTAATAATCAAGCTTGGCGTTTGGCACGTCTCTAAGTAGCGTAGACCACTTAAAGAAAGTAACTCCATATTTTCGTAAAGCTCGATGGAAATAGGTTGATGATCCTCTCATAGCCTCACTAATATGCACTCGTTTTCTCTCACGTGTAGATCTTTGCGTTTGCCCTATGTAGTACTTTCTGGTAATCGTGTTCAATGCAAGATAGATAGAACCCATTGAGGACCTCTTATGAAAGCCATGAAGGAATAATGACGGTTTGATTCTTCTTAGATGTTGTAATTGTCACGCCTTTTTGATAATCAGACATGCAACGTATCAACCCGTCATACATCTCGCTCGCCTGCCGCTCCTTCCGCATCATGTTCCGGACGATGCGGGATTGCCGCTCGCTGGACACGACATGGCAAAACACCTCCCGTTCCTGCCCAAATCGCCAGCATCTCCGGACACACTGGTAAAACTTCTCATAGCTATCGTCGGGGAAGTAGGATACGTTGGAGCAGTGCTGCCAGTTCATCCCAAAGCCGCCGATGCGAGGCTTGGTGACGAGAATCTGTATATCTCCCTCCACAAATCCGACAAGCTTCGCCTCCTTCTCCTCGTCGCTCATGAAGCCACAGACTTGATGGGCATTGGGGATGATCTTCTCCAGCAGGTCGGATTCCGAATTCAGATGGCACCAGATCACCCAAGGCTCTTTCCGCTTCTCGGCTACGATACGGGCCACTTCCTCGCAGCGGCTTTGCAGGGACATTTTACGCTCTGCTCGCTGTTCCTCCATTGTGACGGCCGGACGGACGATGAGGCAGCCGCGGGCAAGGGGGGACCTGACTATGTGGTGTTGATGAGTCAGCAGAGGCAGAGCAAACTTCCCGTTGTCATATCCCAAGTCAGAGGGACGGCGGACGGCCCGAGCCCAGGTGCTTACCCATTCCCAAAATCGCTTTTTGGCGTGGGCTTTGAGGGTCCATTGGCTCGTCGTCTCCCCCTTGTGGGTAAAGAACATGGCGAGCATCTGATTGTAGGTCATAGTATTCAGGGCTTCCGCCGACGTACCCAACTCCATGAAATCGTTCGGTGCCGGGGTGGCAGTGCATAGCAGACGGTAAGGGATGCCGTGGACAAACTCCGTTATCAGCTTCCGGGTCTTGCCGTCAAAGTTTTTGAGGATGCTGGAATTATGAACGCACAAACCCTCTACCGTATAAGAGGGATGCCGAGTCGCTTGAAGATCGTAGAAATAGATGAACCCATCTTTTTCCCTGTATCTCTCCAAGTCAGGATGTCCCGGTTCCAGAATCTCAACACGATCCACCCTAAGGATTTCAGAAGATGTTCCTTCTTTCGGTCCTTGATATGGACTCGCTTGTTGATATGTCCCGTCCCGTCTATCTCCACGGCGATCTTCAATCGTCTGTTCCCGATGTCTACTTTGTAGACCGTTGGGTAGATTCGATTGTATCCTGTCCGTATCGGTAATTCCAACCTCCAACCCTTGCCCAGAGCTTGGAAGAGAATCAACTGAGGCTTTGTGTATTGTCCGTTCCCCCCTCTCTTCCCTTTCCACTGACGAAAAGTGCCGTTCTTGGTCTTGGTCTCTATCATCCTTTGAACACTGATGGGATTCTCCATAGGATTTAGTTTGGCGAGCCGATCCCTCTCCTTTATCGCCTTCGGGTTGTTGCTGTTCCTCCATTTGGATACAGATTGTCCTCTCCTTTTTGCTACTTCGGAACAATGAACCTTCGCTACTATTTCGGGCTGTCTCATCCTCCATTTCGCTGAGTAGGAAGCGTTGTAGAATCTCTGCATCTTCATTGCAGAGTATTCCGGGTAGAATATCACCCCGCAATAGGCGCACTGCCTTGCCTGTCTCCAGGAGATAATCGCCGGGCTGTATATGTTTTGCGGGTCTCCATCCATGCAGGGTAAAGAATAGATGATTTTCGCTACATGTAATTTTACGCCCGTTGATTTCCAAACGAACCGCCCGGTTGACTTGCCTCTTTGTCGTACCTTTAACATGGTCTTCTCCACATACGTTGTATATCAGGTCTCCAATACAAACATCCCTAATATACTTCGATGTTAAAGACTTATCAAGGCTAAATACGGAAATTTTTGTGTCCTGTGGAAAACACTCGTCCACTACTACTCCCTGATAGTCCTTCGGGTCGAACCGCTCCAGCCGCTCGTAGTTGGTGACTGTAATTCCCTTATGGGCCTGACCGTCTTTGCTCCTTCTCGTCCGGATGCCGAACTTCTTGGCCTCCCTCAGTGTCTGGTGGGATACGGCCAGTGGTGTCACAATCAGGACATTCTTATTCGTCTTGCGGATTATGTTCTCTGCCCATACAAGCTGACATGGAGTTTTTCCGAGCCCACAATCGGCAAAAATTGCGGATTTTCCACGTTCAATAGACCACTCCGTCAAAGCCTTCTGGAAGTTAAACAAGAAGTCCGGCATCCATACGGGCTTAAATCCAGCCTGCTCATTGCTCCATTCCTTGCTTTGTAAAAACTCTGAGTATTTCATATTCCTCTGTGAAATTGCATGATTTTCTTCTTCAGTTGTAGAACATGCATCCACCATCATTTCCAGTCTACCTTCATTCCCATTCAATCTCCTTTTTCTCATACCAGCTTCTTCCCGGTGGAGCGGCCTCACACTCCACCCTCATTGGCACAATGATCCACTTCCAATGCTTGGTCAAGTCTATCATCGTCACCTGCCGTACGATGTCCATTACGTCCTTCAATTCCCGTTGCAACACGTCCATAATCATCGAGTCATGTATCTGCCCAATGATGAAGCTCTTCATATTATACTTGTGCAAGAGCTTCTGGACACGGATAAGGGACCATAGCAGGCAATGAAACGCACTCCCTTGGATGGGGAAATTCACGCACTGCTTCCGGTCCATCATGGCGGAGCAGCGGAATCCGGTAAGCGTGTCAAAATAGCCCTTTTCCAGATAGGCATTATTCCAGTCCCTTTTCCATTGGTCATATATCTTGAATCTCCGATGCCAGAAATCATCCTCCACTTCCTTGATGTGGTACTCAAACGTGTCCGGCACAACGTCCTCTTCCGGGTCGCACTTACCCAAGCCTCGTATGCCCTGCTTTCGCAGGTGCTCCTTCAATGGCACTCCGTCGGCCGTTTCTAATTTAAGTTCGGTGATCTTGGTCCATAGGTCCTTCGCTACAGCCTTGTACCAATTGCCATAGAATTCGGGGAACACGAATCCGTTTTTCGTGGCATATCGGATCAGCTTGGTCATCTGCTTCCGCGTCACGATGTAGCATTGCCGTCCCATATCTCCGTGCATGTCCTTGATAGGATCGGATACGTACTCAATTAGAACCAGGTCATGGTTGTAGCAAGCAGCAACGGATACTTCGATACCCTTGAAGTCAAACTCCACAATCTGGCGATTGGACCCTCTGGGAATGAATGCCATCCGGATGAGCTTAGCAATCTCAGGACGGCGAATGGGTATATTTTGGAAGTTGGGGGAATCGCTGGAGCTTCGGTAGGTCATCGTGATATGAAGGTTGAAGAATGGATGGAGATACCCATTGCATACTTCCCGCTCGATGCCTCGAAGATATGTATTGAGGGCTTTCTTCCACCGCTCTGCCTCCATGTAGTTTTTCACGAATAGGAGTTTGATCGTCTGCAATACCTCATCATCCATGGAGGGACGGCCGGAAGGTGTATGGACTTTGCAGGAGTATTTGAGGATGTCGAATATCACTTCCCCCAATTGTTCTCGGCTGCCCAGATTTGTGTCTTGCCCGAACCGCCGTCGCCACTTCGTATAGACATCATCGGCCAGCAGGGATACTTTTAACTCGGCGATTTTGGCCTTGCATTCCTCCTTCGCCCGGCCCAGGTACTCCGTGTCGATGCGGATGCCATTGGCTTCCATCTCGGACAGGGCCTGCATTCCATCATGGAAGAGATTATATCCTTCATGCGTGACAGGCTGTAAGATCAATTCTCTGCCTCATCAATTTCAACTTGTTCTGCCTTACTGACAATTGATCGGGATTTCGGTCGTCTATTCATCTTTTCTCTCAAGTCGATAAGAGATTCCTCAAGTGAGCCCCCGAACGCTATACGTCGCTCCGCTCTGTTTCCATAAACTGCTTCCGCCTTCCATGTAACACACTTCTTTTGGTCTCTCAACTTGAGGACGGCTATGGCTATCACATCCTTCTTTCACAAGATAGAATCCATTAGCTGCTCAATGCCGGTTTTCATTACTTCCATTCTTCATCCTTTCCATTTGCTTTACTTGTTTTTGGGCGACTCTAAATTCGAGAAGTGCGTCTAACCCACCATAGAGCAGCAATTCCTTCATGTCCAACTCCCGTATCCGGTTCAGGTGGTTGGCCCCCTTGCTCTCCAGGTACGGCTCAATGTGCTCGTTCCAAGCCTTGATGCCCAGCAGGACGAATGCCTGGAATTTCATTGACACTACCCTATCTCTATTATCGAGTAGGTGGGCGGCGATCATCGTGTCCCAATACCAGCCCCGGATCGTATGACGCAGGAAGTATCGGGTCCAACGGTCCTCGAATTTCAGATTGCTGGCGATCTTGCGGACGGGCTGCTGCCACATCCAGCTTGTCGCGTCGATGGCCTCCCCCGCCCACGGGTAGGAAATAGTCCACGAGCCCATCGACATGGAGCAGCTTACGATCTCGGCCTCTTCGTATTCTGGCTTGAGACAATTGGTTTCGTAGTCGGCTGCAATGGGTACTTCCCACTTCATCGCCCTATGCACCATCTCTCGGATGGCCTTAGCCGCTTGGGATGGTCTGTAGATGATTTTCACTTGACTCGGATAGTCTGGCACTTCCCTCCAGGGCTTGCTCCTCAGCTTCACCGCTGCCTCGATATCCTGCCGGAATTTCAACTCCAGTGTCGGACCCGACTGGCGGATCAGGTAGGCTGGGTGGAACGTAGGACATACCCAGGCGTTGACGACCTGGCTGGGTATCTGCCAGCTTCCCCACGTGCCTGCCTGCATCACTTCGTCCTTCCATAACACCGGGATGAGTGATTTGCAGGCAGTGGCCCCCAGCAGGATGATGACGTTGGGGGACATCTCCTTGATCGTCTTGAGCACGTTGGGCCTACACGCTTCAATCAGCGGGGCGGGATTAGGAGGGAGCTTGTTGCTGATAGGTCTGCACCTCAAAGAATTGTCAAACCAACAGTCGCGGTCTGGGTCAATGTCATACCGCTCCAGAACGTCCCGCAAATACTCTCCAGACTCCCCGATAAACTGTTTGCCCTTCTGCCCGGTCTTTTTGTTCACGTACTCATCCTCGGTCTTGCCGGGAGCCTCCCCGATAATCAGTATCTTCTTTCTCCCCTGCCCGGTTGGAGCCATCTTGGGAGCTTGGCACGTCCGGTAGAGCCCGCACTGGCCGCAGCGGGGAATCACGCTTTGGACGCGGGATGTATGGGATAGCTGGGATAGGGAAAAGAAACCGCGTTTCATCGTTTTTTGCCTTTACTCTTAGGAATAAAAAACAAACAGTCTTTATTGTCTCCATTTTTTTTTGCAAGGAATGAATAGATTCAAGACCTCCGATATGTCATATAGGTCATCGGGTATCATATACGCATCCTCATGCAGTACCCATATCGGGCATCGCCTACTCCTGTCATGCCCACATTGATTGCAGTTGTAATCACGCCAGCATTCTGATTCACTTGAATTTGAGAAATGAGCCATGCTCTTAACCCTTCTTACTATGCTCGATTTAAGGCCCCTGTCGCACGCTACGCTTGATTATTTCCCCTTTTATGTATCATCGAGGGATAGGGAAGACATACCCCTATTTGCGCTAAAAAGCGGGTTCCTACTCTGTCGATTCTTCGGTAGTCTCTTCCTCTTTGCCTTCAGCCTTATCCTCCATCGGGCCCAGGGCCGTGACATAAGTAAACTTGCCCGCCCGGACCTTGAGCGTGTCGGGAGTGATCCAGGCTTCGTTGTACTTACGGGTGAGGTCCGCCAGCAGTTTCGGCGATACCATGAACATCATTTCCTCACCATTATATTTGACGTTTTTGACTTCACGGAAATCCCCGCTGGCCCCGCTGCCGATGACGATTACCTTGCCTGGCTTGAGGATGACAGTCACGTCGTTGTCCTCGGCGTTCTCCTCGCTGAACACTGCCGCTCGCTCCGCTGCGTCCGCCAATCCCTTCGGCAGCACGATCTTAGTGCCCTTGATGGACAGGACCTTGCTTGTATCGGGGAAGGACTCCTCCATGACGTGGCGGCAGGACAGCACCACCCCGTTCGGGTTGCGGAAGTGCGTCCATTCCACCGCCAGCCCGAACTCCACCATGCCCAACAATACGATGTGCTTGATGGAATCCCGCCGCACGAGGATGGGTTTGGGCAGGTCCGTATGGGTACGAAAGTGCCCTACCTGATGCTCCATGCACGCCTCGATCCGCTCCGGGTGGATATGGACGTAGACCTCCAGCTTTTTCTCATCCTTCCCGGCACAGCGGTGGACGAGGTTCACGGCCTCCAGGAAGTCGGTGGGCAGGGTCGTCCACTTCTTCGGCTCCCCTACGCTCTTGAAGGGCAGGGTGACGGACGTTTTCAGGGCCACGCGTGCCCGCCGTCGCTTGCCCTTGAGAACCAGCTTGCCCTCGTCAATATGGACCTCCAGCGTCTCCTCCGGCATCTTCCGTAGGGATTCCAGCAAGGGCTTGGCGGGGACGGCCCCGGTGATCCGCAGGCAGCACTCCGTCCAGCAGCTTATCTCGTCGTTGAACGTCAGCACCTTGCCTTTGAGGAAGGCAAAGCAGCCGCTCTGCTCGATGATCTCCCGTGGGGACAGGCCCGGCGTGACGGATTCGAGTTGCTTCAAAAGCTCTTCGCGATTAATCGTCTTCGGCATTTGACTGCATCCTTTCATTTTTCAACCGTATCGGAAGCACAACAACCTTTATTATCTCTTATCATCACTTGACCGGATAATGGGGCATCAGGTCGCGTAGATGATAGACGATCCGTTCTCTATGCTTATTCTCCGTAGCGAGTATGCAGCCGTTGGACGCGAACTGGATGAGCCAGTCCATGCACGCACCGCACGGCGTGAACCTCTCCGTCTCGGCGACTACGGCTACAGCCGTTATTCTATCCGCATGGTCCGCCATCGACGCCACGGCGGCTCGTTCGGCGTGCGTGCTCGTGCCCCATGGCCCCTCCGTATTCCATCCGATATACGTCTTTCCGGATTTCGTAAGCAGGCAGCACCCCACCTTGGTCCCGGATCTCCATGCCCACGCGTTCTCCCTCGCGGACCAAGCGGCCGCGATCAGTGAATCCATTGCATTCCCGTCAGTCATGGTTTATTCCCCTTTATCTTTAGGACCAGCCCATCCAGCAGTTCGTCATCGATCTCGCATTCCCACACCGTGAACACCCTCCACCCGAGTAGCTTCAGCAGAGCTTCGCTCTCCGCGTCCCTTGCCCTGTTCCGCCTCAGCTTCGGGAGCCAGTACGCCGCATTGGACTTCGGCGGTCGTGAACGTTTGCATCCGTGTGAGTGCCAGAAGCACCCGTGGACGAGCACGACGGCATCCCACCTCCGCAGCACGATGTCCGGCCTCCCCGGCAGTCCTTTCATGCACAGCCGAAAGCGGAGCCCGGCCCGATGCAGATGTGACCTGACGGCGATCTCCGGCCTGGTGTCCCTCGACCGTATTCGGGACATTATTCGGCTACGGGCCGCCCTTGATACGCGGTCGGCCATCAGCAGAGTCTCCGGAGCCACTGGTCCCTGATGCGGCAGGCGACCTGGGCCATCATCACTGGCGGGACGGACATGCCGCAGACGTATTTTGTCTCTTCATTGCAGAAGCGGTAGTCCTCAGGAAACGTGGACACCCGCCTAAAGTCAACGTCCGTCGACTTCAGGCTGTCGCAGTCACGAATTTCCATCGGATTACGAGCAGTAAGCGTGGGCACCGGGCGATGATCCTTCCAGATCTTCCACGTATAGCCCCATGACATGCCGTGAAGCCGCTCGTTTATTTTGCCGATAGTATCATCTGTCGGCCTTCTATGCTTTAGCAGGTCGAGAAGCCACGGCGTTATACCTCTTTCGCTTCCGCTCGGCTCTCTAACGTCACGAAACGGCACCGGCAACTCATTAAAGCGAAGATTTAGGATCGGAATATTACTGAATAGCGGATTACGTGATGCCTTCGGTAATTGAGAAACCATATCGCGTCTAAGGCCGATGATGAATACGCGTCGCCTCCGTTGCGGGACGCCCATTCGGGAGGCGTCGAGCACCCTCCAGACTATCTCATATCCGGCTCGGTAAAAATCCGCTTTGATCCTATCGAAATACGCCTTAGCCTCCCCGATCAGTAGACCGGTAACGTTCTCGGCCACGACCACCTTAGGCCGCAGCCGCTTCGCCAGTGCGATGAAATCGAAGAACAGCGTATCGAGCACCTGGTCCGCCTGGCCCTCGTGAAATCTTTTCTTCTTTCCCCAATCCCTATCGCGGACGCCCGCTATGGAGAATGACGAGCACGGCGGAGAGCCGTCCAGCACGTCCAGGCCGAACAGCTCATCCGGCAGCGACCTCCTGCGGCGGAAGTCCTGGATCGGCTCGCAGAACAGCATGCGGGGGCCGAGGTTCGCCACATAGCACGCGGCCATCCCCCTGTCGATCTCGCAACATCCGACCACGTCGAATCCCGCCAGCTTCCAGCCCATAGACGACCCACCGCCGCCCGCGAAGCAGGAGAATACCTTGCCAGCGCCTCCCACGAACTTGGTCGTCCGCAGCTTCCATCTCCAGGGGAATAGGTGTCGCCTATTGTCCTTCCTGTCATCCATCATGTCGTCATTTCCCCTTCGCGACAGACCATTTCCCGTCGTCCGATTTGACGAGCTTGATACCTCTCCGCTTCTCACAGCCGCCGGAGAGGTACCATCCCATGTTCCTCGCCACTACGGATTCATCCTTCCCCTCCGCCGAATCCGTCACAGCCTTCACGAGTTGCTCCTTCGTCGCGGGACCCTTTTCCAGCCTGGCCAGGATGACGGAAAGCTCCCCGCCACCCTTGCGTCTGATCCCGTCCTTCTTCCCACTCTTCTTCCCTGCCTCCGAAGCCTTCTTCTTGCCCTTATCGGCAGGCTTGGTGGCCTTGTCATTCCTGTCACCCTCCTTATGAGCCTTCTTGGGCTCATCCCCCATCACCATTACACTGATACCATCCGATCCGGCCTTGATGATTTTGTCCACCAACTCCTGGGTATCGCCGTCCAGCGTGCCCTCGTAGCTCTCCATGTACCGCTGGAGCTTGCCGAGACGCCGAGCCGTCGTCTCGTTGTCGCAATGCTCGGGCGTCTTGAATCCGATTGCCCGCAGCATACTGACGGCATCCTTGCGGCTGATCTTCAAGGTCTTGTCGTCCTTCTCCTGAGCTTTTTCCGCCTTGGTCTCCGCCACCGGAGCCTTCGTGTCCTTCTTCTCTTCCGCCGCTTTACGGCCCGCTGCGATCTTGGCTTTCCTGCTCTTGTTGCTCATGTTACTTTCCTTTCCAAAATGAGTTTCGTTTGCTGCTTTGGCCATTTTGCTTTCGATGATGCTGAACTTATAGGCTCCAAGCACACGCTTGGCCCGTTCCACTCTGTCTGTCCGCTCCGGCTGGGCATTGCCAACCGCTGCTACGTAGTTGACCGCGTGTTGTCTTGCTTCGCCGAAGGTCATCGTCATATCTCCCAGAAATGTTGGCCCGGCTTACTTCGCCGTGTGGCTTTTCGGCCGGGCCAACCGAGTAGGCTTACTTATATGTCAGCGACTTCTAACGTGGATGCTCCTGTCGGACTGAATAGTCATGCTGTGCATAAAATCCGTAGTCAAATTCTGCGTAATACAGTCGAGGGCTTTCTGAGCACCGTTCAACGTGCCCCAGACTTTACGACTCTGCGGGATGTTGGGGCCGATGTTGTAGCTCTTCGCCGTGCACTCACTAACTGCGATTTTGCCATCAGTTATTTGGAGGATGAATGCTTTCTTCGCCATCGTCGTGTCTTCTACTCGTTTGTCCTACTCAGTTTTCAGTTGGATCGGCTACTACCGATCACCTACTCTACCAATACTTTACGGCACCCTCCGCAAAAACGTCAAGAGGAAAATCGGAATTTGAACTAAAAAAGTGAAGATTTCCTGGCTTACCTGCGTTTTTACGCCAAAAACCGTGATTCTGGTCGTTCAAAATGTAGACAAAACGGCTGGATTTGCCAACTCCAGGCAGCCCGCCACGTGGACGCAAAAGGATTCCTTGTAGGTCCCCCGCCGCTTCTTGATGTTATTGAGCCGCATGATCCCAGAATCCTTTTCCGTCTCGGTCTGGTTAATACCGTAGACCGCCGTGGGGGTAGCCCGCTTCCGCTTGTCATCACTAAAATGCTTTCGTCGGATGATAAGAGCGTCATTGCTGGCCGCGTTCGTTTGAGTGGCTGTCACCACAAGGCAATGGTGCTCCATGCTAATCCTCCGCATGTGCTTCCACGCCTCGTTGATGCAGTCCCGTCCCTCCTTACCCACATAACTCATACTTAGATTGTCCGCGTAATCAATTATCACAGCATCCGCCACCCAACCATTCCGCTCCTGCTCGGTGAGGATCGTCTGGATGTCCCGGCAATGGAGTATGTCAGGAGCGTAGTTGTACAATAACCAATACGGCTCATTGCTCTTAATCCGCTTGTGGCAAATGTCATCGCAAGCCCTCATTGCCTTTTGCCATGTCATCCCCTCATCGAATCGCCGTGTCTCAAATACTACGCGGGCCGCGGGCTCTTTGCCACCCCCATTCCTGTCCGGTGACAGTATCTTCTTCGGATACTTGATCTTGCCCGGACCCAATGGCATTACGGCGAATCGGGACCCCATCCGCTCCATAATTTGGTCCCGCGTCATGTCCCCCAACTCGAAGAACGCCACACGCCTCCGCTGGAGCACGGCCCGGAACGCGATCTCCTGTAGCCAAAAGCTTTTGCCGCGTCCCTCCGGCCCCTCGAATGCCACGAATGAATTACGGGCCAGGGCATTGCCGAAGAACCTGCCCAATGCCCCTGAAAACTCAATCAACGGCTCCGTGTGCGGGCCGTAGGCGGCTTTCCACGCCTCCTTGTCGTGCAGCACGTCGATGCCTTCCCCCAGTCCCAGCTTGACCTGAATGTAGCCATTGATGGCGGATGCGATCTTATCCGGCTCCTTCTCCTGGATGAAATCATCCAATTGCTCTCTGAACCGTTCCGCCTGCACCAGGGCGAAGTGCTTCCCCGCCACGTCCAGCACGTATTCGCTGTTGGACTCCCGCTTGAGAGTCACCCATTCCTCGGACAGGCCGGACAGGAACCGCTCCACCAGTCCCACGGTCGCCTCATCCCGGTCCCCCTTCTCCGTCCACCGCTCAAACAAGTGCTGGACCTTTTTCCCCGGAGCGTGCCCGAACCGCTCGAAGTGCTTCACGCACCATGAGCCCACGAGGTTGCTCCACTTGGACCGGAACAAGCCCTCTTTCCACTTGCTGACGATCCGCCCGCACACGGCGTCGTCTACAATCATGCCAATGAGGACCGTCTTTTCGTCGGTGCCGTCGTGTTTCTCGATTCTCATATCAAGTGCTTTATCATCCCCTGTTCATCACGGTCATCGTCCTGTCCATTTCGATATACCGCCTGTTGACCTTGCAGACATGGACGCTGTTGCAGCGCAGGCACTCTACGCTCAGCAGAGCCATGCACCCGGCACGCTTCTCCCGCAGCCGCACGTATTCCGCCGCAATGGCCCCCATTCTGACTTTATTCCGCTCCTGCTTGCCCATCATCGACTCTCATGCCTGATGCTACCGTGCGGTTCAAGGCCCCTACCATAGGCTACAATCAACAATCTCCCCTTTTACGTGCTACGGGAGGGGTATGGACTGCCTACCCCTATTTTTACATTGGAAACTCATCTTCCGATTCTCCTCTTCCTCCTCTTTTCGCAATCGCTCTGCTTCCTCTGGCGAGCAGGGGAAAGATTCCCAGTGGTCATCTCCAGCGTCCGTCCAGGTGCCGTCGTCCAGACGCTCCCGTTTGCTCCGCTTGCGTTGGGCGTCCTGCTCCGACCTCTTCTTGGCACGTTGCAGATCCAAATACTTCTCGCAGAGTGTCCGGGCCGCGTACACTTCCGGCACAAACGGTTGCCCGATATGCGGGATGTACCATGCCATGACGGAGGACATTTCCTGCTCAGTGATCTTGGGGTACTGCCGGAGGAATTGGTTGAATGTGCTATCCCAATTCCGGTAGTCTCTCTTGCCTGTGGCCTTGTCCAGTTTGGGCAGATGGTTCGGCCCTCCTTCCATGTGCTTGCGTACTCCTCGGAATAATTGTACTGCCAAGCGATGCCCTGGAGAATCTTTGGCCTTTCCAGCAGAAAGATTCAAAGACTTGGGAGGGCGTTGCGTATGACCGCTTCGGTCATCGCAACAATCATTCTCTTTCTCAGGATTCTTAAGAGTATTAAGAGAGGTTGTCGTTTTCGATAACCTTAGAGGTTGTCGTTTTCGATAACCTGGGTTGTCGTTTTCGATAACCTTAGATTTTTCATAAAGGTGGGAGAAGTATCCAGCCAAACGATCCTCATCCAAGGTATACCACTTCAGATATTTCTTGCCTTTGGATATAGTTATGATGAGTTTCAATCGCTCCCATTTTTTGACGATCTTGCGAAAGGCATAGACGGTCATTCCAATAGGTCCGACGAATCGTTTGGGTGCAATGAATACTTCTCCGTCGTTTTCGTGCTTATGTGATTCGTAGTGCCAAATGAATCGTCGGAGGAATATAGCTTCGTCAATAGATGTTTGACAGGCTATGACGTTGTCATAGGTGGTGGTGTTCTTCTTGTTCTGGTTCGCAGCCCAGAAGTCGTAGGGAATGATTGTCTTAGGCTTCATATCCCAGCACCTCCAACACTTGACGATACCAATCAGCAGCCATGACGGCACTTCGGCATTTACAGATGAGCAATCTGCGTTTTTCCTCTGATGAAACTTCAAGTCCATCTGCTTGGGATAGCATACTGGCATGAGGGAGGAACTGATTGAAGATGAGGTTGTCTCCTTGCCTTTCTAAACTCTTCAATCTTTTTTCTGCTTGAACGATGCTGGTGAATTTTTTCTTCATTGACTTTCCCTTTCTAATATCCAACCGTTTCGACCCTGCCTTTCCTTCATCCCTTTTTCGTACTTGGCCCTAAGAAAGAAAGGGTCAGTGAGCGGCAGGCGGGAAAGCCAAAAGGAGTGGCGGGAAATTCGGGGATCAGCCGAAGCTCCTGCCGCTCACTATACGTATTATAGAGTCGGGAATCAGGGAGCAAATAAATTTATTCCCTTCCGGTAAGATTTTTTACATCCGCTTCCAGGCGTCTATGGCTCTCCACCGGGCTGCCTTGTCCTCCTGTTCCGGGTCGCCTGTCAGGGACACTGGGCAATGAGGGCCTTGAATCCTGCACGCTGGGCATCGCACGTAGTATTCCTTTAGTGTTATACCTTTCGCCGTGAGGAATACTGCGGAGGTCAGCATGGGGATGCTGTTGCAGTGGAGTTTTACGCATCGCAGGTCGGTCAGGGGACGGCTGCTCATTCGGGCCTTCCTTTGCTTGGGGATTGGATAAGTCCGGACGGTAGGGATTTAACATTCATGTCACTGATAAATCTATCCACCTTCTGCTGTGTCATTCTTAGATTGGACATCCGCTGCTTCTTGGCTATGAGTTTGTGACTTTCCGGAGTGTTTCGAGCTCGAATCAATCGGTCACAGTACTGAACGGTTTTCTTCTCCATCCTGGTCATTCGTTGAAGACGATCCGCCATAGTTCGTGGGACAGCATCCTCTTTGGAAAGCCAAAAGACACCTCCACGTATCTTCGGCGTGGCCTGAACGATACGGAGAAGACGACAGTCACTGCGGCGGCTAATTTCTTCATTGATATGGTGTACCACCTGCCGTCTGTATTCTACATATACGTAGTGTTGTAGAGTACATTTAGTTCCAGTGTTATGAGTAGGAACATCTTTCCAGCCAACGATCCTTCGCATGAAGTGGGGCCATTCCCATGACGTTTCTTGTTGTTTGAACAGGATGTCAACCATTTCACTGATTTCTCGTTTCATCTGTCAGCTCCTTGGGCATTTTGCCATTAGCAAATTTGGCAAAATCGGTTATAGTGGATACTAATTCTTTCAGGGATACCAACACCAAGAAGGTAGATACCCCTGTCAGTTGCTGGACGTCTAACTCTTCCAGAGATTTTTGGAATCCCCAGATTTGGCTTTTCAGCCGTTTGGCATCTTGATCGATCCCTTCAAAAATGTCTTCGAGCTTTTTGATTTCCGGATCTTCTTCGGGTGGTTTCTCCACTTCCTTGCGGACAGCCTTTTGGATATGGCGGCTGCTGATCTCATTCCGTTTGATTTTCTGGGCAATCTTCCTCTGCTTATCCTTGGGGATATGGTAGGCTTTGACGGCTTTGCGAAATTGGCGGGCTTGTTCCATGTTGGGTAGTATTTCGACAGCTCCCCTCTCCAATTCGGTATCGTCCAGGATGGCAAGAGATGTTTGAATCACGGCTTGGTTCCATCCTTGCTCCTTGCCGCCGAGGAATTTGAGGATGGATAATCGCCCTGCTCCACCCTTGTTATTTTTTGACTCATTCCTTGCCTTGCCGAATCCTTGGGCGTTGATGAAACTGAGTCTGATAACTTTATCAGACTTAGCTTCCTTCCACGTCTCATACTTCGCCAGCTCCGCGTTGAGGAAGTCGCGGACAGAGTGGATGGTCTCGTTGATAGAGGCAGGTGTAGGGGACCATTCCAGGTTTTCGTTCGCCATATTGCGGAGCATCATAGCATCACTCATGTCATGTATGGTGATGTCTATTTCAGGAATGCCAAGCTCTTTAATGGCGACAATGCGATGATGTCCAAAAGCAATTTGGTAGTATCCGGGTTCTGTTGGATGTTTTCGTGCGATGATGCCGGGCCAGACGAAAGTATCCCTCATGGAGACTTTTAATCTTTCTACTTTGCTCCGGTCAATTGGGTAGGTTTTGATCCTTCGGAATGGGTTCGGTTTCAGTTTGTCTACTTGGATTTTCATTTGTGTCCTCTTAGCCTATGATTATTTGGAGATGTTTTTTGTAGATTTTGATTGTATCTGCAAAAGCCTCTTCTATCTCGTAGTTTTTCAGTCCAGATGAGTCCTGCGTTCTTACTATTATCTCATAGTTCAGAACTTCCGGGTCTCTTTCTGCGGCTTTATTGATTACTTCTATAATCTTTTTTGCTCTTAGTGTCTTCATTCCAATATCTCTTTTCTGATCCTCATTATCTCTTTTTGTTTCGCCTCTCCGGGGTCCTTGCTGTCCAGCACGATGTTGTAGGTCTCTCCCGGCATGGCTGACAAGTGCCCTACGAGTTCCCTTGCCACGTCCTGGGCCTCCGGCTCATTGTCGAAGCAGATAGCCCGTATTGGATATGATGCGATGTGTAGGACTTGCTCGTTGCTGTAGCTTAGTCCGAACGTGGCGGCAAACCCCGGACCACCACCCCATACGTCAATGGGTCCTTCCACTACCACGACGGCATGGCGACAGTAATCCTCCCCGTAGAGCAGGTGCTTGTGCGGGATGGATTCTTCATGTAATTCTGCACTCAGGTATTTTCGCTCCGGATCGTCGCTGAGCTTGCGGGTGGTCCAGCTTACTGCCTGTCCATGATGGAGGATCGGGATGAAGATACGCCAAGACAGTCGGGGGACGATGCCGATGCCCCGGATATGCCATAGTCGTTCCAACTCTGGATAATTGAAGCCTCGATCCTTTAGGTATTTCTTGTGCGGACCTAAGAGTCCTACCACCCCGTCTGGCTCGGTGTAGTGACCGTCATGGATGATCTTCTCTACACGTTCGGGCCGGACGCCTTGGAGCATTTTCTTGGCATCGTCGTAGCGGATATGGAGTAGGGTAACGAGCAACTTGGTTAGGGGAAAATATCCGCAATGCCAACAGGACGCATAAGTGTATTTCAGGTTGATACCCAGGCGGAATCGGTTGGAATCGGGGGAGCATATTGGGCAGTCTATCTGTACCCAACCGCTCCTGCAATGCTCATGGCCTTCGGTGCGGTTGGGGATATGGTGCTCATTGAAGAGATCGATGAAGTTCATATGTTCTCTCGATGTATGAGGACTTTGTCTGTGGATTGCTAATCGGTCATTTTGACAGTACCCATTTCAAGGCGTCGATCTTGGCTTGAATCCCCACCTGGATCAGGGCAAGGGACGCATTGATTTGCATTAAGGCATTTGGAGCCTTGTATCTATTGTCACTTTCCAGTTTCTTGATTTGGGCTTTGGTTTTCCGTTCTGTCCTCATGTCTTGGATCCTTTCAGTAGCTCCCGTTCGAGTTGGTCCCAAATGTCGATCTTCATTCGCTCCAAATCCTGCTCTCCGTCCAGCGTCCGCGTCAGTATATCCTGCTTGTCCTGGATGATATGGCACAGCTTCTCCTCTATCGTGTCGCGGGCCACGAGATAGTAAATCGTCACGTTCTTCTTTTGTCCGATGCGGTGGATGCGGTCGTCGAATTGGGACATGGTGCCGGGGTCCCATGGCAGTTCGATCACGGCGGATGTATAAGACGCTTCCTGCAAGCCGTCCACCCCCGTCCCAATGGCTTTGATCTGTCCGAAAATGATCCGCTTGGTATTATCCTTGCGGAATTCCAGGAGGGCTGCCCGGCGTTTCTTGGTGGGTGTTTTGCCGGTGAACGTGACGCTGATCTTCCGGTAGTGCCTGTGTAGGGAGTCGATTACGGAGTGGTGCAGGGCCCCTACGACCAGTTTATCGTCAGCCTCCTCCAGGAATGAATCGATCCAGTCTTGTACGGCTTTGATTTTGCCCTCTGCTGCCAGCCTCCGCAGGTATGCCATCTGTACCAGACGCTCCGCCTTCTTGGCCCGCTTGGCCTTGGCGGCATCTTTGGAGTAGAGCCAGTTGAGGAAATCGTTGAGGGCTTTGTTGTACTCGGTCCGGTTGTCGATGTCCAGCGGCACCACGATCCGCCGCTTGGTTGGTAGGTCTTTGAGTACGTCCCGCTTTAGCCGTCGTATCATCCCGATACGCTTGAGACGCTTGTGTAGCACGTCCAAATTGGCCGCACCGGAGTATTTCCATCCATAGGGGGTCATTTCCGGTTCGCAGAACTCCCATGCGTAAGGTGTGAAGGCTGGGAAGTATTGGGGCCATATCAGGTTCAATGTTGTCCACAATTCTTCGGGTCGGTTGGTGAGGGGTGTTCCGCTCAATCCCATCAGGTGTGGGATAATCGTCTTTACAGTGGCGACTCCGGCATCGTTTACGCTGCTGATGATTCCGGAGGATTTATAATCATCCTTGTCGTCGAATGTCACCCAATCGTCATTCCGCAATCCTCGGCTTTTCAGATGTTCCTGTGGTATGAGGTTTTGCAAAGGGACGTGCCGTAGGGGGGAGCATAGAAGTCGGGTGCCATTAACCCGTTGAATCTGGTGTTTGCCTCCGGATCGGCTTTTGATGTAGTGGACCTCATCCAATACGACCATGCGTGGATATAGGTTCCGTAGATAACGGCTCCAGTAGAGCAGGATGTCATAGTTGATGACAAAGATTCCGTTCGGTTGGAATAACTCTCCCTGCCTGGGCGGTCTTTGCCCATTGCAGACGCTGGTTCGCAGCCCACAGTGCTGGAGGGCTTGATCTGCCCATACGTATTTGACGGAGGCCGGGCATACGATGATGGCGGGCCGTATTTCCGGATGCCTTTTCAGGTAGATGAGGACTTGGATGGTTTTGCCCAATCCCATTTCGTCAGCGAGCAGGGCATGCCCGCCGAACTTCTCGATGAGCCGGACGCCTTCCTCCTGATAGGGGTAGAGCTTTGTGGTCATTTATTTATGGGTTTCTTTTTCAGCAGTTTAGCCAACTGCTGGATGAATTCCTTTGTATACTCTTCGCGAGAGTGGATGTCAGGGCGTCCTGATGGGTGGATTCTGTAGTGGATTACTCCGTTTTTAACCCGCCAGTATCCATCTCCGGATTTGTCTTTTTCGCTGAGCGGTTCTGTTGTGGGAATGAATAATGAAGGTGGCCCCAAACGGCGGAAGAAATTATCTTCTGCTTTTCTGAGCTTTTTGGCAGAACGATTGAAACTGTCCCACAGTATATCTAAATTACTCATAACGTTCTACTTCGTGATGCAAAGCTCCCGGAGCTCTGCGATGGCGGATTGCATCTCCCTCCATGTCCACCGTAATTTCCACTCGCAATACCGTTGGATGGCGTCCCACGTCGCTTCCGGGTTGTCTGCGTCTAACTCTCCTCGCAGTTCGTCCGGCGGGTCTACAAGCAGGCCCCAAAGCTCTTGGCTGCTCGCGCTGACGTGACTAATGGTATACACCAGATTGTTTTGTGTCTTGGCGGGGAATATATCCTCCACCGGAACGTCGTCTGAATCTAATTCTTCAAGTGATATGGTTCGCTGCTCGCTTGTTCGTATCTTTAGGCACTTGTATAACCCCCAATGGAGCTTATACCAGAGCCATGTTATAAGGCTGCTTCGTCCGTTGTAGCTTTGGCACGCGTCTATGAAGATCAGATTTGCTTCACTTAGCCACTCGTCAAACTCTCCGCCATACCGGTTGGTGAATTTCCAGGCGATTTTTGTGACCAGTTTTTCCGTATGTGTATACGCGTCTTCGAGAATGTCCTTTTCGAGAATGTTCGTTGCACAAGCTGCTCCGGCCATGGTATCTCCTTCTCCTTCGATTTCTTCCACTCTGTTTTTACGATCTCGGCCTCCGTGCTGGCTTGCCGAGCATGGCGAACACTGTTACTATAATCTATTTTATAATCCTCCTCCGAGGGCGTAAAGGGGGATTTTACGAAACTTTGGAAACATCTGGATCTGGTAGCGAATTCAATATATCCAGCACTTTTGTGAGGTTTCCTGCCGTCATCTGCGTCCTCTTACTCAAATAATTGTAGAGCGTGGCGGGCGTGATTCCAGCCTGCTTCGCCAGCGTGTGTGTGCCTATATGTTTGCGCTGCTGCAAATCTTTTATCTGTTGTCGGAAATCTGTATTCATTTATTCTCCTTTTTGGGCTGCTTTCCTCAGCGGCGATTCTCGGTAAAACCGGACCCCGTGCAACTGGAACAGACGCTGCATTAGGGCCCATTCGTTCGGGCTGCCACAATGTCGGAGCAGCCGCAGGTAAACCCAGCACCATTCCGGGCCGTGGGAGGCGATAGGATTTCTTCCTATGGTTTTTAGTCCGTCTGGCCTCCAAAGCCAGAAGGTGACGATGTGAGCCAGTTCGTGCAGGAGAGTCGTTTGGTTCCAGGCCCAATTGCGGTAGGGTAGGAGGATGGACATGCACCAGCCTTTGGCGTGAGCCCAGGTTCGTCGTCGTGTCTCAATGATTCGGATGTCCTTTGCTATGGATCGACAAAAGCTTTCTCCGAAGTCCATCCGTACCCATACGTTATTGAGAGTGAAGCGGACGAACTTTAGGCACTCGTCCGTCGTTAATAGTTCCCGCTCGTTAGAGTACTGGAAACCGGTCTCCTGCTCGGCATTGTATATCTTGGATCGTTGGCTGTCTCTCATAAGGGCTTCTGGCTCTCCTTTTATCGCGTCGATTAAGGGTCTTACCGCACGCTACAGTCGGTTTTCTCCGTCCGGAGATGTGAACTAATGTCCCCAGAAAACGTATCTCTGTTTTTACGCTAAAAACGCGGGTCAGTGGCTGTGCCCCATTCCTAACACGTGGTGGATCATACAGGCACTTGCTCCAAGCATTCCTTGCTTGTGCTTTCGATCCTGCTTGTCTCCTGCTGCCGTCGCTATATTTCTGAGGAATGCTTCGGCGGTCATATGGTTGGCCTGGCTGATTGCGTCTGTCTCTATGCGGATTGTACCATCGGTTAGTATCGTGACATTCATTAAGTCCATTGGCTATCTCCTTGTCACGGTAAGCTTGTCTTCTGCGATCTGCTGGACGGTCCAGCCTGCACGTTTGGCGGCCCATAATACGGCTTGTTTGCTGTACTCCTTTGTGACTTGGGTGATGTACTTTTGGTTGTTGTTCCCTTGTACGGTTAATCCTTGGCCCGCTGTCCAGGTTATGTAGGTCCAATCGGATGTACGGGCCTTGATGTTTGCTGCTGTCTGATGTATGATTTGCATACCTAAAGATTTCATGGCTGATTCGACCAGTTCGGGGATGGCCTTGGCCAATGCTACCGACTGAGTTGTGATCGTATCGCATGGCATTGTATGTCTCCTTAATCCAGGTTGATGTTTCGTCCGGACTTGACGTTGGTGGGGACCCGGTATATCCCCTCGCCGGAGGCGGATAGGTAGCATCCGCTGGCCTCCGTGCGGAGCGTTTGAATCTTGTCGCGGGCACTGACGCTGACGGGCACGATGAACTTGGCAGCCTCAATGAGTGACAATCCCAGCCGGTCGGCCAAATCGGCACATTGGCGGATTTCCGCTCCGGTCCAGCCTTCGCACTCCGGTATCTTCTGCTTGGTCAACCCGTATTTTTTGAGGTAAATGGGCCAGATGGTGTCTCGTTCAGCCTTGCTGGGCAGATCGAAGAACATGGTGCCGATGGTGAACCGTCTCCGTAGTTCCGGGGGCAAGACGCTGATGGCGTTGCATGTCGCGACGAAAAACGGCCGTCCCCCTGATATGGCAGTGACTACGGATAGGGCTTTTCGCATTCGGGCTTCGCTTTCCCCTACCAAAGAGCCTTTAATCCCTCCCAGGTCGAGTGATACCGTGGGGATGGCCCCTTCATTGCCGATGGCCTTGGCGAACGCACTCTTGGCCGCTCCCGGAGGGCCGATGAAGATGCTTCCGGTGGCGTTGTTGTCCTGCATGTATGTGAGCAGGTATTGCAGCATGGATTGGGAGACTCCGGATGTGTCCCCACTGCTGCCCGTCAGAGATTTCTCGATCTCGTCGATGAAGATGACAGCACCCGGCTTGCGTTTGCCGTTCAGGAGGGACGTGAATAGCTTCTTGGCCTGATTGAGTCCGCCCAGGTCGCCGAACGTCTCCTTGCCGGCGTAGACGGATAGGCCCGGCGTTTCGGAAATCTGTTGCCGCTTGCGGGCCCGGAGGGATTCGATGTCGATGCCCTGCTTGGTGAGGGATAGGGCGATGGCCTGCTCGGACGCGAAGCCGCTCAGGCCCAGGAGGGCATCGCTGATGCCTTCCCTATCTTTTTTGGAGGGCTCCTTCAATCCGGCGGCACTGCATAGCTTGCAAGCGATTCTTTCGTGCTCCTCTTTGGTGGGCAAGGGGGAAAGCACGACGCATATGTCATCAGGGAATGGATTCCGCCAGCCCAGCGGGACGGTCAGGATGATGATGATGCTTTGCCGGGAGAGAATGTCACGTAGATTCCACAGGGCTTGCCGGGTGGGGATTCCGGAGGAAGGATCGGCCAGCATATCGGCCATGCCCAGGGTAACGATGATACTCTTGTTGGCGGTATCTTCCGTTCCTAACCGCTCCAGTGCTCGCAGGGCCTCGATGGGGTTGCCGGTTGCAATGGCAGGATCTTGGTCGTTGTTCAGAAATTTGGACAGCCCTTCTGCTTGTAGGTTCCAAGGAACGATCCCGTGGATGCAGTCCCAACAAAGGACCGGATTGACGGGGTCGTTATCGGCTTCTTTGACGACCAGCCGGATGATCTCGGCGGGGTCCGCCGTTTGAATGGCAAGAAGGGGCACGGCCGCTTTGCGATACGGTCTGAGGCTAATCATGGGTATGTCTCCTACTCGGTTAATGGTTATGATCTTATGAAACTCGACAGAATGACACCATTGTAAACAAAAGGAGTTCGGGGTATTCTCGCTCCATTTTGTGAAGTTTTCTGGATTGTTTTCTGGCGGAGATACCTTTGGTGTGCCGGTTCGCAATGATTTGTTTCCGCTTGTTGTAGAGTTCGATTACGGAGAGAGTTGGTACGGATGGAGTTGGTACTACGTGGTGACGATTGATGGCTGATATTTGATGCTTTACAGTGCGGTTATAATATTGTTGATTGATCTCGGCACGCTGGATCTCTGTGATGGGGATAGCCCGTGTAAAAACAGGATCCCAGTGGCCTCTACTACCTGATTGCCAATCGGTGATTATGTCCTTGTATTGAATGTGAAGTGCATTCAGAATATGTTGTTCGACGTTGGTGAAAGCATAGCCTTCTGGTGGGTGGTTCTGTTTGATTGTCATGGTCTTGTCTCCTACTTGGTTGATGTATGATGCTACATATCCAGGTCGATCTTGCGAACGCTGTTGATCTTGTCGGCCAGGGCTTGAGCGGCTTTGGCGGCTCCCTTGCGGAACATCGGGTTGTCCCGCAGGTCTTGCGGGTCTACGTTGCCGAATTTCTGCACCACTTCTTTTCGCAGATCCTCCAGGGCCATATCGTCCGTCAGGTTCCAGTCGGGCATGTCCTCCAGGAATCGCCGTAGGTTGTTGATGAGTGAGTTCTTGAACTTGCCCTTGGGGTCCGCCAGTCTCTTTTGGATTTTGGTGATGAGCGTGGACAGCTCGCTGTAGATGCTGGCGATAGCTTCGGATGCTGTCTGCTTCAGTGATGCTTCGATCTCCTTGGCCATATCCTCCAGAGGGCTCCCGGCCAGGTCCTGCATCCGGGCGATTTGGATGACGTTGACCTTGATGCGGAACTTGCGGAGCAGGTCCATGCCGGAGGGCATCTGCCGCCCATCCAGCAGTGTCTTGAGTCGGTTGGGCATTTCCTGGACAATAATGGGATAATCATCGTTCACCCAGCGGACGGATTTGGCGTTGTAGGCTGCGATGGCCTCTTTGATCTCCTTGTCGTATTCCGGCTTCTTTTTGAGGGGAAGGATACGGGTCCCGCCATCGAGCCAGGGTCGGGTGTATCGGAGCCATACGGAGCGGACGACGTGGGCCTTGGCCTTGAGGGAGTCGAGCTTGCCGGGCGGTATGAAATTCGTCACCCAGTATCCGGCGTCCTCATCCACTCCCAATTCCTCACATACTTTGTCCGTCTGCCTGGCATCTCGCTTGGTCCCATCCCATCGGCATACCCGCAAGTGGATCAGGACGGCTTTGGTGCTGAGGTCGTAATTGCTCATCGGAGTCACTCCTTACCAGAGGACAAAAATCGTTGCGAATACGAACAGAATCCAGACCTCTCGGTCCATATTATATCTCATCATCGAATATGGTCCCGCACTTGTTGCACCTGTATATTGTCCTCATGTATTTTCTCCTTACTCATTTGGTTCTGGTTTCGGTACTCATCCTCGGGACTCCCGTCTTGAGAGCCTTGCTCCCGATGCGTCCCTGACGACTCGGATGCGGCGAAGGGTGGTTATAACTGGGCAGTAATGATTGCTGCTGCTACTCCTTTTTCATAGGCGAGGAAGGCCGTGACGAACATATCTGATGCTTCATATATTGACGATCCTTGTCCGACGATAACACTGTTGGGAGTGGTCATTCTGATGACGCCTGGTCTGACTTGTGAAATGGTGATGGGTGCGATTACTACGACGCGTGTCAACTCATTGTCGATGTGTGTACGATAATCCATCGTCGGTCCTTTCTAAGAGGTTCACCTATTCGGTTCAAAAAGCGATAAGG
>ERZ1292632.16-Hain-H43-01um-R2-16-length-196949-cov-8_pt2 | contig 172854 bp, 117 predicted proteins | sample MGYA00564407_ERZ1292632 | MGnify/ENA primary metagenome ERZ1292632 (study PRJEB36523, sample SAMEA6512637) | groundwater metagenome | collected 2019-01-08 | study: AquaDiva: Metagenomics assemblies of 32 groundwater samples | reverse complement strand
GATCAAATTTTCCGTTCAGCCCTTGCAAGAGGGAGCCGTCCACATATGGAACTGGAAGGCAGCTCAGCAGCAGGTGGCCGAGGAACTCGCCGCCTGAACCATCGTCAACGGGGCGACCTGGTTACGGGAGCGCCGCGGCTGCTATCGGATGCGTACTCCAAAAGTCCAGGGTCTCGATCTTTTCTGGCGAGGCTGGACCACCGCAGTCCGCGCCCGCGACGACGTGCTTATCCCGAAATTCAAGGCTCGGGAGGTCGTTAAGCTTCCCCTGGACTTTACAGCGATCAACCGTTTCCATCACAGCGGTAAAGTCGGGCTCCAGGATCGACAACGCATTCAGCACTGCCCTCGAGATCGGAGAAGCCGGAGGGAAATCGATGGTCGCGCCGAAAGGCGTGCTTGACCGTCTCGACAAACATCACAAACCGGGCGCGGCTCGCCAGTAAAGCCTTCTGGATAGGCCCCGATCCTTTAGCACAGCGTTGAAGATGAACGTATCCAGCCAGTTGCCCCGGAGCGTCGGGATGGCCCAACGCCTCCCTTGGTTTGCTGTGGCGCCTTTGCCCCGATCACCGCATCATCATCCCGCCATCGACGGCGTATTGGCTGCCGGTAACAAAGGCGGAATCCTCGGACAGCAGGAACAGCGCCACGGCGGCGGCCTCATCGGAGGTTCCGGCGCGACTCAGCGGAACCTGGCCGAGCACGAAGTTTTCGAACGAGGTTCGCGCCTCATCGGGGAGAAAATGCCGGAAGTTGGTGTCGATGGGTCCCGGTACGAGGACGTTGGCACGGATACCGCGCGGCGCGAGCGCGCGCGCCCAGTTGCGCGCCATGGCGATGACCGCGCCCTTGGTCGCCGCGTAAAGACTGGTCAGCGCCGCGCCTTCATAGGCGGAGCTGGAGGCGGTGACGACGACGGAGGCGCCGGGATTGAGCCAGGCCGACAGGCCGGCGAGCTGGAGCATGGGCCCCCGCACATTGGCGGCCATCATCGCGTCGAAGGTCGCGGCATCCACATCCTCTATCGCCCCGAGCGCTGCGTAGCCCGCGTTCAGCCACAGGCCGTCAAGGGACCCGGCCGCCCGCACTGTCTCGACAAGGGCGGCGACAGCAGCCGGATCAGCGGCGTCGTTCGTCAGCGCGATGGCGTCGTTCGCCAACGCCTGTCTCGCCGCCTCGACGCGCCCTCTGTCGAGGCCGGTGACGATCACTGATCCGCCTTCACGGACGATCCGCCTGGCTCCGGCCAAGCCCATGCCGCTGGTGCCGCCCGTGATGAGCACACGCTTTCCGGCGAAGCGCGGAGACATCATCTCTGCCCAGTCATATGGGCGCGATAGGCGCCCTGGCGTTCCAGCATCCAGCCGGGATATTCCGGCTGCAAGGCGCTTGCCTCATCGAGGGTCGCCAAATCTTGCGCGGACAACCGCACATCGACGGCGGCCAGATTGTCGTCGAGTTGCTCCGGCCGCCTGGCCCCGACGATCACGCTGGTGACGACGTCCTGATGCAGCAGCCAGGCCAAAGCGATCTGCGCGACGCTGACGCCGTAGGCTTCAGCGATCGGTCGCATGGCGTCGATCACGCCATACCCTCGCTCCCGGTCCACCGGTGGGAAGTCAAAAGTCGCGCGGCGGCCCTCGCCGGTCGTCTCGTCCTCGCGGCTGTATTTGCCCGACAGAAAACCCCCGGCAAGCGGGCTCCACACCATCAATCCCAGCCCCTCGGCCTTGAGCATCGGGGCGATCTCCCGTTCCAGGCCGCGGCCGGCCAAGGTGTAATAGGCTTGCAGCGACAGGATCGGCGCCACATTGCGGGCCTCGGCGACGCCGATCGCCTTGACGATCTGCCAGGCCGCCCAGTTGGACAGGCCGATGTAGCGGACGTGCTCCTGCCGCACGAGCGTATCGAGCGCCTCGAGCGTCTCGACGATCGGAGTCGCCGCATCGAAACCGTGAATCTGATAGAGGTCGATATGGTCGAGCTGGAGCCGGTCCAGGCTCGCCTTGCACTGGTCCAGCACATGTTTGCGCGAGGCCCCCCGCGCATTAGGCCCATCGCCCATCGGCCCCATCACCTTGGTGGCGATCACCAGATCTTCGCGGGCGAGGCCGAGGTTGCGGATCGACTGGCCGAGTATGCGTTCGCTCGTCCCGCCGGCATAGACGTTGGCGGTGTCGATGAAGTTGACGCCCGCCTCGACGGCCGCCTTGACCACGGCGTCCGCCTCCTCCTGACGCAACTGGCCGATCTGGCCCCACATCCCCTCGCTGCCGCCGAAGGTCATGGTCCCGAGACAGAGTTCGGAGACGAACAGGCCGCTCGGGCCAAGGGAACGATAACGCATGGGGCAAACTCCTCGTCGTCGGTATGTGTCCGTCAGATAGGGCGGCGCACCCCGGGGGGCGACGCCGATCGTCGCAATCTCTTGCCCGATTATCTCAATCGCCTTGATCGCCGCTGGCGTTGAGGCCGACGGGCGCTAAGGATGGCGACATGTCCGATCCCGCTCATGACCGCCTGATCGAGGCCCTCGCCCGTCATTGGGCGAGATGGGGCCGCGAGCCGCCGCTGGACGGCTTAACCCTCATGGTCAGCGACCGGCCCACAGGGTTGCTGCACTCCCTCTATCGCGCATCTTTTTCCGCCGTGCTGCAAGGAGCCAAAGTCAGCCTGCTCGGAGAATGCGTGTTTCGCTACGATGCGGGCAAGTGTCTGGTCGCCTCCATGGACCTGCCGGTGACAGCCCAGGTGGTCGAGGCCAGTCCGGAGCGGCCCTATATGGCGTTCAGCCTGGCGGTCGATCCGGCGATGGTCGCCGATCTGTTGCTCGATCAGCCCGAGGACGGCGTCGTGGCGCCGATAAAGACCTTGACCACCATGGCCGTCGGGCGACTGGATGCGACCTTGCTCGATCCGCTCGCGCGCCTGTTCGATCTGATCGACAGCCCGAGAGATCTGGCCGTGATCGGGCCGCTCATCCGACGTGAGATCGTCTGGCGGCTGCTGCAGGGCGAGCATGGACCCATGTTGCGTCAGATCGGCCTGGCCGACAGCCGCATGGCGCGGGTGGCGCGGGCCGTCGCCTGGATCAGGGACCATTATGCCGAGCCGATCCGGATTCCCGATCTGGCGGCATTGGCGGGGATGAGCGTCGCCGGACTGCATCGCCACTTCAAGGCCGCCACGACGATGTCGCCGATCCAGTTCCAGAAACAGGTCCGGCTTCAGGCTGCACGCCGCATGGTGCTGGCCGACACGGCCGAGATCGCCGCCATCGGCTTTTCGATCGGCTATGAAAGCCCGTCCCAGTTCAGCCGCGACTATCGCCGCCTGTTCGGCGAGCCGCCCGGCCGCGACGGCGTGGCGATCCGGTCAGGCGTGCGGGCGGCGGTCGAGCTATGAACCGGCGTGGGGACGGCTCCCCCCTTCACGTCTCATCCTGCACCTGAAAACTCAGCAGTTGACTCAGTCAACAATATGCGGTGAGAGGGCTTATGGACACCGCGATAGACGCCATCCGCACCTTCAACCGCTTCTTCACCCGGCATGTGGGCGCCATCGACGCCCGTTTCCTGGACACCGATGCGAACCTGGCGGAGGCCCGGCTGCTGTTCGAGATCGCGCGGCTGGAGCCAGTTCCAGCGAACACCCTGCAGACTGAACTGGGCCTTGATCGTGGGTATCTGAGCCGGATGATCGCCCGGTTCGAGGGTCGGGAATGGATCCTGCGTGATCGCCTCGAAGGCGATGCCCGTACTCGCCCGATCCGGCTGACCGGGACAGGACGTGCCGCCTTCGATCTGATCGACCAACGGCAGCGCGCCGCCGTCGCCTACGACCTCAGCCGCCTCAGCCCAGTGGAGCGGGATGATCTGGTACAGGCGCTGACCAAGGCGCGGCTGCTGCTCGACCCGCAAGCGCCCCTGGATTTCATCATTCGACCGGCTCGCATCGGCGAGGTCAGTCAGGTCGCGGCGCGGCAATCCATCCTGTACGCGGCGAGTCACGGCTGGGGTCGTGAACTGGAGAGGCTGGAGGCCGAAACGACGGCCAGGTTCCTGCTCCACTTCAATCCCGAGCGGGAACAATGCTGGGTCGCCGATCTGGCCGGCGTCATGGCCGGGGCAGTGTTCCTCACCGACGAGGGTGACGGGCAGGCCCGTTTGCGCCTGCTGCATGTGGAACCGTTCGCGCGTCGGCGAGGGATCGGCGATGCGCTGGTACGCACCTGTGTCGCGTTCGCGCGCGAGACGGGATACGACGGGATCACCCTCTGGACCCACACCGTGCTGGACGCCGCCCGCCGTATCTACGCACGCCAGGGGTTCGAATGCATCGCCACCCAGGTTCACCACGAATTCGGGGAGCCGGTTCAGGGAGAGACGTGGCGGCTAAGTCTGGCGGAATAGGTTCGCCGCTGGCCCCGGAGCCTCACCCATCTACGGCTTCAATGTCCACACAGCCGATCGCCGACAGCGTGGTGTGCACCGCCTCGTCCAGCGGGGTGCGCGGTTCGGGTCCGATCAGCCCTTCGAGCCGGCCGTTCCCGAGGCGGGTCGGCCGCTTCCAGAGGTATTTCATCTCGACCAGCTCGCGCATCAGCGGCACGAAGGGCGCAGCCAATTGCATCATCGACCAGGGCAGGCGGCGGATCGGCAGATCGGGCGCGGCCAGGGCCTTGCGGATGGCGTCGGTCATCCGGCTTCCGTCAGCGTCCCAATGGCCCTCCATATGGAAGGTGGCGAAGTCGGCCAACCCGTCATGCTCTGCCAACCGCACCATGATCTCGGCCACGTCGGGCAGATAGGCCCATTGGTGTCCAACGCCCGGCTTGCCCGGATAGGTGATGACGCGCGGACGCGCGCCCGGCTTGACCAGGCCCTGGCTGAACCAGTTGTTGGCGGCCCGGGGTCCGAAGAAGTCGCCGGCGCGAACGATCAGCACCTTGGCCCAGCCGCGATCGGCCGCCGCCTTCAGCCGCTGCTCCATCTCGACGCGGATGCGGCCTTTGCGCGTCCGGGCGTTCTGCGGCGCATCCTCGGCGATATCGGGGAAGACATCGCGACCATAGTTGTAGACCGTGCCCGGCAACAGGATCCGCGCCGCACCCAATTCGGCGGCGGCGATGGTGTTATCCAGCATCGGCAGCACCTGGGTGTTCCAGTTGCGATAGCCCGGCGGATTGACCGCATGGACGATCAGGGAAGCGCCTTCGGCTGCGGCCGCAACGTCCGCCGCCGACAAGGCGTCGCCCTTGATCCAGGCGATCCTCGGATCGCCCCGCGCGCCGGCCGGATCACGATTGAGGGCGCGCACCCACCATCCGGCCTCCAGCAGGCGCGTCGCGACCTCGCCGCCGATCCCGCCCGTGGCCCCCAGGACCAACGCCGTTCTGTTCTTCATCTTCGCCTCCATCCGTTCGATGAAGACAGGATGGGCGCGTCTTGCTCCGAACGAAATTGCGGAAAACGCTCTACCCGCTATACGAAAACAGATGAGCCGAGAACCAGACTGGAACCTCTATCGCACCTTCCACGCCGTGCTGCGGGAGGGGTCCCTGTCGGGCGCGGCCCGGGCGCTGGGCATGACCCAGCCCAGCATCGCCCGCCACATCGACGCTCTGGAAGCCGCGTTGGCAACAAGACTGTTCCTGCGCACGCCCCGCGGCCTGTCGCCGACCGACGCGGCGCTGGAACTGAGGCCCATGGCCGAGAGTCTGGCCGCCGTTTCATCGACCTTGCTGCGCACGGCCGAGGGCGGTCGCGGCGGCGAAGTTCGTGGCACGGTGCGGATCAGCGCCAGCGAGGCCGTCGCGGTGCATCATCTGCCTCCCCTGCTGTCGCGTCTGCGCCAGGCTCATCCCGGCCTGACCCTGGAGTTGTCCCCGTCCAATGCGCTCGACGATCTGCTGCAGCGCAAGGCGGATATTGCGGTTCGAATGGTTCGGCCCGAGCAACAGGCCCTGGTCGCGCAACGCATCGGCTCCATCGCCGTCGGCCTGCACGCCCGTCGCGACTATCTGGACAGCCGAGGGATTCCCCGGGCCCTGGACGACCTGCGAGCCCACGACCTGATCGGCTACGATGTGGAAACTCCTGCCATACGGGCGGCGGTCGAGCGCTATCCGGCGCTGAACCGAGATGCCTTCGCTCTCAGGGTCGATAGTGACGTGGCCCAATTGGCCGCCATCCGCGCCGGCTTCGGCATCGGTATCTGCCAGGTGATCCTCGCCGCCCGCGAACCCGATCTGGTGCGCGTACTTCCGGAGACCTTCCGTCTCGATCTGGAGACCTGGATCGTCATGCACGAAGACCTGCGCGACAATGTCCGTTGCCGGGTCGTGTTCGACGCCCTCGTCGAAGGGATGAGCAGGATCGCTGCGTGAACCGGGCCACAGCAGCTCATATTGATCTGCTCAGGGCCACCTCGGCCACATAGAAGGCCGACCATCAAGTCGAGCTGCAGGCGACCTGCCAGGCGCTGCTGACATCTCGTCGCATGACGCTATGACGTCGAACTACGATCCTGTGAGCCGCGTCCCGCGCCGTCTCGGTTATTCCGATGACGTCATCTTGCGGCTCAACGAAATCGAACGGATCATCAGCGCTATCCTGCCCAAAGCCGCCATGGGAATTGGCTGGTGGTCCATTGCTGAGGAATCTGACCGGCACCATGTGCAATGCCAAGCCTAGCTTGAGGCCAGCTATCAATCAGTTTCATCAGAGAAGTACGAACCGTATGCCTTGATCTGGACGCCATGCCTGAACGGATTCCAATCCTCCCCGCCTTCGAGAGACAAGGTCCTCGCCGTCGACTGCACGGAAATTATCTGATCTTTTACCGGGTCGATGGCGCACGGGTCACCAATATCCACATCCTGCACGGCGCCAGCGATTACGCATCGCTCATTTTCAGGAACTGAGCGGACGGGCGAGGTCAAATTTCCGGACCTCACCCGTGCCGGTTGCTTCAAACGCTTGCGGGTTCCGCTTCGGGTGCAATTTCCGCCGCAGGTTCAGATGCCTTCGCTTTGATCACTCGCTTGGCGGTTTTCGGTTTGCTGTCCTGCTTGGCACCCGCGGCTTTCGAGGCTCTGTTGGCTTTGACAGCCGGTGCCGGGGCAGGGGCTTTCGCCACACTTTCTGTGCCGGGCTTGGCTCGCGGCTTGCGGCCGGCCTTACCTTTGGCCGCTTTCTCGCTCGCTGTCTCGACTGCCGGACTATCCGTTGTCGCTACTGAAGCCTTGCGACCGCGCTTGGCCGGAGCGGCCGCAACGGGCGTCTCAGGTTCAGCGGCGACAGGAACGTCACTGGCATCTACCTTCTTGCGACCAAGCCCAAGCCGCTGCGCAACCTCGCGGCGCTGCTCGGAATAGCCCGGCGCGACCATCGGATAGTCCTTCGCCAGACTGTAGCGTTCCCGATATTCGGCAGGGGTGAGACCATGCCTGCCGATATGGCGCTTCAGGCTCTTATAGGGCTTGCCGTCGATCAAGCTGATAATGTGGTCGCGCGAAGCGAGGCTCTTGCGGATCGATACGGCCGGGACATGATCCGGTTCCGCGGGCGTTGCTACGGCGGCCTTGCGCTCGAGCGCCGTGCGGGTTGTTTCGATGATTCCCGAAATATCGGAGGCCGGTACCTGATTGTTCGCGAAATAGGCGCTCAGTAGTTGGACCGTCATCGCGGTGAAATCAGGTTCGATGGCATCGGACATGGAAAACTCCAGATCGAGGAAGAAAGAGATGGACGCCTCTGGCACAAAAACGTTGCCGAACATCTAAGCGCGAAGCGCCGATGACCACAAGCCGGCAATGTATATCGCTTGTACCGGCTGCCGTTGCAAATTGAACAGCAGCAATGGGAGAGGGAGAGGGGAGGGCAGAGACGAGATCGAATAAATGGTCTCGATTTTGCGAAAGACAGCTCATGGCCAACCGCGTGTCCGCCCATATCCAGATCGGCGGGGTCCTGTCCCGCAGCCGGTACCCCGAACTTATATCTGCGATCGTTGACGATAATCCCGCCATCGACTGGGACGGCACCCCATTCGATCCCTCCGACCTACCGGTAACCGGCCCGTTATACCTGATGGATCATGAGGTCGCCGCAGGGCGCTTCGACGAGATCGAGCAATGTTGCCGGTCGCTTGGGCTATCCTATGTTCGCTGGCGGGCCGGCTACAGTGGAAGCTTCCCGTCAGACCGTGAAATCTGCTTCGGGCCTGGCGAACCAGAGACCTTCTTCACCACCGAGCAAGACACGCTGATCTTTTCGATCGAACGGATTCGCGAACTCGGATCGATGGAAGCGATCGAGGCTGAATATGCCCGTGCGAATTTCAATCCGCCGCCATTGACGATCATCGACGACGATCCTGTCGATTGCGAAGCAGTGGAGACCGTCCATGGCTGACTATTATGTCCAGGGTTCCTTCTCGTTCACCTGCACCGCGGCGGAGAGCGCGCTTATCGAGGAAGCGTGGCAACATGCCGCTGATCTCGGTGACAAGGCGGCGCCAGGCGAACCCACCGCCGAGTTTCTCGCGTCCTTTCCGCCGACTGACCTCGGCAATCCGTTCAACGGCCTGCTCGAGATATTCGACGATCCGAACTTTCCCATATTCGGCGCGGACATCGAGATCAGCGGCGCGGAGACATGTCTGGTATCGATCTTTGGCGATACGGATTTCCAGCCGGACGCGATTGCGCGCCTGGTTCAACGCTGCTGCCCGCTGACTCTATCTGAAGCCCCAATTGGGTTTGAATGGAGCTATAGCTGTTCGCGCTCGCGCGCCGACGGCATCGGTGGTGGATGGTGCGCCATCTTCGTCGATGGAATTGAATATGGCGCCACGAGCGAAGGGCTATCGAGGGCGCTCCGCCCCGCCACTCATCGCGATCCCTGGATCGAAGATCCGGTCCATACCCTGTCCGACTGGAAAGACGAAGTGGCCAATGACGATACCCGTCTGGGCTATTTCGACTGGGTCACCGCCCGACATGCTGCCGAGCCGGCTGACATGCGTCCTGCCAACTCCTGATCGCCGGATCCCGATCAAACCCCGTCCGCAGGCCTCTAACATCGCCTTCAGCGAACAATCGCTGTCTCGCCCCACCATTCCGCAACCCGCAAGGATATTATCGATGACCGACGCCCCCGCGCCGGGCGTGCCCGCGCGCCTGTACAGCCAGACCAGCCATGACGAACGTGGTAACTTCCATTATGAAGGCGATCTCTATCGCGTCGGCGAAGCACTGGCTTCACTCGCCTCGCGGATCGAAAGCCATCTTGCACAAGATTTCGCCGAAGCGACGTTTACCATCCGCACGGAAAAGTTCTCCGGGGGGCGCAAGATCATCGCGGAGGTCCTCGATACACCGGCCGATCTCACTGGCCGCGATGCGCAGAACGCCTTCATCGTCGAGGTCCGTGATCAGATGGAAAGGTTCGGGTTCACGCGCACCAATCCGTTGCAGGATTTCTGGTCGTGCAGCTTCTATTGCGAGGTCCGCATCGGCCAGGCCTATTGGGCGGCGCTCGCCAGACACCGAGGCATACGCAACCCTGTCGACATGGTTCTGTCTCTGGGGGCGTTCAAGAAGCGCGTCAAAGCGGGCGACCGACTGAAACTGGTCGATGCCCCGGCCGGCCATCGCCTGATCGGCACGATCCGTGAGATCACCAAGGTGCGATCCGGCGACCTGATCCTCGACGGCCGTTCCTACCTGTCCTTTCCGCGTGCATCCGCCTTTGCTTGCGACGGGCGCCTGGTCAGGATCGCTATCGGTTCGGAATATAGCCCCGATGACCACCTGCTATACGAATGGCAAGCTGTCTGACCGGCTTGGAGCGACCGCCTGGAATCGCGGCCTGCGCATCGTCCTCGTCGGGCGCATACCGTTACAAGTCCGCGCAAAGAAGCGTGCGGCAAACCGCCAACCGACGGTGTAAACCGAGCGTCAGGGTCGCTCGCGCGGCAGGGCTGCGAGTTCCCGGGCATGACCCACGCCGGACCAGGCGCCATGAGACCCGACGACATAAAGATGCTGCTTGGCTCGCGAAGCGGCGACATTGAGGATATTCGGTGTGCCAGCCGCCCAGTTGCGCGCGCCATTTTGTGAGGCCTTCGGCGCGCCCAGAACCAGAATGACCGCCTCCGCCTCCCGTCCCTGAACCGTATGAATGGTCCCGATCCGGTCGTTGGACCATTCCCGGATGTTGACCCCGGCCGCGGCGAACATCGCCCTCTCTTTCTCCAAACGGCGACGCATCTCCTGGGCCACAATGCGGAAAGGGGTGATGACGAACAGGTCCGGGCAGGTGATGCCGGCGTCGATGATACGCCGAATGAGCGAGATGACCTGCTCGCCTTCGTCGGGAGACCATTTGGAGTCCGCCTCGCCGTCGATGTCGACCCATCGGGAAGGACCCAGCGCCCGGCCGATCGCACTCTGGCGAGGGCCCGGCGCATGGACCATCTGGCCGTCATAGGCGATCCTGTTGGAGATGCCGAACATCGGTTCCTGGCAACGGCGGTGAACGAGCAGCGGAATACCAACCCGGCGGGAGCCCTGGTCCGAACGGAATGCAGCCTGATAGGGGGATGCCCGATCCGCGAGCGTCTGGGCGGACGCTTCCGGGGCCGCCCAGATTGGCTTGTCGACCCGGAAGTGTCGGCAAATCTCGGCATTCAGGCGCTCGGGCAAGGCCACGACGGGCGGTATCTGCAACGGATCTCCGACCATGATCGCGCGGCGTGCGCGCAGGATCGCGCCGACGGCCGCCTGGGGCAGCGCCTGTCCCGCTTCGTCTATCAACAGCCAGCCTATGCTGCCGACCGGCAGGTCGCCCAGCATGCGCTCGACCGAGGCGAAAGTCGTGGAAATGACCGGTACGACCAGGAACAGGGTCGACCATAGGTCCCTAAGCAGCGCCTTTTTCGCCGGATCCTGGGGCGCTCCCCTGGAAAAGAAGTCCATCAGGACGCTGAGATTGTGCAGCATCTTTTGCGCCGAGGCGTCGATGAAGGCCTTGTGCACGTCCAGTGCGGCGATGAAGAGGTCTTCGCGGAGACGGTGGACGGCGTCGTTGATCCAGGGCGCCTCAAGGTTCGACGCCTCATGGCCTCGTGCGAAGAAGGCGTCGTCGATGATGCGGTCGCCCAATTCAGGACGATGGCGGTCGATCTCGCTTGCCAATTGCGTCGCCACCGCCCGCGGCGCGGCGAGCCTTGTTTCGCGTCCGGCGATATCCTGATCCAGAGCGGCAAGGGCGGCGTCAGCCTCAGCGAACGCACGTTCGACGGCGCGTAGGGCTGTCCGGGCTTGCGCCTGGGCCGCGACCAGAGGTGCCTGGGTGGAGGTCCAGGCCGCCCATCGGGCCGTGCGGAACAAGCGTGAGAAGAAGACGGGCCGTTCGGTGCGATGTGCCGCAATCGCGGCGCTCCGCTCGCCATGGACGCGCGCGGCGTTCTCAACGTCGATCTGCCGATTGGCGCGGTCGGCCTCAAGGTCCGGACGACGCGAGCGCGTCTGCGCGAGTTCCGCTTCGTCCCTCGCGATCGCCTTTCGGGTTTCCGCCAGCCGAACGCAGAGAATCCGGACGGCTTCCAGCGCCGCCAATCGCCCGTCTACCGTCTGTTTGAGTGTGAGCAGGCGGTCGCGCGCCTTGTACCAGTTTCTCAAGGCGAATGCGGGCGAGGGCGGCTGCTCGGCGAGCACAACCGGCGGGGTGCGGCGCTCGATGATCTTGCCGGTCTCGGGATCCTTGATCTCCTGAACGACCGGGTCCCCCTTGGCGGCCTTGAGATAGGTGCGAAACCCCCAGTCCTCATGCCACCAGAAGCTCTGCTGAAAGGCAGCGCGGTTGCGCGCGTTGCCCAGCACGGCCGCGATCAGGCCCCAGGTGTCAGCGGGCTCCATCGGAACGGCGGGACCATCGTCGTCCTCGGTCGACGCACGGGGGCTGTAGACGAGGTCGCTGATGGACTTGAAATAGCTTATGTCGTCGGTCGAACGGCCAACGGCCTTGGCTGCCGGAAGCTCACGACTGACATTCTCCACCGCCTTGTTGTTGCTGGAGGCGACCAGCATTTCATGTCCCTTGAGCGACGGGTCCAGCACATAGAGATGAAAGAAGGCTTTGGGACCGAACGCCTGTCGCTCTCCTGAAGGCGTAAAGGCCTTTGCAGGGTCGTCGAACGACGCCATCGCCATCGCGCGATCGAGTACGGTTGCGGCAACGATGTCGCGAAGCAGGGTGGTCTTCCCGGTTCCAGGAGGACCATTAACGGCGATCACGCCTCCGCCGTCGGCCAGTGCCGAACGGGCGAGATTGACAGCGGCCTGCTGCAGCAGGACCAGGGGATGCCCACCAGGGCTCGGCCAGCGCGCCGCGGGCGTCCTGGCCGGTGCCACGGCCGCTTCGAGCGCGTCGGTGTCCGAGAACAGGTCGATCGTCCTGCTGGGCGCATCCATACCCAGATACTGACGAAGGCCGCCGGGTAGCTCTCCCTTCGCGCACAGATCGACCGCCTTCGAAAGGTCGCCCATGAAAAAGGAATTGAGTAGCGAGACTTCGGGCGGATTTCTCGCTTTGAAATAGTGGAACACCCGCAAGGCAAAGCTCGGCGGCTCTACGAGAACAGCGGGAAGGCCGAACTGGGCAACGAGCCAGCGGTGCGCCTGGTCGATCGTCGCGAGATCCAAAGGGACCGGGTTTCCGGCATCGTCTGTTCGGCGCAGGATATTCTCGAGCGCCCCGATGATCCGCGGCTCGATGCGAGGCCATGCACCGAGCGCGCCCAGCTTCAGCTTGAGCGCCAAGGGAAGCGCCCAGGCGAAGCTTGAGACCGAGATGCTGTTGTCCTCAAGGAGGACGCCGTTCTTGTCAACCAGGACCGCGCCGATCGCGGCCTTCTCCCGCTGCCGCGTGCTCCGCACTTCATCTGCGCCGAAGGCCTTGACCAGATCTTCGGTCGCACGATCCATCGGGATCGCGCCGAGGATCACCTGATAATAGAGCTGCCGCTTGGGGCGCGACCGTTCACCCTTGCCCCAAGGAACCTGCCCTCGCGAGAGATCGGCGACACAGCTGCGATCGCCGGAAGCAAGGTCTTCAGGCCTTCTATAGGTCTGGGGCGACAGTGCTTCCAAAGCGGTCCAGGCTGCGAGCATGCCGGCTGCCATATTGTCATGGTCCGGCGTTGCGACAGAAGGCAAATCGCCAAACGCCAGAATGGGCGGCAAAGATGCAATAGAGGATGGCGCTGCTTTGCCAGCGAACGGGTCAGGGGCCGTGCTCGGCTGGCGCGAAGATCGCGCCTCGGAGCGCTCGGGTGCTTTGCCAGGTGGCGCTTTGCTCGCCGGCTCCGTCGCAAGGGCGTTTGCAATGCCGGCGCGCAAGCGCGCTGCCCGATCCGTCGTACGAAAACTCAGCTCATGGTCAAGAAGACGAAGGATCTCCGGGTCCGACTGAGAGGTCCGGAAAATAGTCTCGAGTTGCGCGATCGAATTTTGAAAATGGGGGCGAGCCTTTTCTGCACTCAAACTTCAGTCCCCTTGATGATCCATTGCAGAAATCCGCCCTATGTCGTTCGACCCGGCGGGCGACCGCAAGTCAATATGGTACCGAAGGGATCAGGAGGATCCGATTTGAGTCTTCGCCGCCTGGGTTATCGACAGCCATCGGCACAGGACGCAGGTTGGAAACCGGGCTCTGGATCGCCGCACGGCTAAGTGCCGAAACCCATTTCTGGGATGAAGCCGATCAGATCGCACGCCTGAACACTGAGGACGTCTATGCCGTTTTGCAGGGCGAAGCGGGGTAAATGTTGTCGGTCATCCACCAGTCAGTACAGGATGACGCCCGTTCCGGGCACGAGTTGATCCATAAAATCAAAATCGCGTCGGTTACCGGTCAGCAAATCACAGCCCATCGCAGCGGCCTGAAGAAACAGCACAGCATCGTTCAGCAGCGCGATCGAATGGGCCTGGCCTGACAGGCGCGTTACCAATCCTGCCAACATGCCCGCCTCGGCGAACACCCGCGAGGAAGGTACGGTCAGACGATGTTCGGGAATATCATCGATTGTCCGTCCCAGCGTCTTGAGAACCGAAGCCGTGCGCTTGTCCGCCGGATCGAGCGCGCCCATCAGATGGGTCATTTCGCCCAGCGCTACACAGGAGTGATTAACGATCCGGTTTTCCAGCAACCGATCCGCTTGCGCAGGCGTCTTGCCCTGAAGCACATCGATATAGACGCAGGTGTCGAGCAGAAGCTCTCGGCCTACGACAGTTGCTTTATGAACAAGCGGCAGTTCCTCTTCGCGCCGCCGGGCCAGCTTTGCTGCCGATCGCTGCGGCTTGATCCGGCGCAGCGACGCTTTGCGATCAAATCCCAAGCGCGATATCTGCCGGGACCGAGCCCTTCCGGCTCACCAGCCTGGCCCCGAAATCATCTTCCAGCGCCACTTTGGCGAGCGCATATTCGACGAGATCGGTGGTAGAGGCGATGCCGCTGCGCATCTTGGCACGATCGATGAGTTCGCGCGGGACCCGGGCGCCGACCGCGCTGTTCGTGCCCGAAAGCAAGCCTGCCGCCTTCGCGGCAGCCACGACTGCTTCATGTCGCTGGGACAGATGATCTTCGTGTCTCGTCGCCATCGGGAAACTCCTTTGCGTTAAACAGATACGCCAATTTGTAAAATATGCAAGATGTGATCGGGACAGGCGCCGGCTAAGCTCACACTTGCGGAGCGCGCCAGAGAGCTTGGTAGGAGGCGCATCGCTGCATCAATTCACCATGCGTTCCGCTGCAAACCAGTCGCCCGCTGCGCATGAAGAGAACCTGATCGGCGGCCTTCGCTGTGGCGAGGCGATGGGTGATCATGATCAACGTCGTCGCGCTCCTGGCCCGGCTCCGCAATCTCGTAATCACACTCGCCTCACTGGACGGATCGAGCGCGGACGTGCTTTCATCGAGGATAAGGACCGGCACTTCCACCCCCGTCAGCCGGGCAAGCTCCAGCTTCTGTATCTGGCCTCCCGACAGACGCTCGCCTTGTTCCCCAAGTTCCATCTCGAAGTCGATCGGTCTCCCCGGCTCGTAGAAACGCCAAACGTGAAGCAGTTCCCCGACCTCTCTGATCGACTGGTTCGCCGGGGGATAGAGGATGTTCTCCCGCAATGATCGGTTGAACAGGCCGATGAACTGCGGTGCATAGAGAATATAACGGTGGCGCTCCCCCCACGGGATCATCGCGATATCGACCCCTGCAATCTCGACTTTCCCCGAGCCAGGCGTGAGCACGCCGGCCAGCATCTGTGCAAGGGTAGATTTGCCTGAGCCGTTCGGGCCAACGATCGCGACGAAGCGGCCCGCCGGGATAAAAAGCGAAATGCCGATAATACCCGGCATGTTGTCGCCGTAGCAGAAGCTGACGTCTTCGACCGTCAGATCCGCAGCACCTGTGGGACCGGGCTGCGGGGTGCTCGGCACGACACTGGCGTTCGTGAATGCCAGGACGTCGCGGATGTTGGCGATTGCGACACCAGCCTGCGCGAGGATATAACCCAGCGCGCTCAGCGGAACCGTCAGCCTAAAAGCATAGGTCTGCAACAGGACGAAGTCGCCTGCGGTCATGCGTCCCTTGCCCACATCAAGGCCGGCAAGCATCAACAGCGCCACAAGTCCGACGCCGACACTGCAGAACTGCAGCGCCGCCATGAGGGTCAGCGAACGGTACATGCCAGCGGTGGCCTGTCGTTTCGCCCTCAATATATCGCCGGCATAACGCAGTTCACGATTCAGAGCGCCGTTGAGCACCACGCGGCGGGCATTGCGGACGATGTCACCGATCGTGCGGGACACATGCGATGCCGCCGCATTGGTCGCGTCCGCGTGCGCGCGGTGGCGTCTGGCCCCGATCCAGGTCGCCCCGACGAATCCCAGAAGCGTAAGCGTCAGTACCAGCACATAACGAGGCTGGATCAGGCTGGCGATCACCGCAAGACTGGCGATAGCCTGCAGCAAGACCGGCCCGAGCCGCCAGATCAATCCTTCCACGACCAGCGTCAGGCTATAGGGCAGCCGCTCCAGCATGCCGGGTAGCCGCCCGCTCTGACTGTCCCGCGCCGCCGTGATCTCCGGCAAGGCGGCGGCAAGCGCCCGAGTCGTGAAGTGCCGGGTCAGCGCCTCGACCATTTCCGCGGTGCAGGCGAGCCTGGCCGTTTCGACGATGGAAGCACCGGCCCAGCATCCCACGAACAGCAGGATGGTGAGGAGCAACTGCAGGGGCGATCCCGTCGGTCCGTCCAGCGCGTCGATCAACAGCTTCAGCGCATAGGGGCCTACGACGCCCATCACGATCACGACGGCTTCCAGGCCGGACGCCTGTACCATGCTTCGCCTTGCACCCAGGCCCGCAGACAGCATCAGCCGTGTCAGCCGGGTCAATATTCCGAACGTCGTCACTAGTTAGGCCTCCTGGCGATCGATGGATGAGCCAGAAGGAGGATTGGAACGCGGCCGCTATCTTAGCGCCAAATCAGGTCATTGCGAAGGCAGGATCCCAAGATGTCGGAAAGGGAAGGGAGGGGCAGGAATGTGACGGGAAACGTGGATCGGCCCGTTGCCCCTCTAGCTCCAGGAGATGGTTCCCATGGCGAGCCTTGCCCGCTTGAATGACACGCCCCCCGTGTCCGCACCCTATCGCATCGATGTGTCGCGCGGTGGCCGCAGCGGCCGCGTATCCTCGGAATGGTTCTCACGGCCCGATGACGAGAAATTTCTCTCGCTTTCCAGTCTTTATGACAGCGTTCGCGCCCGCGCCGATCACTCGACCACGCGCATCGTCGAAAGTCGCGCGATCCGGGTCGAAGCCAGGAGCGACAATCCCGAACGGCTGATGCTGATCGCGCCGGGGGATGGACGGCCTGTCGCACCGACCAACTGGTCCTTCGGCCAGATATCCAGCCTCGTCGGTGCGCCGGCCTCCTATCTACGTCAGCTTCCCGCCGCTCTGGCCGGGATCAACCTGCAACACGGCCTCATCACCCATCGCGGCGAACAGGTGAAACTGCTTCAGACCGACGATGGCCGCACCGAACTGCGCGCCGCCACGGGCAGCGAGTATGGCCGTATTTTCGACCATGAACTCGTGCAGGCGATCATGGCTTTCGCCGGCGACGGTGTCGGTGACACACGCTGGAAGGTGCCCGGAACGATCCAGTGGGGCAGTATGACCTATAACCCCTTCGTCGACATCACCAGGGATACGACGACGCTCTACGCCTCGGACAGGGATGTGTTCGTATTTCTGGTCGACGACACGCACCCGATCGAGGCTGGTAAGCTGCCCAACGGCGATCCCGATCTCTATTTTCGCGGATTTTACGCGTGGAACTCCGAGGTCGGCTCCAAAACGCTCGGCATCGCGACCTTCTACCTACGAGGCGTTTGCGCCAATAGGTGCCTGTGGGGCGTCGAGAATTTCGAGGAGGTGAACATCCGTCACTCGAAATTCGCGGCCGCCCGTTTCTCTCACCAGGCTGCGCCCGCGCTCGAGCATTTCGCGAACTCCTCGCCGCAGCATTTTATCACCGGGATCAAGGCCGCGCGGGAACGCATCGTCGCGCGCAAGGATGAGGACCGCGATACTTTCCTGCGCCGCCGCGGCTTCACCAAGGCCGAGACGACGAAGATCATCCAGACGGTAATGGCGGAGGAGGGGCATCCCCCGGAAAGCCTGTACGATTTCGTGCAAGGCATCACCGCTGTGGCACGTTCAAAACCCCATCAGGACAGCCGCCTCGAACTCGAGGGCAAGGCCAGGAAGCTGCTCGAACAGGCGCTCTGACGCCTGGCTTCGGATTTGCCGAATTTTACCTCCAACGCCCGCTCCGGTCTCCGACCGGGACGGCTATCGCTCATGAAAGGATAAGGCGATGCGCGCCCAATCCGATGTTTGCCTGAATGATTTTGCCGTGGACGTCGCCTTCTTCAGCGACGGCGAGCACTTTGCCAGCCAGACCTACGCGGTCACCGCCTCGACCTGGTTCAGCGCCCGCCAGCAGGCGCTGCAAATGTCCGTAAACAGCGTTTACGACAACCCGCGCATTCCCGGCCTCAGCCGTTCCGCCACCGTTCGGTCCGACTCATGACCCGCAATCGCACCCAGCGTCTGGGAACAGGGCTCTCTGCCCTCATCGCCGCATCGCCCCCACCCATCACGACTTTGCCACTCGCTAACATCTCCGTTGGATATAATCCCCGCCGTTATTTCGATAGCAGGAAGCATGACGAGCTCGTCGCGTCGCTGCGCCTGCGCGGAATGCTCCAGCCGATACTGGTTCGTCCGACCAAGGATGCGAGCGACAGCTATCTCATCGTCGCAGGCGGGCGTCGCTACCGGGCGGCCTTGGAAGCCTTCGGGCCTGAGGGCGAAATTCCCGTCGTCATCCGAGAGATGACCGATCAGGAAGCCCTTGAGGCAGCGATCGACGAAAACGACGTGCGCGACGACGCATCGGAAACCGAGCAGGCCGATGCCGCCGTGCGCGTGCTCGCGGCCTGCCAGGACGATCGGGCCGAAGCCGCGCGCCGGCTCGGCTGGTCGAAAGCCAAGCTCGACCGCCGTCTTGCTCTGGGTAACCTCTCCGATACCGTCAAGCGCGCGCTCGACGAACGCCGGATCAAGGTCGGCCATGCCGAACTGCTCGCCGCCGTGCCCGCTGACAAGCAGGACAAGGCGCTCGATACGATCCTGAGCTCCGGCCTGGACGTGAGCAAGACACGCGACCTGCTGATGCGCGTCACGCAGGTTCTCGCCAGCGCCAGTTTCGACAAGAGCGAATGCATGACCTGCCCGTTCAATTCGGCAACGCAGCGGGCGCTCTTCGAGACCCATATCGACGATGGCCACTGCACCAACGCGGCATGCTTCGAACTCAAGACCCAGTCGGCGGAAATGCTCCGCTTCGAGGAACAGGAACGCGCCGACAAGGCCGCGCGGGCGGCGGCGCGCCGTGTGAAAGATGATGATGCAGACGATGACGCTGACGATGAAGAGCAGGACGACGTCATCAATGAAGCTAGGGGCGACGGCAAGGAGATGTCAGGCGATGGGACCGGCTCTCCAGTAAGAAGCCGGATGGTCGCATCTGCCCCGTCCGTCGCGGCTGGCAAAGCGAATAGCGCGCCGACGGCGTCCAAATCGACTGTCACCGCCAAATCGATCGCAGACCGTACCGTCGAACTGCGCGAAGCGATGTGGCGCACTGCGGTTGCAAGGGCGCTTGCGGGCAATAGCGCGCATGCCCAGAGTGCGATCCTGGTTGCCGCGATGTCGGGCACGTTGCCGCAGATCAAGGCGGAAACCCTCAAGGCGCGCTCGGGCCTGCTGGTCGACGCCGCATTCCCCGGCCTCGATTATCGCGCCAAAATCACGGTGATCGGCGAACTCGAGAAAGCGCAGGCAGCCACCATATTGTCGGCGATCGGCGCGGCCTATGCCAAGGACGTGGTAAATTTCGAACATGTTGCCGACCTCGCGCGCGCCTTCGACGTGGATCTGCGCGCCATCTGGCAGGTCGATAAGGCTTTTCTTGAGCGATACACCAAGGATGAACTGAGGTTCATCGCTCGCGAATGCGGCCTGATCGCGCATATGGGCGAAAAGGCGTTCGCCAAACGGCTGGGGGGCAAAAAGTCCGACCTCATCGCCGGTATGCTCGGCGCCATCGGCTTCAAATGGGCGGGACGCCTGCCGAGCTGCATGACGCTCGATGGACGATATGGACCACCTCCGGGCGACGCCGCTCCTGCGGTGCCCTCAAAGCTCGCCGCCTGATCTGCTTTTGCATTTTCACGAGAAGGACAGATATCATGCTGATTACCAGCCTGCTTCCGCTGCTAAGCCACTATTCGCTCGGCTTCGATCTCGTCGCAGGCCCCGACGACACCGTCACTCTAACCATTATGCCCCGCAAGGTGGCAGGGGTGGCCCAAAATCTCGAAGCCGGCGAGGCCCGCCCGATCTCGATCACGGCGAGCGCCGCAGAAATCGATGCGGAACTCGGACGAGGCGCAGATGGCGCATTGGGGCAGCTTATGGCCTCGCGCAAAACACTCGCCGACCAGATCGCCGAGCAACGCCAGGCGGCCGAGCTTGCGCGGACCGCCGCTGCGCAAGCCGCGAAGCCGAACACCGCGGCGGCCAAACAGGCCGTGCCTGCCACGCCCGTGAAAGCATCAGCAGCGAATAATCCGCCAGCCGACGCCACGGCCGAGGAACCCGCCAGCCTCTGGTGAGACAGCCGCCCGATTTTTCCAACACCATTGCCAACGAGGCTTGCCATGCAGATCAATCATCTCACCCGGGCCTATCGATATGACGGCATCGACCTGCCGGTGCCGCCCCATCTCGCCGACGACCGCAACGCCCTGCGTACCTATCATGCCACGCTCTACCCGGCGATCCTCAACGCTGAGATGGTCGATACCGGCATTATTGGGGGCGCCCATATCACCGAATATCGCCGTGCCGTCGGCACCAAGGGCTGACCATGGCGCGGCGTGCCGGAACCCCTATACCGCCCACACAGCACAGGACATTGTGCCAATGGATCGAGGCTGACGATGGCGACACGCCCAGCTTTACCCGGCCTGCCTGCAGCGCCGCGAGCCGGACCCTCCACGCCAAGATCGCGCTCCCCCCGGATAGCGGTCCGGGCGAAGTCCGAGAGCCCCTCCAACCCCCATCCGCTCTGCGTCTGCCGCCGCTCGGCTGACCTCGCCGGCACGTCGGTCGTGCTCTCTACTGACGTTCCCGTTCTCTTCGACCAGCCGCTGGGTCCCCATCACGAACTGGTCGGCCGGTGGGCTCTGTCGCTCGAAAAAACGATGCGGACGCTCACCCGTCCGGCCGCGCGTCGGCATATCGAGCGAGTCTTCGACGCTACCGTGCTCGACGTCCTCAATTCCGTTGATCTGGTCGATCTGCGCGTCGTCGTCCTTCAAGGCGGCGAGCAGGGCGGTCCACCCGCGATTGCCATTATCTGTGAGAGCCTGGGGCAGATCGATCTCGGCTGGATCGAAACCGGAGATGCGCCTGTTGCCTGGCGCGCCGCTGCTTATCGGGCGCTGGAACGGAACCTTGGCCGAGTATTGCCCATCTACGGCTACCCATTCCTCTTCGACGAGATCGCGATGTACTATTGGGATGGCGAAACCGAAGACGACGCTGCCCGCCAGAGCCTGATCGCTTATCACGGCGCAGATGCCGACGATCTCGAAAATATGGTGCTGCCCTCGGAGATGAACGCTCGGCGGCCTGCGTGGATGATCGCAGCCAATGCGGCGCCATCGAAGCGACTGCCGGGCGCGCTACGCCGCAGGCTGAACGCACTCGGACGGACATCCAAGGCGCTCGGGGGTCTTGAGAGCGCACGCAATGCCTGGAACTGCGATTTCGAGATCATCCAGGATTACATCCCGGGCTATGAGGAATGTTCCTCTCTGCCGCCGTTGACGCTCGTGCCCTTCGAGCAATTCGCCCGTGAACTCGACGACATTGCCCGTAACGGCATGGAGATGGGCTTCATGGACATCGCAGGGATCTTTCCGCTGCCGCACGCCGATCGCATCGACGACTGGTTCACCTCCCTGCGGCTCGGCGCGCAGTTTCTCGTTGCCGCCCAGGACCTGATCCGGCTCGATCCAACTACATTGTGAGGCTCCTTATGCCCGACCACAGCACGCATTTTGAAGCGACGAGCGGCGGCATGATCCTGACAAACGCCATCCTGCTCTACCGGAGCCAGGGATCCCGAATCCCTCAAGCCTATGGCGCGTCGACACAGGACGCTTGCGCCTTCGCCAGCATCCATGCGGTCGACCAGACCCACGAAGACCATCCGACAATCGCGGCCGGTGTGCCACTTACCCGCGCGCATTTGCGGCAATGGACCGAAGCGCTTGGACGGAGCGTGGCGCCCGAGCTTCTTCCCGACAACATACTGGTCGCGCACGCCGATATGCTCGCTTGGTGGGTTCCCCCGCAGGTGCGCCCGGCCTGGTTCGCACTATCATCTCCGCCTGACGGGCTCCGTGTCCTGCACGAAAGGAACATCGTACCTGTGCCCTATCCCGCGCATCTGTTCGTCGCCACCCGATCGGGCCTCGGCGTCTACGCCCTGCCGACGAATGCACGCCCGACGGCCGAGACGCGGTTGTTGCACTCACCTATTCTTAATGTGTTCGTCGGCGGACAGCTATGCTGGGGCAATATCCCCAGGCCCGGATCGCTTAGCATCGCCTCCATCCCGGACTTTGAGCGCGCTGTATTCGAAAGCTGGTCGACGCATCCTAATCCCGGGCAGGAACGCACTGTTACCGGCAAGGGAGGACTCATCCGGCTCTGGGACGACCTCGCCGCGCGCGGCGCGAAGTGCTTCCCGGTCGGCCGTCTCAAGCCTCTCAGTTTCGCCGGGCGCCGGCAGCCAGGACCAAACGTACGGCGCACTGCGCCAGACCCTGTAACCGTCGGAGCCTTGATCGCCCGCTGGAACCGGCGATGACTTCGCTCACCGATGACCCGACAGCCGCTGCGCTGCTTGCCGCGATGCCCTGCTATCCCGTCCCGTCGCAAGGCCGATCGCCGGCTATCGAAGCGCTTCGGACAGCGCGTGCCGGTCATGGACTTTTGGTCGGCCACGACGGCGTCATGCTGATCCTGCGCCGACCGTGGCTCGCGCTCGATGCCTGGGTCACACCGCCAATCTCGGCCTACCTCCCTTATGGCAGCGCCGGCACACCGAGGGCCGACCTGCGGTGCGGACTGATTCCCGGTGAACTGCTCAAGCGCATATTGGAACATCTACGTGGGGCGTTACCCAATGAGTCCGCGGCGTTTATCCTCTGGAACGCGGTCACGCGGGAATTCTCAGTCGAGTTCCCGATAATCGACGAGGCGACGCCCTCGCGTCTCGTCTATCACCCGCCGATCCTGCGATCCGACTGGCACCTGATCTGTGATATTCATAGTCACGCGGCAGGACCGGCCTTCTTCAGCGCCACCGACGACGTCGATGATGCACATTCAACCAAAATCTCGCTTGTCTTCGGTCGGCTTGATCACGCCGGTAGTCCCCTCGCTGCCTCGCGTCTTTGCGCAGGGGGGATGTTCCTGCCGCTGCCGCGCAGCCCCTTCTCTGGAGATGGTCATGCAAGCTGATATCCGCGCGCGTCACTATCTACACGCTGACTTCGAGAATCGGGCTATTCGTGTCCTGCTGGTGGGCTGCGGCGGGAACGGCGCCCAGATGCTCATGGGACTCGCCTCGCTCGACACCGCGCTCCGCGCGATCTCGACCCGGTCTCTCGACGTCACCGTCGTCGACGACGATATCGTGACCGAGGCGAATCTCGGTCGCCAGCCCTTCTATCGCTGTGACATTGGCAACTCGAAGGCCCACACACTGACCGAACGCATCAACCTCGCGCATGGGCTTTCCTGGAAGGCAGTGCACGGTCGCGCACCTGACGCGATCGGGATCGAAGGCGCCGATATCCTCATCACCTGTGTCGATACCGCTTCGGCGCGGCGTACGCTGGGGGCGGCGCTGGAGAATGGCCATAGCAGCCCCGCTTACTGGATGGACCTCGGCAATCGTGCGAGCGACGGGCAGTATCTGATCGGTTGCCCAGGTAACTCGACTGACAAACGTACTGACCGCCTTCCGACCGTGCTCGAAACCTTTCCGGAACTGGCGGACGAGGCTGTTGCCGAAGACGATGCCCCATCCTGTTCGGTCGCCGAGGCCCTCGAACGCCAATCGCTTTTCGTCAATCGTGTCCTGGCAAGCCACGCGCTTGCCCTGCTGTTCGATCTTCTAGGGCGCGGGTCGATCGGACATGCGGGCGCCTTCATCAATCTTGCCATCGGCCAAACCGTCGCCATCCCGCTGATGCATGGCGTCGCAGGTTGCCGTCGGCACTAAATGATGCTCGCTCGCGTCCATAAATCGCGCCGCATCATAGGTCATTGTGGCCGGTGACGGCTTTTGGTATATACATGGCATATGCAAGGAGGCGCGCCCGATGGCTCAACCCATTTCCACCAGTGTCGTTCGCGAGGCGAAGCTGTTTCGCAACAACCGCAGCCAGGCCGTACGCATCCCGGCGGAGTTCGAGTTTTCCGGGAGCCGCGTTCTCATCCACAAAGAGGGCGACAAGCTCATCATCGAACCTGAACCCAGAGCCAATCTGGTCGATATCCTCAAGGCACTTGCGCCGCTCGCCCCTGACGATGATTTTCCCGAGGATCTCGACGCGACGCTGCTGCCGCTCAAGGATGTCGATTTGTGAGCACACGCTACATGCTCGACACGAACATCGTGTCGGACCTCGTTCGCAACCCGCAGGGGCGCGTATTCGAGAAGATCGTCAAAGTTGGCAGCGACCGTCTGTGCATCAGCGTGATCACTGCGGCAGAATTGCGCTACGGCTGCGCTAAGAAAGGCTCGGCAAAGCTGCTCGCGCAGGTCGAGGCGATCCTTGCCGGTATTGAAATTCTGCCGTTCGATGTTCCCGGCGATGCCGAATATGGCGGCATCCGTGCCGAACTGGAGGCGGCGGGCTGCCCCATCGGCCCAAACGACCTGCTCATCGCCGCGCATGCTTATGCTGTCAGCGCTATACTGGTTACCGCCAATGTCGATGAATTCCGGCGTATCCGGGGCCTTAAGATCGAGAACTGGCTCGAGCCGCAAGCGTAACCGGCGCGGGTTAACTCTACCACCATCCGGTCAACTACGACCGAGCTGATTTACGGTCGAGCGCGATCATGCCGTGAAGGGCCGGATCACGCTCTGCCGACAAGCTTCGCCTCGCGAGCGGACACGAAGGAGAAGGGGAAAGATAGGGGGTGATCCCAGGGAGATCGCCCTTATGCTCACTCCGTACCACCACCGTCGGCATAGTCGGTCTTGCAGCCCGCAGCTATCGACCGGAGAATGCACCGCGCCGTTTCCGCCGGGCCTTGTGTTGTGACGGCCGACGTTGGTGCCTTTGACCCCGCAGACGCGGCTTGCTGGATCGCACATGGCCGCCGTGCAGATCATGCCCAGATACTGGCGTCGGTATGGACGGATTATCCGGACCTGCCGTCCCATGCGCCGCTTGACGAACGCATGGCGCGGAGCCGGGCGCGGGTTGCGGCGCTGCGTCCGTTCAACGACACGATCCGCAAGGAAGCCGAGCGCGACAGACAGCGGGCAAACTTTGCCTGTATCGAGAACCGTGTCGCCAAAGGCAGCGAACAGCCATGTGACCAGGCAATTCTGAACGGGCGCGATCTACACGGCTATGATTGGAACGCCGCCGTCCGTTACGCAAACGGTTGGTATGCAGCACATGCAGGCTGGCCGCCTCGGGATTTTTCCACTCGACAAGGTGAGATATCGCCCGCCTATGCTCAGGGTTTCCGTGACGGCGGTGGCTGTTTCGATGATCTGTTCGATGCGGCGAGGCGCGCCTACGCTGCCGCCGCGCGTAAGGCAGAACAATTGGCGTTTCCTCTACATCCCGCGCTTTCAAGACCCCTTCCCAGCAGTTGGCCGCTCCCGACGGACGGACCGCGCCCCAGCCGTTGGTCGAAGCGCATTTTGATCATCGGCGCGACCATCGCATCCGATGCCTCCAGGGGCTTGATGGAAATGCTGCAGGCGCAGGATGGGCATCAGGCGGGAAAGATCATCATCGCCGCTGCTGCGCGTGGCTTCCATCTATGGCAAGCGGGTCTTTCCGCCGAGATTGCGAAACCCTCCGATCAGTTGCGCGCTCTGCTTGCCGGGGTCGAGCCTGACGATTTGCTGGTGATGGCAGAAGGCGATGATCTTGCCTGGATCGATGGCCATGCCAGCCTGCTGCCACTCTGCCGAACGATGGAGCGCACGCGCAATTCGCCGATCCAGCAGCGTGTGCAGTTCCGCGCCTGGCTCGATCGTGGATTGGGCGACGGTGAGATGATGGCCAGCGGGCATATCCGCTGGACCAAAATCGCTCAGGGCCTCTCGGGGCGCCTTGGCGAGTTCGTGACGCGCTCTGCAGGACCAGCCGAGCCTCGCGGGCACCGAATCGTTGTGGAACTGCGTAACGGAACCCCCGCATTGGGCTTCATGACACCGCAGGGCGAACCGCTGGTTCCCGAGACGGTCATCACCAACAAGGCTCATTTGCGAAAGGCCATGACCATCATGCTGCGTCGGTTCGCAGCCGCCATCCCGCAGCATCACGCGATAGCCGCCTGACATCTCCTGACCCTTGCATCCGATCACAATGGAAACTCAGATGAACGACATCACCTCTTTGCCTGTCATGACCGCCGGCGACGCGCAGGCGATCGGTTTCGCGGCCTTCAACGCCGTTCCGACCTTGCCCATAGACATCCCTGACGGCGGGTTCACCCTTTCGGCTAGAACCAGCGAAGGAAGGCGCATAACCTTCTATTTCGGGCCCTATGTCACGGGCGGGCCGGCTCGCTTCGTCGATATCCAATATCATGATGCAGCCGCCACCGTGCCCGATGCGCGCGGCGCGCCGACACCCGTCTTCGATATCTTCACGATCGGCCATGGCGACACACGCGCCTACGACAGTCGCTCCGAAGAGCTGACGAGCAAACCGTCGATCGCAGTCATCCTTCTATCCGGACCGACGGACGATGACCACTGATCCGGCCGGGAATGAACGGCACGCGCCCAGATCGACCCGGGCCGAAGTCCGCAATCCTGTCCTGGCCCTTCCAGCTGCCCGTGTTCTCGCTGCTATTGATCCCGATATACGGACAGTCCTTGCATGGCTGCTTCGTGATCTTCGGCAGGACGCACGGTCGAAGTCCCGGCAAAGCTGGGATCGGCGCAAGGCATTCACGGCTGCCTACTGGGCATCGGTTGCTACCTATGCGGGCCACATCCTGCGCGCCCTTGGTAGAGCAGGCAGTGATCGCGGCAGGATGCCGCTGGTAGTGCGCCAGCCGGGATTTCCCGATATTGCGGCACGCGATTGGGCCGACGCCTCGCACTGCTATTGCGGTCGGCGCGATCACAGCGGTCTGGGCGCCAGCGAATTCCCCGAGGGCGAGCTCGCCATCGGCGACAGGGTCGTAGCCCGAATCAGCTATAACGGCAGGATCTGGCGCGCAGGACCGTGGCACCCTGGCGACAAGCCTCTTTACGACAATTGGAGCGCGACATCCGCCCCATGATCCCGGCTATCCGGCCTTCCGGTCTCTAGCCATCCGGCACCGCGTTGGGCCCGCGCCCGTCAGAGGGTGGGACCTCGCAGGGACATGGTCGCAAAAGGAGAGGGGGAATTGGTGAGGAAGCCGGGCGGCAGAATGCCGCCATTCCCTCACCACAGGAGATTCTCCGATGGACATCATCGCTTCACGGACGCGTATAACCGGATCGGCTCCCCGTTATTGTTATCGCGCACTGGTCCCGCTGGATGAGGTCAATCCCGCGCGCCGGCATCGTGTCGCCATCCTGCAGGTCCAGACCCCGACCACTCGTCTGCCCTGTACCCGGATCGCCGACACGATGGCGCCCGATCGCTGGTTCGAGCGGAACCTTGCCGTCCCCTGCGGTCTTGCCGCCCGGCTCAACCTCGTCGGCAGGCGCGTCGAAGGCATAATCCTGCGCTCGGTATTTCCCGAGATGATGACCCACCTGGCACCGCTCGCCCTTCTTCTCGATCATGATCCGGGAAGTGCCGTTCATCGGTTCGCGACCATCGATCTCAACGCGGCCTTCGATGCCATCGCTCCCCGCATCGACGTGCTGATGCCTCCCGACCTCGGTCTCCACCTAGGTGCCGATCGCCGTGCGGCCTAACACAGGGACCCTATCCATGAACCATTACACGCTATCCCATCTCGAAGCGGCTGCTTGTTTGTGGGAAGCGGTCCTTGAGTTGCGCGACCGCCCCGATGCCGAACCTCACGCGATCGAACGAGCGCTGGCAATCCGCAAAACCTTCGACGTTCTTGGCACGTCTGGACTGCGCCTGATGGTCGTAGGTTGGACAGATGCGGTCGATGCCGCCTGGTACAAGGCTCAGGAGAGCTCTCCCTTCTCCTTCGACTGGGATTTCGTGCCGCAGTGGATCGTCGACACGATCGACTGGTCGGATCCGCGCCATCCTGACATCCGAACCGATAGCGCCCACCGGGACGTCCCCGGGGGTGAGCGCGCCGCCGTCCGGAAGGGGGCATCCGTAAAGGCCCCTGTGCCCGTCGGTCGGCCCGAACATCTCGCGCTGTTGGCACGAGCACGCGCCGCGTTGGAGACGCCGGCCGGTCTCACCGCCGACGGCTCCAATGCGCTGATCTGGGACATTGCCCACGCCGAGAGACGGCTGTCGGCCGCGCCCTTGCCCTGGCCGACCGATGTCCATGTCGCGGTCATCGAACACCGGCACGGCACGAACCTGCATGTCGCTCTCGATGCGAAGGCGCTTGACGCACAAGTCGCTGCCTATTGCCGCGAATGGTGGAGGGAGATCGGCGACAACAGGGATCCGCATAGTCTTTCAGACAGGGATATCATCGAGACCTATTTCGACGATCATGGGCATGAGAGCTGTTCAACCGATCGCGTGACGTTGGAACCGCCGATAATTCCCCTTCGCATCCCGCAACTCCCCGAAACCGGAACCTATTGCGTCCTGTCGACCGCCCATCTGACCTTTCAGACCGCCGACCGCCTCGACAAATGGGCGTCCTGGCCACCAAGCGAGCGTCCGATCGATATTGCCGCCTCGGTCTATGGCTGGTTCGTGCCGACACGCGAACTGGCTGAGGAATGCCGCGCGCAATTGCCGGAGGACCTGCTGCGGCTGATCGCGTTCGGCCGCGATCGGGGTTTCCGTTTCGTCCTGCTCGATTGCGACGCAGGCAGCCTTGATGTCCTACCGGTCCACGACTGGTAGAACTGGCCGGGTATCATCCCTCAGGCTGGAATCTGGCTCCAAAAGCCCATTTTGCGCCCATGGCTCTTGCGCAGAAAATCAACCCAGTCAGTATGGCACATGGTATCTGACCCGCCATCAACGCCGTCCACAAGCTTGCCCGCAGCCACGAAATCCCGCACGGCATAGGCGTAATATTTTGAAGCGCCGCGATCGAGCACGCCAGTGACCAGTCTGCGGTAAAGAAGGGTGGCAGCAACCGGATCGCTCGACGACAGGGCCTCGGCGCAGGGCCGCAGGACCTCATAGGCCCGCGGGTCCAGCCGATCGATCCGAGCCCGGATCAGTTGGCCGGCGCGCTTTAGATCCGGCCATTCGACCAGAAATGCGAGCGCGCTAACGCTCGGATCGAACGCCATTGCCTGATCGAGCGCCTGCTGCTCTGCGTCGAGATCCTCGAAATCGGGCAGGTACTTAAGCCAGTCGCGCAGCGCTGTCTCATCCAGCCAGCGATCGAAAATCGCCTTGCGCTGCGCCTGCGCGTCTTCCCTGCGGCCCAAGGCGATGAAAGCGCGTAGCCTGAGGTCGGAAAGCTCACGCTCGTTATGCCCGCGTTCGGTCGGCGCATCGATCCAGCCGAGCGCTTCCTCGGCGCGTCCATGCGCGATCAGTCGCTCAGCGACCTTCGCATTGAGCAGCGCGTTACGCCGCTCAGGATCGACCGTGGCGATATAGGCATCGACATCGTCATCGAGGTCGGCGAGTTTGGGCAGGAGCCAACCGGCCTTATAGTCGAAGCTGCGCCGTTCCGTTCCCGTCAGCGTCTCCTGACGGTCCAATAGCAGCTGTCGCAATGCCGCCCGGCCCTCCTTGCCCAGCGCAGGCGAGGCGGCCTCAGGCAACTCATCGAACACGCCATAGCCGTCGCTCTCGATCAGCGTGAGTATATCATCAGCGAGGATTGCTGGTTCCGGCGCTCCGGCGCGGCACCAGATTTTTCCCAGATCTTCGCCGCCCTGCCGAAACACGACGCCCAAAGTACCGCTGCTGTCATCGGCGCGTTCGAACACTGGCTCGGCAAGGCTGAGGAACAGGCGCATGAGATCGATCGCCCGAGCCGCCGATGCTTCGGCCAGCGGTCCTGTTATGCTGGCGCGCAGCTGGTCGAGCTCCTGGGCGAGCGGCCGCACCTTGTCCCATTCGATGAAACTGCGCGACCTACGGATGGTCTTCAAGCGCTTCTCGATCTCATGCGCCAGCGCGCCGCTGTCATCCTTTGCCGCCAGTTCCATCCGCGCGGCACGCGCAAAGATCGGATCGGCCTCGGCCTGGTTCAGCACCAGCCGCGCCAGCCGGGCCGCGCCCAGGCTCTCCAGATTTTCGAGCGTCAGCCTGGTCGAACTGCGCGAGGCCTTCCCGCTTGCTGCCATCAACCTGCGTCTTTCCCCGCCGCGCGCTCGGCGGCGATCAGAGGCATCAGCATGGCGTGCAGCGAGTCTTCCGCACGCGCTCGGCGTGAAGCGTCTGTGGAAGCGAGATCGCGGCGTATCCAGTCAGGCAAGCGACGAAGCAGTTGGTTCAGTTTCGAATCCGGAGAATCAGGCATGCCCGTCTATTTGCCGCAACGGCATGCGTCTGAAAACCGGAACGTAAATCTGTCCGCCATGCAATCCGACCGGAGGGAAGGGGGTGAATGGAAGCGAGGGTCAATTCGGACAGCCCCGGAAGGAGATCGCCATGATGGTTCCCGCCACACTCCACATGAATAGCCGTCTTGGGCGGCCGGTGAAGGAGTACGCCCGATGAACGTCGCCTCCAGCAATTTTACGCGCGACGCCCGCGTCCCGCTCGGCCATTGCTCGACCGGCCAGCTCGAACTCGATCTCGGCAAGCTCATGTCCGGGCGCTGTCTCATCCAGGGATCATCCGGCGCTGGCAAGAGCCAGACGCTGCGCCGGATCGTCGAGGAAGCCTTCGATTATCTCACCACGATCATCATCGACCCGGAAGGCGAGTTCGCCAACCTTGCAGCCCATATCGGCGCGACCACCGTCATAGCCCGCGACTATGCCAATGATGGCCTGACCGGGTTGGCGCTGCGGACCCGCCAGCATCGGATTGCGCTGCACCTTGATCTGACCGACCTGGAGCCGGATCATCGCATCGAGAAGTCCGCCGCCTTTTTCGCCGGGCTGCTTTCGGCGCCGCGCGAGCATTGGGGCAACACGGTGCTGGTCTGCATCGACGAGGCGCATCTGCTCGCGCCGCACATGGCCGCCTCTGCGCGCGATGCCGAGACCCGCCGCCTCGGCGTCGCCACGCTCACCGACATGTGCGCCCGAGGTCGCAAGCGCGGCATCGGCACGATCGTCGCCACCCAGCGCCTTGCCAAGCTCGCCAGTTCCGTGGTCTCCGAACTGCACAATCACCTGATCGGCCTCAACGTCTTCGACCGTGATGTCGCGCGCGCCGCCGATCTGCTCGGCTTCGGGAGCGACCAGGCTGCGCTTCTGCGCCAGCTTCCACCCGGCGAGTTTTTCGCCTTCGGTCCTGCGCTGGCGGCAACGCCTGTGCTGGCGAAGATAGATCCCACCATCACCCCGCATATCGGGCGAACGCCCGATCTGGTCGCCGCCGCCGATCTCGACCCCGACGAAAGCCGCAGCCTGCTAGACCTCGACGCCCTGCGCGAAGTTACACCGGCACGAGCGAAATCGATGGTCATGCGCGGCCAACGTGCGCTCGACGCCTTCCTCATCGACCCCGCCGCTCCGGCTGCCGCACGCATTATCGGCGCCCTGGGGCATATCGCACCCAATGCCACGACCGCGGACGATCTTGCCCGTCATCTGGCGCTGCCGGCCAACGACATCGACGCCGGGCTCGACCTGCTTGCTGCCATCGGCGCGTCCGACACCATGCCCCGCGGGAACACGCGGATTGCGCGTCTGTCGGCGCGGCTGCGGCTGCGCGTCGTCGACACGCCCGTCGTTGGCCTTGTGTGAATGGAGATCGCCATGCCCCAGCCGTCTTTCGATCTCGACGCGGATATTGTTGAACTCGTTCCCTTCATTCCTCGCCCGACGGCGCTCGACGCAGCGCCGCTTGCCGAAGTGGCGTTTCGCGCCGACGCGTGGCTTCCCGATGAAACAGCGCGCTTGCGCGACGCCTTCGCCCAAGATCGCACGATCGACGAGATCGCGGCCATGCTCGGCAGGCCCCGAGCAGGCGTCGCCACGCGTATCCATGATCTTGGTCTGCGCCGGAACTCGAGGCGTTCATGGAGCGGCTGGGACGACCAGGAACTGACGCGATGCTACGCGCAAGAGCCGACTGCGATGCTGGCGACACGGCTCGGGCGGGGCGTGAATGCGCTTTATGCGCGCGCACGCTTGCTCGACCTGTCCGAGCCCGGATCCCCGCCTTACGGTGGCTGGGAGGACGCACAACTGCGCGCCGGGTACGAGAACGGCGTTCCCGTCGCCCAGATTGCCAGCCTGATCGGCCGTCCCTTTGCCGGCGTCATTTCGCGCGCTTCGGCATTGGGACTACGTCATGCCTGCCAGCCGGGCGACTGGAGCGACGCGGAAATGACGCGCGCGCTCGAACTGGCGGCCACCGGTGCACGCTATGTTGCCATCGTGCAGGTTCTGACGGCTGAAGGTTTCCCGTCCCGGAACAGCCGCAGCCTCGGGCAGCGCCTTCGCAAACTGGGTTACGGTAGGGGCTGGGGCCGTCCCTGGATCACCGAGGAAGACGAGTTCCTCCGCCACGCCTATGCGACCGGCAAGAGCCTGACGCCGCTGCGCGAGCGTCTTGGGCGCACTTCGCACTCGATCAGATGGCGTGCGGAAGCGCTGGGTTTGCGTGGCACCCATGTCCATCGGGATGGGTTCCGGCAGGGCCCTGTCTGGACGGCCGAGGAAGAAGCCCGGCTGCGAGCGGACTACGGCAAGGTGCCGACACGTGCAATTGCCGAAAATCTGGGTCGCGGTGCGCGCGCCGTCCTCTACCATGCCAATCGGATGGGCCTCACGCACGGCTTCATGCGCGCGTTCATCCCTGCGGAGGACAGGGCGATCCGTAATGCCTGGACCCATGGCGTGTCGATGGTCGATGTCGCCCAGGCGCTTGGCCGCGATCCCGCCGTTATCGGCAAGCACGCCGCGCGTATCGGCTGCCGGTTCAACGATCCGGCGAGGCCCGCCCGAGGCCCCAGAACCCGCCGGGCAAAGCGAACGCCTGTGACGCTTCAGAGCCTGCTTGCGCTCGAGCCCGCTGCAGCGGTCGATGCCGATCTTCCGTTCGCCGCCTGACCCTGTCTCGCATGGAGGCCATGATGCCGCTGCCCGATCTGCCCGCCCGGTTGTCGCCGTTTCGCGGCCGTTTATGTTCCTTCGATCATGCCCTCAGAACGGCACAGCAACTGCGACGTGCGACCGGCGTGCCGCATTATGTCGTGCATGGCATTGCGCCCCTGCAGGCATTCAAGGTTACGATGCGACCGCCGGCCTGGCCGGACCGCTGGCTGGCCATGGTCGCATGAGCGCGGGTAAGTGCGCGCCCGTCGTCGCGGCATGGGGCGCGGGCACCAACTCCACCGCGATGATCATCGAGCTTGTCCGTCGCGGCGAAATCCCGGACATGACGTTGCTGGCTGCGATGCCCGAGCAGCCTCATACGCGACGGCTCATCCCCGTCTTCCGTCAGTGGATGGACGATCATGGTGTTCCCAACGAGATCGTCGAGTATCAGGCCCGCTTCTTCAAACATTGGCCGCCCTATACGTCGCTGCTCGACGCCTGTTTGACGAATGGCACATTGCCGTCGATCAGCTTCGGCCAGCATAGCTGCAGTGCCCGTCATAAAATCTCGCCCCAGGATAAATGGGTTAAGGCCTGGCCTCCGGCACAGCATGCCTGGGCGAACGGGCATAAGGTCACCCGCCTGATCGGCTACGACTGCTCAACGCGTGACAATCAGCGCTACGCCCATCGCGAAGGGAATATCTCGGACCTCTATGAGTACAGATATCCTCTTCGGGAGTGGGGTTTCACTCGCGAGGATTGCGAGCGCATTATCGCGGATGCTGGCCTGCCAAGTTTCTATAAAAGCTCATGTTTCTTCTGCGCGGCCATGCAGATTTCAGAGGTCCGCGCGCTGACGCGCGAGGAGTTGCGCCTCATCGTTCTGCTTGAAGCGCGCGCCGCACCGCGGCTTCGAACCGTCGAAGGGCTGTGGCGCAAATCGACGAAAAAGCGTCCCGGATCGATGACCGCGTTCATCCGCAACGAGAGGCTGCTCGATGTCGCCGAGATCGATTCGATCATTGCCAGCGCGCCCCTCGATCTTCTCGAGTTCCAGCGGGCCGCAGCAGCCGTCCCGATCGAGCAGCGATCACATATCCAGACATGGATCGAACGCTTCAACGCGGGGCTGGCATACGCTTCAAATATTGCCAACGACCTGGACGAGGTCAGAGAGGCTAACTGATGTATCGGCCCCGACCGCTGGTGAGCGGGAAACGGCGCATTTCAATGATATTCACCATGCCTTGTCCCTGGCATGATCGGTGTGAAGGCTGTCATTTGCGTTGAATCATTCTATCCCTTAGCCTTGCAGTATCCGGACGCGCCGACTGCAATATCTTGATAGAGGGAACGGGCTGGAACATGGGATTGACCCCTGATGTCTGACGCGCGGCAAGCCAGCCTTTTTACCGAGGATGATCTGCCGTCTACCCGTCGAGGTACGTCCGCCCGCCAGGCCGGCGAATTCGACGTCGAACCGGAAAGTCGGCCCGCCTCAATTCAGCTTGTGCTTCGAGGCCATGGGAGATTTCGGATCTGGGTGAAGAGCATGCAGCTAAGGCTTTCCCGCTGGTTATGAGTTGTCCATCCCCCGATGCGTCTTTCTGACGATCTCGCGATAAACCGACATCTTTATACACGGGCTATCGCGACTCTGCCCGATGTGCTGCTGATCGATGTTCCCCTGGCCTTTGCGTCTACCAGCCTGCCACTCGGGCGCTATTATCCCGTAATCCTGGAGACCATTGAAGAGCGGCAGGAGTTCGAGGCCTTCCTCCAGGCAGATCGACCCGCGCCGATCGTGCCCGATCTGCTCGATCGCAGAGCGTCCGCGCTCACCACCATCGATATCGTCTTCGCGCTCTTCGATCCCACCATCGCGGGCTGGCCCTGGCTTCTGCTCTGCCGTTGGCCTGCCGATCATGTCGCGCTGGCGGCAGATCAGGGCGATATGTTCGCACGCGACGCCTACACCATCGAGATATTCCCGGATTCCGCCGCGCGGGCCGCCGCCATCAGCCAGTTGCTCGCGATACTGGGGACGCACCAGTGTGTGCAGGTGGTTCCCGTCACACCTGCAGCGCCGGCCGGAACCGCCTGATCCTGCGACGCGCCCCGCGACAGGCACTCCAGCGACGGTAGCGCCAGCGCGGCTACCGCCGCGCCTCCAGCCTCGCTCCCCAACCCATCTTCGGCCCCGCACCTTCCATCCCGGCTCCGCGCCATTCCGCGGTGGTCACGCAGAGTTGTGGGCGGGACGCGGCGTTGAGCGTGGGGCAGGCGGGGCGGCGTCGCGCCAGCGGGAACGGGAGCGCCTGGCCGCGAGCGGGCGGCGCGCGGGGCGAGGGCGGGATACAGAGGAGAGAAGGACCGGGGAGGGTGTCGCCGGAAAATGGATTTCGAGCGACATTCGAAAGGTCAAGACGATGAACATCGGTGAAATCTTCAATCAGAACGGCCGCCTGACGGGCTCGATCGCCACCCGCACGATCGATCTCCCCCGCATCGGGCTGCGCAAGGTCATGAGCGAGAATGAGAAGGCCCCCGTCTTCGAGATCCTAGCGCTTAATGTCGCGCGTCGCTGGGTTCAGGTCGGCGCACTGTGGGAGGCCGCCTCGAAGCGTACCGGTGAGGTGTTCCTTGCCGGCAACATCGACGACCCCAGCCTGCCCGAACCGCTGCCGATCGCGCTCTTCCAGGCGGATCATGGCGGCTACATGGTCGCGTGGCGGCGCGAGAACATGCGCTCCGACTTCGGCGGAGGCATGGGGACCAGCCGCACCAATTATGACGATCGCGGCTCGCGCGATCAGGGCGGCTTCGGCGACAGTACCGCAGGTACTGACGGAGAACTGACCGGTGCCGACGCGCCGTTCGGCGAGGAGGACCCGTTCTGATCACCGGTTGATCGGAACAGGTTCCGGGCCGGGGAGGCGTCAGGCTTCCCCGGCCCATTCTTTTTTCTCGTCCATGAGGAGACAGTCCATGTCGTTTTCTTCCTTGCATGACCTCGCCCCGTTCGCCGATCTCTCCGCGCTCTGTGCCGCGATTATGGCCAGTCCCGCCATTGCGGAGCTGCTCACGCCGCAAATCTCCACCACGACCCGCACGCCAGCGATCCCGATCGGGGTCACCTGCGGCGAGGTCATCGCGGCTATCTACGACCTGCTCGATGGCACACCCTTCGCGCCGCATGCGGCGCACATCGTCGATGCCGTCCTGACGCGCTCGACATTCGTCGCGCGCGCTCGGGCGAGCATGCACTGATCCGACGCCATGGGGCGGGACGCCAGCGCGTCTGCGCCCCATTTTCTTTTTTTGCATGAAAGGGAGAAGTCCCATGACCCAAGACCGTTCGCGCAGCATCAGCCGCTTCGCAGACCTTCCGGCACTGATCGCGCAGATGACGGCGACCCCGGAATTCAGGCGCGCCTTCGGCGATCCCATGCCGCTTTCGATCATCAGCCCTGGCGATGAACCCGGCGAACATGACATGCCCGAACCCCTTCACGCGCAGGCCGATTGCGCCGGGGTGATCGCCACCATCTTTGATCTGTTGACCGATACCCGCCTCGACGCGCTCGCGCCCGAGATCGCATGGGGCATGGTCAACAGCTTCCATTTCGTTGCCGGCAAGCTCGAGCGACAGGAGGACATGCTGGCCGACGAGTTGCGCGACATGATCCGCCGGACGGAGCCTTCGGAGGTATTCAATACCGAACTGGAGGAGAAGCAGCTGCTGTGCCAGTCGCTGACCGAACAGCGCGAGGCGGTCGAGTGCATGCGCGACTATGCCGCCGAGACCTTTCATGCACTATCGGGCCGTCCATGGTCACCCGCACGTGGGTCGCGCGTCTCCAAGGTGGCGACCGCCACGCAGGTCTCGATACAGGATTTCCTGCGCGCCCGCGAGCTTGCGACACGCGAGCGGTACCGCCCCAGAGGACCGATCGTCATCGCCTCGGGCCATGCGGAATGGCATGACTGGCAACTCCTCTGGGACCGGCTCGATACCATCCTCGAGCGCATCCCGCACATGACGCTGGTGACGACCGCGCAGCGCAAGGGTTTCGATGCGATCGTGGCCTCATGGGCAGGCAGTCGCGACGTACAACTCGTGACCTATTCGCTGACGGGTTCGGGGCGCGGTGCACCCTTTGCCCGCAATCGCAAGCTGGTGGACCTGAAGCCTGTCGAAGCCCTGCTGGGTGAGGGATCAGGTATTCAGGCCAACCTTTATCAGGCCCTGCGTAAGGCAGGCGTCCCGATCCATGCGTTCCGCAAGGCCGATCAGGCTCCGGTCGAAAAGGTCGCTCCACCGCAACGAGGTCGGTTGCGTCGGGCGGCGTAACTTCTGCAAACTTCAATCATCCCGTCGGGGGCGGCGCTGCGCGCTGTCCCCGTTTTTATGCGGGGGATGCTGGTCGCGGCGATGAGGTCAAGGGTTGGCAGTGCTCCCCGCGAGGCGGGCGCCTGGAGGCACCCATTTGCGAATCAGGGGCATCGAGCCCCAGATTCGCAAAGCCTCTTCTCTCTCTCAAGAATTCCAATGGTGGCACGGGACCGCGTCGGCCTCAAGGACGACGGGGCCCCACCATTTTTTTGGGCGGGTCCAGCGGCGCGTTTCCTCTGCGATGACGGTGGCCGCCCAAAAAAATCGTGACCCCCATCGCCGGCTGCGCCGGTCGCTACGCGATCCTTGACCCCGCCGCTCGGAGCCCGTGCCCAAGGGGGGACCTCTTTCGTTTCAAAGGAGGTTCACATGACGAAGATCAACCGCAGCGTCCGCCCATTCTCCGACATCGCCGAATTCATCGCGCAGGAGACCAGGCCCACCACCGACGACTTCCACGCCGCCTTCACCTCCGACCTCGACGGCGTCCGCATCGGGCGCGGCGAGGAGGAGATGGCAACCGACATGCCCGATCCGAGGGAAGCACAGCTTGCCGTCGAACTCATTGTCACGACACTCTTCGACGTGCTGCGGGACACACGGTTACAGCCCGCCGCCGAACGCCTCGCATGGGGCATCGTCAACAGTTTCCATCACGTCGCCGACCAGTGGCAGGGCCAGGCCGACAAGGCGATGCGTGATGTTCAGGACCTGCTGCGGCGCGCCGACGGCAGCGAAATCCACGGCGTCGAACTCGAGCAGGCACGCGATGAACTCGAATATCTCGACGAAGCCACCGACGCCCTGCGGTGCATGCGGGATCACGCCGCCGACGTCTTCCACACCGAAACCGGGCGGCCGTGGTCCGCGCCCAAAGGATCGCTGGTGTCAAGCAAGCGCACTGCCTCGGTCATAGCCGCCACCGATTTCCTCGCCGCCCGCCGCCAGCGCCGAACCGACGCGCACAATCCGCAGGGGCCCATCGTGATCTTCTCCGGCGGGGCGGACTGCTGGTTCGACGACCGCCTCATCTGGGGCAAACTCGACGAGGCGAAATCCCGAAATCCGAAGATGGTGCTGGCGACGACGGCGCAGGACAAGGGGTGCGACGCCATGGCCGCAGCATGGGCAGCCTCCCGAAAGGTGAAGCTCATCACGTTCCGCCTCAGTGCGAAGCTGGGCAAGAGGGCAGGGTTCGTACGCAACGAGCAGATGGTCGGACTGCGGCCCATCGAGGCGCTGGTCTGCGAAGGATCAGGTCTGCAATCGCACCTCGCGCGCCTCGTCAGGGAGAAGCGTATCCCGGCGCGGTTCGTCACGCTCAGCGATCAGGGATGGGAGGCGCAGTGAGTTATCCCAAGAGGATCGGTCCGGTTCACCGGGCCGGTCCTCATTTCTTTTTCGAGCGTCACACTCGCCCCCGCTCTGGGACCCGCAAGCGGGCCCGTCGCGGGCGCGATGCGGAACCGCCTACGCGGTCCCGGCCTCCTGCGCGCGGCTCCGCCGTGCTCGTCGCAGGGACACCCTTCGGGTGCCGTTTCGGCGGGGATGGTCGTGCCTGCAACGTCCAGCCCTACAATCAGAGGAGAGGAGGGACGGGGAGGGTGGCTCAATTGAGGAGATCAAAGCCATGACCGAACACACCCCCTCCCATGCCGGCGTCTTCGTTTCGGGATCACTTTCGATCGCATCGCTTCCCGAACCCGTCATCGAGCGTATCAGTGGCATTCTCGATCGCCGGCTTCCTATCCTGATCGGGGACGCGCGCGGTGCGGACCGGTTGGTCCAGCGCCATCTCTCCGACCGGAATGTCGGTGGCGTTACGGTCTACTGCTCAGGCGAGGGACCGCGTAACAATCTACGTGATTGGCCCGTCCGGCACATTCCCTCTTCCGGGAGAAAGGGGACCGCCGCCTACCATGCCCCGAAGGATGCGTCGATGGCGCGGGATGCCTTCAGCGGTCTCGTGATCTGGGACGGTCGCAGTCGGGGAAGTCTTGCCAACATTCACCGACTGGCGGCGCGGCGATGCTTCATTCTCATCTGGCTCACGCCGGAAGAGCGGTTCATCACCCTCCGGTCCGATTCCGACAGGAGCGCGTTCCTCGAAGCGCACCCCTGCCGGCATCTTTGACAATCCGTTTCGGTACATCAGGTGGCTGGCGACAGTCCCTTGAGCGCTGTTAACGCGCTGCCACCACCGACCCGGATCGCGTGCGTCAGAAGCTCGCGGAACTCCCGCTCCGTGAGTTTCTCGACGGGCAGGCCATTCACGATCGCAGCATATTTGCCGCGCAGGGCGCTGCGGGCACTTTCCAGGTCCTGCGTCAGCTTGCGCTGACGCGCTTCCAGATCGGCAAGCCGATCCCTTTCCGTCATCTTTGGCATGTCCATCGTCCTTCCCCGATGGCCTGCCCGTCGCGCCGCATTCTGCCAGAGTCACTGTGCAAGGCAAGGGGCGATCGACGCTTTTAACGGCACCGGCGACTGCAATCTGCAGTTCCCTCCTTCCCAAGATCTCATCTTCCCATCGTTCCTCCCGTGCGCAGGCAAGGGAGGCAAGGAGACGGTCATGTCCACCACCGAACCCCACCTCGATCGCTTTGTCGAACCCAATGACCCCGATTACTGGGCTGCGCAGATCAGAGGTTTCGCGCTCATTCGCCAGATCGAGGAACAGGTCAGACGGGCAGATCACTATGCCGGTTGCTACACTGGCTATACCGACCCGGTTACCCACGACCTTGTCATCACCGGCGAATGCGACGCTGAATATGATGAGGCGACGACCAAGGCCCATGATCTGGGCTTGATCGCCGCGACCTCGAATGCCTATTTAATCCTCAAGGCACAGGGGCGGACCGACGAGACCGCGCAGATCGTTTACAACGCCCATCATAATATTTTCCTCAGCGATCCGGAGCCTCCATGCCCGGGCGAATAGTAGCGAATGACTTCCGGGGTCGGGCTCGAATCCGGCCCCTTTTTTGCTTGCAGGGAGCCCCCACCCATGGCCTTTGTCCCTCGAGCCGCTGCGGCGGTGAACACCAATCTCCAGAAGCAAGGTTGCCCCGCGCCTTCCGGCACGAGGCTGCGCAGCGCGAGCGCGCTGCGTAAGGCGGGACGCACGGCGCAAGGCCGTTTTGTAATGGACCCTACGCACGGGTGCTGCAGGCACATTAGCCCGTAAAAACAAGGTGATATGGCCGTAATACGCGTATGGCCCAGTTCCAGCGGAGCGTCGTACGTGAACCACGGGACCGACTAGGGCCGCCCTATCCCTTTGAGTTACCTTGAAATATCTTGTGGTACGCGTCATATGCGGCTTCAGGATGCGCCACTTCATCAAAAGGGCTGGACTCGCTGCTGCATGCCCGAAATCATGGTCTCCTCGCTCCAGCAGGAAGGACATCACCCATGGCTGAATTGAACGAGGAGTATATCAGCGACCTTCGTCGGGCGGTGGTCAAGGCCATCTGCGAAGTGTCGGCGGAAAGGCAACGATCCAATGCGGCGGGGAAGGGCGACACCCTCTATATCGGCTCGGCCGAAGTCTGTCAGATGCTCACGATTCTGCTGACTGAATTTCTGGAAGGAGTCCCCGGTCTCGATACGCCCGGCGATGTTCGGCGGATGTCGGACATCGTGGCCAAGAAGATCAGGTTGGGAATCGGCGAGATCCGGCGCCACCGCCAGGAGACGGGCGGAGAGCCTTTGCCGTCGATCATCATCAGAGGCAACTGACCCTCATCATTCGGCCCGATTTTCTGCCGTTTATAGGAAAGCTGGCAGGTCGCCGTTCGTCAGATAATCGACCAGCGGTGTGTTGCGGGTCACCGCATCGTAGAAGAGGTGGTGCCAGCTATTGGCGGTGGGATGTGCATGCCCCTCCTGCCAGGCCGCGATGTTGTCGATGACGACAAGCCCCGTTGATCGCATCTTACTGACATTGCGCAGCAGGCGGCGATGCTCGTTTCGAAAAAAGCGGACATAGCGGCGGGCGACCTGAAGTTCCCGCATATGGGTGGTCACCAGTGCCGTCTCTTCAACGGTCAGATCGGGATGCGGCGTCAGGCTGAAAGTCGGTGCTACAAAGGGCGCGGCAATGTCCAACTGCACGATCTGGGGCAATGAGAAGGCGTCGAAATAGGGATGAATGAAAAAGCGCGGCGACACAGCGTTCCCCGTTTTTTCCTTCTTCCGTCGCTGGCAAGGATCGCACATTGGGGTCAGATTGACCGGGGTGATCGCGAATTGCGGATATCGCCCCTTCGGCAGATAATGGTCCAGCGTTTCCGGGGGGGTGGGGCTGCCGCATGCCGGACAGATGTCAAGGTCATGGCCCCGCAATGCCTCCAGCATCGCGCCTTGCGCCGAATTCTCGGCGGGGTGGCTATAGAGGTTCTTGAATGCCCCTCCCTTAGCTTCGGCGGCGGGCCAGGTCTGCACCTGCGCCGGGGACCCTCCATGGGCGATATATACGCCAACCCGCACCTTCCATTCGGCGGCGATCGATTGGAAGAAACTCTTGTTGGGTTCCTTGGTCCGCTCCGCCACGACAGCATCGATCAACGTGAGGCAGTCGGCGCCCGGCACGGGCAAAAGCATCACCATCCTTCGCGCTCCATCCCTTGAATCTGGATGGCGAGTTCCTCGTTGATATCCTTGCCGAGGGCCTCGATCAGGGCTTCGGCGGACCCCAGTTCTTCGAGCTTCTCGGTTATCCATCGCTCGAAAGGCTTCGACGCTTCGCTGTCGCCGAACACATAGGAACTGATCCTTTGCATGTCGCCACCAAAGGTCTGAAAGGGCGGCGTCCGGATCGACAACCCGTCCTTCGTCCGCGCCATCACGTGCACGCAGTCGGTGGGAACTTCTCGTACGGCAACCAGCGAATGGGTGGCCAGCAGCGCCTTGGAATTGAACCGGTCGAGGATCGTCTTGAGCATATCGATGAACTGGATTTCCAGCGTCGGATGCAGAAACAGCTCCGGTTCGTCGATGAGGATCAGGCTATCGCGGCGGATTGCCCCGAGGATATTGATGACGATAAAGGAAAACAGCTTCTGGCCTGAACTCAGTTCGACGATCTCGCCGTCATGGAAGAAGGTCACGCCATCGGCGGCATTGAGTGCATCGCGGATTTTGTCGATTTTCAGTTCTTCGATCCGGTCGGAACTGATCGGCACATATCGCTCCTCGTCGACGTCGAAAGCGAGATCGTCGAGAAGCCCCGCATCGCTGTAAAGCCGGCTGGCTCTACCGTCCGGGACGCCGATGTTGACGGTGGCGTAATCGAACGCAAAGGCCGTGCGAAGAACCTTTTCAACGGTCGCCAACTTGTTCGCCCAGTTGCGCAAGCCCTTGTAGCGTAGATCGTCCGTCAGGCAGTCCAGCAGGGATGCGGCCGCGTTCTTCTTGGGCGCCTGGTGAGTGAGCGATATTCCACCAAGCTTCCCTTTCGTCCTGCTGACCGAACGCCCGCGAAAACCGAAATACCGATAGACTTCCTTGTCCTGAAGCTCGTGCGCCTCCAGGTCCACAGGGAAACGCTCGAAAGGGCTGTAGGAGACGACGACGATCTGACTGAGGTTTGGCTTTTCGACAAATCCGACGTCATGCTCGTCCTTTTTGGGATTGTCGTCGAGCCAGTCCCGCACCAATTGATGCAGCAGCTGTGATTTGCCGACCCCGTTTGGACCGATCAGCACGTTGACGCCATGGGGCAGCAACCCGCGCTGGCTGAACTTCAAATTGAGCGTGGAGAGGTCGCCATACACGTCGTTGAAGCGGAAGCCCAGGTCGAGAACCGCCATAGAGGCCGCCGCGAAAATCTTCCATCCATCCAGATAGGATTTGATCTCCCCGCGCTCACGCTGGAGGGATTTACGGAAGGCCTGGGTATCGATCAACGCAAGCGCATCGGGATCTTGTTCGATATAAACAAGATAGCTTGCATCTCGCAATTGCTGGGCTGCCTGCTTTGCCGCTGCCTCGCCAAGACGGTCGCGCAATTGCTCGTAAAAGCTGATCTCGCCCGGCAGTGACAGATACCGTGTGCCCGGGATCGGAAAAATTCCGTTCCACCCTTCTTCGCGCAGCTTATCCAGCTTGCGTTCGCTGGAATCGGCGTCCTCCAGCATCAACTTCAGATATCCCAGTTCGACCCTTTTGCCCGCGATGCGGCAAGTCGTGGCGAACGTGGTCTTGTTGCCATAATCATCCCAGTTGTCCGCGAGCAACTCCAGGACATCGCCCTCCATGTCGGGGGCGGGGGTAACTCGCCGGCTCTGGCGGCCGAGATATACTGTCTTCATTGCATGCCCCATCCCATAGTATCTCAGGCATCGATTTATCCGACCCAGTCATTATGCCCGGAGCGCTCTTATAAGGTCCACGCCTGTCGGAGCAGGTCGATCGCGGCTTCTCTCGTCACGATCCCCGTGTAGCGCGCAATATTACCGCAAAGCCCTCCCACTCGCCCTTCGCGCTCAACTTGCGCGACCAGAGGGACCTGCGCGATCGATCCGTCTGCATGGATCACGCTCGCCTCTGCCGTGATCCGGACCCTGTTCTTGCAGATAGTCGCCAGGTCACTCTTTCCCATGCAGCGCAGAACGGTCGAGCCCGACAGGAGGCGCAGCGTGACCGATGGTTTATCAATCGACCTGATTTTTCCATCCGCTCCCCCGTTCGCGGACGTCACCAGATCTTGGAGCAACGCGGAGACCGGGTTCTCGATGTGATACGCCTGGCAATAGTTGCTGGCGACGATGACGCGATGATCCGCGGCCGATGCCCCCTCCAGAGCGATGGTGGCACCGCCGACTGCGGGTGCTTGCGAGAACGGTCCTGGAATGCCTTGATCGGCGGCGGCGGCCTCAATAGCTGTGAGGTCGCTCAAATACTCAACGGTACGAGAACTGACTGAACTGGGCAAACAGACGCCCAGCAAGGCGACCGCAGCTATGCTGACCGCGCGAAGCGGTACGGCAAAACGACGTGCGGGAGGCAGCATGCGATCAGGCGCCCACTTTGGTTGAAGTGATCACGTTCGCCTTTTCGCTGGCAACCTTCTCGTTGGCTTTTAACCGCTTCTTCCAGTCCTTCTTAGTGCTCCCGGTCAGGATCCGCGAGCTTTCGAGTGCGAATTCCTCGACCAGCTTCTCTCGCACACCCGATCCCCGCATAGCCAACCCGGCAAGGCCCCCATGGGCATTGACGACCTGGACGTAGAAGTTGCCGATCTGTTGCTGCGTGACGGGATCGAGCACCACGACTTCTCCGGAAAGCTCGTCGCTGCTCCCAAGCAGCAGGGCCATGCCCGCATTGGCGGTCTTGATGTTCTCGATCGTGATACGCAGGTTGACCGCCTTGCCACCACGCTCCTGCGTGAGCCCCCATTTCCGGGTAACATCACGCATGATAAAGGGCATCATCGACGAGAAGGGCACGGTTGCATATTGGTCCTGGACAGTCACCGTGCCCGAAGGATCATAGGCAGCAAGGCCTGCCTCGCTCCGCTTTTCGCCAGCCTTCGCGTCCAGTTCCGCCATTTTGGCGGTGGCAGTGTCGGCGAGGATAACTTCGACCTGATCGACATAGTTCTTGTCGACGATCTCGAGCGGTAATTGCTCGATAACGGTGCGCTGCCTGGCAACGGCCGGATCAAACGACGCGGGCATGACGACAGCAACGGCAAGTGCCGCCGCAAGCAGAGACTTCTTCACGATCTACCCCCAAATGAAACGAAAAAATTGCTCCGCCCACCTCTCTGGCCGTCCATTTAAGGATAGCGTTTGGGTCGCGACCGGAGATATGAGTTAAACAGGGCAAGCACTCTCCGAAGGTCGAGTGCTCAACCCTGCCGACTACCGCGCAGCCTCTTCGACAGCCTGGCGCAAGCGGTCCCCTGCGTCCGCAGACACGACCTGAACCGACCGTTTGCCGGTGGCTGGATCGGTCTGATGGAAGCGGAATTCCTGCCCCTTGAGCGGGCCGGTGATCAGATCGGCAATCATGATTTCCCGCTGCTTGTTGTCGGTATTTGCGAAGGGTGCAATCAGGTCCACGAGCCAGATCTGATCGCCGCCTTTCCATTCATCAAGGCTCAGCCGGTTCTCCGGTTCGACCATGCCTTTGTCGAGCTTGGCCGCTGCTGTGGGCGAACATTTCGCCCACAGCGCAAGTCCCACCGGCTGCTGGCCGTCACGGAACATGTAGAATTGCTCATGCAGGAGCGCCGGCATGAGCAGCCACTCGATGTCGGCAATACTGAAACTCCGATGCAGGGGAGACTGCGTGAGGAGCCAGGTCATTTCCCCAAGGAAATGGCTGACGGTCAGTGGCGCGGTAGTGGTGTTATCCTGTTTCGTAGTCATCTTAGGTCCATTTCTCGATCGGTCTCAGGCAGCCGAAGCCGTGAGCATATCATAGCTGTGGAATTGATCGACGAGCTTCCCGGTCAATGCACCATCGCCTTGGTTGGCGCCGAAGGTGCTCATCGCCTGGGCAAGTCGGGCCGCTGCCTGTGTCGCTTCGGTATGCGTCGAGGAAGGATCGAACGCGAGGGCCACGTTGCCGATCGTCGCAGTGACGCCATTGTCCTTAGTATAGATCGCGGTCGTGAGCGGAAGGTTGCGACCGATTTTCGCGGTCTCACCGACGTTCGTGCTCGCCAGCGATATCTCCTTGATGCCGAGATCACCAAGGCTATGAAGTTCGCCTTGATCAGAGACGCCGTCATGATTTCCGTCCTGCCAGACTTTGAGATCGCCGAACCGGGCGTCCGTCGCGTTGATCTTTCCGTCCTTGTTGGCATCGAGCACACCCAGTCCATCCCAGGCACTCTTGGCATTCTCCTTCTCTGCAAGGAACGAGATTTCGGAAGCATGGGTGATCACACCGTCGCCGTTGCGATCAAGGACGAGCATGCCATCACCATCGGCGGCCCACCCGGTATCGTCTAGGGTTCCATCGCCATCCATGTCGAAGCGAGCGTCGGTCTTGCTGCGCTTGCGCGCTTCGAGCCCGTCGCCATCGAGATCGATGAGGATCGCGGACAACATGCCCACCTTCGCGTTGTCGAGCTCAATGATAGCCGCCGGCCCGATGAGGCCTGCGGACGCCGCGATGGGCCCTGCCGCGTCACGCGGAATAACATGGGCGCCATCGGAGCTCCCTGACAGCCGGAAGCGCTTTGCCTTTCCAGCCCATTCTCCGGTCTTGTATTCGGGATCGACCAGCGCCGAGAGCGCCTTGAACGCGAGGCCGACGTCGAGCAGCGTTCCCGAAGTACCGTTGTCGAGGGTGTACGCCGAACGGTTATACGTGATGTTTTGCCCAGCGGCAGTCGTTTCGCCGGTAGCCGTGCCCTGCAGTGCAAACGAGGTGATCCCTGCTTCAGTGAGGCTCAGCAGTTCACCGGCATCGCTTGTACCGTTGCTGTTGCGGTCGAACCAGAGCTTGAACTCGACAAACCGGGCATCTCCCGCATCGAGCAGACCGTTGGCGTTGGTGTCGAAGGCCGCAAGACCTTCCAGGTCCGTCTTTGCGCCCTGCTTGTCCTGAAGGAACGAGATTTCCTTGATGTCGTCGATGACGCCGTTTCCGTTGCGCTCAAGGACAAGGAAGGCATCATCGCTCTCGATCCACCCGGTCTTATCCGCGACGCCATCACCGTTCATGTCGAAGCGGGTCAGGCTTTCGGCGAGCGACACAAGCGATTTTCCATCGCCATCGAAATCCAGGACGATGGGGGCGGCAATGCTGGAGGGTTGAACCGGTTGTTCCGGCTCATCCTGAACAGCATCGCTTCCGGGCTGGCCAACATCGTCCCCACCCAAAACGGCGGCCGGAACGTCCTGGCTTCCGCTGGCAGCAGTCTGGCCACTTTCCAGGCCATCGTCCGCTGGCGGCGACGTAGCAGTCTCGGTCTGTGCCGGCGGGCTCGCCTCAGGCGGGGCGTCCGGATCTTCGCTATCGGCAACCGGATCGAAGGAGAGAATCACGTCGGCCAGATCGCGTGACGTGCCGTCGGCGAGCAGATAGTCCGATGTTGCCGTGACGATGTTGCCGGTTTGGCCAAGATCGTTACCCGTTTCATGCATGGTCAGGTTGATCTGTACGATGCCTGCCTCGGTCAGGGATTTGAGTTCACCTGTATCGCTGACGCCGTTCTGGTTCGCATCCTGCCACACGAGGAACTCGCCAAACCGCGCGTCACCGGCATCGAGCAATCCATTCTCGTTGCTGTCGAATGCGCGCAGACCTTCAAGGTCAGTCAGCGCATTGGCGGCATCGTTGATGAAGCTGATCTCCGAGATATCGTCGATCGCGCCGTTGGCATTGCGGTCAAGCGCAAGGAAGCCGTCATCCGCAGCCACCCATCCAGTCCGATCGGCAGCGCCGTCGCTATCCATATCGAACGAGATGCTCGATGTGGCATAGTCCACCAGTTCGATGCCGTCCCCGTCCAGGTCGAGCACGATTGGCGGCACGCTGGAATTGCGCCGCATGAACGTGACGGAGAAGGGTACAGCCGTCGTACGCCCTGTATTGTCCGTGATGTTCAGCTTGAAGGTGACCTCGATGCTCTCTGTTACGCGAACGCCATTGATCTTGGTGCCGCCTTCCCATTCGCCGCCGCCCTCGCCCGGGGTATAGAAGGAAATGTTGCCGGCCGAGTTGACGGAAATTGTCGGGGCACCCGAAGCATCGATTTCCGACCCCCCACCTGACGTCGTATTGAACCGCCGGGGATTCCACTCAGTAATGCTATATGTCAGCGGCGAGCCTTCTGGGTCGGCAGCTATGACCTGGATGATGCTGCCGCCATTGCGCTGTGCGGACACCCGGTACGTGGTGTTATCGATGAAGATGACCGGGCCATCGCTCCCATTGTACGTTTTGTAGGAGGACTGGAACACGGGCTGTTCGGGTGCGTCGCGAATGGTCGCCGTGAAGTTGGCGGTGAAATTGTAATTTCCGTTCGTGGGATCGACGGCGCGGATCTGAAGCACCTGCGTTGCAAGCGAGGTATCCCGAACCGCAACCGTGGTTTCGATCGGTTCCGGGCCCCAGCCATAGTCGACCCACTCCGTCACCGTCTCGTAGCGCGTGGTCAACGCCTCATAATCGGCAGAACCGGTTTTGAATACGAGACTGCCGTCGGACGTGATCTCCCAAATCCCAGATTGCGTCGAGCCATCGGCGAAGCTCCACTGCATGTTTCTCTGCTCGGGGTCCCGAAGCATCAGATTGCGAAGATTGAATTGCTCATGGAAAGGCGGCAATCCGCTCGCCTCGTCAGTTGCGCCGGAAGCGCTGACCAGCGCATGCGGCTCGTTGATGTCGCCCATCTGGATCCAGTAGTTCGCCTCTGTCTCGCGGAATCCAGCATTATTCTGATTGTCCCTGGCCCGAATGACGTAGTTGCGGCCGGTCTCGCCTGCAGTATCGAAGTCGAGCGCCGCATTGACGCGAACCGCGCCAGTCACATTGTCGATCGCGTAGCGACCATCCCAGGTGGATGCCGAGTAGTTCGTGCCGTCCCAGAACCAGTAGCGCTGCTGGCTGAACGCCGTCGCGCCGCTGTCAGGGTCGCTCGCGTTCACGGTGTCGAAGACGGTTCCGACTGCCGTGTTCTCATTGATGACGTTTAGAGTACGCCCAGTCAGAGCGTTCTGCTCATTCTTGTCCTCGATGTAGACCGAGTAGCTGAACGGCGAGGACTCGGCGCCGGAGGCATCGCGCGCGACCAGCGTGAGCGTCGCAACCCGGGCCTCCTTGATACCATCGCCGTCGGTATCGAAGTTCATGTTCGCGCTGGTCCCGAACTGCCCCATATAGGCGCGCAGCCAATCGGACGTGAAATTCACGCCGGGCGAGAAGGCGATGTGGTTGTTGGAGAATGTCTGGAACCAGCCATTCTCGTTACCGCCAACGATATAGAGTTGGGGTGCCACGCCGTCCGGGTCGGCCATGGTGAAGCGGGCGATCAGATTTCCGGCATGCGGAGAATCGCCGCCCACTGTCTCGGAAAAGACGTTCGATGCCTCCAGCACAAGATTGTTGGGCCTCTCGTTCACGTCGGAGATGAAGACCTGAACGAGGGTCGGCGCCGATACCGCACCGCCACTGTCGACCGCCTCTACCGACACATTCGCGATGTGCGCTTCGAGGCGCCCATCGCCGCTCCAGTCATTGATGCCGTAACCTGCCGCACGCAGGGACTCGTAGTCATACGAAACGCCTGCGGCGAAACGAATCTGGTTGCCGACGATCGTGAACCAGTTGCCGGGGTTCCCGTCGGTCGCAAAGCGCAGCGTAGGCGTGGTACCATCGGGATCGCTCAGCGCCAGGGTGGCGACGGTCTTGCCGGCCACCGCTGGGTTTGAACCCAACCCGGTTTCGTCAAAGAATGACCAGACCGTCGCCCCTCCTCCGGGCGCATTGGGCGTTTCATTGACGTTGGTGAGCGGTACGACGATTTGTTTGTCGTAATATTGTCCGGCCGCATCGAACACACGAACGGTTATGGTGTTGGCCGCGTCGCGGCCGGCAGCCTCATAGTCGAGGTTCGCGCCGCCGTTGGCAACGAGTAAGCGGCTCGTGTTGGCCGTGTCGAGGACGTAGCGGCCACCTGCATTGTTGATGAGTTGGAAGCTTGTGGGCGCCGCCATCCCCTCGGCCGTGTCGGGATCGATGCCCGTTAGCGCCCCGACGAATGTTCCGTTTGCCGCGTTCTCCGCGATGGAGCCGCTCAGCGTGATATTCGTAGGCTTGCCGTTCACGACCACGGCGAGGTTCGACCATGCCGATGTCCGCGTCGAGGTGCCGTCCTTTGTCTGGACGGCAAAGCTCAGGGCCGCGTTTTCAAAACGTCCGGCAGGGACGGCCATGCGCAGACCGCTGAGCTGCGCGGAGGTCAGTCGCCACCAGCCAGAGGCGGATTCCCAGATTCCAACTGCTGTGCCTGCAGCATTGACCAGCGAGTATCCGCTGGGCAGGCCTTTCACGAGAACATCGACACTCTCCGAACCATCCGTATCCGGCGTGACAGCCGCCACGGAGATGGCGATGTTCGCGCCGGCAGTACCGCCGGCGCTCGCAAGCGTCGAGAAGCTGCCATTGTCCGCCGTCGGCGCGATACTGAGCGCAATGCCGCCAAGGTCATTGACCGTGCGTGTCGTTCCCCGGATCTTTGCCTGCAACTGCAGGGGAAGCGTACCCCCCGGCAACAAATGCGTGCTGGCGTTAGGGGCCAGCGTGAGGGTCACGGTACGGTTTCCTGCTGCGTCAGGCGTGCCGTAATTGACGCCGGTCACGTAGCTGGCAAGGTTATAGCCACCCAGCGCGGTCAGCGTGAGATCGATGCTGCTTGCCGGGATGGCGATGCCGAGCCCCTGCAGATCCTCGTACCAGGCCCGCGTGGCAAAGCTGATCGTGGTCGTTCCATTGTCGAGCGCTTCGGTCGCGCTGAGCGAGACGGTATCGCTGATTTTTGGAGGGCTCAGGCGTCCCCAATAATCCTCCATGCCGTTGGCAAAGGCGATGTTGGCCGCGCGAAGGGTGTCCATCTGGTCCTGGGTCGTCGGACGATTCAGGGCAGGTATGCCTGCCATCAGCGTAACGAGCGCATCCACATTCACAGGCACGGTGGCCCTGTCGGTGCCGTCGGAGATCAGATCGATCTTGAAATAGTTTGCCGGCAGAGTTCGGTCGGGAAGCGTGAACCAGTTCTCCACCGTCACCGTGCCCTCGGCGCCGGCTTGTCCCAGCAGCGTCAGGCGCAGGTGATTGCCCGTTCCGCTCGGTTGGCCCTGATCGTCCACCCGGTCGAACCAGATGTCCGTGTAGGTCACTGAACTGTCCAGGGCGAGATGATCGAAATTGTCTCCGCTCGCATCGAAATTCTTGATGCGATCGTTGCCCTGGTTTCGGCCGATGAAGTAGGTGTCGTTGTCGGCGCCCCCGATCAGGACATCGTCGCCTGCTCCCCCATCGAGATAGTCGTCACCGGCCTCGGCATCGAGTGTGTCGTTGCCATCGCCGCCGATGAGATAGTCGTTGCCGGCGCCCCCCTTGATCGAGTCGTTGCCTGCCCCGCCCCTCAGGACATCCGAGCCTGTCGAGCCGACCAGAGTGTCCGCCTGGTTCGAACCTTCGACAAGTTCGATTCCGCTCAGCAAATCGCCCTGGGCTTGTCCGCCGGTACCCGTGCCGGCAGCGAGGTTGATGCTCACCGCAGTGGTGGATGCCGCGTAGGTCACGCCGTCGAAACCGGCGCCGCCGGTCAGTTGGTCGGCACCATCGCCGCCTTCGAGATAATCATCTCCATCGCCGCCATTGATGATGTCCGCGCCGGCGCCGCCTGCAAGGCCAACGCTCGTGAAACCGCGCCAGGCATCCGTGCCGCTGGCACGAACACCCTCATTGCCGAGTCCGCCCGCCAGAGTGTCGTTGCCTAGACCGCCATCGAGCATGTCGTTACCGTCACCGCCGGTCAGGCTGTCATCGCCGACCTCGCCATAGAGCCTGTCGTCTCCGGTATCACCCAGCAGCGTATCGTTGCCATCGCCGCCATAGAGCGTGTCGTTGCCGTCGCCGCCTTCCAGCTGGTCGTTTCCGGCGAGCCCCGACAGGGTGTCGTTACCGGCAAGACCGCGCAGGATGTCCCGGTTCTGCTGGCCGGTGCGAGTATCGGCGTTCGCGGTGCCGTCCACTATGTCATCGACGTTGGTGATGGCGAAAGTGAAGGTCTGGTCGAACGTGAGCGGCGCCGAGGACTTGTCCGTTGCCCGGACCTTGAGGATGATCGAGGCGCCGTCGGTTTCATAGTCAAGGCTCTTGTCGGCCAGGAGCACCAGCTGGTTGCTGGCGTTGACTGCAAAGCGCGTACTGACGGTCGTCGCGCTGTTCTCATAGACAGCATAGGTCTGCTGGCCGGCCAACTGGCTTGCAAGGTCGGGATCGGTGGCGCTCAGCGTGCCAAGCACCACGGCGGGACGCGCGACCCCGGTAGCGACGCGGTCGCGCTCGGCGATCGAAGCAGCAGGGCCGGCAAGGGCGATCGCCGTCTGGCGCTGGTTCACATCCTCTAGCCTGACGGTGAAGGTGACTGCTGCAGAAGACAGGGCGCCGTCCGACGCATAGACCTTTCCGGTCAGCGTCACTTCGCCGAGACCGTCCCCGTCGCTATCCGTGACCGTAAAGCCGGCGCCTACCAGCGCTTCGAAATCCGGTTCCACCGCGAACTGAACGTCGGTGCCGGAGATCTTGAAGCGGTTGCCTGGGTTGCCCGTGCCATCGGCGACAAAAACGATGGACGGATTGGGCGCGCCGTCCGGATCGCTGGTGGTGAAGCGTGCAACCAGTCCGGAGACATTCGACGTGTTCGTTCCTGCGACATATTCGCTAACGATACCAGTCGACGTCGACAGAACAGGCGCATTGGGCGCCTCGTTGACGTTGGTCACCGTCACAGTGAACGCCGTCTCGGTGTAGGCGCCCTTGCTGTCCGTAGCACGCACGCGGATCGAGTGGGACGCGGCCGCTTCCCGGTTGAGCAAAGTCGCGTTGAGGACGCGCAATTCGCCGTTTGAGGCAATGACGAACCGGCCGCCAGCATTGTCGGTGAGTGTATAAGCGACAGGATCGCCTTCCACATCGACCGATGTGAAGGCGCCGATAAGGCTGTTATTTGCCGTGGTGCTTCCAGGCGCGCTCTCGGCGATTTGCAGCGCAGTGCCATTGACAACTGCGATCGCCCGCGGCGCGTCATTCACGGCGGTGATCGTGACGTTGACAGGAAGCGCCACCGATTGCCCATCGGCATCTGTAGCGATCACGACGAAGGTATCCTCGCCATTGGCGTCCGCAAATGGCGTATAGGTCAGGGCGCCGGTCGCGGCGTTGAAGCTGGTGATCACGCCCTTGCTGGGACCCTTTGCCGGATCGAGCGCATAGGATGTCAGATTCTGATCGTGATCGACCACGCCGTAGCTACCGTTGATGGCAATCGAGGCATCTTCGGCCAATGTGACAGTTCGGGGCGCTGCGGGGCCGGTTGGTGCGGCCTTGGAACCGGCATGCCAATAGGTCGCCAGCTTTCCCGCGATGTCTGTCGGCAGCGCCGTCGGGGTGATGGCCGGAGTTGTGGTCGTGGCGGTCATCGCCGTAACAAGGCTGAGGCTGTCGGGATGATCGAGGAAGATCACATGTGTCGTGGTCTGGATCGCCCGGACCTTGCTCTGGCCGCTTGTCAGGAAGAAACCGACGACCGTGATGTTGGCGTCCGAGCCGATCACTGCGATGCGCATGTCGTTACCGACGCGGGTCAGCCACAACTCGTTGTACGCGACGCTTTCATCGAAGGTGATGGTGTTGATGCCGCTGGTATCAGTGAGGGTGTCCGTGCCCGCATACCGGTCGAAGGCGTAGGTATCGTTCCCGGCGCCTCCGTTCAGGGTGTCATTACCGCGCCCGCCCTCGAGCGTATCGTCGCCGGCATCCCCGACGAAACTGTCGTTCCCATCGCCGCCAACAAGGATATCATTGCCGGCCCCGCCATTAAGGGCGTCGTTGCCGAGACCGCCCGAGAGCGTATCGTCCTCGGTTTGACCAAAGAGCTGGTCATCACCGTCACCGCCGTCGAGCACATCATTCTGTGCGCCGCCGTAGAGCTTGTCCGCTCCGAGACCGCCCGAGATCGAATCCGCGCCATCCTCACCGTAGAGGTTGTCGTTGCCGTCGTCCCCGCTCAGAACATCGTCGCCCGCGCCGCCATACAGGGTGTCGGTGCCGGCAAGGCCGAAGAGCTTGTTATCCGCTGCGTCGCCGGTGATGGCGTCGTTGTAGGCCGAACCCACGACATTCTCGATGCCGATGAGCGTGTCGCCGAGCGCGTCCGAACCATCGACGCTTGTCTGGGCGCCAGCCAGCTTGAGGTCGATCGTGACCGCCGCCGCAGAACGCACATATCGCGCCGTGTCGCCGGCATCGGTCGAAGCCGCGCTGGAGCTGTTGGCACCGCCGTTCAGCGTATCCGCGCCGAGGCCGCCTTCCAGTGTATCGTCGCCGTCTCCGCCGAGCAGAGTGTCATCGCCCGCATAGCCGGCCAGGACATCGTCTCCAGCGCCCCCGTTCAGACTGTCGTTGAAAGCTCCAAATCGCCCGACAAGCAGATTGTCGGCTGCCGTGCCTGCGAGCGTGGCATCGCTTGTCGCCAGGAGAATGCTGGCCAGAGACACCGACATGCCATCGGCGAACTTGAGCGTTTCCACCGCGCTGTTCGCGAGCTTCTGCCCCTTGATCGTCACCTGCGAGGTGGCAAGGCCGCCCACGCTGATGATGAGATCATTGCCGCTCCAGGCGAAGCTGAGGTCATTGAGGCTGATGTTCGGGCCGAACTCCAGTTCGTCATCGCCTCCGTTGACGGAGGCATCGAAGCGCTGGCGGGTCACCTGTTGCAGGTTGGTGCGCGCAAAGCCGCCCAGCCATCCGGCCTGGGCATAGGCTGACGGAGCCGGCGCAGCTGGGGTGGTCCCGGGTGCATAAAGATAGGTGGCGTTGTCATAGACAACGGTCCCGTCCGCAGCTTGAATCTGCAAGCGCCAATAGCGATTGCCCGACGCCGCTTCGACCGCCCCGGTGGCGGCCCAGGACTTGATAGAGAAACCAGCGCCGAGCGTAGCCGCCGCGGTCACCGCTTCTTCAATGACAAAGCCGCCTTCGATGATGGTGTCGGCGCCGTCGCCTGCGTTCCAGACATAGGTGTCGTCGCCGGCATTGCCGGCAAGCTCATCGTTGCCCTTGCCGCCGGTCAGTTCATTCTGGCCGCTATCGCCACCGATGATGTCGGCACCGCCGCCACCGATGACATTCTCGATCGAATAATATTCGTCACCTGCCGCATCGCCTGTGTTGGTGTGCGATGCGGAGAGTTGGACACGCACCGCCGCCGAGGTGGACGCGTAGCTCGCGGCATCCAGACCGGCTCCGCCGACCAGGATATCCTTGCCCGCACCGCCGTCGAGAGCGTCATCACCTGTGCCGCCATAGAGCACGTCGTCGCCGGCCTCGCCCTTAAGCGTATCGAAACCGCTATTGCCGGCGAGGATATCATTGCCTCCGCCGCCGGCGATCACATCATCCCCTGCGGCGCCTGTGATCCAGTCGGCAATCGCCGTGCCCGCGAGCGGCGCGCTGGCAGTCCCATCCGCAGCGTCGGTGCCTGCCTTCAAGACCATCTTCACCGGATCAATGTCGAGCAAGCCGGTCTGGTAGAACGCCAGCTTTTCGATGCTGCCGGGCGCGAGGAACCAGTCCTTGATCGTGACACTGTCGGCAACGAGCGAGCTATCCGAAACCTCGTCGCTCTCCTTGCTGACGACAAGGACGAGATCGTTCGATCCGGCAGGACGCTGCAGGATCACGTCCTGCAGGTTGATGCCAGGTGCAAACTCGATCGTATCGGTTCCCGAGTTGGCGGTGATGACTGCGTCCGCAGGAGGTGCAAAGACCTTGAGCGTACTGGTTGCGCTGTCGAAGTCGTAACGCCCGACCCATTGGAAATCGGGCTCGTCAGCGGTCCCGACATTCTTGCGCAGCACCGCTCCACCAGGACCCGTAACGATGCCGGTCGTGGCGTTGTAGCTGAACGCGGAATTCCATTCGCCGGCGATCCAGACGGTCTGCCAGTAATTGGCGAAATCGTCGAAGACCATATCGCGGCCGTCGCCGCGCGCGAACTTGAAGGTGTCGTTACCGGCACCGCCAACCACGACGTCGCCATCGCCGGTTCCGCCCGAGACGATATCATTGTCCGCGCCGCCATAGATGTCGTCGGCTCCGGCATCGCCGGTGATCGCGTCTATCCCGGCGCCGCCCAGCAACTGATCGTTGCCGAGGCCACCGATGAGCAGATCCTTACCGGCATCGCCAAGGATCATGTCATTGCCGGTGCCGCCATTTCCGACGTCGTTACCCGCAAGAAGGAAGATCTTGTCATCGCCCGCATCGCCTGCAATGAAATCATTGCCTTGCGTGCCGATCAGCACATCGTTGCCCGACCCACCCGCGATAAAGCTTGTGGTGTCGCCGATGCGGATTTCGTTGCCGTCGGCAAATTTGAGCCATTCGACACGCTTGTAGGGGTTGGAGAACCAGTCCTTGACTGTGATAACGGTGCTGGTCGCATTCTCGACGGTGCCGACGGTCTGCATGAGGGTGATCAGCAGGTCATTGCCGGGGGCGGTCGCCGTACCCGAACGCTTGAGGCGAACGTCGCCGATGTCGATCCCGGCACCGAATACGATGGCGTCCTCGCCGCCCTCCACGGTTCCAGATGCCACACCCGCCGAAGCGCCGACCCAGTCCGGACGCAGGGCACCTGCCTGCCCCGGAGTGGTCTTCCAATTCTCAATGGCAGTTAGGCGTTGAGCCATTCCATCGGCGCTGGTGTTGGTCAGCGCCGATTCCGTGCTGGCCTCGTCGATGATGTCCGCGCCATCTCCGCGCCGGACGACATATTGGTCGGAGCCGGTGCCGCCCTTGAGGCTGTCGCCATTGCCGGCTCCGCCGACGAGAATGTCATCGCCGGCGCCGCCGAGCAGCGTGTCGGTGCCTTCGCCGCCTTCGAGCCAATCGGACCCTTCGCGGCCTGTGAGCGTGTCGTTGCCCGCTCCGCCGTTGAGGTAATTGCCATCGCCGCCGAGCGATCCGGCTGCGGTCGAACCCGCATTCAGCGTATCGTTGCCGTCACCGCCGAGCAGCCAGTCATCGAGACGGCCGCCGTAGATGATGTCGTCTCCGGTTCCACCGAAGATATTGTCGCCAAGGTTCGACGCGTAGATGGTGTCGTTGCCTGCGCCGCCATCGACGGTCGCGGCAATCGGGATATCGAGGACGCGGCGGTCGCTCGTCGCAAACCCAACGGTCGTCGATGCCGCCATCGTGCGGGAGCGCGACACGGTGAAGATCGCCTTGCCCGAGCTTTCATCAACAGTGACGCTGTCGATCCACACGAGGGGTTCGGTTCCGGCGCCGTCGACGATCGTTCCGGTTCCCGTCACCGGCTGCGTGCCATTGGCGAGAGCGGACGCGCCTGCGGACACCGTCGCCTGGAGGCTGAATTTCTCGTTGCCCTCGACGTTGAGAAATTGCGGCTTGCCATTGCCCGGAGTGACGACCTGGCCGTTGACTACGACCGGGGCCACGTAATCCGGATTGGCGACGTTGTCGGCGACCACTGCGGTCCGCACGAACAGTTGCGTCGCTCCAACCGCGAAGGTTGCGCTGGTCGCGTTCGTCCAGGTCGTGCCGTTGGTGGAGACCTGAATATTGGCCGCACCAGTGCTGCCGAAATCGACGCCACCGCCGGTCGCCTTGTCGGCGACGAGGGCAAGATTAACGGTGACCGCACTTGTGGCTGCTTTCGAAAGCGAGAGGCGGAATACCGCGTAGCCGTCGCCTTCCCAGGCATAGCTGTTGCCAACCATCAGGGTGGGAGAAGCTGCCGTGCCATCAATGATCGTTGCAGTTGCTGCTCCGCCCATGATCTGCATGCCCGGAGCATTCGAAAGCGATGCGAGGAAATTCTCGCTGGCTTCTGCTAGCGCATCAACCGTGACATTGACTTGCACCGTGGAGCGCAAAGTTGTCGCAGCGAACGTGAGTGTTGCGGTCTTCACCGTGAAATCCGTGCCGCCTGCGGCAATATCGTTGTTGAAATGTCTGTTGACTGTAAAACCGCGCTGGTCGGCGAGGTCGCCGTTACGAAGGTCGATCGTGTTGTTGGCGCTATCCGCTTCAATCGTGGTCTGGCCCGCGATATCGATCGCGTCGCCGAGCACATAGTCGCCGACGCCAATCTGGCGGCTTACCTGGCCGCTTGCCGGATCGTAATCGAACCCGAAATCGACATCGGCGGCGGTGCTCTCGGCTTCCTTGATAAGGAAATCAAATCCGCCGAACCAATCGCTTGCGGCACGTCTTGTCAGCCCTAGTTCTTGCGCGCGGGCGAGCGTGATCAGCGTCTCGATCGCAAAGGCGCTGTCTGGTTCGGCCGCCACCAACACATTGATTACGCTGGAATTGCCGAGGTAGCTCTCATATTGCTGGGCCGAGGTTATATTGCCCAGAAGCACGCTACTGTCGAAGTTTTGCGGATCAGGCCCGCCGATCTCCAACGAGTTGTAAAGCGCGCGCTTCACATAAATATCGCCTCCGGCGATCTGGAAGTCGGGATCGGTCAACCCTTGATACACGCCATAGCCGATCAACCGTGTCGCCGCATCCTTGCCCGAGAATTTCTGCGTGATCGCATCGCTGTCGCGCGTCGAAGAGGGCCTGTAGACGAAGGCGCTCTTGCGCATCCCGTAATTGCCCGACTGCACGGCCTCCGGGTTGAGTAATGTGCCGCCTGTCGCCGACAGCACGGCGTTGAACGTGTCGGAAACCGCAAACGCCACGCTGCGGGCTGCATCCTTCGATCCGGCTTTCCTCGACCATACATTGGCCACCACAAATTTCTGTTGCTCTGAATCCCAGGCAGAATCCGCCCCAGAACGCGGCGTACCGCCGAAGAGGGAACCGATAAGGCCACCAGCAATGAAGCCGACGAACGCACCAATCGCCGCACCGACGGGACCTGCTAGCGCGCCAAGTTGTACGCCCGCCAGCGTTGCAGATGCTCCGGTGCCGACAACCAAACTAGCAACAGCGATACCGCCAAGGGCGGCACCCACCGCCGAACCCAATTGTCCACCGAGGGTGTCAAAACTCACGATATTTGATGCTAAATAGGAGCCGAGGAAGCCACCAACAGCATTGCCAAGATCGGCGAACTCAAGGCCTTCGAATATTGCCTCGCCGCCTGCAATGTTGCCAATTATCTGACCGACCGCATAACCGGCCGAACTGTTGGCAAGTTCGCCCGCGAAACCGTCAAGCCCAATTGCGTTGACCAGTTCCGCCGTCAGGAATGATGAAATCGCGCCAAGGCCTGCCGACTTGAGATTCGCGACAAACTCTTGTCCAAACGCCTCAAAACCGCCTTCCAGGGCATCGCCTATGGACTTGCCGCCAATAGCTCGATCAAGCGAGTCTCCCAGATTGTCGCCGAGCGTTTTCAAGGCAGCCGATGCAACGATGCCAGTTAGAACGTCGCCGTTGGCAAGACGATAACCGAGCTGCGAACCGATTATTCCACCCGCATTCGCGAAATCGAGGCCAACGAAAGTCCGGCCGTTGAAATCTGTAGCGATCAATCTGCCATCCGGCAAAAAGCGGCGGATGACGTTCATGTCATCGTTGCCCGAAATTGCCGCATCGATGTAGCTATTCCCTTCAGCATCCTTCTTGATGATGAAGCGCGTTTCTTGACCGTCTCGATCCGTATAATAGGGCTTTCCGCGAATAATCGTTACGTCAATACCTTCTGGCACAAACGCCCCGGTCTCTGGGTCTCGATAGGTCGTCAGAGATGCCGGCCTCCGATTCGCTCTGGTGCCCACAATGAGCGATCCATCTGGTTGCCGCTTGGCTTCGACGACAATTTCTTCAGCTTCATCTTCGGTAACGGCCAAATGTTGCGCTATCGCCGCAATCGCATCTGGCCGTGCGGTTGGGTCAGAAATAATTGCCGCCTGATTGTTAATACCTGCCCTCAATGAGCGGATGTAAATATCCATCCCATGAGCCGTTACAAAACCGAAATTATCCCTGTAATCAATTCCGTCATCGAGATACTTCGCCGCAGGCCCCGCAAGCCTATAGCCCGATGAATCGGAATACAGTGGCACTCCATCGCTATCATTACGGAAATGAACAAAACCGGCAGAATCTTCAATACGATCAAGTTCGGTAATAATGTCGGAGAAGCCTGTAACATTACCATTCGGGAACAGATGACTGAAGCCGATACCAAAAGAGCCAAAGGTATTTGATGTGACAATGCGAGAGCTCAAGCCTTGCAAGGACGCATCGGCACGCAAAAGTTGCACCATCTGGCCCCCGGCCGAATGGCCATTTAGGTCAAAACGTGCGGTAGAATATTGGTTCATCAAGCCGAACACAAAAGTCTGAATGTCGGCATACATCGCGCCGTTGCCACCAGTTAGCGCAGTCTGGATGTCCGTCTGCGGCAACTCTTGGTAAGCGAACGAATGATCGTTTACGCCTGCAACTCCGACAATAATTGTGCCCGTTTGGATATTCTGAAAGGCGACGGCGTCACCACCAGCAACGCCCGGTCCGCGCGACGTCGAACCGACGAAACGATAGTTGTTTGTGAAATTGGTAAGCTCCGACTCAGTGAAAATCCCACTGGCACCGGGATTTGTTTTAATCTTCAAAGCAAGAACAGGGCCAGTATCGTTCAAAGACATATTAACTGCCGGAGCGATGTAGCCTAGAGCTGCGACTTGAGCAGATGTCAGGTAGTCACGTGCAAATGTTGGGGGCGGATTATCGCTCATTGATCAACACCCCCAACAGATAAGTCTTTATAAAATTTTAAGCAATTGAAACCCGTTGGTCCATCGATGGACCGATATTGATATATATAGTCAACAATCTGAGCGACGACCTTATCGCCTTTCGTAATAAAAATGTCATCGCGAACAATCTTGTCGTCTACATTCGGCCTAAAATGTGATTTATTCTTGCCAAATGATGTATCGAAATCTCCAACAGGCGTATAATAGGTGCGCCCCGTCATTGGAGGGGTTTCCTGTATCTCTCTTTGATACGCAGCGGCGGATTGAGCACGATATTCACGCCACAGATCGTTATCATGAACAATGACCTTCATGTTCTGCTTGCATATCCGTTCATGCTCTTCAATCATGTTATTGTTCATTGAACATCCTTGAGTGGCGATGGCTATCAGCGAAATCGATACGATCATTAATTGTCGATAATATGGAACGCGCCCACGATGCGGTTTCGCCTCGTAGGTATGGAAGTTCGCGTTGTCGGAAATGAACGCCATATTAGTTCTTTCCCTGAATTCTTTCGAGCAAATGGAGTCTTGCCTTCGCCTCGGCCAGTCCGGGCGTTTTCGGGCCTCTGTCCGCCTGCATGACCCGGCCCATGCTTCCATCTCCAATTGGTGGGACATACACCCACACAGACCCACCGCTGTCAGACGCCGCAAGGCGATACATGTCTCGGGCCTTCTCGATATCGCGCCCTACACCTAGCCCTTCCTCGAATCTGATTCCCAGTTCGAGTTGCGCCTGCTTGTCTCCGGCGCGCGCGCGGGCAGCTAGTCGCTGCAATTCAGGATTGGTCTGGCCTGCAGCGAGGGGAACGCTCATGAAGCTGGCTCTGCTCGCGCAGGCCTGCAGCGTCAGAAGGGCTGTGGCTGCGGCGATCCCGGCGACGAGCCGGCGTCTCACGCCCGCGTTTTGTGATGCCATACGACCTCGCTCAAGCTTAACCTTAGCCTCACTGCTCTCGCCCTGCCTGTTGGATGCTCCTTTGAAGCGGACTGAAAAGGTACGATATGATTCTTCGAGTACCGGTTTTGACATCCACCGTTGCTGCCAGACCAGGGGTTGGCGCGTACTGAGAGTTGTTCGCGTTAATAACGTTCTTCTCCAGAGTGATGGTAGCAACATAGACCAGCCCTAAATCTTTATCCTGCACAGTATCTCAACTAATTGATCGCACTCTTACCGGTGCCGTTAATTGAATTTTTGATGAACTGTATTGCTATCAGCATCTTTGTAGTCCCCCACCAGAAGTTATCGGATGCAATTGCATTATCAATACCTTCAATCCCCGATATCGGGCGTTGGCCGGTCCTGTCCTGGATCGTGGCGGCGCCTTCGGATATCTGGTAATATTGGAAGTCAAGGACAACAACGGCCCCATCGCGGTACTGCTCAGGACGCCGCCCCCATCCGTCTTTTGGCGTTTCGGCTGTTCCAACGGTTGCGAAAAAGGCCTTCGTAAATGGGTCGGCTGTGCCGTCGATCACGGTGCTCACGAGACCGTCGATGCAGTTGAAGTAATAGTCGTCCGCCCCAACCATGATCAGCACAGGCAAGTCGGCCCTTGCTACTAGGTCCTCACGTAGAACCCAGCCATCCCTATCGAAGTCGTATTTAAAATTTCCCTTTACAAGTGGCTGTCCATTGGTTGGAGGAGCAGGGGGCGTGCTGCTAATGGGGGTGCCGATCGATATATACGACGATACGCCCGAGGGCCGAGGCGCTTCAATCGCTCTGGTCGGATCAGTCATTATTACCCCCTTTTTCGATAAACTCATCAATTACTGCGGTTGCGGCCCTTTGTCGTTCAACAAACTCATCATTTTGACAGGCGAGCAGCCAAAAAACTGAGTCGCGAATTTCTTGGCCATTCGTCAACATGCGACACATGGCTGTTTCGAATGCGTAACCTGGCAAGATTGGCCCGTCCGAGTGGACAAATTGGGCCGAGCGAAACTGTGCGACGAGCGATTTTTGCGTTCTGCTTGCCTGTCCAAGATCATCGAGCTCAATGTCAAGGAATGTCGGATGAATTTTGGCGGGCCACTTCGAGGAATGATCAGCACCTGCTGACTGGCAGTTATTAATCACCGCATTAAGTCTTCGTCTCAATAGCGCAAACTTATCAAAATAACGCACAGACCGTGCGATGTCGGGAAGGCGGTTGAGATACTCACCACAACCCGATGGTAGCGTTGATTCTAGAAGGCAATTCCATCCATCAAGAGCATAAGCGTCATAGTCTTTAGGTTCATTACCCTTTTGCCGACTGAGGCAGCGATCAGAGAAAAGTTCAATGCGGACCAAATCGTCTAGAATTATATCGACGGCTACTTTCCGAGGAGGGCGATTGTGCGCGTCCACTGCGTCGGGCACAGTAAAGTCTCTCGCCGAGCTCGAACCAAGCTGTGATATGTCTTGAGTCCGATCCCCTGACCATTCGTTACGTTGGACTAGCTTTTCTCTCGCTGCTGCGATCCCCGCCACGAGTGGGCCACGATTAATAAGCTGAGGCTTCACGCCATTGTTTGTAGGTACGTAGGTGATTTGAGACCCGCCGGTGGGGGTAGCCGCCAAGAAATACAGTTTCCGCGCTTTTTCCTGATTCGATGGAATTTGGTCGCCATTCTCGAACCTCATTCCAAGCTGATACTGGGCATTCTTTTCACCCGCTTTCGCTTCGCGTGCGAGAGCGGATAATTCGCTATCAGGTTGTAAGGGTATGCCCATGTAGCTGGTTCCGCTGCACGCGGTTATGGAAAGCACTAGCGTCTGTATAGCGAATGATTTCCAGAGTGCGCATACCTTGCGTCGTGATTGATAGAATAACGTCTGTTTTAGAGGCTGACCGAAAAAGAAGTTGGGTGATATCAGCGAGATGTGATTCAGTCGGAGTTGCGAAACGACGACGGAGTGACACATGTGGACCGACACCACCCGGCGGCAGTATGCCAGAGCCGAACTGCTTTTGCCAAGTGATCTGACTGACGCGGAATGGGCGATTTTGGAACCGCTGCTCCCACCGCGTTCGAAGCTCGGTCGTCCGCCAGTTTGGGATTACCGGCAGATTGTCGAGGCGATCCTTTATCTGCTTCGGGGCGGACTGCCGTGGCGGATGCTGCCGCCAGGGCTATTTCCGCCCATGACCACTGTACAGCATTATTTCTACCGATGGAGCGCAATGGGTGTGTGGAAATCGATCAACCACGCCCTGCTGCTAATGGCACGTGAAGCGATGGGTCGGGAAGCTTCTCCCAGCGCGGGTGTCATCGATAGCCAAAGTGTGAAAACGACAGAAAGTGGCGGCCCACGGGGCTTTGACGCGGGCAAGAAGATCAAGGGTCGCAAACGGCACATCGTCACAGACACGCAGGGCCTGCTGGTCGGTGCCATCGTTCACACCGCCGATATCCAGGATCGCGACGGTGCGCCTGACGTCCTTGCCAGCATCCGCCAAACCTTCCCGTGGTTGCGTCACGTCTTCGCCGATGGGGGATATGCCGGGGACAAACTGCGCACCGCGCTCACCAAAATCGGCACATGGACCTTGGACATAATTAAGCGCTCCGACGCCGCCAAGGGCTTCAAGCTTCTGCCACGCCGCTGGGTAGTCGAGCGGACAATCGCATGGCTGAACCGCAACCGCCGCCTCGCCAAGGACTTTGAGCGAACCATCGAAAGCGCCACCACCTGGCTTTTCATCGCATCCGTCAACCAAATCACCCGCAGAATCGCACGCGACTGTAATCAAAACGCTTCTTTATGAGTCAGCCTCTTAGATTCACGAACGGTGAGAAGTGTTGCGAATTCATAGGAATTTGAAGAATGGACTTTATCGCTCTCGCCTTGCTTGAGGTAGGCTTTTCCCAGACCTGGCTAAACTGATATGAAATATTGCTCGATGTTTCGGTTGTAATCTCGAATGTCGCCGCCGACCTTAACGTTGCGGATGGTATGAGCCGAGAAAATGCTACTGAGCGCGACACAGCCGGGACCTTTCGCAATCGCCTGTTCTGCCGTAGATCTCTGCGGTTCCTTGCATCATTTCTCGTGGCCGGCCTGTGCTATGCTCGTCTGCAGCGGGCTGAGCAGATAGCTGATGATACGCCGGGTCCCAGTTTTCACATCCACAGTTGCGGCAAGACCCGGGGCCAGCCCGGTCCGCCGACCGTCCGTGTCTATGTAGCTCCGCGCCAACGCGATGGTGGCGATATAGACCAGGCCGAGGTCCTTATCCTGCACTGCATCGCGGCTGATCGAGCGAACACGGCCAGGGATCGTGCCGTAACGCGTGAATGGAAATGCCTCGAGCTTCACCGCCGCTTCCTGCCCGACCCGCACGAAGCCGACGTCCTTGTTGAGGATGCGAACTTCGACCTCCAGCCCACCGCGGGCGGGCACCACCGTCATCAACGGCTTGGCGGCTTCTACAACGCCGCCCACAGTGTGGACCTCGAGGCTTTGTACCGTTCCATCAACCGATGAAACGAGCCGCTGGAAACGGTTCATCTGGGTGGCCTTCGTTACTTCCTCACGACGCAGGATTGCGTCGGCCTCTGCCTTTGCAAGGTCGGTGAGTGCCGTATGCCTGGCTTGCTCACGGGCTTCGCGCCGCTGCTGGTCGAGCTTTCGCGCCTCGGCCAGGCCTCGGTCGACCTGGGCGAGGGCGATCTCACGATCCCCCGCTTCAGATCGCCGTTGGCGTTCCAGTTCCAGCAAGCGCTGTCCAGGTGCATATCCTCTCGCGTCCAACCGGTTCATGCGGGCGATCTGGCGATCGAGTATTGGCACCGTGTCGGCAAGGCGGGCTGCGGATGCTCGTGCCGCAGTCACGTCAGCAAGAGCGGAGGAACGCGCGTCGCCCAGGCTGGCGGTGCTTGCCTCGATTTGAGCAAGTTGCGCGGCGATCAGGCGTCGTTGGGTGTCCGCGATTTCCGGCCGCGTTCCGCTGGGAGCCGTGAAATGCAAACCCTTGCCGGATAAAGCGTCGGCAATTGCCCGGTTGCGGGCGATGTCGAGTTCGGTGCTCGCCAGTGCCTTCTGCGCGGAGGCGAGGTCGGCACCGGCCAGCGTTGGGTCAAGATCTAGCAAGGCCTGGCCCCGCCGCACAAAATCGCCGTTGCGTACATAGATCGCCCGAACAACGCCTGCTCCAGGTGACTGGACCAATTTGATGTTGCCGGTCGGAATCACGCTGCCCGGCGCAGAAGCGACGACGTCGATCCTCCCGAACACGGTCCACAGGATCGTAAGAAGCAGACCGATCGTCAGAATCCAGGCGGCCATCCGCGCCGTGGGAGACACAGGACGTTCGGCAACCTCGAGCGCGGCAGGAAGAAAATCGGCCTCACGGGAGGGGACGAAGGTCCGGCGCCATTCCCGATCCGCCCTAAGTGCTTCCTTGAGCACATCCCAATGGTGACGCCACGCGCTCATACGTCGGCACCTCGTGCGAAACCGGCACCGCTCTGGCGGCGATGCAAATCTGCATAGCGCCCGTTATTCCGCAACAGTTCTTCGTGATTGCCGCGTTCCACGATATGGCCAGCTTCCAGTGAGATAAGATTATCGCATTGCCGTACGGCAGAGAGGCGGTGCGCGATGATGATCACCGTACGGCCGGCGGAGATCGCCTTGAGGTTTTTCTGGATGATCTCCTCGCTTTCGGCATCGAGCGCGCTGGTCGCCTCGTCGAGAATGAGAATGCGCGGCCCAGTCACCAGCGCCCGGGCGATGGCCAGGCGCTGACGTTGGCCGCCGGACAGGTTGGTGCCACGCTCTTCGACCGGCGTGTCGTAGCCTTGCGGCAGCCGCACGATGAACTCGTGGGCGCCAGCCAGTTCAGCCGCCGCCATCACTTTTTCGAGCGGCAGGGCTGGGTTTGCGAGCGCGATATTCTCGCGGATCGAACGGTTGAACAGCAGATTTTCCTGAAGGACGACGCCGATCTGCCGCCGCAACCATGCCGGGTCGATCTGGGCAATATCGACGCCGTCGATGAGGACGCGCCCGGCAGCGGGCACATACATGCGTTGAAGCAGCTTGGTCAGCGTCGACTTGCCCGAGCCCGAGGAGCCGACGATGCCTAGCGAGGTGCCCGCCGCTACCGTGAGGTCGATGTCTTCGAGTGTCCAGGGACCATCGAGGCCATAGCGGAACTTGACGCCCTCGAACTTAACCTCGCCCTTGAGCGAGGGGAGGGCGACGCGGCTACCGGTACCAGGTTCCACCGGCTGGTTGAGCACGTCGCCCAGGCGCTCGATCGCGATCCGTACCTGTTGAAAATCCTGCCACAGCTGCGCCATGCGGATCACCGGGCCCGATACGCGCTGCGCAAACATGTTGAAAGCGACGAGGCCGCCTACGGTCAGGTCCTTGTCGATCACCGCCCTGGCGCCAAAATAGAGGATCAGAACCATATTGATCTTGGAGATGAGCTGGATCAGCTGGCTGCCGGTATTGCCAAGATTGATGACCTTCTGGCTGGCGAAGCTGTAGCCGGCGAGCTGCCGTTCCCAACGATCCTGCCATTGCGGTTCGACAGCGCCGGCCTTGACCGTCTGGATTCCGCCGATGCTCTCGATCAGGAGCGCGTTGTTGGCTGCCGCGCGCTCGAACTTTTCCTCGATGCGCGCGCGCAGGGGACCCGTGACGAAAACAGCGACTGCGACATAGGCAGGGATCGCCAGGATCGAGATCAGGAAGAGCTGCGTGGAATAGAACCACATCACCACAAGGAAGACGATCGTGAAGAGGGGATCGATCAGCACCGTCAGCGATGAGTTTGTAAGGAACTCGCGGATCGTTTCGAGCTGTCGTACCCGCATGGCGATGTCACCAACCCGGCGTGCTTCAAAATACGCCAGGTTAAGGCCAAGCAAGTGACGGAAGAGCTTGGCGCCCAGCTCGACGTCGATTTTCTGGCTGGTTTCCGAATAGAGCCGGGTGCGCAGCCACCCGAAAAGAGTTTCCCACACCGAGACGACGCCAAAGCCGATTACCAGGATCGTGAGCGTGTCGAGCGTATTGTGGACAAGCACCTTGTCGATGACATTCTGGAAGAACAGCGGCGAAGCAAGGCCCAGAAGATTGATGCCGAGCGTCACCAGCAGCACCTCACCGATCAGGCGGCGATATTTGACGATCTGGGGGATGAACCAGGAAACGTCGAATGCGCGCGTGACGCCGCCAATGCCTTCACGGGTTGTTACCAGCAGAAGTTCGCCCGACCACATGGCCTCGAGCGCCGCCCTGTCGACCTTCATGATCTGGGGCTGGACGCCTTCCGAGCTGTGGCATGGCGGCTGGATCAGGGCTTCATCGTCGCTGATCCGGGCAATGATGAACCATCCTGACGGGCCGTTGGCGAGTGCGGGAAGGGGTGTTTGCCGCAGCTTGTCATAGGAAGAGCGAACGGATTTAGCCCGAACGTCGTCCTGGCGCTTGGCAATGCGCTTGAGATCGTCGGCGTCTACGCCGCGGTCATGGCCAAGGCTATGACGCAGCTGTGCCGGGTCCACCGCGATGCGGTGAAGCGCAAGGAGCGTCGCATAGGCAATGAGGCCCGAGTCGTCTTGCCCCGCCGTCTCGGCTGAAGGTTCAGTCGCCTGGTCGGGGATCATGGCTTGGTTCTCGGGGTGGCGGTTGAAGGAGAGCGGGTTTCTGAGGCAGTCGGTCCGCCGCGCATGAGGTCCAGGGGGGCCTGGGCGGGCGAAGCTGCCGCAGGAAGGGCGCTTGCCTGCGATTCGGGCATCTCAGGGGCGCGAGGCCTGCCGCTCGGAGCACCGAGCCTGTCAATCGTGCGAATGACGCCGCCCCAGGGGACGGCGCTACGCCGTTCGACTTTTTCGAGATAATCGTCCGGGGCATAAACGGGCGGGTTGGCAAGCAGCCGCTTCGTCTCAAGTTGGCCCAGATGGCGCAACAGGATGGCTTGCGCGACATAGCGGTCCCGCTTGCTGCCTAGCAGGGCAATCTGCGTCTCATTGAGCGAATTCTGCGCGTAGAGTACGTCGAAAGTGGACCGCAGCCCTTCGCGATACTCCTCGAGCGTGCCCTCATAATAAATGCGGGCCGCCTGCACCTGCAAATCCTGCGCCAAGGCATTTCGATCAGCCGTCACCCACTGATTCCAGGCATTGACGATCGCCTGGACCAGTTGCCGCCGGGTTGCTTCGATACGAAGCGTATCGGCGGTCTGGCGATTGCGAGCCTGGGCAACGGCCGAGCGGATACGACCACCCGCGAACAGAGGGATCGTCAGGGTGGCGCGTCCGGTAAATGTGACGTCCTGATCTGCGCGGTCGAAATGCGCGGCCGGACCGGTCGTGCCGGCCGTGCCTCTGATCGATAGTTCGGGACGGCCTTCCGCTTGCGCAGCCGCGATCCGCGCCTGAGATGCATGGGCGGTTGCAATGGCAGCGGCAAGATCCGGGTTGCTCGCTTCGGCCATCGCGAAGGCTTCGTCGGCCGTACGGGGCAAATCCGGTAGCCCCGGCTCCTGCGCGAGATTGCCCGGCTCGCGGCCGACGATGGCCGTGAACGCCGCGCGACTGGATTCCAGCTGGGTTTCGGCGGCATTGAGCTGCACACGTGCCGCCTGTACTTGCGTCTCAGCCTGCGCAATGTCGGTTCTGGTGAGTTCACCGGCATCGCGCCGCGCGGCGATTTCGTCGAGGGTAGCTTCCAAAGTTCGTAGATTGCGCTGCCGGATTACAAGCGAACGGCCGTCGCGGCGCACATCGGTATAAGCTGCGATCAGATCGACGAGCAAATCACCCTCGGCTCCGCGCAAGGTTTCCCTTCCCGCTACGCTGCCGGCAAGGGCCGCACGCAAGGCACTTGCTGCACGGCCTCCCGTGTAAATCGGCTGGTCTATGACAAATTGGGATGCGAGATCGTTGCGCTCGATATTCGGGTCGTTGAGACGGTCCGAGAGGGGGCGGTTTGCCTGAGTGATTGCACCGGGCAATGTCAGTTCATAGCCACCTGACAGTTGCACCTGTGCCGACGGACGCGTCTGGGACATCGCTATGCCGACCTCGTCGTCGGTTGCCCGCAAATCGTAGCGGCGCGCACCTAGCCCTGGATTGGATGTAAAACTGTCCGCTATAGCGGCCGAGAGACTATCGTCGGCGGGCGGCGGCACTGGCTCTTCGTCAAAGGCAATGCGCGGGGTTGGATAGGCATCATGCGCTTTGTTCAGGCGTTGCGAAGGACCCTGGGCAGTGGCGTTGCCTGTCAGCAACAAGGCTGACGCCGTCACGGCAAGGCCGCCGATATACCGGTAGCAAAAACGCGCCATGGCTCGATCCCGATCGGATCAAACGCGGTCAAAAGCGAAAAGATGGGGCATAGCCGCACAATTTTGCGTGCAGGTCGCGATCGCGGACCGACGGCCGATAACGCCAACAGCAAGAGTCTTGTACATCGAAATTGCCAGCCCCCGAACGGCGCGGAAAAACGCTGCGCCTCATTCCCCGGATCACCTATTATCCCGTCAAGGGGCCAAGTCAATTGCTTCTGTTACGAGTAAAAAACAATCAATTTGAATGTAAGTTTTGGCGCGTTGAAGTGTTATCTCATCATTTGGCGATGAAAGTATCTTTCTGTTCGGTATGACAGAATATCATTGGTCGTGCTTCTTTAATGAGCACTGCAAATGCACTAATCAAGATTTATTGGGTCATAAAGCGTCACGCAATTAGGCGCGGACAACGTAGTCGGCGGCTCAGACTGTCAGTAGGTTTTCTTCAATCAGCTGGCCTGTTCCGTCAGGCCATCGTCTCGATCGCAACATGGACAAGCGGCGCGGTCTGCTCGGCCATCTTCTGCGCTCGTTCTCGTTGCCCCACCGTTGATATCCCCAGCGTTGATCAAGCGCCTGAGATTTGCATTTTCCGCATCCGCGACAGGAGCCGAACTCCTCTCGGACTTCGGCTCCCATATGCTGCGGTCTGTGCGTTTCCACGCCCATTATGCGAAGAAGTCGACAGGTTTTGTCGCCTCCTGCTTCCAGCCCGTAAGACCGTCGCCTGCCGGTTGGGCTCCGAATGTCACCATGCTCTGGATCATGGAAGCAACGGTCTGGTTGATCCGGGTCGGGTCTGAAGGCGCAAAGGGCTGTTGATCCGCCACTTTGTCGAGAGTCTCGCTTCCCTCGCCCGCGAAGAGCTTCACGATGGCAGGGGGTGACTCGGATATCCGGATCAGACGGTCGCGGCCTGGGGAGTTGGTTGCGAGATCGGCAAAATTGCTAAAGCCATCTTCAAGGGCTGTCGCGAGTTGGTCGGCCGCCGCAAACGGGTCGATAATCCCTGCATCGGCTTTGTTCGGTATGCCACCGTCTGGCAACTCGTTCACCACGGCAGGAGAGGTGCTGGAGAAATAGGTGAGGGCGGCATCGACGAACTCGGCCGCCGAACCGTCGGCGCGGGTATAGCTGCCCTTATTGACGATCACGGTCTCGCCGAGGTCAAATTTGCCCTCAACGGCGGTGCCGGCGAGATTGATTGACTGAACACCTGATCCGTCGAGCGTTGTGATCTCGCCGTCATCGACCGTTCCGTCGCCGTTCCGGTCCTGCCAGATGCGGAACTGTGCGAAGCGAGCGTCGGTGCCCGATAGGATGCCATCGGCGTTGCTGTCGAAAGCGCGCAGTCCTGCAAGGTCGCTGGCCGCACCGGGCAGGTCGTTCACGAAGCTGAACTCGCCGGCATTGCTGAGCGTACCGTCGCCGTCGCGGTCGAGGAACAACATGCCCTCGCCGGCGCCCATCCAGCTGGTGTCGTCGGCAATCCCGTCGGCATCCATGTCATAGGCAGCACTGCTAGCCAACGCGGATACCGTCGTCACCCCGCCACCATCGAGATCGAGGAGGATGGGAGCAGCCAAGCCAATCTGCACGCCGTTCTTGAATTCGGCGATCTCGACGCCGGTCAAGGTGTCGGTGCCGTCATTGCCGTCCTGGGAGGCGGCGTTGTCGACGATCTGTATGTTGCCGCCCACAGTTGAGATCGAATAGGTTGTAGATATCCCGGCGAACACGCCAATGTCCGATCCGGCGCCACCGTTGATCACATCGTTGCCTGCGCCGCCCGTCAGCCGGTCGTTGCCGCCGCCGCCATTCATCGCATTGGCCGCCGCATTGCCGATGATGACGTCATTACCTGACCCCGTCTCCACATTCTCGAAATCATACACGCCATCGGTCTCCGCGCCCGAAGTCGCGGAATTGGCGCCAAGGTTGACGACCCAGGCCGCCGTTGCGGTGGCGTAGGACAGGGTATCTGTCCCGCCTCCGGCATAGACCATGTCATTGCCGGTTCCCGGGGCAATGAAGTCGTCGCCGGCGTCGCCGGTGACGGTGTCGTTGCCGCCATCGCCATAGATCACGTCATTGCCATCGCCGCCGTAGATGCTGTCATTGCCCGCGCCGCCAGCAATCTGATCGGCGCCTGCGTCACCGGTGATCGTATCGTTGCCATCACCGCCATCGATGATGTCGTCGCCAATTCCGGCATAGATTTGATCCGTTCCTGCCCCGCCTGCGAGAATATCGTTTGCGTCGCCACCAGTGAGCGTATCGTCTCCTTCGCCTCCGTTCAGATTGTCCGCGCCGGTGCCGCCATTGAGCTGGTCGTTGCCCGCCCCGCCAAGGATCGTGTCGTTCCCGGCGTCCCCGTTGAGGATGTCATCGCCATCTGCGCCATCGAGCATATCGGTGCCGTCACCGCCATTGAGGCCGTCATTCCCGGAACCGCCCAGCAGGGTATCGTTTCCACCGCCGCCGTTCAGTGTGTCGGTTCCTGCCCCGCCTTCCAGTATATTGGCTGCGCTCGAGCCGGTCAGCGTGTCGTTGCCCGCGCCGCCGCGCACATTTTCGACATTCGTGATAGTGTCAGATTCGCCGCTTGCGACGCCCTGCGCGGTCGTGACGGCCAGGCTGATGCTGAGGTTGGTGGTGTAGGCCGAATAATCGACCCAATCGATGCCCGCGCCGCCATTGAGGCTGTCATTGCCGGCACCCCCGACCAGGACATCGTCGCCAGCGTCGCCCGTGATGGTATCGTTGCCGTCTCCGCCATAGAGCGTGTCCTGACCGTCTCCGCCGGAGATTACGTTCGCCGCGCTATTGCCGACGATCAGATCGTCACCCGCGTTACCGGAGATCTTCGTGATGGCGCTCAACGTCACGCTCGTAAAATCGAAGCTGTCGGCATTGTCGCTGCCGGCAATCGTGACGCCGCTATAGGTTCCACCCGAGATCGTCTCGATGTTCGAGAAGGCGGCGAGACGGATGATTGCATTGTTGGCGAGAGCCACGATGCTGTCCGTGCCTGCGCCGCCGTCGATAGTGTCGTTTCCGGCAGCGGTTCCAGTGAATTGGAACACGTCGTTTCCGATACCGCCCGACAAGTTGTCGTTTCCGGCAGACCCCAGGATGGTGTCGTTTCCGGCGGAACCAAAGATGGTGTCATCGCCCGTTCCGCCATCGATCCGCGTGATATTGACGAGCGTGGACGCGCCAAAGTCGAGTAGATCGTTATTTGCCGAGCCGCGGATATAGACGCCGGTGTAAATGCCGGCGGTGATTGTTTCGACGCCGGACAGGGACGTAAGGCCGATGGCGGTGTTGTTGGCCTGCGCAGCGATCGTGTCATTGCCAGTGCCGCCGTCCACGCCGTCATACCCGTCACCGGTCCCTGTTGCCTTGAACAGGTCGTCGCCGAGCCCGCCGCTGAGCGCATCGTCGCCGATACCGCCCACCAGCGTGTCGTTGCCGGAGCCACCGTTCAGCGTGTCATTGCCCGCGCCGCCCTGGATCGTATCCGCGGCAGCGGAGCCCATGATGACATCGTCGCCGTCAAGGCCGTTTATCGCGACGATCCCAGTCAGCGTGACATTGGTGAAATCGAGCGTGTTGGCACGATTGGTCCCCGTGACGGTCACGTTCGAATAACCGTTTGCCGAAATCGTCTGAAGTCCGACCGTCGTGCCGATCCGGAGCGCCTGGCCATTGAGGCCTGCGTTCAGCGCGGTGGGCTGATTGACGAACAGGAAGTCGTCAGCACCAAAGTTCGAGAGTGCAACATCCTCGACGACGATCGCCGGACGGCCATTGATTGCGATCTTCACGTCGTCCCCGTCCTGCGAAAGGAACGGAGCGAGGTCCGCGAAGCTGGTGAGACCGTCCGAGCCGTTGAGGAAAACGATCTTGTCGGCGCCATCGTGGAAGTCGCCGATCGTCGCCCAAAGCTCCTCCCAGGCCTCTGCCTCCAACATGGTCGAGTCGAACACGAAATAGTCGTAGCCCGCGCCGCCCATGGCGTAGTTCTGGGTACCAAACAACTCGATAACATCGTTACCGCGGCCGCCATAGACGCTGACTGACCAGTTGTCGGCCGTGACATAGTCGTCGCCGTCCAGGGCATCGACAGAGGCGCCGCTCGCACCGTTGCCAAGGATCCGTTCGCTCGCGCTGCCGATATTCTGCCAATCGCTCAGCATGCGCGTGGCCGTCGTCGTGGGCCAGGGAACCGCCCCTGTTGTCGGAGTCGGTCCGAAGCCGCCCGATGTTGCCCAGCTACCGAACATGAAGTCCGAGGCATCAAGGTCGGCAAGCGTGATGTCCTCAATGACGATCGCGGGCAGGCCCGCGAGGACAATGTCGACGTTCGCGCCGTTCTGGATCATGTGCGCCGCGAGCTCGGCAAAACCGTCGACGCCTCCCGTGCCATTGACGATGCCTATGCGATCTACACCATCTGTGAAGTCGGCGATGGTCGCCCATGTCTCCGCTTCACCGCCGGCGAGGAGCGAGAAGCCGTCGAAGATGAAGGTATCCGCGCCTGCGCCGCCTTCGCCAGAGCCACTATAGTACATGAACTCAAGGATATCGTTCCCGTCCTCGCCGTGCAGCGAAACGGCCCAGGCGTCGGCAGTCATGTAGTCGTCGCCGCCCAGCGCCCATATGCCAGCATTCTGCGCGCCGCGACCGACAATGCGGTCGTTGCCCTCGGTAAACTGGCTCCATTGCGAGGGCGTGTACTCGGGACCGGTCGGCAGCATGCCGACGACTAGTGTGATCGTGTCGCTTGCCGAAAGACTTCCGTCGCTGGCGGTGATGCGGATGCTGTAGTCGCCAAGCGCACCCGCACCCACGGTCCCGGTCAGATGGCCATCTGTCAAGCTCAGCCAGGAAGGCAGTGTCGAGCCATCGGTCATGCTTGCCGTATAGGTAAGTGCATCGCCATCGGGATCGCTGAAGGCGCCCGCAGGTATCGTTACATCGAGCGTCGCGCCGCGGATGGTGGCGACATCGCTAAGTGGCTGCAGCAGCACCGGGGCGTCATTCTCCCCGCTGGAGGCATCGAGCGTCAGGCGGAAGATATCAGAGACGGACAAGCTGCCGTCACTTGCGATGACCTCGATGTCGATCGCGGTGTAGCCTGCGGGCGGCGTACCAGTGAAGCGTGCGCCGTCGAAGGCGAGCCAGGAGGGCAGGGGATTTCCGCCAGCGAGGCGCGCGGTGAGAGACAGCATATCGCCATCGACATCGGTGAAGCTGCCAAGGGGCAGGGCCACATCGATCGCATTGGCGCCTGAGAGGCTCACATCGGGCAGCGCAGCGATCAGGACCGGCGCATCGTTGACCGGGCTTATCGCGAGCATGAAGCTGTCTGCAACGCTCATTGTGCCATCGCTTGCGGTAACGCGGATCTCCAGCGTGCCATGGAAATTAGCCGGAGGCTGGCCGGTGAAGCGGCGGGTTGCCGCATCGAAGGCGAGCCAGGAGGGCAGGGCGTCGCCGCCGGCCAGCGTGGCGGAGAGAGCAAGCGCATCGCCGTCCACATCGGCGAAGCTACCGGTAGGCAGGAGCAGGTCGATGGCCTGGTCCTCTGCGTACTCATGATCGGCGATAGGCGTCAGCACCACGGGCGCATCGTTGACGGGCGTGACGGTGAGCAGGAAGCTGTCGGTGACGCTGGCACTGCCATCGCTTGCCTCTACCGTGATCTCGATGGACCCATTATAGTTGGCAGGCGGCGTTCCGGTGATACGTCCGCCTGCGAAAACCAGCCATGATGGTAGCGGCGCGCCGTCGCCAAGCCGTGCGCTCAAAGTGAGCACATCGCCATCCATATCGCTGAAGCTGCTGGCCGGGACGGCGATGTCGATCGCCATGTCTTCCGCGACAGACACATCTGCCAGCGTCTGTACCACAACAGGCGCATCGTTGACGGGATCGATGATCAGGCGGAACGTGGCGCTCGTCGAGAGTAACCCGTCCGATGCGGCGACGACGATATTGAGGAGGCCGTTGAAGTTGGCAGGCGGCTGACCGGTGAAGCGGCCGGCATCGAACTGCAGCCAGGACGGCAGCGGATCACCCGAGGCAAGGGTGGCGGACAAGGTCAATGCATCGCCATCAACGTCGCTGAAGGCGCCCGACGGAATCGTGAAGTCGATGGCCTGGTCTTCGAGGTTCTGTCGATCGACCAGGGCAAGAGCCGCGACCGGGGCATCGTTGAGCGGCGTGATTGTGAGCGCGAAGGTGTCGGCGGCACTTGCGTTGCCATCACTCGCCCGGACCTCGATTTCGATGGTCCCGTGATAGTTGGCAGGTGGGGTGCCGGTGAACCGGGCACCATCGAATGATAGCCATGCCGGAAGTGGTGAACCGTCACCCAGATGGGCCACGAGCGTGATCACGTCCCCATCGATATCCGTAAAGATTCCGGTCGGGAGCAGCAAGTCGACCGGGCTGTCCTCGCTCGAGGCCATGTCTGCGATCGGTTGCGCCACCATGGGCGCATCGTTGGTGCCTGCAATCACCAGATCGAACGCGTCGCTGACGCTGCCCTGGCCGTCACTCGCGGTGATGCGCAGGCCCAGAATGCCATTGAAGTTTGCCGGCGGCTGTCCTGAGAGCACACCATTTGCGACGCTAAGCCAGGCGGGCAGCGGGCTGCCGTCGGCGAGAGTGACCGAGAAGGTCAATGCATCGCCATCATTGTCCGTGAACGCACCGGTCTGAAGGGCGAAGCTGAAAGGCTGGTCTTCGGTTCCCGACAGGTCGGCCAGCGCCTGCGTCAGGACCGGAGCATCGTTGACCGCATCGATGACGATCGCAAACTGACGGATGACCGTAGCCGTCTGGTCCGCCGCCAGGATTTCCAGGGTTACTGTACCATTGAAATTGGCCGGCGGCGTGCCGGTGAACGTCCTGGTCTGGCGATCATAGGCAAGCCAGGATGGCAGAGCCGCGCCGCCGACACCGCGGACTTCGACAAGAACCGTGTCGCCATCGGCATCTGAAACAAGATTGTCGGGCAAGGTCGCCGTGAACGGCTGGTCCTCGGTCCCACGCAGGGCAGGGATCGCGCCGATCACTGGCGCATCGTTCACCGCGGCGATCGTGACCGCGACCCGGGCGATGTCGGTGACGCTGGCGGAATCGGTGACTTCATAGTCGAACCAGGCATCGCCGTTGAAATCGGCATCGGGCGTGATGATGAGCTGGCCGATGCCATTGGTGGTAACCGTCAGGCCGTGCGTGTCGACGATGCGGCTGAAGACAAGGGCCTGGTTGTCGGGCTCGATGTCATTCTCAAGCAGTTGGGAGATGAACAGCGTCAGCGGCGGCTGATCTTCGCTGAGCGACAAGGTGTCGTCGCCCGCGATCGGCGCGTCGTTGACCGGCAGGACCTCAATCTCGACAGTGGCCGTGACCGGGAATCCGGAGGCGTTCGTGATCGCATAGCTGAGCAGCAGCGTGCCATGGAAGTTTGCCGCGGGCGTGATCCGATACTGTCCGTTCTCGAGTGTCGCGATCGAAGCATCGGCCGGCGCGCCGATGAAGCCGAGGAAGGTGATCGTCTCGCCTTCAGGATCATAGTCATTCGCAAGAAGCTGGGCCGGATCGATATCGATATAGGTGTCTTCGAGCGTGCCGAACCCATGGTCGGACACTGCGATCGGAATGTTGAACTCCGGCAGGATGGTGAGGGACACTCGGCCGATGCGATCTGCGCCATGCGCGTCGGTGACGCGATAGGAGAAGGCGGCGTTGCCAAAATAGCCCTCGCGGGGCGTGAAGACGGCGGTGTTTCCGACCATGGCAACGGTGCCATTGTCGCCATCGAGCAGTTCGACGATTGCAAAGCTGTCGCCCTCGATGTCACGATCGTTGGCAAGAAGCGTAGCCAGGTCGATGATGAGAGCCGTGTCCTGGTCGCCGACGAACACGCCTTGCGGATTGTTGCCGGTGCCCACGCCATCGGAATTGGCGTAGGGGGCATCGTTGACCGGTGCGATCTCGAACGAGAAGGTCCCGGTGCTTGTCAGACGGCCGTCCGTGATCGTGTAGCGGAAGGTCGCGGTCCCGCTGGCATTTTCCTTGGGCACGAAGCTGTAGCGTCCACCTGGCAGGCGCTGAATGCGGCCCAGGTCGCCGCTTGTCTCAAGCGAGACGAGACTGACCGTATCGCCGTCAAGGTCGCTGTCGTTGCCGATCAGGTCGGCGGCTGTGAATTCGAACGGCGTATCCTCGTCCGTGCTGAACAGGTCGGCCACTGCGGTCGGTGCATGGTTGGTCGATTGCACATTGATGGTGACGGTGCCGGTCCGTGCGCCATCGACATCGTCGTTGATGATATAGTCGAACCCGGCCTGCCCGCTGAAGTCGGCGTCGGGTGTGAAGACGATCGTCGTGCCGTCGAAGTTCAGCGTGCCGTGAGCGGCATTGAGGACTCCGACGAGGCGGATAGGATCGCCATCGACGTCATGGTCGTTCGCCAGGAGCTGCGCTGGCGTTATGACGATCGGGGTTTGCTCGAGCGTCGAGAAGCTGTCGGGGCCGGCATAGGGCGCTTCGTGACGCCCTTCGACGGCGATCTGCACGGTCGCGCTGCTGTCGCCCTGGAGATCGTCGGTGATGACGTAGGAGAAGCTGTCCTCGCCTGACCACCCCGCCTCTGGCGTGTAGGTGACGCTCGCCGCCAGCTTGCCGTCGAACAGATGCGTTCCCGATGCGCTGTGGCTGTCGCCGCCGGTAGTCGCGGTCCAGACGATGTCGAAGCTTCGGCGCAGATCGAAGGGAACCGTGGCGGTGACAAGGCCGGTGGCGCTGTCGACGTTCATCCATACGGGCAGGTCGGATCCGTCCGCCAGCTTCGCCGTCCAGGTCGCCCCAGGCGCTAAGAGCGCGGCGGGCGGGCCATAGGTGACGATGCCGTCATGGATGACGAGCGTGCCATGGCCGGCCGCGGAAACTGCCTTGACGCGCAGATAGTCGCCGTCGTCCTCGCGATCGTTGGCGATGAGGTCCATCAGCGCGAATGTCAGAGGCTGGTTCTCGATGGTCGCCAGCGTATCGGCAACTGCATCGGGCTTCTCGGCGGTCGGAAGCACGTTGAAGATGATGGTCCCGCTATTGTGCGAGATGCCGCCCTTTTCGTCGATCGTCGTGTAGCTGATCGCGATCGACCCGTTGAAGTCCTCCGGTGCGGAGAGGTCGATCTGCTCGCTCGACGTGCGGATGCCGATGCCATTGGTCCCGCCGTCCGCCAGCGTGAAGCCGCTATCGACAACCACATCGGTGAGGATCGAGAAGCTCGGCAGGCTGCCATTATTGCCGGCGACGTCGAGGCGTACGCCCAATGCACCGACATAGGCCGGCGGCGGGGTGCCGTCGAACGCAAGCGTTCCCTCGTTGAAGGCAAGCCAGTCTGGTAGCGGCGCTTCGCTTTCGCGTTTCGCCGCGATGTCCGCAGCAGAGCCAAGGTCGATCGCGAAGAGGCCCTGGGACTTGAAGAAGTCGCTCTGCTGGAGGAGCGCGTTGATCGCCGGATCGAGCGGCGCGGCGGGGCCGATGACGAATTCGAGGGTGAACCCGCGCTTCGCGGCTGAATAGCTGCCTTCCGGCACGACAGGGGCGTCGGGCGTGAAGCTCAGCTGGAGGCGAACCGGCTGCTCATTGGCGTCGGGCGTTTCGCCCGTCAGCGCCAGGGTCATCGTGTCGACGTCGAACTCCAGCCATTCAGGCAGCGGTCGGCCGCCTTCCAGGCTTACGGAGAAGCTGCCATGGCTCACATCGAAGAGGGCCAAATCGCTTTCATAGGCAATGCCCGTTCCCAGCGAGGCCGGGTCGATCGCCAGCGTGTCGGTGAAGACGCTGGCCGGGTCGCCGGCTTGCGCCCCGGGCTTGGTGAAGTGGAGCACGACATCGAGCGGCATAGTGACGCCGGCTTCCGGTGTGCCGGCGAAGCGCAGAGTGGCGGGATCGAAGATCAGCCAGGACGGCAGGGCATCGCCATTGGACAGTGTTGCCGTGACGGTTGCGCCCGAGGGGAGATTGTCGGCGCCGAAGGCGATCTCGCTGTGATGCGCCTGGCGGACCGTGAAGCCTGACAGGACGGTGTCCTGCACGGACAGGCCGTTAGCGAGGCTCTGGTTGTTGCCGCTGTTGAAAGTGAAGCGCTGCACGTAGCTGCCTGCGGTCGGGTCCTTGAGGATCACGCTGATGGTCGCTGTCGAGCCTGCAGGCGCCTCGCCGGTGAAGGTCATGGTCGCGGCGTCGAAGCTCAGCCAGCTGGGTAGATCTTCGCCGTTGGCTTGGCGTGCGATGACCGTGTAGTCCGCCGAGAGATAGCGGGTATCGAGCACGCCCTGCACACCGGCGCTGCGGAAGAACAGCACATCGCCTTCGGGTTCGACATCGTTGCCGAAGGCTTCGGCCGGGATGACGAACAGCGGCTGGTCTTCCAGGCCGGTCACGAGATCGTCGCGCAGGGTAGCGCCGTCGTTTTGCGGCAGGATGCCGATCGCGACATAACCCGTTGCGGTGCCGCCGCGGCCGTCGCTGATCGTATATTCAAAGCCCGCATTGCCATTGAAGTCGGGCCTCGCCTTGAAGACGATCTGGCCCAGCTCGTTAACGCTGACCTTTCCGTTATCGGCAAAACGCTCGACGCCGACGAAAGTCAGGCTGTCGCCGTCCGCGTCGCGGTCGTTTGCGAGCAGTGTCGCGGGATCAATGATGATCGTCTGGTCTTCCAGAATCGTGAACCGGTCGCCGATCGCCTGCGGGGCATAATTCGCCGGAAGAACATCAATGAAATAGGTGAGCGTAGCGCTGGCTCCGCGCTCGTCGATCACATCGAACGAGATGGCCGCCGTGCCTTCACCGTCGGGCGTAAATGCGATTGTCGCGCCGTCGAGGACCGCGGTGCCATTGAAGGCGGCGTCGCCATCGGCGGCTGCATGGAGGCCGACGAAGGTGATGGCATCGCCTTCGATGTCGTAGGCGGTGGCCATGAGGTCGGCGACGGCAATGCTAGTGGTCCGCCCGAAGCGGACATTTTGCTCAGACTCGCCGGAGCCGCGCGGGGCATCGTTGACCGCGTCGAAATAGAGTTCGATCGGCGCCACCGAGCGTGCACCCGACGGGTCTTCGAGGACGTAATTAAACCCGGCGAAGCCGTAAAAGTCGGTGCGTGAGATGATTTCGAGATAGTCGCCGGCTACGCGCGCCGACAAATTGGTTCCGGCCGTCCATTCGCTGCCATTGCCGTCATAATCGAACGGATCGATCGGGTTTCCGTCCGCGTCGACAAGCGGCGTGATTCCCACGACGCGCAAATCTTCCCAATCGTTGTCGATATCATAGTCGTTGTCCTTGAGGACGGTATCGATGCGAATGCGCAGGATTTCGTCCTCGACCCCGTGGAGCGCCGCATTGGTGTCGGGCACCGCGACCGGTGCGTCGTTGACGGCTGCGACATTGACCCGCACGCGGGCCGTGGATTCGCGGCCATAGGGATCGGCGACAGTATATTCGAAATAGGCCTGGCCGTTGAGGTTCGCCGGGGCCTGGAAGGCAATCATGCCGTCTTCGCGAATCCAGGCATTAGCCCCGCCGGTTCCGTTGACTGATTTGAGCACCAGTTGATCGACGCCTTCTTCGGCGTCGTTGGCGAGCAGCGTCGCGGGATCAACGACGGCTACCTCGTCCTCGACGCCGAAGAGATAGACGTCATCCTCCGCGTTGAAGCGGCCGATGCGTGCCAGATCCTCGATCTTCGCGCGATCCCAGACCGTACCATTGGCGAAGGCGATTTCCTCGATGCCACTCTCATTGCCGAGGAAGTGATCCTTGATCAGCATCGTATCGAAGGTGAGCACGCCAGCGACATTCTCAAGCTCGATCAGGAGATCGTCACCCTGGCGGACCAGCGAGACATCCTTGGGCAGCGCGCCCTCCTTAATCGCCACGCGATCGATATCGCTCGCAGCGCCCTGTTCGATGACCTGGTCATTGTCGCTGTCGAAGCCGAGCAGATAAGTATCGGAGCCAAAGCCGCCCTTGAGCAGATCCTCACCGTAGCCGCCATCGAACATGTCATTGCCGGTGGACCCGATGAAGCTGTCCGCAAACACTGACCCCAGCAGCATCTCGATGCTGACGAGCGTGTCGCCGTCGGCTTCGCCGGTCAGGCCCTGGCCCAGAGACAGGTCAACGGTCACCGCCTCGTCGGCAGCGCTATAGTCGGCGGTGTCGAAGCCACCGCGCCCGTCGATCAGGTCGGCGCCGAGTCCGCCGCGCAGACGGTTGTCGGACGCGTCGCCACGCATGATGTCGTCGTGGTAGGAGCCCTGGACGATTTCGATCTTGGAGAGCGTGTCCCCGAGCGCATCGCCGCCGCCCGCCATGCTATCTGCAAGATCGATCGTGATGCCTTCCGCCGACAGCGAATAGTCGGCAATGTCCTCGCCTTCGTCGCCGATCAGCGTATCGGCGCCGCGTCCACCGATGAGGACGTCGTTACCCGCGCCCCCTGAGAGAATGTCGTCGCCGCGGCCGCCTTCGAGCCGGTTGTTGCCGGCATCGCCCTCGATGGTGTCGGCATAATCGGTGCCGATGACGTTCTCGATGCTGGTTAGCGTATCACCGGTCGCGTCGCCGCCCGAGGCTGTGCCGTTCGCCAGCGAGATGGTTACGCCTTGCGTCGAAGGCGAACTATCGGTGGCGTCGAAGTAGCTGGCCGTGTCGATGCCGTCGCCGCCATCCAGGATATCCGCGCCGACGCCGCCGTCGAGCGTATCATTGCCAAGGCCGCCGATCAGCATGTCGTTGCCGGCACGACCTTCGAGCCTGTCGTTCCCGACGCCGCCTTCCAGGCGGTTGTCGCCGGCGTCGCCACCGAGCTGGTCGTTATAGTCGGTGCCGACAAGGGCTTCGATGCCGACATAGGTGTCGCCTGCGGCTGTACCGCCCTGGCCGACCCGCGATTCAAGATCGGCGCGTACACCGACGTTGGAGCCGGCGAAGAGCACGGTGTCGAAGCCCGCGCCGCCGGTGATGTGGTCGGCGCCGAAGCCGGCGTCGATGATGTCGTCGCCGTCGCCCGCATCGATCACATCGTCACCATCGCCGGTCTCGATCCGGTCGTTGCCGCCGAGCGCGAGAATGAAGTCGTTGCTGTCGAGGCCCTGGATCAGTTCGTCCTGCGCATTACCGACGATATAGTCGACATAGCGGCTGCCGCGCAGCGTTCCGTCATACACTGCCTCAACCGTGGCGTGGACGAAGCCGGTATCCTCAAGGCCGGTCGGGTCGGCGATGCGATACTGGATCGTCGCTTCGCCCGAATAGCCGGGGTTGAAGCGTATGACGACAAACTGCTCGCCAGAGAAAGTGACCACCTCGGCCGTGCCGATGCTGACATGGTTGCCCAGCGCCAGCGCAACGGGGTCGAGCACTTCGTCAATGCCCACGAAATGGGGCAGGGGCCCGCCATCTACGTCGTAGTCATTGGCTATGAGATCGGAAACGCGGAGAACCAGCGGAACATCGAGAGGCGTGGCGAAGTCATAATCGTCGACGACGGTCGGGTCGTCGGGCTGGGCGATGATCGTGAGATCGACATAGCCCTCGGCGATGCCGCCTTCGACGGTGTCGTCGGTGATCTGGTAGAAGAAACCGGACGATTGGGTGGCATTCGGATTGGGCGTGAAGAGGATATTGCCATCCGCGTCGAATTCGAGCGTGCCGTTGAGATCATGGTCGGGCCGGAAGCCCAGGAACCGGAGCGGATCCCGGTCCATGTCGCTGTCGTTGGCGAGCAGCACCGAGATCGGAATGGTTGCCGGCACGTCTTCAAGGACGTCGACAAAATCGTTCCGGGCCACCGGAGGGCCATCGCTCACATTGTCGAACCAGAGCGTGACCCTGCCGTCGTCGACCGCCCCTTCGAGATCGGTGACAAGATAGTAGAAGCTTGCTTCGCCCCAGAAATTTTCGTCGGGCGTGAAGATAATCGTTCCATGGTCGGTAAATGTGATGTCGCCGTTGACCGCGGTCGGAACGCTGCTCTGATCGGTCGCGAAGGTGAGGGTAAAACCTTCGGGATCGAAATCGTTCTTGAGCAACTCCAATATCGGGATCTCGATCGCCACGTCTTCCGGTCCGCGCAGGAACTGGAGGCCCGGCCCGGTGTAGCCGTCGTTGCCGGCCACGGGGCGATCGTTGACCGGTTGATAGGCGATGGTCGCGCGGGCCCAGGACATGCCGCCCTGGCTATCATTCACGCGATAGTCGAACCAGGCATCGCCGTTGAAGTTGGCGGACGGCGTGAAGAGGATTGTCTGGTTGGCGAGAAGCTGAGCAATGCCGCCATGGCTTGTTCCGATGGCATCGATGACGAGCGGGTCATTGTCCGGGTCCGTATCGTTCGACAGCAGCCCGGGCACGATGGCACCGTTCACCTCCTGGGCAAGAGCGTTGAGAATAATCGGATTATCTTCGAGGATCGGATCTCCGCTCTGGGTCGTCACGATAAGATCGCTATTGGCAACCGGCGCATCATTGACCGATGCGAAGCTCAAATTAACACGTCCGATCGACGTTGCGCCCGACGGGTCCTTGACGATGTAATCGAAGTGAGCATTCCCCCAGAAATAATCGCGCGGGATGACCTGGATCAATCCGTCCGCATCAATGCTGACTGTGACGTCAGCATTGGAGAGAACGGACTGAAGGGTAAGGATGTCGCCATCGGCATCGCTGTCGTTCGCCAGCAGAGCAAGCGGATCGATGGTGAGGGATTCGCCTTCTACACCCTCTATCGTACCGTCATTCTGAGCGACTGGCGCGTCGTTGACGGGCGTAACGGTGATATAGACCTTGGCGCTCGCGGAGCCGCCTTCCGGCGTGTTCGCGACATAGGTGAATTCGGCGGTGCCGTTGAAATTTGCGGTGGGATCAAAAGCGATGTTGCCGTCGCTGGAGAGCGAGACGGTGCCGCCAACTGCACCATTGACCTGTCCGACGATCATCCGGTCACCGTCGAGATCGTTGGAGAGCAAGCGCTCTACGCGAATATTGAGCGTGCCATCTTCCGCGACGGTAAAGCCGCGATCCTCGATTGCCGTTGCGACAGGACGAATGCGGATATCGACTTGCGCTGTATCGAAAGCGTTGCGTCCGTCCGTGAGCGTGTAGGTCAGCGTGGTCGGACCGTAATAGCTGCTGCTGGCTGTGAAGAGCACATTGCCGTTCGCATCAAGCGATGCGGTACCGTTGGCGCTGCCATCGACCGAGACAATGTGAATGGGGTCCCCGTCGGCATCGAGGTCGTTCTGCAGCAATTCGCTCGCAAGGATGGTGATCGTCTGGCCGGCGATCAGGGTGTAATAGCCGTCGTCGAGCGCCGCAGGCGCGCGGTTGTCGACGAGATCCCGCATCGCCGCCTTGGTCCATTCGACGCCATCGGCGAAGCGGATGATCTCGACGCCCTTGCCGTCGGCGGCCAGCGCATCAATGATCGTCAGGCTGTCGTCCGTCGATGAGGTGAAGCGGATGATGACCGACTCGCTGCCGCGGAAGAGACGCGATACCGACGCTTCGGTAGATGCGAAATCGGCGATAAAGACTGCATCCACCGGCCCCGTCTGCGTCTGCTTGTCCTGGATGGTGTCATTGCCGCTGCCGCGAGCGAACGCATAACTGTCCGATCCTTCCGCGCCGAACAGCTGATCGTCACCGCCACGAGCGGCGAAATTATCGGTGCTGTCGAACCCGTAAACCTTGTCGTTACCGGCCCCGTCGATGTCGGACAGCGCGCGGGCGCGCATGGTGTCGAGGTTCCAGACCGTGCCATTGGCGAAACGGATGGTGAAGAGGTTGAACGAAGCGAGCGCCCCTGTCAGGACGATCTGGTCCTTCCCGCCAACGAAATTGATGACGAGGTCGAGATTGTCGGGACCGCCGCGCGCAGTATTCGCGATATCGGCGGGGGTGAGGTCCTCGAGACGCAGGACGTCGGTATCAAAGCTGAATCCTTCGATCCGGTCTACCCCGTCGCCCGAGCGATAGACGAAGGTGTCAGCACCGCTGCCACCACTAATGATGTCGTTACCACGGCCGCCGGCCAGAGTATCGTTGCCCGATGTACCAGCGATGACGTCATCGCCATCGCTCTGTTGCGAGGCGAGAGCCGCGGCGCGAATGGCATTCAGATCGATGACGACGTTGCTGTCGGTGAGCAATACCCGCTCAATGCCCTGGAAGCCAGCGAGGCCGCCACGGATGACGATCTCATCGCCCGCCTGTGGCAGGCGGACGACGATGTCGTCGCTTTGCGGGGAGAGGCGCGCGAAGCTGAGGTCGCCGAAATCATAGCCCGAGATTTCGAGTACATCATAGACGGTTTCGGCCGCATCGAGGATTGTGTCGCGACCGTCGCCGCGCGCATAACGGTATGTATCGTCACCGCCATTGCCGATCAGCAGGTTGTTGCCCGGACCGCTGACGAGGATGTTCGCATCGGCGTCGCCGGTCTTGATGGTCGTGCTGGCGGTTGTAGCCATTTCGAGGAGAGTCTGGTCACTCCAAACCGTGCCGTCAGCGAAGCGAATGGCTTCGACCTTGTTGGTCATTGCGCCCTGGATCGTGATGCGATCGTTGGTTTCGCGGATCTTGAGGATAAGGTTCGCGCCGTCGGCGCTTTGCTCGACAATGATATCGCTTGGTGCAATGCCGGCGTCGAACTGGATCGTGTCCATGCCGCCGGATTCCATGATGAGATCCTGCCCATCGCCGCGTCCGAAGCGATAGATGTCGTCGCCCAGACCACCGACGAGCCTGTCGGCGCCTGCGCCGCCGCGCAGTGTATCACTCCCTGCGCCCGCGTAGATCTCGTCATTGCCGAGCCCGCCTGCAAGATCGTCGGCATAGTCCGATCCATAGAGGATATCGTCGCCAGCCGTGGGATCGGTCGCCATCGCCAGCAGCGTGGAGGCTGTCCAGACGGTACCGTTGGCAAACTCGACCGACTGGATTGCCATGGCGAGCGATGCTGCTTGACCGAGGTTGATCCGGTCGCCGGTGCCGGCGATGGCCAGCATGACCGTGGAGGCCCCGCGAACCAACTGGACATCCTCCGGCGCGATGTCGGCCCCGAACAGGAGACGGTTGACGCCGCCGCTATCGGAGATGCGATCCTGCCCATCGCCGCGATGGAAAAGGTAGACGTCGTCACCAAGACCACCGTTGAGGACGTCGTCCCCGCGGCCGCCCGCCAGCGTGTCGTTGCCGCTCGTGCCGGTAAGGGTGTCGTTGCCGCCCTGACCATCGATCGTCGTGATGCCGCCGACAAGGGTGACACTATCGTCACCTGCGGTCGTGACCACCGACCGGGCAAGGACATCGCTCCAGTTCCACGTCGTTCCATCAGCAAAAGCGACCTGCTCGATTTTGCTGGCGTTGCCTGAACCCAGCGCCTGGTTAAGCTTGATCCGGCCGCCGCCGTCGCTGACGCGCAATTCGAGATCGGTCCCGATCTGCACGACACTGACATCTGCGGGATCGATACCGTCGACAAACTCGATCCGGTCGTTGCCGCCGGCATCGCTTATGGTATCGCGGCCATCGCCGCGGGTGAAACGATAGAGGTCGTTGCCACTGCCGCCGGTGAGATTGTCATCGCCCCGACCGCCTTCGAAGACGTCGTCATCGGAGAGGGACAGGGTTTCCGTGCCGCCGAAGATCACATCGTCGCCGGTGCCGCCAGCAACGACATCGCTTCCCGCGCCGCCTGCCAGACGATCGTTGCCGTCCTGACCGGAAACCCAGTCATCGCCATTGCCCGCATCGACGATGTCGTTGCCCGTGCCCCCGGCGAGCTTGTCGTTGCCGTCATAGCCGTAGATCGTGTCATCGCCGCCAAAGCCGTAGATGCGATCGTCAGATGGGCTGCCGGCAAGGACATGACCATCGTCGGTGTCGTCGAGGTCGACGGCGCCATCGAGCGGGAAGGCATAGCCGTCGAAATTTTCGAGCGTCAGGCTGCCCGCGCTGACACCCTGCAGGCGCAGGATCGAGCGCGGCGTGGAGCCGCTCTCAGTGGTTTGAATGATTGTGTCGGCGCCATCCTGCTTCACAACAAGGAGACCGAGCTGGAAGGGGTTACCCGAATAGTAGTTGAGGAATTTGATGACGTCGCCCGTCGGACCGCCCTCGAAGTCGGTGATGACGTCTTCGCCTGAACCCATGCCGTAGCGGTTGATGTAGCGATAGGTGTCGCGGCCGCTGCCGCCCGTCATGACATCGATGGCATCGTCCGACGAGACATCCTCGAAGAAGTCCGCGCCATCCCCGCCGATGAGCGTGTCGGCGCCCTGGCCGCCTTCGAGCGAATCCGAGCCGAGGCCACCTTCGAGAATGTCGTTGCCGTCACCCCCGCGCAGGGTGTCGTCATTGCGGATGAAGGTCGAGATATTCGACCCGCGAACCTGCAGGTACCAGACCCCAGGAGCACCGAGGTTGCCATCTGTTGTGTCGAGTGTAACCAGGCCGCCTGCGGGCATGGGCAGGGTGCGCGTTTGCTGCGATGTGTAGAGACCAGGATAGCTGCTGCCACCCCAGGTGAGTTGCTCGTAGCGATAGGCGACATCGAAATCACCATTGCCCAGGACCTTGATCTGCGCCTGGAAGGCGTTGGGCGTGGTGCTGTTGCCATAGGCGCCGACATCATCCCAAGTGACCGTAATCGTGCCGCTGGCGGCGTCAAAATCGACCCAAACCTGGTTGCTGCCGGTCGAATTGCCTCCTTCGCTGGGGGCGAGCTCGCCTGCGCGCGTGTCGGCGTCCTGCGGCCAGACCAGAATGCTCATCGAGCCGATCGTGAGCGTGCCATTCGTCGAGATCTGGATCGCGGAGACCGCGGTGCCCTCGACGCTGACCGTGCCTCCATTGAAGCCCACTGGTATGCCGATCGTCTCGGATCCGTCGTCGCTGCGCGCGAGCACCGTTTCGCCAAAGCCACGCAGGCCTCCCAGCGTATTGACGAGGGCGTTAGAGGCTGGTCCGAAGGCTGCGAGGCCCTGTGCGATAAAGGGATCGCTTCCACCGTTGTCACCGATGATGTGGTCGTTGCCGCCACCGCCGGTCAGGAAATCGGCACCAAAGCCGCCGTCAATCAGGTCATTACCAAGGCTGCCTGTCAGCACGTCGTTGCCGTCTGTGCCGGTGAGCGTCCGATCCTCGGAGGAGGCGAACGTCATGCCGCCGAAGTTGGCGGTCGTGAGGTCACCCATATTGACGTTTTGGAGCACCAGCGCGGTACCGAAGACATAGCTACCGTCGCTATTCGTAGACAGAATGCTCTGAACGAGAACGTCGGACCCTTCCTGTTTGAGAAGAACGGATTCCTGCTCCAGCCCGCCGATGGCGGCCCAGTAGGGAACTTCGACGAAGTCGCCGTTCGCGCCAGCCTCGAAATCGGTCACGATGTCAGCGCCGGCGATTGTTGCGCTGCTTTCAGAGAGGACGAATGTGTCGCGGCCCGCACCGCCGGTCAGCACATCCGACCCGGCGCCGCCATCCAGACGATCTTCACCCAGGCCGCCTTCGAGGGTGTCGTTTCCGTTGCCGCCGTAAAGGTCATCAGCGTCGCGTGCGATGCCGGTGATGAGCTGGGTGCCACGGATTTGTACTGCCCATACCCCGGGCTCACCGGTGTTGCCGAGCGCGGTGTCGAGGCCGGCGGCTCCCTCAGACGGCAGTGGGAGGTAGAAGATTTCCCCCGATGGTGTCCAAATATAAGGCACCCGGGAATCTGTCCAGCGCAGGTCTTCGTAACGATAGATAATGTCGAACTGATCGTCGCCAAGAATTTTTATCTGGACCTGGAAGGCGTTTGGCGTGGTGCCATAATAATAGCGGCCGACATCATCCCAGGTGACGGTGATGGTGTTGGTTGCAGCGTTAAAGTCCCACCAAACCTGATTGCTGCCTGCAGAGTTGCCCCCGTCGCCCGGTGACACAGCGCCGGCACGCGTATCGATGTCCTGTGGCCAGATATTGAAGGAGAAGCTGCCCAGCGAAACTCTGCCATCGGCCACCTCGATTTCGCCAATCGCCGACCCGTCGACGGAAATTGAGCCGCCGTTGAAGTCTTCAGGGATGGCGACGTAGGAATAAGTATTATCCGCGCGCGCCATGGCCTGTTCGCCAAAGCCGAGCGGACCGCCGAGCGTGTTGATGAGTGCGCTGGAGAGTGTCCCGAAATAGCTGCCAAGATCGGGCAGGTCGGTCTGCGGGAGCCCGGGATCGCCGATCAGATGGTCATCGCCGTCGTAGCCGTAGATTGTGTCCGGGCCATAGCCGCCATCGATGAGATCGTTCCCCCGCCCGCCGTTGAGGCGGTCGCCGACCGAGGTGCCCGTGAGCACAACATCATCGGTGCGATAGATAAGAGCGCCGTTGAAATTCGCGGCGACCAGATCATTCGCGTTGACGTTCTCGAGGGTCAGAATGGTGGTGCTGATGTAGGTGCCGCTAAATTCGTCATAGCGTTCGGCCGTGACGATCGTGTTGGCGCCGTCCTGTCGAACAAGTGCCCCATATATGTTGTAGGAGATGTTAAAGGCGGACGAATAATCCAGCTCAATGACGTCGCCCTGCGCGCCGACCATGAAGTCCGTGATGATGTCGCCCTCGCCGGCGCCTGCCGCAGCGCCGATGTCGAACGCACTCAAGCCAACTTCGCCGCCGCCGCCGGAGCCGACGCCGCCATAGCCGATGACGAAGCGGTCGCGGCCAGCGCCACCCGTGATCCGGTTGGACTGGGTGCCGTAGGAGAGATTCCAGAAGATGTCGTCGCCGGCGCCACCATCCATCTCGTTAGCGCCGACGCTGTCCTCGAACAGGTCGTCGCCATCCCCGCCCAGGAGGATATCGTTGCCACCGCCGCCGTAGATTTCGTCGTTACCGTCGAGCCCGGAGATATGGTCGTTGCCGAGGCCGCCTTCGAGGAGATTGTCGCTCTCGTCGCCGACGATAACCTGGTTCTCGACCAGTTCGAAGTCATTGCCGTCGAAGTTCGCGAGCGTGAGATCAGCGGCGTCGATACCCTGGAGGCGGACCAGCGCGCGGGTGTAGCGGACCGAGCCATCGTCCAAGACGGCAAGTGACACAACCGCATCGTCGCCGTCCTGGGTGACGATGATCGAGCCGATGCCGGGGAGGTCGAAGTCCATGAGAATGCCGAGGATGTCGCCCTCGTCGCCGGCCGTGAAGTCGGTGATGAGATCGACACCGGTGGCTCCCGGCGCCTGCGAGGCGAGAATTTCGTAATAGTCGCGACCCTGACCGCCCGTCAGCGTGTCGCTTCCGTTGCCGGTGCCGACATCCAGGAATGTGTCGTCGCCCTCGCCGCCGTCGATCACGTCATTGCCGCCCGGTCCACCCGAGAGGATATCGCCGCCACCGAAGCCCTGGATGGTGTCGTCGAGAACGCCGCCCACGAGTTCGTCGTCGCCTTCGGTGCCGGTCAGGTCGAGGGGCTGGGCGAGGATCGTGGGCCGGTTATCGAGCTCGGTGAAATTGTCGAGCGTCAGGAGGCTGCCATCGACATCGGCGAGACGCAGGAGCTCGACGAGGGCCGAACTGTCGGTCCGGAAGAAAATGACGACATCTGCGCCCTGCTGGGCGAAGAGGATGCGTTGGAAATCGATCACCTCGAAATAGCCCGACCAGTTGCGGCTCGGCCGGAAGGTGATGACGTCGCCGCCCGCGCCGGCGGTGAAGTCGGTAATTGTCGAGATGCCAGCACTCCCCTGGACGGGACCATCGAGCGCAGGAACCCGAACGAGGTAGGTGTCGCTGCCACTGCCACCTATGGCGACTGCTACGGCATCGGGCTGTGACAGGTCGAAGACGTCGTCTCCGGCGCCGCCGTCGAGAATATTCTGACCTTCCGCATCAAGGAAGGTGTCGTTCCCGTCGCCGCCAACGAGGGTATCGTTGCCGTAGCCACCGTCGAGGATATCGTCCGTGGCGCCGCCGGTTAGAAGGTCGGCTTCGCCGGTTCCGTTGAGGCTGTCGCCGGTGAACAGAATCTCCGCGCGGTCGTCGAATTGCTGGAAATTGTCGCGAGTAAGGAGCGTGCCATCTACACCCTCGAGCCTGGCCAGCTCAAGAATGGCTGGAGCATCGGCGCGGTCCGGCTTGAAAAGGACGAGGACATCGTCGCCGTCCTGTACGAGGAGTACGCGCTCCCATGGGTAGAGGGCGTCGCCGCCCTCCACTGCACCGGCGCCGAACCCGAGCAAATCGCCGCCTTCGCCCGGCGTGAAGTCGGTGATGATGGACGCTTCGCCGGCGAACAAGGTCTCATTCTCGGAGGGCAGGAAGATGATGAAGGTGTCGCGGCCGCTGCCCCCTTCGATCGTGTTGCGAGTGTCCCAGGAGCGGCTGACGTAGAAAACATCGTCGCCGGCGCCGCCGGACATCGTGTTGGTGCCCTGAAGGTCCCAGAAACTATCGTTCCCGTCGCCACCGATCAGGATATCATCGCCGCCGTCGCCTGACAGATAGTCGTCACCCGCGCCGCCCTCGAGGATGTCATTGCCATCACCGCCAGAGAGGCTGTCGTCCTGGCTCGGGGGAAGACCGATGATCTCGGTGCCCCTGATCTGGAACGACCAGACGCCATCATCGCCCAGGTTGCCGGCGGTTGTGTCGAGGGCCAGATTAGCCCCGGAAAGGACGCGGATGTCGAGGTAACGGTCGCTGGTGCCGAGGCCAGGCACATAGTCCTGGGCCCAGTCGATGGATTCGTAGCGATAGGTGACGTCGAGTGAGCCGTCTCCGAGCAGCTTGATCTGGAGCTGGAAGGCATTGGGCACCGTTCCCGATGGAGAGGCGCCTACATCATCCCATGTAATGGTGATGGTCTGGCTTGCCGCGTCAAAGTCGTACCAGACCCGGTTTGTGCCTTGCGATGTGCCACCCGTGCTCGGCGTGAGGGCGCCGCCGCCATTGTCCACGTCCCAGGGCAGGACGTCGAACCAGTTGGACCCGAGCGCGGCGTAGCCGTTGATACCGACGGTTATGCTGGTGACGCTTTCGCCGTTGATCATGAGTTCGCCGCCGAGCGCGTCGAGGAGCGCGGCAGGTAGATCGATGACAAGTTCATCATCATTCCCGGCCGCCAGAGCCTCCTCGCCAAATCCCGCGGTTCCACCCAGGCCATTGAGCAGCGCGTTAGTCTGAACGCCGAAATAGCTTTGCAGCTCGGCCTGGACGGCGATCCAGCCGCTTGCACCCAGATCAGCGGGCGCATCGCCGACCAGATGGTCGTCGCCATCGCCACCCGATAGAGAGTCAGCCCCGGCTTTGCCGAGGATTTCGTCGTCTCCGGCCGTGCCTGTCAGATTGTCGCTGCCATCTGTTCCGACGATCGTATCGCCCGACGTCCCGCCGGGTTCCTCTCCACCAGGCTCCTCGCCACCGGGCTCTTCGCCGCCGCCGCCGGGTTCCTCGGTGCCGCCGTCGAAGATGACCGAACCGAAGGGACTGGTGTCGCGCTCGGGATAAAGGATCGCCTGTGCTGCGGCCTCGGAAACGATGTGACTTCGAAGGGTCGTATAATCCCAGAGCGTTCCGTCAGCGAATTGGATCTGATCGATATCTTCGCCGTAGATGCTGCCGCCGCCTTTGATTGTGACACGATCATCCTCACTACCGCGCAGGCGGATGACAAGATCGTCGCCCTTGACAGTGAGGGCTATGTCAGCGGCGGTGATGCCGGCGCCGAACCGCAGAGTGTCGACTGAGTTCCACGGGTTGGGGACCTCGATGGTGTCGCGGCCATCGCCGCGATCAAAGACGAAGGTCGCGTCACCATTGCCGGTGATGAGCGTGTCGTCGCCCTTGCCGCCGCTGATGGTCAGCGTGCGTTCGAACCAGACACCGAATTCAATGCGATCATTGCCCTCGGTGCCTTGGGTTGCACGAGCGAAAATCTCGGCCGCATCCCAGATAGTGCCATCCGCGAAAACAAACTGCTCGATCACGTTGTCGACGCGATCGATATAGTTGTTCTCGTTGTTGCCCATCCCCTCGATGGTCAGGCGATCGGAAGATCCAGCGATGGTGAGACGGATCGCGCCGTTCTCGACGCCCAGGAAAATGATGTCGTCGGGGGTGATGCCGGGGCCAAAGCGCAGCGTGTCGATACCGCCATCATTGTCGACGTTCGCATCGAGAATGCGATCCTGTCCGTCCCCGCGCCCGAAATAATAGGTGTCGCTGCCGCGGTTGCCCTCGAGACGGTCATCGCCTCTGCCGCCGGTCAGGATGTCGTTGCCGTTGCCGGTTTCGATATAGTCGTTGCCGTCACCGCCATAGATGTCCGAGCCGTTATTGGCAGCATCGGCCGGGACGATGATATGGTCGTCGCCATCGGTGCCCGGGATGGACGCTGCAAGCGTCGAAAGCTTTACGCTCGTCCCGTCGGCGAATTTGATCGACGCGATGATCCCGTCAACGCGTCCGATTGGATCGACTAGAGTGAGGCGATCGTCGCTGCCAGCGATCAGCAATATGATGTTGCCGGAAGCGTCGCGGCGCGCGGTGATGTCGCCAAGAGTAATACCCGAGCCGAACTCGATGACCGCGAGGCCATCCCAACCTGTAGTGCTCTGGATGCGGTCCTGGCCGTCGCCGCGGCTGAAGCGGATGACGTCAGCGCCGCCGTTGCCGGCGATGATGTCGTTGCCCTTGCCGCCCGTAAAGACTTCGCCAGCGCTCAGGTTGGTACCGACCAGATTATCATCATTGTCGGTGCCCTGGCCGCGCCAGAGAGCTTCGAGCTGGGCCAGTGTAAAGCTCGCCCCGTCGTCGAAGATAATGCGGTCGATCGTATAGTTGGTCGAAGACGCGTGGCGTAGGGTAATGCGATCGGTACCGTCACCGAACGAAATCTCGGTCTCGCGGAAATCGGGCGTGAAGGTGACCCGCATGTCGGCGGCGGCATAGCCCTTGATCCGCAAAACATCGTCCGAGCCGTTGCTGTCCTCGATGACGTCGGCACCGTCGCCGCGCGTGAAGATATAGGTGTCGTTCCCTCCGCCACCGGCGAGATAGTCGGCACCATGGCCGCCGTTGAGCGTTTCGGCCCGGTTCGAGCCAAGAATTACGTCGTCGCCGCTGCTCGCCTGATCGGTGACCAGGCGCTGCACGATTGCAGCGCCATCGAGCAACTGACCGTCCGCGAAGAGGAGCGAGGGCAGGGCGCCACCCCCCATACCATCGACGAGAATGACCTGGTCGCCGGTGGAGAACAGGATAGCAATGTCGTTGCTACCTTGTGCAAGCGGACGGATAAGTGCGTCGGCCGCACCATAATCGGCAAAGTTGATGGTGGCTGCGTTGACGCCCGCAGGCATTTCTATCCGGTCGACGCCGTCTCCAGCGTTGATCGTGACTGTGCCCCCATTTGCCAGCAGCACGCGGTCATTGCCGCGCCCGGGTTCAACGGCATCGGTGACATCGAGCTCGCGCAGGTCGATAATATCCTGACCGCTGGAGTCGCTGCCAGCCAGAATCAAGCTGCGCACTTGCGTGAGCGTAAGCGTCTCGCCGTCGGCAAAGACGAAGGATTCGACGGGGGCGTTCTTATAGCCGCCCAGGATCACGAGACGATCGGTATCGGTTGCCAGCGAGATGAGCAGATCGCCATTGACGTTGCTGAACGTCACTTCGTTTCTGGTCACACCGGGGCCGAAGACGATCTGGTCGATGCCGCCCGTGTCGGTGACGGCGTCATATCCATCGCCGATGCCGAACTTATAGATGTCGTTGCCGGTGCCACCGGCGAGCAGGTCAGAGCCTGCGCCTCCGGACATCACGTCGGCCCGACCGTCGAAGCCAACGATGCTGTCATCACCTGCGCCGCCGGTGAGCATGCGCTCGATGATGGCGTCGCGGGTCAGTACGGCGCCGTCCGCGAAATGATATTCCTCGATGCTGGTGGTACCCAGGCCACCGACGATCCGCAGGACGTCGGCGCCATTGCCCAGATCGATGATCATGTCGCTGCCGTCGCGCGTGACGATCAGGTCTTCCAGATGTACCGAGGCGCCAAAGACGATACGGTCGATCGCGCCGGGCCGATCCTGCTTTTCGACGATCGTGTCGAAATCATAGCCTGCGGTGAAGGCGTAGGTGTCGCCGGCGTTGCCGCCTTTCAGCGTATCGTCGCCCTGGCGACCGTCGAGCGTGTTGGGAACGTCGATAAGGAGGTCGCTGACCTCGATGATATTGTCTCCGCGATTGCCGCCCTCGATCTGCAGTTCCTGCTCGATATCGCCCGCGCTGAGTACGGTGCCGTCGTCGAAGCGGAAGATTTCAATGGCGTCATCGATGCTGCGGAACTGGTTGCGGATGCGCAGGGAACTATCAGGGCGACCGGTGATGGTGATAAGGAGATCATCGCCCGACTTGGTGAAGACGACGTTCCGGTCCGTCTGATAACGGATGTCGGCGGCGAACTCGACGGTGTCGTCGACCGGAACGGATATGCCGTCGCGATCGCTCCAGTGCGCGCGGGTGCGGCGGTCTACGATGACGTCGTTGCCGTAGCCTACATCGAAAATATATGTGTCGCCGCCGTCGGCACCGATCAGTTCGTCGTCGCCGCCCCGACCATCGATGATTTCGCCGAAGTCCGAACCAGTGAGGGTATCTGCGCCGCTTGTCGCGCCGCCGGTGAAGCGGTCGAGCGCAATGTCCTCCGGGTTGAGATCAGTGAAAGAAACCAGGCGATCGCCAAAGACGAACAGTTCGACCGCTGCGTGCTGAAGGCCCTCGCGGATATACTGGCCTTCGACGATCAGCCGCTCGCCGGTTGCTTTGATCGTGAAGACAAGGTCGAGCGCCGTACGCGTGATGGCGACGTCGGAGAAATTGAGGTTTGCGAAGATGAGCCGGTCCGCACCTTCCTCATCGAAGATCGTGTCATTGCCGCTCCCTTGAGCGAAATAATAAATATCGTTACCCGACAGGCCTTCCAGGCGATCGTTGCCGGCGCCAACGTAGAAGATGTCGGCAATGCCCTCGAACCCGTATATGATATCGTTTCCGCCAGTCTGGCCGACGTCCACGAAATGCTGGAGGAGTTGAAGGTAGCTCCACTCGGTCCCGTCCGCGAACGCGATTGTCTCGAGCGCATTCACATAACCGAGGAAGATGATTTCCTCGAGGAAATCGACCATGGTCACCTGATCATCGGTGCCGGAAACGCGCAATGTCAGCGTGTCGCTCTTGCCGGTGCGCAGATAATCGAGGTCGGTCCAGCGAATGTCGTCGACGAACTTCAGGACGTCCTTCGACGGCGGATCGAACAGGCCATATTTAGGGCCGTTATCCTCGATGACGTCATGACCATAGTTGCGGCCGAAAATATATGTGTCGTCGCCGCGGCCGCCCTGGAGATAATCATCGCCAGCCCCGCCGTCGAGTGTGTTGTCGTTGAGGAAGCCGTAGATCGCGTCATCGCCTGCGGTCTTCGCGTTTGCGAGGACCCGCTCGGCAACCTGGGTGAATTCAAGGCTCGTGCCGTCGTCAAAAATGAAGCGTTCGACCTGGTTGGGTGACACATAGTCGAGCCCGTCGCTGCTGCCGAACACCTCGGAAAACAAGCCTAGGCCAAGCGACAACCCACCGAAATAATCCTCGATCTCGATCGTGTCGCTGGTCGGGTTGCCCTGCTTGTCGAGCAGAGTGATATGCAGCGTCGTATCCGTGCCGCTGCGCGTCAGCCGCAGATCGCTGGCACTGATATCGCCGGTGAATTTGAGGAAGTCGATGCCTGCCTTGATCGGGCCGAACGAGAAACCACCGCGTTCGCTGATGACATCCTGGCCGTCGCCGCGCGCGAAGATGTAGATGTCGCCGCCCAGGCCACCGGTGAGAACGTCATTGCCCTTGCCGCCCCAGAGCACGTCGCCCGAGCCGGAACCCGCGTAGACGTCGCCTGTATCGCGGGGATCGGCTACTTCCACGGCCATGCGGAAGCGATCCCAGATGACACCGTCGGAGAAGACGATCTGCTCGACGCCGGACTGGAACTGCTTACCGTTGGACAGATAGGGATTGAGTTCGCCCAGGAACTGATCGGTCAACCGAACGAAATTCGTCTGCCCGCGGATTTGAAGGATAAGATCTTCGCCATCCCGAATGGCGATCACATCGCCGGAATCGAGATCGGTGAAGCGCAGTTCGTCATTTCCGCCCAGATCCTGATCGAAGATGACGTCATCGCCGCTATTCTTGCCAACGAAGTAATAATCCGAGCTCATGCCGCCACGCAGCGTCTGGTCGCCGGTGGTCATGTAGAAATAGTCGGTGCCGTTCGTGCCTTCGACGAGCGTGTCGCCGCTCGCGTGGGTGATGATGCGGGTCTCATCGACCGAGAGCGCATGGGCGACGCCGCGGATATCAAGGTCCACGCCCACATTCTCGTACGCCTGGATCAGCATCTGCATGATGTAGGCCTGATCGACGCCCACCTTCGCCTCAAGGACGCCGCCGGTGTCATCCGGCGCAAAGTCCGGATAGATCTGCCAGAGGATCTCGTTCCAGTCGGTCAGATAGTCGAGAACTGCGTCATTTGCGTTTGATGCTGGTGCTGCCGCGAAGATGGCCTCGAACATCGGCGCCATCTGGCGATCGGTGGTCGTGACGAACACATCGCGCGATGCATCATAGGACAGACCTTGGGCAAAGGGCTTGAGGCCCCCTTGCAGGGCGAGGCGCACCGCCAGACGACGCGACGTGATGACATATTGCTCCATCACCGGCTGGAGCATGGCGATCATCGTTTTGACGTCGCTCTGATAGCTGGTCGCCGGTGCGGTCGTCCCATCGGAATAGGTTACCAGGACGGGGTTGCCGTTGGCGTCCACCTGATTGACGTAACGCCCCGCGCCTTCGACGCCGTTCACGCTGTAGCTGAGTTGACCGGTCACATTATTGTAAGTGGCGGACAGCATTTCGGGGCGGAAATCGACGCCGCCGAGGCTGGTCGCGAAATGGAACTGCTGCGGTGTCAGCAGCTCCACGCGATAGACGCTGTCGTCGGTCGAACCGACTTCATCGAGGGTCTCGAAATCGATCTGGTAGTTACGCAGGTTGAATTCGAACGCGTTGCCCGACTTGGCTTGAAGCTGAAGCGCCCGATCGAGATTGCGCGCCCAGACATAGAAGCTGCCGTCATTGTCGGTGATCTGGACCGTATAGTCGACGGCGACGCCGTTGATGAAATTGACGCCGATCTTCTCGACAGGAAGGTTTGCGAGCGGATTGAACTGGATGTCCTCTCGGCGCCATTCGGTCCCGATCGCGTGGGGGAGGGCGAAGATAGCGTCGATGGAAGCGTAGGAGACAGACGGATTGGATGCGAGCGCCCAGCTTCCGTCGGTCTGCTTGATGCCATAGTCGAGAATGACCGCACGGCCATTCACCTGGCTCATGAGATATGGTGCTTCGTCGCGGAAGGCGAGGGCGCTCTCACGCGAGGAAGGTGACCAGGCTTGCTCGAGCCTCCAGCCGGAGCCTTGGTCGAGCACTTGTTCCAGCGTCGGGCGTGCGATCGTCGCACCTTGCGCGTCGAGAACCGGATTCCCAGATTCGAGCGTCCAGTAGCCACCGGTCGCATCCTCGGCATAGACTGCACGGTCGACGAAGGCGCCATCGCTGCCGAGCTTGACGGCCACCAGCTCCTGGCTGGTTTCGAGCGTCATGCCCCAATCGCCCAAGACATCGCCGACCTTGGCGACAAGGTCCTTCATCTTGGGCGTGGTCATCGCCGCGGCACGATCCTGCGCCAGTTCAGCAAAGCCTACGTCGTTGGCGGCCGCTACGGCGAGATCGGTGATAGAGCCGAAGCCCTTCGCATTAAGCTCGGAGCTGGACTGCCAGGGCGCGAGGCCGGCTTCACCGGCAAATTTGGTGTCGACTTCGTTGGCGGTGAACAGCGCTTCGAAGATGTTGCTGGTCCGGCCGTTGTTGAATGTGACCGTACTGCTTGAAACCAGATGGGCGTTTTGCGGCGTCGTCACGCCAAGAGCGGTCGAAGAGAGGTTGATCGAAATGATACCGAGCTGATCAAGAGACTTTAGCTCGCCAGTATCGGTTACGCCGTCGCGATTGCGGTCTTGCCAGACCTGGAGGCTCGACCAGATCAGATCGGAAGCCGTGATCTTGCCGTCGCCATTGCTGTCATATTGGGACAATTCGGCAAAGCCACCGCCTGCGCGGCTACCGAACATCTCGCCGATACCGTCGATACGGGCGTTACCATTGCTATCGAGGACAAGGAAACCATCGTCACCCTTGAGCCAACCGGTACGTTCGGCAAACAGGTCGCCATCGACATCGAAATAGGCTTTGCTGTCGCTGAGACTGGTCGTCTCGATGCCATCGCCGTCGAGGTCGATGATGAGCGGGTCCATTCCGTCGGCCCATTTGAGCGCCTTGGTGAAACGCTGGGTCGCCGCCACCGTCGATAGGAGCGAGTCTGCAAATACCGAATAATAAAGTGCCGCGCCAATGGCGCCGGGAACGAGATTGAGTAGGGGCAGTAGTGCCTGCAGCGGATTGACCGCGCGGAACACCATATTGAGGTCGCCCTGGCCAGCCAGCTCGCCTTGCAGCGCGCCGAGGCGTGAACCGACGACGTCGACATTCTCGATCTTCATCCAGCCTTTGTGGATGCCTTCCGACGAGCCCGCCTCATTGCCCGTGGCGGCCATCATGCCACGGAAGATCTGCTCGAATGCATTCGTCACATACATGTCGAGGTTGCCATCCTCGTCATGCTGGAAGGTGTAGAGAATCCATGGCTGGATGTGATCGACATAGACCTCACCGGTCCAGTCGCTCGCTTGCCCTGTCATGTAGCGCGTGATGTTGGCCATGCCGGTTGCGCTACCGAGCAAGCCGTTCATGATCGCAAGGCCCGCGAGGCCGCCATTGGCGTCGCCTCCGGTCATGGGGATGCCGAAATATTTCAGCACGTCATGATGCTGCGCGTCCATCAGCGTTGTGTCGGCAAAGAACCAGATATTGTCAGAGTTGGCGGCGTTGTCCTCGACGGCGAGGCCCGTTTCCGGGTCGAGCCCGTCTATCGTGTCGCCATAGATCTCGCCGTTCCGCGAAGTGTTGAAAATCCAGTCACGGCCAAGACCGCCCGCAGTGATCGCGCCCTCGCCAAGGATCGAAATCACCCAATCATTGCCAGCACCGCCGTTAAGGATCATCTGTAGGTTGGTCTGGGCAACCCCTGCAGTACGTTCGAGCGTTGGTGGTTCGGGGGCCTGGCCCAATGCCACCAGAGCATCGTATGCTGCCCAAGCGGCTGCTGCTTGAGCCTTCACATTTTCGTCGAACGTCTTTCCCGCTTCGAGGTATTCGGGCTTCCAGCCGACAAGGAAGTCGTCACCGTTGCCGCCTGCGGCGTTTGCCCACTTAGTACCGAGTACCCAATCTTCGCCGTCGCTGGTGTCATTCGGGTCAATCGTGAAACCGAGTTTCTTGAAGAGCTGGGTAGCATAACCATCGATATCGATACCGTCACCAAGAGCCACGCTGACGTCAAAGCCATCATATACGCCATTGATCAGTTCGTCGAAGATATCCGGATACTGATCATAGATATATTCACCGAGCTCCGATCCGGCATACGATCCGGCAACACTCCCCGCCACCGCGCCAACCAGCGGTCCCCAGAATCCGCCAAAGCCCTTCAAAGTCGCTACAGCGACGTAGCCCCCAACTGCAGCGCCAGCGAGTCCCCCCGCCGTCTCGAAGAAATAGGATACCCAGAGCTTGTTTGCCTTCTTAATGTTTTCGGCATCGCCTGTCTTGCGTAGCTCATCCGCAGTCGATGCAACCATCGAAAACGCCAATACGTCCCCGATAATCCCAAACTTGGCAAGAACATACCCAGCACCCGCAAGGATTCCGCCTTTAAGGGCGAAAGAAGGCGAGACAGATCCCGCTGAATCCAACAACAGGCGCCGACGTAGATCACGAAGGTCGTCGAGGATTCCTCCGTCCAGAATATCCGGATTGCCATGAAGCATGTCAAATTGCGCCTGCAACTTGAACCGCTTGCCGCCCGTTCCATCGTTTAAACCATCGGATAGCTCGCGACCTGATGCTTTGAAGCCGTCCAACCAAGCTCTGAAGCCTGCCTTGTCGATATCACCGACGGAGTATCGCTCTGCCATGAACTCGGCTGTTCCACGATACGGTTCAGTCCCATGGCCCTTTGCTTTCAGGCCGTCGTTGCTGAAACTGCCGGTTTCGTTCCAAACTTTCCGCAGGAAATCTGCATCGTCAGTTAAGAGTCGTAAACTTCCGTTCGTGTCGATACCCGCATTTTGGAGCGCGGCTGCTGCGACGGGATTGTTTTGATGATCCATGAGCGCACGGAGAACATTGTCTCCTGCGTCTGGTCTCAATTGTCCAACGCGCGGGTGATCATCCGGAAACCTGATACCTTCGATTTCGAAATTTACCAAGGGAATGCCCTTCGATAATCTCCAAGTATCGAATGCTTCTACGATATCCGCGGGGGCTCCGCGCATTTCGGCATTAATGACCGACGACAGAACAACTTTCTTGCCCCCGGTCAGAAGTTGATCCCATGCAGCAGCACCTCCGCCCGCATACAGGTTCTGAATGGCATTAGTATCGAGAACAATAAACTCGCCCGCCATTATTCGTCTCCCACTAATACATAAGGCAAGTTATTTGGATGGATTGCGCTCCACATTCTCAATAATTTGAGGACGCTGTCGGGATCGCCAATGTGGAAATCTTCATCTTGGAAAGGCCATCCCCATCCATCAGGCTCATTTCGTATCAATCGCCGAGCAACGTTGATGAAAGTCGTGCCTGCAGATTCAACCTTATGACGCAGCTCGGCGTCGTGTTCTGAGGATTTTATGATCTGGGCATAGGTTGGCCATCCATGCCGAGCTAAAATCGACCAGCCGATGGCTTTGAAGTTTCCATATGCTTCGTGAGCGACCTCAGAGCATTGAGAATTGTCCAGGAGATTGCCGCGACCCGCCACGTATTCGGAATCGTAAACGGCAAGTGCTTCTTGCGCGCGAGGATTGCTTACATATTCCTTCAACATCTCATAGAATTCATCAAAGGTGAATTTGCGCGGCATCTGAAATTCACTTGCACTCATGCCGCACACTCCATGGAAAAGTCGTCGTTAACCGCGATGGCGAGGTCGGTGATGGAGCCGAAGCCCTTGGCATTGAGCGTGGAATTAGATTGCCAGGGGGCAAAGTCGGCTTCGCCTGCAAATTTGGTGTCCGTATCGTTGGCGGTAAACAGCGCCTCGAAAACACGGCTGGTCCGGCCGGTATCGAACGTGAAGGTGCTGATGGAAACGAGATGCGCATTCTGAGGTGTCATCACCCCAAGAGCCGTCGCGGACAGATTGATCGACACGACGCCGAGCTGGGCGAGGCTCTTGATCTCGCTCGCATCGGTGATGGCATCGCGGTCGCGGTCTTGCCACATCTGCAGGCTGGACCAGATCAGGTCTGCGGCCGTGATGGCGCCGTCGCCATTGCAGTCATACAGCGCCAGTTCCGCGAACCCACTGCCTTCGCGGCTGCCGAACATCTCGCCGATGCCATCGACGCGGCCATTGCCGTTAGCGTCGAGGATGGGGAACCCATCGCCGTCCTTCACCCACCCGGTGCGTTCAGCGAACAGGTCGCCATCGACATCGAAATAAGCGGTGCTATTGTCCAGGCTGATGGTTTCGATGCCGTCGCCATCAAGATCGATGGTCAGCGGATCGCCGCCGACGACCCACGCCAGCGAATTGGAAAAGCGGGACGTCGCGGCGGCATTGGAGATCAGTTCGTCGGAGATCACCGATTGCCATATGGCGATGGCGTAAGGAATCGGGTCAAACAGTTCCGTCTCAGTAATTCCACGGACACTGCCCAAGAGGTCAGCAACATTGCGGAAACCCTTGACATTGATGGCAGAGACAGATTGCCCCGCCCCGCTACCAGAGTCGCCCACATAGCGGGGTACCATATCGTTAGCGTGGAAAAGCGCCTTGAAAATCGTTGAGGGGCGACCGTATCGGAAAGCTGTCGCCCCACGGCATAGGAGCCGGAGTCCGCGCGAGCTTGCTGTTCCTCCAATATCTGTGATCATGCCCCCGCATACCCCTTTCGCCCTTGCCTAGATGCCACAAGCCTGTAAGTATGCAATAGAAATCTGCTTTGACGAAACGCAGCAATGCCTAATTAATCATTATGAAATCTGGTTCGTGTCCTTAAATATTTATGTAACATTGGATCATATAAGAAATAATCATGAGAGATGTTAAGAAAAAACTACATCCAAATTGAATGTATCTCGTAAATTCACGGTTTGATCTAATAGCGCATCGTTATTGACGGCGATTATTTGACGATTATTGGCAAGAAATCCATATTTCTGTAATGTTTGCACATCGCCCGCGCGGCAGGGAAAGCATCGAAGGAGGGATTATAGTGGCGAAGAAGTTGAACGAATCGCAGCTCGAAGCAGGAGAAGCGTCGGCACCATCGACCGGCATCGACCCGGAAATTGCGGCAAAGATTTCGGCCGTGCGCACGCATATCCGCGAGAGCTTCGGTAAGGCCGTCATGGCGCTTATGATGTTGCCGCGCTACCGCAACCAGACGCTTGCCGACCTCCAGCACCTCGTGCTTGAGCCGATGATGCGCGACCGTGTGGCGATCGCCTATCCGGGTGGCGAGAAGACCGGGCCGCTCGCAGACATGGCGGGGCTCGCAATCTGGGCAAGCGTTAGCAAAGAGGCTGATGGGCGCATCCGCGAACAGATCCAGGCCGGGACGTTCCCAGTGCGCCTCAAGGCCGAAGACTGGAATTCCGGCGACATCAACTGGCTGCTCGATGTCGTGGCACCCGATCAACGAACTACGGCGAATGTGATCGCCAATTTCAAGCAGGTCGTGAAGGAGGGGAGCCTACGTCTGCATCCCATCGTCACGCGCTTGGTCGATGCCGACACGCTGCAGAGGATGGGCGCCGAGAAGATCTCGCATCCCGCATCCCCGTCTGTGCCGGAAAACGCGACCGTCAATTGATTGCTTTCCCCCAGAGCCGGGCGGGCGGGAGGCCTGCCCGTCCGGCTCACCCCTTGGGACGGGAGATGGAAGTCGAAGACGAGAATTCTATAGTAGATCGATCGAATTGATGACAAGATAGAAGAACAGGGTCTCCCGGGTCGCATCAGCACATGGCCGGTATCACATGCCAGCATGTCCACTTGGGAGGTATTTATGGGAATATTGCCGAACTGCAAGGACCCGGCGCTGAGCGCGCTGAAGTCCATTGGTTATAATGTCGTGCAGCTTCCGCGGGTCGATTTGCATCCGACCCAGCTTCTTGTCTCTAGCAACAAGCGGTTGAAACGCCTCGGTGATTTGACCTCAGTGTTCGTGCCCGCAAGCGATGGCCCCGCGATCCCAGCGATCAGCGCCGACCGGCCAGGGCCCAATATCGCAATCACGAAGACCGCATCGCTAGACATCGGCGTGGGGCTCAATATCTTGGGCGGTCTGATTTCAGCTCTGGGAGGATCGACGCTCGGGCTCAGCCTTTTTTACGCGAAAGCTGCCAAGATCGAGATGGAATATGGTGGCACCCTGGAGAATGCAGCCGAGCTCGCGCTTATAGATCAGTTCCTCGCCGGCGCAAAGGTCAGCCCTTATGCGAAGGCGGCAGCGCAGATGCTCGACGCCGACCAGGTCTATGTCGTCACCAGCACATTGAAAGCGACGACACTCAGCGCTGCGGCGACCGACGAGAAGAAGAACGCGGTCGGCATCGACGTGCCCGTGCTCTCTAACGCAGTCGGCGGCAATCTTAAAGTCTCTTCGGCCGGCACAGGCAGCACCACTGTCAAATTCGAGGGCAAAATCCCGCTGGTATTCGCCTTCCAGGCCGTTCGGTTGATCTTTGACAAAGGCGTCTACAGGTTGATGAAGCTCGTGGATGGCGGCGGGGTGATTGCCGAGGGTATGGGGGAAGCACCGCTCGCCGCGGACAGTGATCTCCTCTTGTCCGCTTGAGGGGAGGCTCGCATGCACGAACAACGGGCAAAGCTTCTCGCAGGGATTCTCGCGGCGAGCGAGACGACCGACGGCCCACGGGCCGAATGTCTGTCGATGGCGGAGGGCGCGGGCGTGCCCTCCGATTCCAACGTTATTCTCGATCGGGTGACGGCACAGTTGGAGGCATTGTCCGGGGGATCGGGCGGCGGCGATGCGGTGCCTCCGGGCACCGGCCCGTGCGCCGCCGTCGAACCGGCGCGCAAACGGGCACTGGACCTGTTGCTCGCACATGCTGAACCGGCATTGCAGAAGATCAAATCCCGCGATTTCTCGCTTGGACCTGACGAACTCTGCGCGATGGAGGCGATCATCATCGCCGACGGAAGCCGCCCGAGCTTCCTGCTGTCGGGTGGGCGTGTCGCTATGGACGACCCGTTCGTTGGGGAATGGGAAGGATCCCTCGTCGCGTCGCGCGACGCGGTCGAGAGAGTGGCGAAGGCTGTCGGGCGCATCCAGCCGGCCGGTGGCAATGCCAGTTACTATATCGGAAGCGGCACCCTGGTCGATCGAGCCGAGCGGTTGGTTATCACCAACTTCCATGTCATCGAGCAGGCGCGCACCTTGCACGGCATCGCCATGCACGACGATGGCGGACGTCTCGTCGTCGAGGGTGATTTCGAGATCGATTTCGCCGCGGAGTCGGGCGTTCTCGACACGCGGCGTTTCAGGATCGCGGAGGTTCGCCTGCCTGAGGGCGCGGGCGCGGTCTTTGGCGGGATCGACGCCGCCGTTTGCCGGCTTGAGCCGCTCGATGATGGGGTAACCTTGCCCGATGCGGTCAGGCCGCTCAGCCCGAGCGCGCAATATGCGACAGGCGAAATCTCCTCGATGGCGCTCATCGGTTTTCCAGGCGAGCCGGCCAAGAACAAAGGCGACAAGGTCGACTGGAATTTTGTGATCGCAGAGCTGTTCGGCAGGCGGTTCGGGGTAAAGCGGTTGGCGCCGGGCCGTTTCCGTCACGGGCTTGGCACCCATCCGCTGGACACAGGCAAGCGGGCGATCAGTCATGATGCGACGACGTTCGGCGGCGCGTCGGGCGCATTGGTGGTGGCTTGGCTCGATGACGGCGCCCCAGGCTTTGCCCTGCATTTTGGCGGCGAGACCGTGGAGTCCAATTACGCCTTGTCTTTCGCCAGAGCGCAGGCGGCTCTGGAGCCGCTGGGGGTGCCCTTTGGCTGACGGGGACGACCAGCCTTTCGATCCGGCCGTCTATCTCGCGGGATGGACGACGCTGCCGCCCGACGTTTTCAAGATTTGCTACAAATCCACCTATCCGCGTGGCAGCGCTCGGTCCTGGGAGGAACTGGTCGCGGGCGGTGGGGCGGACCCGATCCGCTTCGCCTGTCTGGAGGCGAGTGCGATCGGCTTCCTCGACCGGCTCGCCGATGTCGTCGGGAAATGGGAAGTGGACAACGGGCGCCCCGCTGCGGACGTCGCCGCCATGCTGCCGCTGACGAGCGGCGGCGGCATCATGCAGGCGATCATCAACCACGCTACGGGCTTTCTTGATCCCAGGTCGTTGCTGGCCGTCTATGACGCCTATAGCGCATGCGCAATGGTCATGGGGCCACAAGGTCCCCGGGGAACCGCTTTCCTGGTGCGCCCGGACATGGTGCTCACCGCCGCACATGTCGTTCTCGACTGTGAGGGAAACGACGACGCGCGAACATGGTCCAATCGGATTTTCGACGACCTGATCTTCAGTTTCAGTCCCCGCGACGGCGCAGCAACGCCTGATCGCGTCCAGGTGCGCGCGGCAGTGAAGGATGCTCTGGTAGCGTCATCGAAGCCCTGGGGACGATGGCCGAACCTGCTCAATCTCAGCCTTGCTTCACCGCCCGAACCCACGCTCGACTATGCCCTCATCAGACTGGCGCAGCGTGTCGAGCATATCAAACCGGTCGCCGTAGACCCGCCGGCTGGCGTAGATGCTGAACGCAGATGTTGGACGACAGGGTATCCCGGCGGCAAGGCGGGCGTCGTCGACATCGACGTGGTGGTCAATGCCAATGCGGGCGGAGGGCGCTGGCTCCATAAGGCGAACGCCGTTCAAGGCATGTCGGGGGCATGTTGCATAAACGACCTCGGGAAACTGGCCGGTATCCATGAGGGGAGCGTCACTTTACCGGTCGAAGGCGAGAACAGGCCTTTCAACCGTGGCATCAGCATAGCCGCCATTCGGGAACATCAGAAAAGTGCCGCCGGCCGCGATCCGATGCTATCGCGGATCGTTGTGCAAGGTGTCGAGTTCGAGGATGCCGAACTGGTCGGTGAGCTCTATCGTGTCGGCCAGCGGCTTGCCGATCCGGCGTTCTCGGCAAACTGGGAAGCTGCCGTCCGCGCGGTGCTGGGCGCTGCCGATCCGTCGCTGTCCGCGGGGCTTCCTGCTTTCCATCCCTGGTTTACGCGCGATCGCTTCGAAGAGTGGATTCGCCGCGCAATGCCGCGCGAGCGGCTGTGCTTCGTGAGCGGGGAGCGCGGCGCGGGCGCCAGCTTCTGCAAGCAGATCCTCAAAGCGCGGCTCGATCCGTCGGGCCTCGACTATATCGAGATCAGTCCGACCCAGGTCGCGGCCTTTTCGCCGCGTGAAGCCGTTCCCGCAGGGAGTGACGCAACTCCCTCACCCAGCCGTACCGGCGCCGCCAATTTTCGCTATAACGATGCGAACGATCTGATCGCACAACTGCGTGGAGGCGGGCAATATAGCACGGGGCCGCGCACGCTCGTCATCGACTTCGGTCCGGATGGAGGACCAGACCGCCTGATAGGCTCCAGTTGGCAGGAATTCATCACGCGCCTGCTTGCCGAGGAAGCCGTGAGGCTGGTGCTGATCGGCCTTACGCCGGACGAACAGACTGTGCTTCACGATCTGTTGCTCGACAATCCTGCGACAGAAGACATACGGGCCGTACCGATCTGGCTCACGCATGTAACGCCTGACGAATTTGAGGCCTATGTGGGTGCGTTAGCCGACGCGCGTGGTGTAAAGCTCAGAACGTCGGACCTTCGCCAGCGCCTTGCGCCGATCCTGGGACCTTATCCCTATGCACCTCCTGGCAATGCTGCGCTGCGAACGAGCTTTTTCGCGCTGGCCGCCATGACACTGGAGGCGGGACTATGGGCATGAAGATGAAAGCGTCCGCGAACGTCAATCTCCAGGCCGTGTTCGCGGCGCCCCGGGAAGCTGCAGGTCCAACTACCCGGCATTACGGCGATGATCTTCCCTTCGCACGGCTTTGCCTTGCCGTCCGGGGATGGGTGACACCGACCAACCTTGTGCGCAATCTGGCGGGAGGTGGTGGCGGCGACATGCTCGCTGCGCTTGCGGGAGAGGTCGAGACCACCGCAGCGACGCGGTCGGGACAGTGGTTCATGCAAGTCGAACCTCGACGCCAAGCGATTGCAACGGCGTTCGGAGATGAAGTCGTCCGTGCCCTGGCTCCGCATCTTGGTTCCGATGGGCAAGATGTGATCCTGAGCGCGTTTCGCCTGGCGTTGGACGACAAGCCCGTCGATCTTGCCGCCTTGTCGGATAAGGCACTGCGGGCACTTGCCAATGTTCGGGACTGGCTTGGGGATCGCTGGCGACTGCCTTTCGACAAGGACGAGATTGGGGCGGCTCTCGCCGGCAAGGTCCTTGCCGCCGATCTTGAACGCATGACGGCACAGCAGTTGGTAGGCAAAGCCCATAGGGATGCCCTTGCCATTCTCGAACGGTTCGTCCTGCCCGGCGAGGACGCGCGACTTCGAGCCATCTATGTCCAGGCGGCGGGGGGCGGGGGCAAGACCACCTTGCTCGCCTATCTGCAACGCAAGCTCCAAGAGAGGGCCGGCGGCGCCGCGATCGCGCGGATCGATTTCGACGAACCAGGCATCGACCCCTCGCGCATGATCACGCTCAACCTGGCGCTGTTCGAACAACTGGCAAGTAACCTCTCGCAGATACGTGCCCGGGTTTCCGATTTTCTACCGCAATTGCGCGGCGCAGCGTCGGCGCTGCGGTTGCCGGATTATGCCGGTTGGACCCCGCTTGCCGGATGGTCGTCCGGGCAACGTAGGCGACGCTCGCTTGGCGGACAGCGTCAGATCTCGGAAAGCGTGTCCGACCAGGGCTCGATTCTATTCGGCCTGCTGTCGCCCGATAGCTTGCATGGCCCCTTGGTGCTGGTGCTCGATACAGCGGAATTGGTGATGGAAGGCGATAGCCGGGCCGCTGCCGGGATTGCCGACTGGCTGAATTTTCTCGCCACCGAAGCTCAAGCCCACGATATCAGGCTGATCATCGCGGGGCGCGATCCACCGCCCGGAGGAGACAGCCTGCCGGTTGGAGAATTGTCCCTCTTTGCCCGACTAGAGCGCATGGGTGCCCAGTTCGATCCACCGATCTTCCTTCCCGAGCTTGTCCCTTCCGAAGCGGCCGAACTGCTTGCCAATTGCGGTGTCGACGACGAGAAGTTGCGCCAGGCGGCGGCCGACGCAGTCCCAGGCAATCCCCTTCTTTTGCGCATCACCGCCGATGCGCTGCGGGATGGTGACGCCCGGCTCGTCCAGGATATTCATGCAGTTCACGGCCAAGCGCAGGTCGATTCACATAGCGCGCGCATCTACCTGTTGCGGCGCGTGATCGCACATGTGTCCGACCCTATGGTCCGTCCTTATGTAATCGCCGCGATGGCCAGTCCGATCCTTACATCGGCCATGCTGGGAACGGTGATCATCCCATTGGTCGATGATCAGGTGAAAGGGGGGGACGGGGCAGCTCTCCAAGCAACGGGAAGGCGCAAACCGCGCAGGGTATTTGCAGGTATCGAGCGGACGGCGTGGCTTGGCCGGGCCTCGCTGGATGGAAAGCGGTTCACGTTCAATCGTGACCTTCGGCGTTTTGTAATGACTTTGGTCCAGGCGGTTGATGACGATCGCAAGCTGCATAACCGGGCACACAAGGCGCTCCTCACCTATCATGAGCGTCGGCGCGATCCGCTGGATCGGGCGCTCACCTATTATCATCAAAGGGCACTTGGGGGCCCTGCAAAACTCCCGCGCGGCGACAAGAGCTTGAAGATTTTGCGCGGACTGCTCGACCAGTTTTCCGAAGCCTTGGAAGAGGAGGTCGCCTCCGAGATCGATGCCCTGCTGCTCTCGCGCCAGTTCAGCGCCGTGCGCGAACGCTTCGGGCGAGCGCCGCCCGTCATTGCCGTTGGAAGGGGGGACGCAACTGGCGGTGCGAAGGCGGAGGCGATCTCCTCGCAGTTTGAGGCCATACCGAGCGATAGGCGGTTGGACGATCGCGACTGGCGCTTTCATCTCGAAGGGCGCGAAGGCAAGCCGGGGCAGGGAGAACTGCTGGTCGGCGATGACCGTGCGGCTGAAGCGCTGGCCATGTATCGCGAGCGGCCGACGCGTGAGCCAGGCGCGCCGCCGACTTTCGTGATTCAGGCGGTGGCCGATCTTGGCGAGTGGGATTGTGAGGATATCGCCATATCGGCGGTCGTCGAGGACCTCTCGAGCAAGCTTTCGCCACGCTCGGTCAACGCCAATATCGAACGCATCTACTGGATCACGCGCTTCGCCCTCCAGCGCGACACCGGCAAGCTGGAACGGACGCATATCGATCTGCTTCAGACCGTTTGCAATTATCTCACGGGGCCGGGGCTCGCGACCTTGCCGCCACTGCTGGCGGTTGCCGAGGCCTTCTGTGACGAGAGGCTCATGTCTCCTCGTATGATGGGCGGAGTTAGGGGGAATGAAGGCGAGGGGCGGATTTACCTGGTCCGGCGACAGCCCTTGAACGCGGAACTCGCGATCGGTCAGTTCGCCGTGACGCAGCGGGACTGGCTGGCGCGGGTTCGCCGCACGCGTGCCGTCGCGTCGGTCGATGCCCTCAGTTGGGTGCAGCGCCAGATAGACGACTTGCATGGTCAGCCGATCGCGATGGTGAGCCAGCAGTTTATGAAGCTGCGCGAGGCGATCGAGATCGACTGGAACGGCCGCGATATATCGGCGGGGACGCTGCTGCTTCGCGGCATGACGGCTGAGTTTCTTCGTCCCTTGCGCGAAGGGATGGCGCGCGTGATCGCCGAAGGGGGGACGGAGAGGCTCCGTCCCATTCTTGAAAGGGCGACGATAGGGATGACCATTCGCCCCGCCGAACTCGAACCCGAGACTTTCCACGAAAGGCTACGCGCTAATCCGCGCGCCTGGCTCAGCGCCTTCATCAGCTATGCCGACCGCTCTCGTCTTCTGCCCGGACTGTGCGCCGATCTGGCCGAGACGCTGGCGTCCAGCGATGTCACTGGCGCCAGCGTCGCACGTGTCGCGAGTTCCTACCTCGCATGGGACGAAGCCTTGGGCGGCGGCAGCGACTGGAGAAACGAATCATCTCTATCCGCATAGGCGGGAGAAGAAGGGCAGACACATCATGACCGAGCCTGAATATGATGAACCTGTCGTCGACGACGAGGACGGTCATACCGATCCTTGTGAGCATCGCGAGCCCGATGCTCCGGAGTCCGGGGTTACTGCGGAGGCGGTGCGCCCCTCACGGCCGGCAAAATCCCTCCTCGCCTTGCGTGCACGGATCGATGCGGTCTACCCTGATCGCAAGACCAAGAGCGACGGCATCGTTGGAGACGCAGCCCACCAGTCGCGCGCATCGGACCACAATCCCTGGGTGAGCGACGGCGCCAAAGGGGTCGTAACGGCGATCGACATCACCCATGATCCTGCCAGTGGCTGTGATGCCGGCCGGATCGTCGAGGCCCTTCGCGCGAGCCGCGACAAACGCATCAAATATCTCATCTGGAACCGTCGAATTGCCAATGCGTCAGTGATTGGGGGCGTCGCGCCCTGGACGTGGCGATCCTACACCGGGAAAAACCCGCATGATCATCATTTCCATCTCTCGGTGAAGCCCGACAAGGCGCTATATGACGACGAGGCACCCTGGACGATCCAGCGCATGGAAGAAAGCCTCGGTGTCGATGAGGTCGTTGATACCGACGCCGACATCCTGCAGGCCCTGGCCGCGCTCGGGGCCAATATCATCACACATGCGCCGGCGCTGCCGCAGATCGACACTTTGCAAGATGCAATCACGCAGCTTCAGGCCAATCATCATGCAGTCTGGGCGCCAGCCGAGCTTGAGGGCGTCGGCGCCGAGGCGGCGGTCAGTTTCGAGACGTTGAAGAAGGGCTATGAGAAGCTGTTCGCCCAGGCGAAGGTTCTCGATAAATGGAAAGGCACCGTCGCCTGGTATGTCGCGAAGATACGCAAGGGGCGCGCGCAATATGAAGCGGTCGCGGCAAAGAGCGGCGTGCCCTGGTGGTTCATTGCCATTGTGCATGGCATGGAAGCGAGCTTCAGCTTCACGGGTCACCTTCATAACGGCGATCCCTTGGGCAGCCGCACGGTTCAGGTGCCCAAAGGACGTCCCAAAGTCTGGAACCCGCCAAGCGACTGGAGCAGCAGCGCGCTAGATGCATTGGAGCAGGAAGGCTTTCTGCATCAGGCCGACTGGACCCTGGCGCGCGTCCTTTATCGGTTCGAGGGCTTTAATGGATATGGGTATCACGCGCTCGGTATCAATTCACCCTATCTGTGGAGCTTTTCGGACCAGTGGACGAAGGGCAAATTCGTGGCGGACCATAAATTCGATCCCAACGCCACATCGAAGCAGTGCGGAGCGGCAGTCATGCTGCGTGCGCTGGTCGATGCTGGCGATGTGCAACTGTAATGAGGGAAGGCGAAGACATGACCAATGCAAAGTCTCCCTCGATCGGCGCGCATTTGCGGCAGCTTCTTGGCAGGGTTCAGAATGTCGACGGGACTCCGGGGGTGATGGCGGAATCGACCGCTACGCTTGCCGAAGCTGCGTATCATGTTGCCGGCCGATACGAACCTCATGATGTACCATCCGACATTTCCGCAGACGAAATCACGAACGTTGCCCGCAAGGCAGTGGCCGACGAACCGCTTGATGAGCGAGAAGGCTTTATCGCCGAGGCCATTATCCTGCCGGATCTGAGACCCGCAATCGACATCATCGGGGGGGACTTCACGATCGACCATCCGGCCTGGCGCGACTATGGTGCTGATACACCGGCACATGCCAATTTCGTCCAGGCTATACCATCAGTAGGGCGTATCGAACTGCCGGGAAATCCCGGCGTTCCTTACGGCGGTACCGGCTTCGTTGTGGGCGAGGGCCTGCTGATGACCAATCGACATGTCGCCCAGTTGTTCGCGAGCGGGCTCGGCGTCGATGGCCTCCAGTTCATTTCGGGCATAGATCCGGCCGTGGACTTTCTTCGTGAGCTGGACAATCAGGCGGGAACGCCGTTCGCGTTTCGCAAGATCCGCATGATCCATCCATATTTCGACATGGCGCTTGTGGAGATCGAGGGGCTTGAAGGACATGCCCCCCTCTGGCTGGAACCGGTCGAGCTGGATGCGGCGCGACCCCGCCGCATCGCGGTCGTCGGCTATCCCGCATTTGATCCGCGCAACCGGGCCGATGTACAGGATAAGGTTTTCCGCGGCGTCTATAACATCAAGCGCTTCCAGCCCGGTCTTCTCGCCGGGCGGAGGAACGTGGACAGCTTCGGCAAGATGATGAGCGCGGGCTGCCATGACAGCTCCACGCTAGGCGGAAATTCGGGTTCGCTCGTCCTCTCGGCGGAAACGGGCGATGTCGTCGGCCTGCACTTTGCCGGAATATACAAGGATTCGAACTTTGCGGTCCCCGCCGTTGATCTCGCACGTGACGGGCGGATTATCGATGCCGGGGTCAACATCCGGGGCGGTGGGCATCGAAGTGACGGACCCTGGGAGCAGTGGTGGCGCAACGTTGCGACGCCCGAAAGGCCGACAACCGCCGGAGTCCCGTCCACGCCCGCGGCAGTAGCCGTCCAGGCACCCGCAGCAGTGCACGTTCCAGATGGGGGCGCGGTGACGATCAGCATACCTTTGCAAATTACGGTATCGCTTGGCGTCCCGGATACTGGCTCCGCAGCGCAGACCGTGGAAGCGCTATCTCTGGACGAGGCAATTGCGCGGCTGTCGCAAGCGTTGCCGGATGGGGTCGTCAGGGTGAAGCCGGGCTTCAACGGACGAACGGATGTCCTTGTCCTGGCAGCTCGCCCGGAACGCTTCGAGGTCGTTCGCGCGTCCGCTCCAGCGGCATTCGCAGGCTATCCCGTCGATGTTCGTTATGCGACGATCGATGAACAACTGGGTTTGACGGTGGATCAGCTGGAGGTGCCCGGTACGATTGCCTATGACGACGCGCGCCGCGCGAAGGCCCCATTTCTCTTCGATCCGGTGGAAGAGGAAATGACCGTCATCGCCCATGTCGGACCGGAAGAGAGCTTTCCCATGCTCCAGGAGTTTCTGGGCAAGGTCCAAACGACGCTCACCAGTTCGATGTACCAGTTCTTCGCGGCCCATGTAATGGAAGCCGTAAAGGAGCGCCTTGACGCAGGCGGTCTGACGATGAAGATCGTACTCGATCCCGCGACCCGCGATAGTGGCGATGGCGGGCCCAAGGACGGTGAATTTCGTCGAGATACCACCTTCGAGAAATGGCGTGACGACTTCGCCTTCACGAATGTTTATGTGCCTGTCGGCAACGGCAAGCTGGTCACCAGAGCCTACCATATCAAGGTCAGCGTAGCCGACAGCCAGTGGGTCTGGCTATCCAGCGGCAACTGGACCAGGAGCAGCCAGCCAAAGCCTGTCGATGGCGGCGCGCGCGGCAACCGTGAATGGCATATCGTGCTTGAGAACCGCAAGCTGGCCGACATGTTTGAAGCCCATATCAATGCGGACTTCGATCAATGTGGAGAGCTTGGCGGCGGAGAGGAGGCGATCGCTCCAGCCGAAATCATGGTCGACGTGCCCGAGGAAATCTTTCTGGAAGCGCCCGTCGAACGGCTCCAGCCGCTGCGTGTTACCGGACGAAGCGTTAAGGTCCAGCCGGTTCTGACGCCAGATCGGCGCGGCCGGATCTATACCGACGCGGTGCTCTCTTTGATCCATTCGGCCAGGCGGCAGCTCGTCTTCCAGAATCAGTATATCAAGATCCGCAAGGACATGGCCGGGAATCTCGATGAACTGGTCGAGGCGCTGATCGCGAAATCGAAGGAGATTGCGGACCTTCGGATCATCCTTCGGGCCGGCGATGTCGATGATGATATTACCGAGCTTCGTCGTCGCGGTCTCGACGTAGCGCGGTGCGTCCGCATCATCACCAACACTCATACAAAGGGGATCATAGCTGACGGGCAGCGAGTACTTGTCGGCAGCCAGAACTGGAGCGACCAGGCGGTATCGACCAATCGCGACGCAAGCCTGTTGTTCGACGATGCTGAGATCGCTGCCTATTTTCTCAAGGCTTTCGAGATCGACTGGGCAAGAGCCAGGCCTGCGGTCGCCCTCGGCGTCGAAAAGCCTGCGCTGATTGCGCAGGGCGCCGGCCCGCCGCCGGGTTATGTCCGTATGCCCTTGTCCGAATATTACGGTCGATAGAACAAATTGAAGCGGATAATCTTCTTCCCAAACTGGGGGCATCCTTGCTGGGCTGGCCTTTGAGCAGGCTGCGATTGAAGGAGGAAAAGGGCGCCATTTTTCGAATAGATTTTTGACGAACCTCGGCGCGCTAACTCTTCTGCAAGACTAAAGAGGGAGATAGGTCCGACACTCGAAAAATTTCGTTAGAGGGCTATAGATGCCGAATGAAACCAGGGGCATCGAAGTCCTTCCCGACTGGAACAAGCCCGGCTCATTTTCGTCGGGAAGAGATCCGCTCGGACTGCAGGCGGCATCGGTTCGGTTATACACCGACCTCCTTCCCGGACTGACCAACGTTACCAACCGGCTGCGCTACTTCTCATTCTATTGCTGGGTAGTCAGGCAGTTCGAGCTGACGCAGCACAGCCTCGACGAAAAAAAGTGGCGCATCTTCGTGCGCCGCGCGGAGGCGATATATGCGCTTGCATGTCAGATCGGAGACAGCGACGAGGCCAACGGTATGGCCGGTTCAGCTTGGGCAGGTAAAAACATCGGGATCGGCAAAGCCTTCGATTTCACGCCCTGGACGGACGGCCCAGGGGAAGAAAACCAGTATCTTAAGGCGGTGAGGGGCAATTTCGGGCAGTTCTATGTGGCCAGCATGCTGCAGATGGGCATGCTCCTGAAAACCAACATCCGCGTCCAGGCAGTGTCGCCCGATCATGGCCTCGATCTTGCCGAAGCCTTCGCCGAAGCATGTCCGACAGCCTGCAAGAAAATCCTCAAGGCAATCAGGACCGGCAGGATCGACCATGCAGACTGCGTCGCCATATCGGACGAGGCACATCCGGCCTATCTTGATGTGCAGTCGGGGGAGACGCAACTGCTGCTGCGTTACCTGCGCGGCGAGAGGGCAGACGATGATACTGCGCCAGCACGTCGGGCGACGCTATGGAACGTCCTCAACATCATTAGTCGCATCGGTCGTCAGGATGGTAACGACCTTCGCCGCGAGCTTTACGTCCAAGACAACATCGGAACCGTCACCAACCAGTTTCTAGCGCAGAACCTGACCCATTGGCGCGCCTATTTCGTGAACGAGCTCTGCCACATCTCACTCGAGCTTGTGCTCAACGCGTTGACCCACCGCATCAACGAGACGTCGGGCGCGACCGCGGATGAACTGTCTCGCGCCATAGCCACCCTCGCGCTTCGCCGCGGCGACGCGGCATCCACCCTCGCCAGAGTCGCCGAAGCACGGGATCTCGGCAGCCTGGCCCTCGAGCATAAGGCCGGATCTGAACTCGCGGACATCGCGGGCGGGACAAGTGAGCCCGGCAGCAAACAGGTGCGCAAAGCCATCGATCTCCTGCTGTCGTTGTGGAGGCGCTGGAGCGATGATGCTGCGATCAACGGGATACTGGCTGAAGCCACCGTCGCCGATAGATCGGCGGAAGGCATCTTCCGCTATCTCGACAAGATGGCCGATAGACCTGCAATGGAGGGGCTCGCGGGTCTGGTGCGCAAGTTCGTCATCGGGAACCACCTGCTGATCGCTGGACAGAAGCTTGCGGCAGGAACCTACACCTATCGCTTTATCGTCGATGAAAGCGGACTCGTCGACGGCGAACCGGCCGAATATACTTTCACCAACCCCCGCATCGTCAATCTTCTGACGTTCGCATATGACGGCGCTCTGCTCGATGATGAGGGCGATGTAGCCGAGGCAGGAAAGGCGCTGCTCGATGCCGTTCAACCTGTTTGACGACCTCAAGAGACCCGGCTTCCACAGCTCGATTACAACTACTTTCAGCGTAGACCCAGCTTTCTACGACGCCAACGTCCAGTACCGGCTCCGGGCGGTCGGGTGCCAGAACAACCTGCTGATTGCGGACGCTGCGATGCTCTCGCAGGCACTTGAGCAATTGCCGGAGGCGTTCAGCCATGCTGGCCGGAAGTACCTGATCGAGCCGATCGAAGGGACCGGCTGCTTCCATCCCAAGATGATGATCCGCTACGGCAAGGCAAAGGCAAGCTTTACCCTTGGTTCGGCGAACGCGACCTCCGCGGGTTGGGGCAGCAACCGGGAACTCGTTTCAAGCCTCGATTGGTCCCAATCAGCGGAAACCCCGGACAGCGCCGTCCACCGCAGGCTTATAGCCAGAGCCCATGACTGGCTGATCGCGCAGGTTTCTGCGACAGGGAATCCCGACCTCTCCTATAAGTTCGATCTCCTGAACTCTCAGGCACCTTGGCTGGCATGTACCGACCGGGGGGAGGGGGCAGAGGTGTTCGCCGACGGAAGCCTCGTCGATCTGATGCTGTCCGCTCCGGACGCAAACGAACCGATCGGCGACCGCTTTCTCGCGAACGTCGAAGGCAAGGTGGAACGCCTTGTAGTGATTTCACCCTACTGGGATTCAGACCTCAAGGCTCTGCGGCGGGTGCACGCTGAACTGGGCAAACCACCTCTGCACATATTCATGACCCTGTCCGATGTTGCCGGGGCGCGGCAATCGACATTCCCGATCCAGGCGCTCGGCTCGAAACTGAAGCCGACTTTCCATCCACATGGCGCGAGCGGAAATCATCGCTTCCTGCACGCCAAGCTTCTGGTCGCGCAGACGCGCAAATATGACTTCCTGCTCTTTGGTAGCACGAACTGCACCGCCGGAGCCCTGGGCGGCTCTGGCATGCCCGGACTCAACCATGAGGCGGCGATCTTCCGGCGCCTCCCACGAGGCACGGTTGAAAAGACCCTGTGGCTCGACTTTTCGGAGATCCTTCGCCCCAAGGACATCTCGGCCCCCGAGAAGCCCGAGCCATCCGCAGCGCCGCCGCGATTCAATCCCGGCCGGATTGAGCGCAAGGACGACAGGCTCTACTGGAGCGTCCCGTCGGGCATCAACCCCACAGGGGCTGATCTGCTAATCGATGATGATCGCCATCCGTTGATTGCCGGAGGCGACGTAAGGCCTCACGCGCGACTGGGAGGGGCGCGCAGCGGTTCCACGATCGTCGCGAGAGTAGCGCTGTGCGACGGCAGGATTAGTCGCCCGGTAATCGTATACGAGCCGAACAGGCTGATGGCGGCGGCGCCGAGCCCGCTCGCAAGCGGAATAAAGCGTAAGCTCGACGCAGTGCTGAACGGTGAAAGCGACCTGATCGACCTGGCCCGCGACGTCCACTTGCTTTTTGGGGATGCCAATCCGATCAGACGGTCCGCGCTACGCGCGGATCGACGGGGCGCGTCGGTTGCCGCAGTGGCTGGCGAGGATTTCGACACGCCCGAGGAATTTCGCGAGGCACTGGGGCTCAAGGCCGATCTGATGGCAGGGGGACTCTCGCACGCGAACAATCCGGCCCTCCAACTCCTTCTGCAGATCGTGCTGCGCGGTATCGTCCAGCTCGAGGACAGCGAGACGATCGACCACGACAGCTCCGCGTCGGCCGCCGCCCTAAAAACCGGCGAGGACCAGGACGATGAGGGGAGCGATGAGGAGGGCGATGAGGCGGACGACGACCAGGATGGAGATGCCGCGGACGCTCCTCCGGCAAACGGAGTCAGGGAAAGACGACTTGTTGCCCAGCCCGTTCCCCGCGAAGCGTTCGAGCGCAACCAAAGGACATTGGAGCGGGCGATCGAGCGATTCGAGGACTATATCGGGACGGTCGCGAAATCCCGACAAGAGCTCGATCTCGACTTCGTAACGCGCGCCCTTTTTATGATCTACCTCATGCTCCACGGCTGCTCACACAGATATTCTGTCGATGAAACTGAGGTCGGGGTACTGATGCCCTTCTCGGCCATTGGGACCCGAAGGCAGGACGAAGGCTTTCTCATGCGTGGCGCCCGTCTCATCAGCTTGATCTGGGGGCGCAGGTTCACCGACGGACTCATGGCCCGCATTCCCCTCGACCGCGAACTGGAGAACGTCCCCATACCGATCCTCACGCTCGTGATCTTGTCGCGCTGGATTCTTGCCGCCATCCTTGTCGAGGCAAGAGCGGCCGCAGGCGCGAAATCGCTCGCTGCGATTCTCGAATCCCAGATACCCGAATTCTACCGATCGACTTCGGCCTTCGCGTTCACCAAAGGGCCGCAGGTTGAGGCGGCCGTGACCCAGATGGCCCGGCATATCGGAATGTCTGCCGCGCAAGCCCAGAATGTAAGGAAGGGCATGGCGGAACTGGAAAAGGTGATGCCTTGAATTCGACTATATGCACCTGATTGGCATTGAGCCGATGGTCCCTTGGGGCCTCAATTCATTGAGAAACTGCGCCTCAGGGGGCGTTACGATAGATCATTGCCAACGGCGTTTTCCGGCATCAGAACGGGCTCGAACTTGATTACTGAGCGCAAACCTGATGGCGCGACGGCGTACCCTGAGGAAGCCCTTCGACGAAGCGGGCACGCGCGCACTGCGTGATAAAAGACGGGACTATATGTACGAAAACTGGTGGCCGGACCTTCTCGCCCACATCCCTGAGGAATGCCCCTGGGCTGCATCCGATGTGGTCGTCGCCGAGATACGTGGTTTCGACGACCCATCTGTGCCGGGTGTCCGTTTCATGTGGTCTGCGCTGGTCCCCGTCGCTCAGCTTGAAGCGCTGGGAGGGCGGCTCCGGGCCTTTGGCCATGAGGTGGAATCGAGCGGACGGCCATCGCCCCTATTGAACGGCCCGCAGAGCCTTAATCCACGATTCTGGATCGGGACCTATCTGGAGGGCAAAGATGGTGCGCCTTCGGTGCGGGAGGACTATGAACCGCTGATCCTGGGGTGGACCAGCAATAACCAGACAGCCATGGTCCTCGATCCGCGGTTTGCCATGACCTATGGATTGATGCCGCGCGTCCATGTCGATGGGGCCACGCGTTGGGACAATCCCGCCGAACCCGAGTTCGATGTCGCCTCGGTCGATAAGCCCTCGCTCTATGCCGATCTGCGTTATGACGACATGCGCGCCGTCGTATCGCGCGATTATCTGCAAGATTACCTCTCGCTGCGCGAGATGGCACTCGTCCAGGTCTTTTACGAAATCCGCCATGGACTTACCGACAAAGCGGCGGAGTTGGCGCTGGGAACAAGCCAGCAGCTGAACGAACATCTTCTGACGCGCGAGATCGATGTCCAACGTCGGCGCGAGGGGGGGTATTGCGCGCAGGTGTGGGGCGCGCGTCATGTGGCGGGGCCTGGCGATTTCCCCATCTCGGTCAATCCGCTTGAAACGCAGGGGCTTGTCTGGCCGGGCAATCCAACGCCCGTCACGTCGCGCATTGCAGACCGATTTCGGCCAAGGGATTATATCTACGTCCGCGATACAGTGCTCGGCGCCTATGAGGGACGGCCAGGCTTCCATGTTCATCCTGAAAGCGGCGGGGTCGGCTATCAGAACCAGTGGAACGTGGGGCCTGCCAGCCGGATCGGGCGAGATCTGATCCAACTTGAGATCAGGAAGCTTTACGGTGGGACGCCGCACCGCGTCGTCCAGCATTGGCATGGTTACGCCGTTGCAGCAACCGCCGAACAATTGTCGGCAGAAGCACGCAAGGTTCCCAATGTCGGCACGCGGGCGAAGGCGCTGACCCACGGCATTGCCGATGTCGGCGAGCGGCTGTCCGCACTGGCCGCACGTTTCGGGATCGAGGTAAGCGGTGAGGAATTCGTCAAGCTTGACCGAACCTGGCTCGACTATCATGGCTGGTGGCAAGGGCTCCATGTCGAACCGGTTGCCCGGCACATTCCGCTCGACATGACGCGATCGGCCTTTCTTGCCCGCTGCCTCGACCTCGACAAGCTCGTCGTCGAATGTCTGGCGGAGCGCTACTTGCGGCTCTTCGTGCGCGCCTTTGGCCCCCAGACCGACAAGATCGACAAGCTGCGGGGACTCAAGCTCCTCGATCGGACAATCTGCTTCTGTCAGATCGGGCATGAGGCGGGCCTATCGGTGTGGGACTCGGCCGAGGAGATAGTTTCGCGCTTCGAAGCCGCGGGTACGGCGGTCGGGCGCCCCATCGACAAGCTTTTCGCCTTGTCCGATCTGCGGCAGGTGGCCGGTCATCGCAAGGAGGATATGGATGGGCTCATTGCCGGCGCATTGGAGCGCTTTGGTCTCGACCTTGCCGCCGCCAGGGGTGGCTGGGGTCATGTCATGGACACCCTCTATGATCAGCTTGCCGACCAGCTTGCCACTGTAGTGCGCCTTTTGGACGACTGCCTCTCAGAGGGATGAAGTGCCCGGACGCGATCATTCCGAATTGGTGCGGTTTACACAAACTGCAAGCTGGCAGCTTTCGAAAATCTAGACGGAGCGTTTTAGAGGTTCGGGCTTTTTCCCTTCCGCGAGGGTGTCGCGCAGGCAGGCGCTGAGCATTTGGTTATCGAATGGCTTCTGGATGAATGTCGGCTTCTCGGGCATGTCGCCATCGCACGGCATCACCAGACTGCTGGCTATGACGATCTCGATCCATTTTCATCCTTGGGCAGCGTGACGGGCAAGGGCAAAGCCGTTCATCGCGCCTTGGCATTTCCACGTCGGAGAAAAGCAGAACGATATTCTCGGCATGGATTGCGAGCAGCGCCTTAACCTGACAGCGAAACGCATGGCGAGCGTCGCAAACCGCCTGATTTTCGTGAAAGCGTGCCTAGTCACCACGTCGCGGGCACATTGCGATGGCTCCCTCCCCGCTTACCGCGCGTGTCAAAAGGGCTTTATCTGAGTCAGAACCTGTAAATTGCGGAGAGCGGAACAGCACTCGATAGTGGCCTGTGAAATATGGCTTCCCTGTATCGTAAACGTAGCCAATGGCACGATAATCAGAATTTCTAGACGTCAATTCATAGCGCGTGACGAGGCCGAGGCCCGGTACATCTGATGTTCCACGGAAATGAACGATATCAGCATCACGCTCAGGGTCTTCTGTGAAGGTATCTATTACTAGCTCACCTTCTGAAATATACAGCATATCGGTCGAACCGACATTGTGCAGCCTTTCACCGGCTTTTACGGGCACAGCGATGCCGGGACGACACACGATGTAAGGCCCATCATAGTCGTGCGGATAAATTGGTGGCGGAGTGTTCGACCTTGAGGGTGACGGAACTTGCGCGGACAGCATCGCCAGCATCAGGCACATAAATTTTTTCGACCGAGCCATCACTGGATGATGATCCTTGATGTGAAGACAAGTCAATGGATACGCTGCTGGCAGCGATCTTCCCGATCTGACGCAAACCACATGGACGGCGGCGCCTATGGCCTGATTGTCGGTTGCGGATTGGCAGGAATTTGCAGCGTGCGTTGACGTAACCCGCTATCGGCTTCTCCGTGGTTCCGTTTGTGCAGAGCGATCCGGCAAAGAGCAGGCCAATGTAGAAGGGCAAGTGAGTGGGCGTTGAGTTCCGGCAAGGCTGGGGATGGTTAGTTCTTGCCGCCTTGACGGTTTCGACGATCGGCGACGAAATCACGCTGCTGGCGCTGATGTTCCGTACCGCCGAGAAAGCGCCCGCCTATGCGGTGCCTGTGCTGCTTATCATGGAGTTGCTGCCCGGCCTTATAGCCGCGCCCTACGCGGGCCGCCTGATTGACCGCCGGGACGCGGCACGTATTCTGGTCATGGCATCGGCGTTGCAGGCGGGCATAATCTCGCTCATCGCCCACTATCCTACATTCACGCTAGCAGGCGCCGCGCTGTTGAGCGTGTTGTTCACGATCAGCAGCGCTGCGACATTCGCGCTGATACCAGTGCTGGCAAGCGGGTTGGGTATGACCCTCGCGCGCGCCAACTCCCTTTTAGAAATGGTCCGCAGCCTTGGAATGCTCGCTGGTCCTGTCGCTGGCGGCGTGCTGGTAGGATGGATCGGATCGCGCAACACGCTTTTGGTCGATGCCTTCAGTTTTGCCCTTCTGGCGCTCGTCGTGATGGGAAGCGGTCTACGCCGCAAGCCGCAACGGGGCGATCACGAGGAACAAACCCTGTTCGCGGACTATCTGCCGCTGCTTCGCAATCGACGCTTGATGGTGGTGACGGGCGCGCTCAGCCTCGAAGTGTTCGCGACCGCCATTGCCGACGTTGCTTTCGTGTTCCTCGTCATGGTGACACTGGGGAGCGGGCCGACCGCATTCGGAATGCTGACGGCACTATGGGCGGGCGGAATGTTGATCGGCGCTGGGCTTGCCGAAAAGGTCATTGGCCATAGGATCGGCCTGACCGCGTTCGGCACTGCCACCGTCATGGGCGTGACAATGCTACTGATCGGCCTCGCGCCGATTGGATTTGCGATCGTCGCTGTCGCCTTCATTCTGGGCGGCGGCGCGAACAGCATCCACAATGTCGCTGTCCGCACCCTGCTTCAATCCGAATGCCCGCCCGCCGATCATGGAAAGGTAGCCGCGATCTATGGCGCGGTGACGCGCACGGCCGTAATCGGCGGCTATGTCGCCGGTGGCTTCTTCGTGCCGAACGATGCGCCAACCGCCTACCTCGTCGGTGGCCTGCTGGGCGTTGCAGCGGGCGTAATAGGATGGCGCATATTCAATGGTGGATGGCGCACAGCACCAATCTAAGGATCAAAGCTCCGAGATTGACCTGATCTTCGTTATCACATCGACTTCTCGTTTGGGGCTGTTAGCAGAGTTGAAGTAACGATAGCACTGACCACTCGGCCATTCACGCACGCGGACAGGGGGTTTTAATGACAACCCAGACCAACAACGGCTTCTATGGTCGGCAGATCGCTACGAAGGCGGCACCCTTCGTCATCATAATCTTGGCCGGAATGGCGGTACGAACACCGCTGGCAGCATCCTATCCGTTCGTCGCCTTGCTGCTTTTTCTCTGGATTGTCTCGGACACGCTCATGCTGGCGCTAGTTGCCCGTTCATCGGGAAAACCGGAGTGGCGCGCCGTTTTGGGCGTGCTAGCCGGAGCGAGCTTGACCGTATGGCTGGGATTACCCTCGTCGATGCGTGGCTTGCTCTTCGAAACGCCAATATTGGCGCTCATGATGGTGGTTTTCGTTCTCAGCCATATTGCCGGGGCCACGGCCCGAGCGGGTCGAGTGCTAAGCAGGCCGACCAGCGATCGGAGGGAGCAGTGGCTCTCTGCCGTATCGGAAATATTCCCGCCTGCGCTTGTGAGGTTGGCTGTAGCGGAACTGACCGTGATCCACATGGCCTGTTTCCGCTGGGGAGGGCCAGCGGACGTGCCGACGAGCGCACGCGCCTTCGCTTGTCACAAGCACCTGACGCCGATATGCGCCACGCTGCTGATCCTGTCGGCGATCGAGATTGGTGTCTACCATCTGCTGGTCGGACATTGGAGCCGCATCGCCTCGATCGTCATGTTCATCCTGAGCGATGTAGGATTCGTTTATCTGGTCGGCCTCATCAAGTCGTTCCGGTTCAGGCCGGTGCTGCTGACCCCGGAGGGAGTCCGTGTCCGGGCTGGCTTCCTGATTGACCAACTGGTTCCGTTCGAAGCAATTGTTGCCGTCGAAAGCGGTTTTACCGGCGAGGAGGTGCGCGACACCGTGACGCTGAACGCAGCGCTGTTGGCTTGGCCCAACATCATGCTGCGGTTGGACCGTTCGCTGCCGCGTCGTTCGTTTCTGAAGAAGCGTGTTGCATTTAGCAGGGTCGCATTCCGCCTTGATGACCCTGAGCCGTTCATCCGGTTGCTTGTCTGGCGCTTAGGGCAGCGCGGTAGCTAGGCGCGCTGCTTTTCCGACTGGTAGTGGCCAATGGAACGTGGGTCGAGGGGCAGCGTCGGGAATGGCCTGATTTTCGTTGCAGGTGCGCCCTTCACCGCCGCATAGATTGCGAATGCGCACGACTCTGATGATAGCGGCCACGATTTCCATTGTTGGGTGCAGTCACCCCATGTCCCGCTATTCTCACGTGCCGCCACTGCCGACCCCCTTGGAAGCCGCAAGTGCCTATGTCTCGTATGAGGAAAATGCTTGTCGAGCATTGGTCGATGTTTGCGACGGAATTCCTGCTGTACGCGCCGAGGCAGTAGAGGGGCTTCTGTGCCACCGGGCAGCCAAAGGGACGGCGGTGTGTACGTTCCAATACGCAGGCCGTCGTTGCCAAGCGCGTTTCGTGATGGCGGAAAGGCCTTCCAATAGTTGGCTCGTTGCATTTCGAAATCGTGTGCCCAAGGGCAGCGACATTGATTGTGCTAACGCTCCCTGACGATAGCATAAACCCCGTCCGAATCCACACGGGGCGTGGCATGGCGGCAAAAGCCTGATTGTCGGCTTCATCCGCCGCCATTGGCATCGCCCACTCGCCTAGACCATGCGCCTTCTAACGCTTTGCGATGGATCACGGCATGAGAAATCACAGTTGGGCTACCTTCGATGGAGAAGGATGCTCCATCATGCGCCCACTGACAGGTTGCCGCAAATGATGGTGTATGGAATCCGTTGATTTCGCAGGATAGGGCAACATCCTCTGGCCCAAGAAGGTTCACGCTGAAAACATTTCTCCCTTGATCAAGACCAATCAACCCGGAGCGCTTATCCTGCGGGCCAGCACGGACTCTGCCGTCCGCAACTGCTGAACGCAATTCATCATAATGTTTCTTGGGTATCCCGCCATATCCTGCAAGAACAATAGCCTTGAGTGCTTGGCGCTCCGATTGCAATTTTGCCTCGGCCGAACCGAGAGGTAAAAGGAACTCAGAACGCGTACCGTCGGACGAGGTAAGCCGCCATTGTTCATTCACCTCCACTGGATGATTCAGAAATGACATCGCGGTTTGGAGTTCGCTTGCGCTCGCGCCAGCCCTCTTGTCGGATGCGTCTTCGCAACCAGCGAGCGTGCCCGCCAGCAAAGCGAATGTCGTCGTAAGAATGGCTTTCTTTATCACGAACAGCGGATAACACGCTATCGATCTATCGCCAATCGACGGCCTTCCGCCTCCTCACTGACGCGGGAACCGCCTGTTTGCCGGTAGATAGATATATACCCTTCGTTTTTCAGAAAGAATTTGGTCGTAGGCAAGTGATGCCGGAATTAGGAGTTCTCATGCGCCTCGCGTTTTCCCTTTCGCTTATAGTCGCAATTAGTAGCGGGCCTCTTGTGGCCGCACCGCCATCTGATGAAAGTTTGGCTCGCTCGATCGCCGACCTTAGCGGGAAAAATTGTTATGGTATTGCTGCCGGTACGATTGCAATGCCCACCGTCGCCGATCCCAACGCCCTCGATAAATCGGTAAAAGTCATTGAAGGTATGGGGCTGAATTACGGTGTGAACGACAGCATGATGAAGGGTTTGGGGAGGCCCGGCCTAACACTTATTTCGCAGGCAACGATGGGATCAAAGTCATTTGACCAAGGTGAAGTCGTTTTGGCCGTTGGCGGTCGTCAGCCTGGCTGTCGAGTAATTTTGCTGTCAGAACCCACCCTAAACATCACCGATGCCGTCTCGACCCAGCTTTCACGGACTGATTGGAAGCCGGTGCCCAGCATGACCGCTATGCGCGGTGCCATCGAACGACGCGCATTTTTCAGGCGGGATGGAAAAGGAAATCCCTACCTGATGAACCTTATGACGATCACAAGTCCCGCGCTCGATTCAAAGCTGCGAATGTTCACCACGACCATGCGCATTCCCAGCGGGGTTCAGCTACCCGAAGGGCTGTAGGCGTCCTGCCGACGGCAATGACATGGCGGGCAGCGGCTATGGCCCGGTTGTCGTTCGGCTTGCTGAAACAGCAATGGGTGTTTGCGGACTGACGGTTTCTAAAGCGCCAAATTTTCAAAACGGACATAACCCAAATCGACTGCGAGTATCGTGGCACTGAGGGATACTGGGAGAAAGGTAAACGCGAGATACCATGCGGAAACATTACGAAAGAACGATCTTAAGCCTGATACCGTTGTTACAATCAACATAGGCGGGCAGGCGAAGAGCATTGCCAGTTTCCAGTTGTAGCCGCGAGGATGCATCTCTGGACCGACTATTACTCCTGAAAATAGTGCCCATAGCGTCGCGGGGGCAATTAAGGCCCCTGCTACTCCGGCCGCTAATAATGCACAAAGGCTGAGCATCCACCCTAGTGTCGTTCGATTTCCGTACGGATCATGCAATTCTACCATGCGTCGCAACCTATCCGCTGAGAGTTAACGGCAGCTTCCAAGCATATCGGAACATGTATAGGACGGCAAAGAATGGCAGCCCCTACATCGGCAGCTCTCCCTGACGGAAACCACAGGCAGGCGGCGGCAAAAGCCTGATTGTCGGTCAATCGCCATAAGGCGGGCCGCTCATGGAGCAGAGAGAATAAAATCTGCGATTGCCGGGACAACGGCAGGAGCGAGAGGCAAGCTTGGGTCTGAATAGGTGGCCACGTTCGCGCCGCGATCGTCAGAAGATACTTGCTTAAGAATATGATTCGTATTTGGCAGAAGCACGAGCCTGGCGGCAGGGTTCGCGCGTTTCAGTAATTGTGCATCAGAGACGTTGACCTGAATATCGCGCTCCCCCTGCAAAATCAGCAAGGGTTTGTTATACCCTGCCAACAAATTTGCCGGGTCGATAGCGAACTCGCTGATCAGGAAATTTTGTACAGCCGGATGGAAAAGCGGAAGCAGCGCAGGACTCAAGTCCTTGGCATCGACGTGCCTTCCAGCTTTGAGATCGGAAATCGCTGTTAAAGCCTGATCGAGTATGGGCGCATTTGCAGGGTTGGACTTCAGTTGTTCCTCTAAGACGTCGCCCAACGGTCTTCCTGCCGTCGAAACGAGGATCAGGCCACAGATGTCACTACTATCCTGCCCTGCCACCAAGGCGACGAGACCGCCTTCGCTGTGTCCGAGAACCCAAACACATTTGGTGCCCGTCATGCCCCGGATGGACCTGATCCACGAGTGAGCATCCGCCGCATAATCATTGATCGTTACCGCGTTTGCATCTGGGACTGCCTCGGCGCTCGCATACATTCCGCGTTTGTCGACACGGACCGACGCGATCTTTCGTGCGGCTAATCCGTCAGCTAGCAGCGACAAAGTGGACGCCTTCAACCCGTGAGCATTATTGCCGTCGCGGTCGGTTGGTCCTGAGCCGGGTATCATCAGGACAATTGGAGCATCCTTTCCCGCCGAAAGCATCGTTCCCTTGAGTGGACCATTTGGTCCTGGCGCTTCAACAAACGTCTGGACGGGAGGCACAGGCGATTCCGCAAGGGCAGCCGTGGAAAGGACTGCTACCAGTGCAATCAAATATTTAGTGCGAGAGAATACCAAGCCGTTCATGCCCGCGAGCGTACCCTCCCGACGCTGGCGGTCAATATACTGCTCTCTTATCGGTGAGGCCCACGAACCGATGCCGCACAGGAGATTTCACCTACACGGAAATCACATGAATCTCAAGCAGTCGTCATGCGGTTCCGGCGAAAATCCGGCGCGCACGGAATTGCGCGGCCCTGTGATCCCGTGGAATGCCCGAAAATCACTGTCGGATTGAGAAAGTGTCCGACAACGCCGGTGGCAGGGTTTTCCGTCAGGGGGCGTCGGGGCTGATCTCGCACCTAGCCGCTACCGCCAAGATGGACCGGCGCGTTTCATGTCAGTCCGTCCGAAAACGCCGGATTGGATAGTCATTCGGTCGAGCGGGCCAAGTCGGTTTGCGATTTATGGTGATTTTCGGGGCAAGAGCGCGAGAGGGTGCCCTGATGGGCCGTATCAGGCAATGTAACGTGATGTAGTGGCATCGATGGCGGACGCTGCGCCATTTCAGGCCCGCACAGCGCCTAGCAGGGCCGGGATGCCGAGGATGTTGATGGCCCGCCTGAGATTATAGGCGAGCGCTGTCAGGCTGAACTCGGCATTGACGTTGGCCAGGCCCCGCATCAGGAACGCGCCCTGGTTCATCCACTGCTTTATGGTGCCAAAGGGATGCTCGACCGTCTCGCGCCGCCGGTCGGTAATGTCGGGCCGTGCGGCAAGACGTTCCGCCATGCGCTCAAGCACGGCCTCGCCTTCCCATCGGTCGATGCTTCGCCGTGTGCCGGACGCGCATTGGGGTTTGAGCGCACAGGTCCCGCAGGCCCGCATGTTTGCGTAACGGATCGTGACATGCCCGTTCGGCTTTTGTGAACGCGTATAGGGATCGAGGCGTTGTCCGCCGGGGCAGGTGTAGCAATCCTCGTCGGCGTCGTACCGAAACTCGCTCTTCGCGAAATAGCCCTCATTGATGCCGGGGCCGCGTTGCGGGCGCACGACATAGGGAACGACGCCGACATCCTCGCAGGTGGCGATATCTTCCCCTTTGTAATAACCCTTGTCGGCAACAGCATCGATCTGCTCGACGCCCAGTATCTCGCGTGCGGCGCTGGCCGTCTGCGCCAGAAAGCCCAGATCACTGCCCGAGTTGGTGACATATTGTTCGACGATGAGCTTGTGCCTGGCATCGACCGCGACCTGCGCATTGTAACCCACGCCGACCTTGGGGCTGGTTGCCATCCCACGTGCGTCGGGGTCGGTAAGCGACAATTGGCTTTCTCCACTCGCGACAAGATCGGCCAGCATCGCACTGTGCAGTTCACGCCGTTTCCGCATCCGTGCAATCTTTGCCTCCAGCGCCGCTGCACGGCGGGCCGCACCTTCTGCTTCGGCTTCGGCCCTATCGGCAAGATCAAGGCGGGCCAGATACTCTTCGATCCGCTCGTCCGCGAGCTTGATCCATCCGGCCAGCTTCTGACGCGTGAAGTTGCGCTTGCGGCTGTTCACCGCCTTGAGCCGCGTACCGTCCACCGCCACCAACTCGCGCCCGAACAGGTCGAGGCGGCGGCACAGCAGTACGAAGGATCGGAACAGCGGCTTGAACGCGGCGCGGTTCGTTTTGCGGAAGTCAGCGATCGTGCGGAAATCAGGGCGCAGCCCGCCAAGCAGCCAGATTACTTCAAGGTTGCGTGCCGTCTCGGCCGCCAGGCACCGGCTCGACCGGACGCGATTGAGATAGCCATAGAGATACAGCTTCAGCAGATCGGCCGGATCATAACCGGGGCGGCCGGTGCGCTTGGGCCGCGAGCGGTCAAAGCCAAGCTCGCCAAGATCCAGATCATCGATGAACGCAGCGATGAAGCGTACCGGGTTGTCCGCCGAAACATCGTCATTGACCGAGGCTGGCAGCAGCAGCATCTGATCGCGCGAATGTCCTTCGATGTAGCCCATGCCCGATCATACCAAACCCGCAACAACCCGGGAATCCGCTACGGAGTTTTCGGACAGACTGATGTGATTGTCGGTCGGGTTGGAGCGGATCGCTCGTGTCGTTTCACTTGCAGCCGCTAGCGACACCTTGATTTTACGGTGTCGGCAGACATAGATTTGAGGCTCACAAGAGGCTTGCATCATGGCAGACGAGGCGAATATCCGAAATGGGCAGTGCCATTGTGGCGCAGTCCGCTTTGAGGCGACGCTCAGTGATAGCCTCAATACAATCCGCCGTTGCACTTGCTCCTATTGTCGAATGCGAGGTGCGGTCGTTGTCTCGGCGCAGATGGGCGGGATCAGATTTCTTCAGGGTGAAGGCACCCTAACAAGTTATCGTTTCAATACGGAATCAGCCCAGCACTTCTTCTGCTCTCGTTGCGGAATCTATACTCACCATCAGCGCCGATCCAATCAGAACCAGTATGGGGTGAACGTAGCCTGTTTGGATGGAATAAGCCCCTTCGATTTCTTCGAAGTGCCCGTCTTAGACGGTGTAAATCACCCGAACGACACTGGCGGGCATACGCGCCAGGTAGGCACGCTTCGCTATATACCTGCACAATAGGTTGGGCCAACGAATAGCGGTTTGTCTACATTTCGGTGCCCAACGAAAATCAGTTTATTGCGGCTGCCGATAAGGCAGCGCCGCGATACGACTGACCAGTGATCGAGGCAGAGCCCTACTGGCCATATAAGTAAGCCGGTTGCTCAGCCCCGGTATGGTGAAGGGTTGCCGATAAATTAGAGCCTTGACCGCGTGTGCGGCGCACCGATCGACATCCATCAAGCCCATCTTTCCCCACCTCAGATCGCTAAGGGCAGCCATGCCGGTGTCGATGCCGCCTGGTACAAATGATCCAACGCTGACCCCCGTGCCGGCAAGCTCGGCGGAAACCCCACGTACAAGGGTGCTAACATAGGCCTTGGACGCGCCATAGACCGCTTGGAATGGCACAGATGTTTCACCCCCTAAGCTTGAAACCGCGATGATCGATGTTTCAGAGGGGCGCTGCCTGAATATCGTAACGAGGCGGGCCAGTAGGTCGGTGAACCCAAGTATGTTTGTCTCAATTACCTCGGCGTAGGCAGCGGCCCGATCTACATCGAATGAGCCGACGCTGGTCAGCCCAGCAGCTAACAAAGCCGCGTTCACCTCAAGGTCTGCAACCTTGGCCGCGATTTTCTTCCGACCCTCGTTTTCACGTTGATCGGCGACAACGATCTCGCAAGCGACATCGAACCGCTCGCCAATTTCGGCCTGTAACTGTAACAAGCTATCTAGTCGTCGACCAACTATCAGCGGCTTGGCTTGGTATGATTCCGCTAAGCGGAGGGCAGACGCTCTGCCCAGGCCGGTTGAGGCACCAGTTACCAGCACCCACGAGTTGTTAATCGGCAACGGCGTCATGCTTTCTCATAGCCGCCCGTCTGCCTGGTTGCCAGCCTGCTCGACATTCGCATTCCTTCTGTGGCGTGGCGGGGGTCTGCCGCCAGCGGGATCACCACGTCCAGCCATTTGCCATGTCCGAAAATCAGGCGATAACCGCCGCCCGCCTGTGAATGTCGCCGGGAGTTATGCGCGGGTTCTGCCCTCCAGCTCGGCGGCAACCGCCCCGAGCGGTCATACGCGGACCGGCTGCACGCCGCGATCCGCCTCTCCGAAAACGCGAAGGTAGCGCTCGATCTCCTTCGGCTCGCCAGTGGCCTTTGCGGGATTGTCGGAGAGCTTGACTGCCGGGCGGCCGTTGGCGCTGACGACCTTGCAGACTAGCGAGATCGGCGCGAGGCCGGCGCCACCGTCGGGATCGCAGTCGCGGAAGTCGTTGGTCAGGTTGGTGCCCCATCCAAAGCTCGTGCGCACACGTCCGTGAAAATATCGATAGGTAGCCTCGATCGAATCGACGTCCATGCCGTCCGAAAAAATCAATAGCTTCCTGCGCGGATCTCGGCCCCGTTCGCGCCACCAGTCAAGGATCTGCTCGCCGCCCGCGATCGGCGGAGCGCTGTCGGGGCGGAAACCGGTCCAGTCTGCAACCCATTCAGGCGCGTTGCGCAGGAACGCGGTGGTGCCGAACGCATCGGGCAAGGCAATCAGCAGATTACCATCATAAGCTTGCCGCCATTCGTCAAGCACGCGATAGGGCGCTGTGGCCAGCGCGCCATCGTTCTCTGCCAGTGCGGCGGCGACCATCGGCAGTTCGTGCGCGTTGGTGCCGATCGCCTCGAGATCGCTGTCCATCGCCAGCAAGACGTTCGAAGTCCCAATGAAGCGGTCGCCCAACCCTTCCTTGACCGCTTCGACGCACCAACGCTGCCATAGGAAGCCGTGTCTTCGACGCGTGCCGAAGTCGGAAAGAACCAGATCGGGCAGATGCCGGAGTCGCTCGACCTTGTCCCACATCTTCGCCTTGGCGCGGGCGTAGAGGATATCGAGCGCAAAGCGATCTTTGCCGGCCATGGCCGCGCGGGCGCGTAGCTCGTTGATGATCGAAAGCGCCGGGATCTCCCACATCGTGGTGTGCGTCCATGGCCCGGCGAAGTGCAGCTCGAACTGGCCGTCGACGACGCGCAGCTCATATTCGGGGAGTCGGAAATCCTTGAGCCAGGCGAGGAATTCGGGGTCGAACATCCGCGCATTGCCATAGAAGCTGTTGCCGGCGAGCCAAATCAGCTCCTTCTTGCCCAGCCGCAGCGTGCGCGCATGATCGAGCTGCGCGCGCAGCTCGCCTTCGTCGATCACCTCGGCGAGGCGGACCGAGCGGGTGCGGTTGATCAGCGCGAAGGTCGCCTGGGTGTCGCGGTGGAGCCGCCAGATCAGCTGGAGCATCAGCAACTTGTAGAAATCGGTGTCGAGCAGGCTGCGCACGATCGGGTCGAGCCGCCAGCCATGGTTGTAGGTGCGCGTGGCAATATCGGTATAGACCATCAATGGCTCCGGGCTGGTCAGCGGGCGCTGCCGAGCGTGAACAGTTCGGCGGGGCGATGCGATGCCTCGTCCTCGCGCATGCCCGTCGCCACCAGTCGGCCCCGATCGAGCATTCGGCGGCGAAAGGCGGGCTTGTTGAGCGGCGTGCCGAGCACCGCCTCGTGCACGTCCTGGAGCGCGCGCAGCGTGAAGCGCGGGGGCAGGAACGCGAAGGCCAGGTCCGAATAGTCGATCTTGCCGCGCAGCCGATCGCGAGCGAGCGCCAGGATCGCCTGGTGATCGAAGGCCAAAGGAAGCGCCGCCTGGTCCTCGCCGATCGCCGCCAACCTCTCGCCTTCGAGCGCCGCGACCGCGACCCGGCCCGCGCGCACGGCCGCATTCATCTGATCCTCGCGGAGCAATGCCAGATAGGCGATGGTGATCACGCGCATGCGCGGATCGCGATCGACGGCGCCGAAACTGTAGAGCTGCTCGAGATGGGCGCCGTCGAAACCCACCTTGTCGCGGAGCAGCCGCGCGGCGGCGACGTCGAGGCTCTCGTCGATCGCGACGAATCCGCCGGGCAATGCCCAGTGCCCCGCCTGCGGCGGCTGGTCGCGCCGCACCAGCAACGCCGACAGCCGCTGGCGGTGCAGGCCAAGCAGCACGAGATCGACGGTGACCGAGGGGCAATCGTACGCCGTCGGATCATAGTCGCTGAGAAATTCGCTATCGCCACTTATATTCATGATGCGCTTTACTTATATGCAATATGGGTTTATGTCAAGCCTGATTCATGGGAGATGCGACTATGCAACGCTTCGTCGTCGTGGTGGATACACAGGCCGATTTCATGTGCGCGGACGGGGCGCTGCCGGTCGCCGGAGCCGAGGCGCTGATCGCCCCGATGCAGCGCTGGCTCGCATTGCTCCGGCCGGCGGAAACTGCCGGGGTGCTTTTCACCTTCGACACCCATTCGGCCGAGGCCTATCCCGCCTCTGCCGAGGCCGAACAGTTTCCCCTTCACTGCGTGCACAGCACGCCGGGCTGGGCAAACATGCTCGATTCCAATGTCGTCAATGCGGCGATTCCGGTCTACCGGCTCGAGAAAGGCGTGTTCGACATGTGGGCCGAGGCCGATATCGCGATCGAGGCGGTCGCCACGGGCGAGACCGTGGCGCGCGACGCCTTCTTCGCGGCGCTGATAGCGCGCGGCGTGCGCGAGGTGGCGGTGATCGGCGTCGCTGCCGACTATTGCGTGCGCTGGGCGATCGAGGGATTTGTGGCGCGCGCCTTCGCGGTCGAGCTGCCGGCGGGCCTGACCCGCGGGATCGCGCGGCAGATTGAGCAAGTCGTTGCCGAGGATTTCGCGAATGCGCCGCTGCGGCTGGAGACGGCGGCATGATCGTCCTGTGGCGCGTATCGAACCATTGCAATCTGGCGTGCCCGTTCTGCGCGTACGACAAGCGCCTGGGCCTGCCGCGCGAGGAAGCCGATCCGGCCAGGGTCGCGCGGTTCATCGACCTGCTCGGCGCCTGGCGCGGTGCGACAGGGCAGCCCGTGCTGCTCAGCTGGCTCGGCGGCGAGCCCCTGTTGTGGGCACCACGCACGGAACTGGACGCACGTGCCGCCGAACAGGGTGTCGATCTCAGCCTGACCACCAACGGCACCCGCCTGGGTGCGCCGCAGGTCCGCGCAGAACTGGTACGGTGCTACAGCGAGGTGACGATCAGCATCGATGGCATGGCCGATTTCCACGATGCCATGCGCGGCTGGCGCGGCGCATTCGCCAAGCTCGCGCAGACGGTGCCCGCGCTGGTGGCCGAACGCGACGCGGCGGGCGCGGGGCTCAAGGTCCGGGTCAATGTCGTGCTGATGCGCGACAATATTGCGGGCTTCGCCTCGCTATGCCGCATGCTCGCCGACTGGGGAGTCGACGAGATCAGCTTCAATCAGCTGGGCGGGCGCGACCGGCCCGAATTCTATCCCAGCCATGGCCTGAGCTCTGATGACGTTGCGCGCCTTGCGGACGAAGTGCCGCGGCTGCGCTCCGAGCTCCGCCAGGTGGGGACGACCTTGGTAGGTGGTGCTGCCTATCTCGAACGGTTCGCGGATAGCGTGGCGGGGCGGGCGCTTCCCATAACCGATTGCCGGGTCGCGGAGACCTTCCTGTTTATCGACGAGGCGGGCCGGGTCGCGCCGTGCAGCTTCGCGCCCGAGCATTTCGAGATCACGGTAGACGGTCTACAAAGCCCCGCCGATCTCGATGCCTTGCCGCAGCGCCTGCGATCGCATCAGAGCGGGAACGCGCACCGCGACTGCGCCGATTGCCCGAGCACCCAGCAATTCGCCAAATTCGAACCGCTGGCGGCGCAGGTCGTCTGAGGCGGCGTGCGCTCGATTCAGCCTTCGCTCCCAATCCATAGCGGATCGTCACACTGCCAGAGGATCGAGATCGTCTCGAGAAGCCCCGTAGGATCCGCGACGAACAGCAGGAATAGCAATTAGATCGCCAGGCGACGTTGGATGGCGACAGACGGGTGAATCGCGCCGTGGCGGCGTCCTCCACGTAGTCCTGCTGTAGGATATTATTGCAATCCTGCCCTGCCAAGTCGGTCTGGTTGCCCCAGCTAGGTACAGTCGTTCTGCTCTTGATGACCTACTTGCATCCGTGCCTGCGGGTCAATTTTTCTCTACGCAAAAATAGGCATAAAGCGATTTTCTGGCCCGAAGCGTCAGCTGAACAAAGTGACGGCGACCATCATTGGGATCGCTTACCTTTACCAGCAGCCTCGCCTCGCAAAGCTTGTTGAAGATACGAAGCGCGGTACTGGGCGTGGCGGTGGAGGAACGGCATAATGTGTTGACCGCGATCTTTACACCTTCGGCTTCCTGGATGAACACCTCGATCAACATCTCCCAGGACGGCTCACCAAACAGTTCCGGCGACCCGATCAACGCACTTCGGAACTTGCGGCGCTCGCGGACGGCTCTTGCGTTCTCAAGGGCTGCGGGACCTCGATCATAGGGGTAGCCGGCTTTCGGCCCTACGCTGTCCTTAATGACATGGGAGCTTTCTGTCGGTCGATGGGGCTGGAACATGTTTAGGGATGACACTCTCATGGTCCGGGTCGCGGTAACCACGATATGATCGACGATATCGATGTCGAGGGAACGACCGATTTCCGACAAGGTCTGTGTGACGGCAATGTCGCTTTCGCTGGGATTCGGATTTCCACTTGGATGATTGTGTACAAGGATCAATCCGGCAGCATCGAGTTCCATAGCACGTCGAAAGATAGCGCGAGGATAAAGTGCCAGTTGCCGGAGAGAACCAACCTGCAGTTGCTCATCGGCGATCAGATGCCCCGCGCTGTCAAGAAATATGACCCGCAAGACCTCGTCGGGCAGAGCGCCCATCGAAGCCATCAGATATTGAAGCAAATTGGGGCAGTCTGGACTGATCGGAAGAGAAGCAAATTCCTCCCGCATTCCTTCAAGGAGCACCAGGCGGGAGCCCAGCAATATCCGGGCGACGGCTGCATGACCGCCAAGCACACGCTCCAGCGACTGGGGGCTTTGAGCGAAGATGCGCCCGAGGCTACGAAATTCGTCGAAGAGGGCGTTTGCTAGCTGGTCTCCATCGACCGGCTCGATGATTTCAATGAAGTCTGCCAGGATGGATCGCTGCCGTTGCGTTGCAGGCGCAGCCGATGTCGCCAGGTTCCGAGGGCCAGAAGCGGCGGGAGAAGCCAGGATGAGGCAACCTGCATCGTCAGATACGCGATCGGATGCATGCTCAGATCCAGCGCCCGGCTGAAATGCGCCAGAAGTGGAAGTATCTGAAGGACGGCAGCCACCATCGGCCAGAACCTGTGCGCCACTATGGCCAGCGAGATCGTCGATGCCGCCGCAAAGAGATCGATCGTAAGATGACCGGTGTCGACCGTCGCAAAGTGGGCCGGTATGAAGAGGTGAAGAGCCTGATCCATCAAGGCCATGGCTATCAGGATAGCGGCCATAGCCCGTTCCGGCACTCCTCCCTTCCAGATGGCGTATCCGATCGCCATCGACAGGAATATCAGAAACAGGGCAATGCGTAACATTCCGTTTCCAAATCATGTCGATGGCTCCTGGTCAATCGACTTTAGGCAACGGCGGCGAGGTGAGGGGGCGCTACGGCCATCGAAGGACATTCGTGGAGATCGAGACCTGCGGTCTCCTTGCCGATATCGGCAAGTTCGCCATGGGCCCGTAGAACGTCGTTGCTGATATCGATCAGCGACATCTGCGCCTTTGCGAGACGTATGATGGTCGCCTGCCCCGTTTTCGCGGCAACGCCTATCTCACGCCGGGCAGTCACGACGCTGGTCATGAGCGTGGAAAGGGCGATGATTGCGTCGTCGATCCGGGCTTCGGCACCAGGCACATCGCGTTGGAGACGAGCTACCGCGAGCGATTCGGAATTGGACATAGTTTCTCCTTCGCCGGGAGCGCGAAGCGCTTCCGGGCAATGTTGGGCCAGATTGTCAGGATTAGTTGGAAACGAGGCGCGTAAGCGTCTCGGCAATGCCGAGGCCCAGAAACACGACGATGACCAGGGCGGTGAGCATAGCCACCATGATCATTATGCGCGCCGGGATGCCGTAATCGTGTCTCCACCCTTCCTGGAACGGCGCCAGAAAATCCTTCCCTATGTCCCCGGACCTGATGCTGGGCGCGATACTATCGCTCAGCAAAAGAACCGATGACGGGTCGCCGTCCGAGAAGTCTGATGGCACCAGGACAGGCAGCGGGGGAAGCTGCACTGGATCATATGTGACGCGATCATATACACTCTTCAACCTGGCGTAGATGACTGCCGCCTGATCGCGGTCGGCTGCATCGAGAATTTTTCGGGCGGCGGTGATGCGCTGATCGACGGTGGGCTTGGAAATCTGAAGAACCCGTGCGATTTCCTTCGAACTCTTGCGTTCAACAACAAGATCGAGGCAGGCGCGATGCTTGTCAGTGAGGCGTGACCAGCGGGAGAGGCCGTCTGATTCTTCCACTGATGCCTTCCTCCTGCCCGAACACGCGATATGGCAATGCGCAATCTCCGCACGCGATCAAGGCGAATCGCCGCGAAGAAGCATATCCATACTCCTCGATTGAAACACCCCGCGGTCGGTAACAGCCGAAAAGCGTTCCTATAATTCTTCCGGCTATAGATTTTTGAATCTTCGTAACTTGCGCCACGAATGCGGATTCGGTAACGTGCCAAGGCTTCATGACATCTGCGAAGGTCTCCGGACAAGGAGACCCTTCGCTTGCCCAAGCTCAATTTCCGTCTCGATGAGTCGCTGCATGCTGCCTTGATGCGCCGTGCTCGCGGTGCGAACCTGTCCTTGTCCGGCTTCATACGGCAGCTGCTTGAGCAGGCGGTCGACGAACGCAAGCGCTACGTCTTCTCCTCCCAGGATGAGATCCTCGCCACTTCGATCCAGATATTATCGATCGTCGCGACGTCCGTCGGCCAGCAGTCTCCCAAGGCGCTCGAGCAAGGGATGTCGCAGGCCCGCGTTATTCTCGCCGAACGCGGTCTGCTCGGTGGAGAGGATCTCCCATGAGCATCTTCCGCAACGATATGCTGGGTTCATGGACGCGCGGCGGGCAGGCGATCGTCCACAACGTCCGCATGACCACACAGGTCTTTTACCAGACGATATTAGCCGGCTTCATCATCTGGATCATCGGCACGCTTTGGTATGCGTTCGAAAAATCGACCGAATATGAGCGGTTTGTCCTGCTCAAGCTGGCCGAGGCGATGATCAAGGTCGACGCGGCTGCCGGAACCAATGACCCGGTACAGTTTCGCACGCCAGAAGGCCTGGCTTACTGGACTTCGGCGGACTGGCTGGTCGCCTCGGCGCTCGCGAACAAGACCCTGCGGTCTTTCGAGGGCTATCTGCTGCATGGGGCGCTAATTTCCGGGCTGTTCGCGTTTGCCATGCTCGGCTGGGCGTGGTTCTATTTCACGCGGACGGGCAGGGGGCTCGGCTCCAACGAATATTTGCGCGGCGCGCGCTTCGGCACCATCCGCCAGGTTCGACGCGCGCTGTGGGGTCAGAAAAAAGGGCCGCTCGTTATCGGAGCCGTTCCAGTTCCGGAAGCCTTCGAGCCCGAGCATATCCTGCTGTGCGGCGCTCCGGGTACCGGCAAGACCAATCTCATTGTCGGCATGCTGGAAGGTATCCGTAAATCAGGCCGTCGCGCGATCGTCTATGACACCGCCGGCACCTTCGTCGAGAAATTCTACCGGCAAGGCACCGACATGCTGCTCAACCCGCTCGACCAGCGGACGGCGCGGTGGTCGCCCTGGGTCGATGTGCCGCGCGACTATCACTATGATCAAATCGCCGAGTCGACGATTCCTGACAAGCATGGCGATCCCTTCTGGGCCAAGGCGGCGCGGGGCACGCTGGTCGCGGTCATGCGCAAACTCGCGCGTCAGAAACATACCTATGTCTCGGTCCTGCTCGATCGGCTCTTGCGTTCGAAGCTCAAGGATCTGGCCGCCTTCGTCACCGGCACGGACGCCGCCGCCTTCATCAGCACGGAAGGCGAGCGGACATCCGCCGGCATCCAGGCCGAACTCGCCTCGGTCATGCGCAGCTTCAGCTATCTCGACGATACCGAGGACGGCTTCTCGATCCGCGACTGGGTAGAGAAAGGCGCCGAGGGAAGCTGGCTCTTCATCACCGTGAAAGCCGATCAGCTTCCCTCGCTGCGCCCGCTGATCACCGTCTGGCTCGACATCGCAATCAGCGCCATCATGAGCCTGACGCCAGATCGCGACCGGCGGCTCTATTGCGTGATCGACGAACTGCCGACGCTGCATAAGTTGCCGTCGCTTTCGGACTTTCTTGCGCGGGCGCGCAAATATGGCGGATGCGGCATTTTGGGCTTCCAGTCCTATCCACAGCTCAAGGCGACCTACGGCAAGGAAGATGCCGCGGCGATCACCGGCTATTGCTCAACCTGGGTGGCGCTGCGGGCGAATGATACGGATACCGCCGATCATGTCTCGATCAACCTTGGTCAGGTCGAACAGGTGGAGGCCAATGAGGGCATGTCCTATGGCGTCAACGACATGCGCGATGGCGTCAACCTATCGCGTATGCAGGTGACACGGCCGCTGGTCATGCCGACCGAAGTCACCAACCTGCCCAATCTGGTGGGCTTCCTGCGCTTCGGCCGCAATTTGCCTGTGGTCCGGTTCGATAGCCGGTTCAACAACATTCCATCGCTGGGAGAGGCCTTCGCCGAACGTACTGATCCGCCCGCCCAGATCGACAAGGCGCAAACACTCGTTCGCATTGCCCACGCCGAATCGCGGGTCCGTGAAGCCATGGAGCGCGAGGCTGCGCAGACGCCGCCAGCCCCCAACGCCGGAGAAAAGCCGTCGAAGAAGCCCCCGGTATTCCAGGAGACGCCAACGCCGCCTTCACCACAGCCGGATCTGTTCAGCCCTCCGGCGCCCGATATCGATCCGCAGCGGGTCGAGGACATCCTGCTGAATGAAGAGCATGCCGAGCTCCCGGCTCCCGCGCGATCCCTGTGGTCCATCCTTGCCGGCAAGCAGGGAGAAATCCGCTCCGAACTTGTCCAGCATGGCCATGAAGATGGGCCGCGTGAGCAGGCGAGGCCGGCATGATCCAGCCCCAGCGTCTCCATGGTCGGCCCGCCAACATTGCCCGCTATTATACGGTCGGCGACTATTACACCAAGGGCGGGAACGAGCCTTCGGAATGGGCCGGCAAGCTCGCGGCTGATCTTGGGCTGTCAGGCGCGGTCGATCCGAAGCTGTTTCGCGACCTTCTGGCTGGCAAGGTTGGCGACCAGCAGCTGGGGCGCCATCGCGCCGATGGGCAGATCCAACACCATCCCGGCTGGGACTTCGCGGTCAACGCGCCAAAGTCCGTGTCGATCATGGCGCTGGTGGCCGGGGACGAACGCGTACTTGCCGCCCATGAGGGAGCGGTGACCGCCGCTATCGCCTATCTGGAGGAACAGGCGCAGTTGCGCCGCCGGAACGAAGGCCAGATCGTTCACGAAACCACCGGTCGCATCCTCGTTGCGCGCTTTACCGAACATGGCAGTCGCGAACTCGATCCTCATCTCCACACCCATCTGGCCGTCCTCAACATGACCAACCGTGAAGCCGGCGATCCCATGGCGAGCCTGGAAAGCAGGGTCATGTATGGCGAACAGCGCGTCGCGGGTCAGATCTATCGCAATGCCCTGGCCTTCGGGTTGCGCGAGGCTGGCTATGAGATTGACACCAACCCGCGATCGGGCCTCTTCGAGATACGCGGTGTTCCCGATGATCTGATTGAACAATTCTCGCAGCGCGCCGACGCGATCGAAGAACATGCCCGCGAACATGGGCTGGTGGGACAGAAGGCCCAGCGCGCCTCATTCTACGCCACGCGCAAGGCCAAGGTGAAGATCGGCAAGGAAGACCTTGTCGCGCGGTGGCACCAGCGGACCGGGCCACGGCTCGACGCGCTGCGGTTGATCACCGACGAAACGCATGAGCGAGAAGGCAGACACCTGCCACCCACCGAAAAGGAGGCATCGCGTGCCGCGCTGTTCGGCTTGCGGCAATTGGAGACGACGGAAGCGGTCAACAATCTGGGCGATATTCTGCGCACTGGTCTCGCCGCCCATGTCGGCGAAGTCCGGCTCGAGGATATCCGTCCCCGGATTGAAAACCACGAACTGGTGCGCAAGCTGCTGCCGACCCATGAGCAGACCGGCGACAAGATACTGACGCGCGGGAGAACCAGTCGCAAATCCTGGCGGCTGGAACTGGCGCTCACCCAGCATATCGCGCTCGGCCTGAATGATGCTCGCCCGATTGCCTCAAGTGATCGATTACTTACCGTGCTGGAGGGGACCAGCCTCAACAAACAGCAGCAGAATGCCCTTGTCGAGACGGCGCTGACACCCGATCGCATCACCGCCATCCACGGTGTCGCGGGATCCGGCAAATCGACGCTGGTCAGAGTGTTGGGAGAGGCGGCTGAGCCCGGCACGACCTTGATCGCCCTGGCGCCCACATCTTCGGCGGCCGCCGAACTTGGCAAGAGGGCAGATATCGCCTCCTATACTGTTGCCGGCTTCGTCGCGCGAGGCGGGCAGGGGATCACCGACCGTCATGTGCTGGTCCTCGACGAGGCGGGGCAACTGAGTAACCGCCAGGCACAGCGGCTGCTTGAAATCAGCAGGACGACGGGCGCACGATTGCTGCTGCTGGGCGACGAGAAACAGACTGGCGCCATCGAGCAGGGCAAGCCGTTCTGGCTGATGCGCAAACTGGGCCTGCCGACGGTCGAACTTACCGAGGCCGTGCGTCAGGAAACCAAATCGATCAAGGCGGCCGTCACTGCCGCACGTTCGGGCAACTTCACCGAGTCATTGGCAAAGCTCGATAGCGTCAGCACCGTCACCGACAATGAGAGGATGGCCGAGCAGGTCGTCCATGCCTGGATACGGCTCAAGCCGGACTCGCGGGTCGGCACCAATATTCTCGTCCTCGACAATGCGACCCGCCTCATCGTCAACAGCAAGATTCGCGATGCGCTGAAGGATGAGAATGGTCTCGCCGCCCAGGATAGCCGGCTGTCCATCCTCGCACCCGCCGGCCTGACCGACATTGAAAAGCATATGGCGCGTTTTTACGGCTCTGGTCAGATCGTGCGCTTCGACCGCGACATCGTCGGCCTCGGTGTCGCCCGCAATGCCGACTATCACGTCATCGGACTGGGGCGTGAACCCAATGGCCGGCAGGTCGTGCGCCTCGTCGATGAGCAAGGACGCACAATCCGATGGGATCCGCAGACCACCGGGGCCCGGCACATCAACATATTCAATCCCGAATATCGCGATCTTGCCGAAGGAGACCGTATCCAGTGGCGTCTCGTCAACCGTGAACTGGATCTGCGCAATTCCGAGCGCGGAACCGTGCAGAAGCTGGGAGGGGAGGTGGCAACGATCCGCTGGGACCGGGACGGACGTGTGCAACAGGTCGATCTCGCCGAGCACAGGACCTGGGATCATGGCTATGCCGAAACCGTCTATTCCGCCCAGTCCAAGACCTATCCGCGCGTCTTCGTGCTCGCCCCGGTCGAATCGCCGCTGGTCAACGCCCAGAATTTCTACACGGCCATCACCCGCGCGGCCTTCGGCGCGAGGCTTTGGACCAACGACGTCGAGGCGTTGATCGCCAAGCTCGAGCGGCAGTCGGGCGAGAAAACATCTTCGTCGGAAGGGTTGGGGCGGCTGAAGGCAGACCGTGTCGATGCACTCTCTAACCGCCATGGACAGCATCTGGCCAATCTCAAGGCCGAACAGGAGCAATTGCGCGCACAACGCCGCGATCGCATGCTCGAACGGCATCTTGATCGCCGGGAGCGTCCGCCGCGCGGCGCCGCCGAACATCTCGCCGAGGGCGCGCGCAGTATTGCACAGGTCCTGGACCGCTTCCTCGAGGGCATTCTCGACCGCGCCCGCACCGATCGCGGGGCACCAGACAATCAGCCGACGCGGCCAACGCCATTTCCTGTCCATCACCCCGAGCCGTCTCACGGTCCCGAGCGATAAGGTCCTTTCCCATGCTGTTTATCCTGTCCGCGCTGCTGCTCATCCTTCTGGCTTTTTTCGTCCGTCGATTTCGGATGCCCGTGAAGCATCGCTGGCGGAGGCGGCAGGCCAGGGCCATGGCGGCCCAACTTCGCGGGCGGGACCGGTTGCAGCCGCCACAACTCCTCTATGCCCGCCTGCGCGCCATGGACCCGCTCGCGTTCGAGGAGCTTCTGCTCGAAAGTTTCGAGCGCCGTGGTCACAAGGTCATTCGAAACCGCCGTTACACCGGTGATGGCGGGATCGACGGACAGGTGGTCATCAATGGCGCAGTCTGGCTGATCCAGGCCAAGCGCTATGCTGATACGATCCGGCCGGAACATGTCCCGGCATTTGAGGCGCTCTGTCGCACGAAGGGGCGGCGCGGCCTCTTCATCCATACGGGACGGACCGGGCTGCAAAGCCGGGCCGCCGTCGCGCATGGCAGCACTATCGAAATCATTTCCGGTCGCGCGCTTCTGGCCTTGCTGACGGATGGGCCGTTTCCAGACCTCACCGGCTTAGGGCACCATGACCGAGCGGCGTCAAAGGCGATGAGGGCTGTATGATGCGTTTCGTTCCCTGTCTCATCGGTATATTGCTGTGCGGAGTGATAATTTCACCGTCCTTGGCGCAGGCCAGGACGCGCAATCGGGATGAGGAACGTCTAATCGGTGCGTGCATCCGCCAGGCCTCACTTGGCAGGCCCTGGCTCGAAAAGACGCTATGGGGCTTACGCGACCAGGAGGCAGGCTGGATCGGTGCCGAGGTCGCCAACACCAACGGCACCCATGACCTGGGGCCTTTGCAGATCAACAGTTGGTGGGTCGGACGCATCGCAGCGCATATCGGCCGGCCGAAAGCCCATGTGCGTCATTGGCTCCGTTTTGATCCCTGTTTCAACGCCGAGGCCGCACGGTGGGTGTTTCTGTCCGCTCTGCGGACGACGGGGGACTATTGGAAGGCCGTTGGCGTCTACCACAGCCCGACAACGTGGCGTCAGCGAAACTATATCGCCTCTGTGGCCATGCACCTGAGCGGAAGGTTCGGGAACGATGTGTTCGTGCCTGGAACTTCGCCCGCTACCGTACAACTGAAATGAGAGCACTAACGAATAACCGTCTTCAAGTTACTAAAAAATATGATATTATTACTTTTGCTTCGTGACATCGCGTGGGTGCTCCAGTGAGGAGCGCACAATGCGTTTTGCCATCTTTCGGACTTCGGGGCCGACTCTTGTCCCAGTGGGAGTTGCAGCCACTATCGTCCGCTTCCCGGACGCTGAGGCCCATCCATCTACAGCGGCGCCCAACCGGATACGGCGCTCTTCGTCACAGCCAGATATAACGTCAGATCTCACCAACCGGCTCGCCAAGGGAGGGAGTGGGGAGTGCGCCAGGCAGGGGAACACGAGTTGGGTTCGCGTCCTGCGGTCTTTGGCAGCGTGCTGTGGCCGAACAGCGTAAATCCTCACCACGACGCCCCAGTCTCGCCCAGGCCATCCGTATGGCCTGCGAGGGTGGACTGACGATCGTGCGCACCGAGATCCACCCTGATGGGCGGATCATCCTCGTGCATCTGGAAACGGAACCATCCGCGGTTTCGTCGACCCCGTTCGACGAATGGAAGGCGCGGCGCGATGCGCGTCAATCTTAAAGGTGTCCACAGGGTACGCAAGAAACTGGCAAGCGGCCTATACGCAACCTACTATTATGCGTGGCGTGGAGGGCCCCGCATCGAGGCCAAATTCGGCACACCGGAATTCCATCAGGCTTATGTCACAGCGCACGATGAGCGAAAAAGCAGGCCCAAACCAAGCGACACGCTCAACGGCGTGTTTCGGGCTTTCGAGCAATCCACCGATTATACCCGTCTCGCTCCCCGCACCCGCAAGGACTATGGGAAGCATCTGAGATTCATCGAAACGGAGTTCGGAGACTTTCCGATAGGCGCACTGGGTGACCCGCGCACGCGCGGCGAGTTTCTGGCTTGGCGCGATCGAATTGCCGGCACATCGGAACGCACGGCGGATTATCGCTTTGCGGTTTTGGCGCGGATTCTTGCATGGGCGCTTGATCGCGGACTGGTCGTCGCCAACCCCTGCAAACGGCCCGGCCGTCTATATCAATCCGGCCGCGTCGATTCCGTCTGGAAAGACGGTGACGAGGAAGCCTTCTATAAGCACGCTCCGCCCCACCTACACCTGGCCATGACGCTCGCCTTGTGGACAGGGCAGCGTCAGGGCGATCTCATCAACCTGCCCTGGGCGGCGTATGACGGCGCGGAAATCCGTCTCACGCAGAGCAAGACAAAGAGCAAAGTGAAGAACCGCAAGCCCAAGCGGGTGATCGTTCCTGTGGGAGCACCGCTCAAGCTTGCGCTGGACGCTTTGAAGGCCCGCTACGACGTCGAGGGGAAGTCGTTGCCGGCAACGATACTGCTCACCGAACGCGGGCAATCCTGGACAAGCGACGGCTTTCGGACATCGTGGCGCAAGGCCTGTGTGAAAGCCGGTGTCGCTGGTCTCACCTTCCACGACCTGCGGGGCACTGTCGTGACCCGCCTGGCGATCGCAGGAGCGAGTGTTCCGCAGATCGCGACGATCACCGGGCATAGCCTCAAGGACGTCGAGACGATCCTCGATACGCACTATCTCAAGCGGGATTCCGAGATGGCGGAAACGGCCATTTCGAAGCTCGAAAACCGGAGGAAATTGTAAACCAAGCTGTAAACTGGAGGGGGTGGGTCCAGCTTTGGACCTCAAAATACCGCCTAAGTCTTTGAAAGATATGGTGGACGCACTTGGGCTCGAACCAAGGACCCGCTGATTAAGAGTCAGCTGCTCTACCAACTGAGCTATGCGTCCATGCCGGCGGTCCGGGGTTCTGCGGAGGCAGTGTCCGGCGGCGTGGGCGGGCAATTAGCAGCGTCGGGCGGATTCGCAAACCCTAAATTGGCCGGACCGCGAAAAATTTCAGTTCCATGACTTACGCCCAGTTGCCGGGCGTCGCGCGCCGCTTGCCCGCGCGGTCGATCGCCATGATGATGCCCACGCACAGCATCACCGTCAGCATCGACGATCCGCCATAGGACATGAAGGGCAGGGGTATGCCCACCACTGGGGCCAGGCCCATCACCATCATCAGGTTGATCGCGACATAGAAGAAGATGGTTGTCGTGAGGCCCGCCGCCGCCAGCCGCGCGAACTTGTCGTGCGTGCGCATCGCGACGCGGATTCCCCAGCGGAACAGCATCAGGAAAGCCAGAATCATGAGCGTGCCGCCCAGCAGCCCCCATTCCTCCGCCATGGTCGCAAACACAAAGTCGGTGTGCCCTTCCGGCAGATAGTCGAGATGGCTCTGCGTGCCGTTGAGGAAGCCCTTGCCCCAGAGGCCGCCGGATCCGATCGCGATCTTCGACTGGCTGATATGATAGCCGGCGCCCAACGGATCGCTTTCGGGATCGAGGAAGATCAGCACCCGCTTCTGCTGATATTCGTGCAGGAAGCTGAATGCGATCGGGATGATCGCCGCGCCGGCCAGCGCCGTCCCGACGAACAGCCGCAGGGGTAGCCCTGCGAGAAACATGACCGTCACACCGCCCGCCGCAATCATCGTCGCGGTACCGAGATCAGGCTGCACCAGCACCAGCGCCCAAGGCACGCCGATCAGCACCAGCGCCGGCCAGATCGCGTTCCACCGGCGTATCTCGCCCACCGGGAGCATCGCGTAGAAGCGCGCGATCGTCAGCACGATGATCGGCTTCATGAATTCGGACGGCTGAAGCTGCATGAAGCCCAGGTTGATCCAGCGTTGGCTGCCGCCCGCCACGCCGCCGATCAGTTCCACCAGGAACAGGGCCGTCAGCACCGCGCCATAAGCGGGGAAGGCGTAGCGGGCAAAAACCTCCACCGGGATACGGCTGAGCGACAGCGCGATGACCGAAGCGACCGAGAAGCGCAGCGCCTGGTTGAAGGCCCAGGGGAAGATGCTGCCGCCCGCCGCGCTGAAGAGCACGACGGCGCCGAACCCGGCGATTGCCATAAGCAGCACCAGGATGCGCCAGGGAAAGTCGGTAACGGCCTTGGGGATGATGCTCATGGCGCGGCGACGCTGTTGGCTGGTGGAGGCAGGTCGTCCTCACCGGCGGGCGGGGGCGGCGGCGGTGGAGCGGGATCGGCCGCATTGGCCCCGTTCCCGGCCGCATTCTCCATGGCATTGTCTGACGGTGGGGGCACCTCGCCCTTCTCGATCGCCTTGGCGAGGCGGAAGGCGGCCATCTGCCGCGCCTGCCGTTCCGCCGGCGGCCCGCCCCAGCCTTTCTCTAGCGTCTCCAGCTTCTCCATCGCCATCTTGGGATCGAACAGATAGGACAGCGTGTCGCTGGCGATCATCGGCGCGTCCTCGATCCGGTTGATATGGCCGCCATGTTCGATGATACAGGCGATAGCGAAGCGCGGATTGTCGAACGGCGCGAAGCCCTGGAACAGGGCGTGGTCGCGCAGCTTGAAGGGCAGGCCGGCATTGCCGCGCACGCCCCCGGCGCGCTCCGCCATGGTGATGCGGCGGACCTGCGCCGTGCCGGTCTTACCCGCGATCATGACGCCGGGGATCGAACTGCGCGCCGCGCCGCCGGTGCCGCCGCCATTGACCACCGCGCTCATCGCGTCGCGGATCACCACCAGATGCTCTTCGGTCGCGCCGACGCTCGCAGGATCGGGCCGTGGCGCGCCGTGGATGAAATTGGGCATGAGCTGCTTGCCCGTCGCCAGCCGCGCCGCCATCACCGCCATCTGGAGCGGATTGATGAGCATATAGCCCTGCCCGATAGTAGCGTTCACCGTGTCATAGATCTGCCATTGCTGCTGATATTTGCGCTCCTTCCATGCCGGGTCGGGCACCGTGCCGTAACTTTGGCTGGGGAAGGGCAGGTCGAAACGCTGGCCCATGCCGACGCGCCGCGCCATGCTGGCGATGCGGTCCATGCCGATGCGCTGGGCCATCTGGTAGAAATAAATGTCGCAGCTCTGGGCGATGGCGCCGCGCATGTTGAGCGCGCCATGGCCGCGCCGCTTGTGACAGTGGAACAGCGTGTTGCCGACCCGGATTGCGCCGCCGCAACTAACCGTCTCGGCGGGAGAGATGCCCGCCTCCAGCAACGCCAGCGCGACCATGGGCTTTACGGTCGAGCCGGGCGGATAGAGGCCCTGGAGCGTCTTGTTGCGAAGGGGAACATGATCGTCCTTCGACAGCATTTCATATTCGAGATGGCTGATGCCGTCGGAAAAGCTGTTGGGATCGAAGCTGGGCATGGAGGCGAGCGCGAGCACGTCGCCATTATGGCAGTCGAGCACCACCACCGCCCCGCTCTGGGTCGCGAGCCGACGGCCGGCGAACTCCTGAAGGCCCGCGTCGATGGTGAGCTTGATCGATCGGCCGGGCGAATCCGGGCGCGTGGTCAGTTCCTTGACGATCTTGCCGCGCGCCGTCACCTCGACCCGTTTCGCGCCGGGCTTTCCGGTCAGGTGCCGGTCGAATGCCTTTTCGAGGCCATCCTTGCCGACCTTGAACCCCGGCGTGATGAGGAGGGGATCTTTGCGCTCCTTATATTCCTCCGCCGTCGCCGCGCCGACATAGCCGAGCAGATGGCCTACCGTCGCCCCGGCGGGGTAGTTGCGGGAGAAACCCTGGCTCGGCGCAACGCCGGGCAGGTCGGGCAGGCGCACGCTGATCGCGGCATATTGATCGTAGGTCAGCTTGTCGGCGACCTGCACCGGACGAAAGCCGGCGGACTTCTCCAGCTCGTCGCGGATGCGATCCACCTCGTCGGGTTGTAGCTTCAGCAGCTGCGCCAGCCGGGTGATCGTCGCTTGCGGATCGACCATGCGCTGCGGGATCAGGTCGACGCGGAAATCGGTGCGGTTGTTGGCGAGCGGCCGCCCTTTGCGATCGATGATCCAGCCCCGGCGGGGCGGGATAAGGGTCAGGTTGACCCGGTTGCTTTCCGACAACAGGCTGTATTTCTCGTTCTGCGCGATGCTGATCCAGGCCATCCGCCCGATCAATGTCGCGCCGATCAGTCCCTGCAATCCCCCGACCACCATCGCCCGGCGGGTGAAGGTGAAGGTCTGGGTGGCTTCGGTGACGGTCTTTGACGTGAGGAAAGGAAATTTCATGCCATTACGCGCCAGCGGTCGATCCGCGCGCATTGCCGGACGACGAAGGGAAAGAGCAGGATCGTCCACAACATCTGGGGCAGGACCAGGGAAAAACGAACGGAGCCTCCACCGGTGATCCGCGCGAAGAACCAACCACCGGTCGCGCAGACGATAACCGCCAGGGTCGCGATTAGCCAGTCCTGCCGATAGCTGCGCCAGACCAGCCGATATTCGATCGCGTCGATGCCGATCAGCGTGACGGTCCAAAGGAACATCGCCGATCCGATCGGCTGGCCGCTCACCATATCGTCGAACAGGCCGAGCGGCAGGCCGACCCAGGCGCGCCATAATTCCGGGCGCAACAGCCGCCAGGACAGGAGCAGCAGCAGGCCGAAGGGCGGCATGATGGGCGACTGGGCGATGATCGGCAGGCTGGTCAGCAGCGATCCCAGCATCACCGTTATGACCGGTGTGCCGTGCAGCCGGACCCGCGACGGGTGCCGGCCGAGGCGCGGAACATGATGGAGATGCGGGTCGATCATGGCGCGGCGGCGTTGGCGGCGACGCTCTCGTTCGCGACCGGCGGCGCGGCGGGGCCGGGGCGAGTCACCGCTTCCTAGAAGATGCGCTCCACCACCACGGCATCGACCCGCGCGGGATTGGCGAGCGGCACGCCATAGGCGATCTCGCCCTGCGCGCGCACCACGACCGCGACGGGGATGTTGGGCTGATAGACGCCGCCGATCCCGGACGTGACCAGCAGGTCGCCCGGCTTGAACGGGTTGCGCCCGGCGGTGAGCGCGCGAATTTCGACCGACCCGTCGCCAAGGCCGGTCGAGATGGCGGGGATATTGTCGCTCGCGCGGCGCACTGGCACGATATTGCTGGTATCGGTCAGCAGCAGCACGTCCGAACTGTTGGGGGTTGTGATGTGGATGCGGCCCACCAGCCCTTCGGGCGCGCGCACCGGCATACCCTGCCGCACACCCTGCCAACTGCCGGCATTGAGGCGCGCGAAGCGCCGCGCGCTGGAGGAGGATGAGGCGATCAACCGCGCGGTCAGCACCTGGCTGCTGTCGGCATCCACCAGCTTCAGCAGCTTCTTGAGGCGAATATTCTCCTGCGCCACCGCCTTCGCCTCGATGATGCGGTTACGGTCAGCCTCCACCTGGCGGCGCAGCGCGACATTCTGCGACCCTGCGCGCCAATAGGCGGCCAGCACCTCATCGACCGAACTGACGCCGCTCACCATCGATTTGAGGGTCACCGAGACGGGGCGCGTCGCTTCCGCCGCCGCGATACGCAGCGCGGAAAATCCCGTGGGATCGAAGATCGCGATCACGACCAGCAGCAACCCCACGGCCGCGCCCGTCACCGCCACCACATAGCTGGCGAACAGGCTATATTGCGCCCTGCGGTTGATGCCGGGGCGTCGGCTGGGTGGCCGCGCCATGCCTCTGAGCCCCTCTCGTCAGGCGGTTTGCAACACGCCCCGGAAGATCGGATCCTCCATCGCGCGGCCGGTGCCGATGGCGACGCAGGTCAGCGGGTCTTCGGCGATCGTCACCGGCAGCCCCGTCTCGTCGCGCAGTTCGTCGTCCAACCCCTTCAGCAGCGCCCCCCCGCCGGTCAGCACGATGCCTTGATCGACAATGTCCGCCGCCAGTTCAGGCGCAGTATTCTCCAGCGCGATCCGCACGCCTTCGACGATGGTGCTGATCGGCTCGGCCAGCGCGTCGGCGATCTGGCCCTGGTTGATGCTGATTTCCTTGGGCACGCCGTTCACCAGATCGCGGCCCTTGATGTGGATCGTCTCGCCCACGCCGTCCTCGGGCGGCTGGGCGACGCCGAACTGCTTCTTGATCCGCTCGGCCGTGGCTTCGCCGATCAGCAGGTTGTGGTGGCGGCGGACGAAGGACACGATCGCCTCGTCCATCTTGTCGCCGCCGACGCGCACCGACGTGGTGTAGGCAAGGCCGCGCAGCGAGAGCACGGCGACTTCGGTCGTGCCGCCGCCGATGTCCACGACCATGGAGCCGATCGGCTCGGTCACCGGCATGTCGGCGCCGATCGCAGCGGCCATCGGCTCCTCGATCAGGAACACCTGGCTGGCGCCGGCATTGCTGGCGGCGTCGCGGATCGCGCGGCGCTCGACGCTGGTCGAGCCCGAGGGCACGCAGATGACGATCTCGGGCGCGCGCCAGGGGCTGTGCTTGCCGCCATGGACCTTCGTGATGAAGTGCTTAATCATTTGCTCAGCGACGTCGATGTCCGCGATCACGCCGTCGCGCAGCGGCCGGATGGCCTCGATCGAATCCGGGGTCTTGCCCATCATCAGCTTGGCGTCTTCACCCACGGCCTTGACCCGCTTCACGCCGTTCAGCGTCTCCACCGCCACCACCGACGGTTCATTGAGGACGATGCCGCGCCCGCGCACATAGACGACCGTGTTGGCGGTGCCGAGGTCGATAGCCATATCCTGCGAGGAGAATTTGAAGAGACGCGAGAAGATCGACATGCCTTATCCTGTATCGCCGCCGTTCCGCAGGCGCGTCGCGGAGCCGGTCGGTTGCTGTTTCGCTCGACCGATCAGCCCCGTTTCCTTGCCCCTTGCAGTGCAAAAAATATGGGATCGCGGCTCGCGGAAAGCGCTCGCTTGGGCTAGTCCCTAATCAATGTCAATACGCCGTCTGCCCGAACATCTGGTCAACCGTATCGCTGCCGGTGAAGTGGTCGAAAGACCCGCCAGCGCGCTCAAGGAAATCGTTGAAAATGCGCTGGACGCGGGTGCGACTCGCCTGGTGGTCCGCCTGTCCAACGGCGGGCTCGACCGGATCGAGGTGAGCGACGATGGCTGCGGCATGGATTCGACCGAGATGGCGCTGGCGCTGGAGCGGCACGCCACCTCCAAGCTACCCGACGATGCGATCGAGAATGTCGCGACTTTAGGCTTTCGTGGCGAGGCCTTACCCTCGATCGCAAGCGTCGCGCGGCTCTCGATCGACAGCCGGGTCGCGGGCCAGGACGGGTGGAACCGCACCGTAGACAATGGGGCCTTGGTGGCGGAGGGACCGGCGGCGCTGCCCCCCGGCACGCGGGTCACGGTGGAGCAGTTGTTTGCCAAGGTGCCGGCCCGCCGCAAGTTCCTGCGGTCGGCCAAGGCCGAATATGCCGCCTGCTCGGACATTCTCCGCCGTCTCGCAATGGCACATCCTATGGTCGCTTTTTCGGTCGAGCATGACGGGCGGCGCGTGCTGAGCGTGCAGGGCGGCGAGGCGCGGGAGGATAGGGTCGCCGCGCTGACCGACCGGCAACTCGCCGACAATCATGTGATCGTATCGCTGGAACGCGCAGGGGTGCGCCTGTCCGGGGTCGCCTCGTTACCGACCTACAATCGCGGCGTGGGCGATCACCAATATCTGTTCGTCAACGGCCGGCCGGTGCGCGACCGGCTGCTGATCGGCGCCGTGCGCGGCGCTTATGCCGACATGCTCGCGCGCGACCGGCATCCGGTGGTGGCGTTGTTCCTCGACGTGCCGCCGAGCGAAGTGGACGTCAATGTCCACCCCGCCAAGACCGAAGTCCGCTTTCGCGAGCCCGCGCTGATCCGAGGCATGATCGTCTCTGGCCTGCGCCGCGCGCTCGATGCGGAAGGCTTCCGCGCCGTGCAGATGGCCGATCCGGCGGCGCTTGGTGCGTGGCGATCCGAGCCCGTATCGCCCACGCCCATCGGCACGATGCCGATCTTCGAGGCGGCGGCGTCCGGCCCGACCAGCTACAATCCGCTCTACCAGAGCGTCGGCGATCGTCGCTCGTCCTTCATCACTCCGCCGCCCCAGGCCCGCGCCGAACCCGCCGCCGTGCCCGCGCCGGAGGGGGCCAGCTTTCCCCTTGGCGTCGCGCGCGGGCAGGTTGCGCGCACCTATATCGTGGCGGAGGCGGAGGACGGCCTCGTCATCGTGGACCAGCACGCCGCGCATGAGCGGCTGACGCTGGAACGGATGCGCCGGGCGATGGACGGGCAGGGGGTGGCGTCTCAGGCGCTGCTGCTCCCCGAAGTGGTCGAACTGGACGAACCCGCCTGCGACCGGCTGGAGGCGCGTGCCGCCGAATTGCAGGATTTCGGGCTGGAACTGGAGCGGTTCGGCCCTTCAGCGATGCTGGTCCGCGCCGTGCCGGCGATGCTAGGCCAGTCCGACGTGCAGGGCCTCGTCACCGACCTCGCCGACGATCTCGCCGCCTATGACAGCGCATTGTCGCTCAAGGAACGGCTCGACCTCGTCGCCGCGACCATGGCCTGCCACGGATCGGTCCGCGCCGGCCGGGTGCTGAGCGTCGCGGAAATGAACGCGCTGCTCCGCGAAATGGAAGTGACGCCCCGCTCGGGCCAATGCAACCATGGCCGCCCGACCTGGGTGAAGCTCGGGCATGGGGATATCGAGAAGCTGTTTGGGCGGAAGTAGGCAGGCTTTTGCCAAAGAGGTATTCATTCGCTGCAAACGGGATCAGCAATGTCTTTTGGCGACCAAAAATTCCGATGTCGGCCGGCTTTGCATTTTCCAAATAGCAGATGTTGCTTCGACCACGGCAGCTCGGCATAACCTCCCTTATGAGCGACTACGAATGGGTAAAGCGACCGCCCAATATTTACGAGCGCATCATCGCTGGGACGTTTGTCGCAGTGCTTCTCGTGGCGTTAGCAAGTTCATATGCCGGATGGCGCATCTTTGGAGAATATGACGCAACCGTGGCCGCAGGAGCTACCTTGTTCGGGGTCATACTGATAAGGCTCTTGCCGCAAGCGAGGCGAAAGCCGCCAGCCTGATAACGACCAACGTCGGGCAATGGGGGCTAGCTGCGGTGATCCTGATTGCAGACGTTACATGCATCGGCCATGACAGCGGATCATTACAAAGCCTCGAGATTAGAAATGTGGCAGCATTACCTGAGCTGGATTGATCGCGATTTAGGGAATGGATGGCCCAGACTGAATGGGCTTTCATCGCTCGTGCCTTTCATCCCGCTGATGTTTGGAGTTGCTTACAGCGCTTGGTTTCATCCCGATGAGAGGCCGGGCACAGTTGAAAGCGCAATTGTTTTGGTGCCGATGGTGACACTGGCAGCTATTTGGGCATGGCGGGCTGGTCGGTGTGCCGTCCGTCAATATCGCATTATCAAATCGCAACAACCTTACGATTGAGCGACCGCCTTTCAGATATCGACTCTTTAAGCCGCCAGTCCGCTTCCCACACCTTCTCGTCATTCCCGCGGAAGCGGGAACCCATCTCCTGACGTTGCGTCCAGCACTGCGCTGGGGAGATGGATCCCCGCCTCCGCGGGGATGACGATGGTGGAGGATTGCCTCATCTCCACGCCATCGACGCGCCCTCAAACCGGCCGTGTGCGCCACATGGCAATCGGGATCATCGTCAGCACCGGCTTGTGGTCCTGGTTGTAGATCGTCACCTTGTTCCGCACGATCCCCATCTCGGGCCGTGTCTTCGACGCCGTCTTCTCGATCACCTCGTTGGTGCCGCGCAGCGTGTCGCCGGGCCGCACCGGGCGTAGCCAGCGCAGTTCGTCCACGCCGATCGCGCCGAGGCTCGCCGCCTGCCGGCCCGGCTCCTTCTGCATCGCGGCGACGAACATCTTCATGAACAGCGCGGTGGTGTGCCAGCCGCTTGCGGCGATCGCGCCGAAATGAGTCTGGGCCGCAGCCTCGTCCGTCAGGTGAAAGGGTTGCGGGTCGAATTCGGCGGCGAAGGCGATGCTTTCCTCGCGCGACAGGGTCAGCGGGCCGAAATCGAAGCGGTCGCCGATGGCGATATCCTCGAAATATACAATGTCGTTGCCCGCCATGGCCGGTCTCCTTTTCCAGCCATGGCTTAGGAGCACTTTCCGTTTACGTCAATGTCAGGCGATGCTCAGCTTTGCCTGCCCGCGCGGGACCATGAGGGTAGCGCGGGTCTGAATATCCGCGCCGGGCGTCGAGACCCGATCCATTACGCGCACGCGCGTCGTCCAGGCGTCGGGCGTTACTTCGCAGACCAGATAGCCGCGCTGGTCGTTCAGGAACTTCAATTGCGGATTGTTCCTGAACATGATGTCGCTGCCCGCGCGCAGATCCTGCCCGTCGCCGCCCGAGGAGATGGAGGTGGAGACGAACTCCACGGCCACCGGCTTGCCCTCGCTTTCCAGCAGGCCGGCGAAATTCTGATGCTCGTCGCCGGTCAGCACGATGACATTGTCGAGCCCTCGCATCTTCGCCAGTAGCCGCCGGCGCGGCGCTTCATAGCCGGCCCAGCTGTCGAGATTGTAGATTTTCGCGGCCTCGTCCGCATAGCGGCGGCGGTCGAGCGACATCATCATGATCTGCTGCGCCACACAGTTCCACTTGGTCTGCCCGCGCGTCAGGTTACGGACCAGCCAGTTCTCCTCCTCCGCCGAGATCAGTTGCGCCTTTGCGTCGTCGATGCCGGCGCAATGCGTCTTGAAACCGTCGTCGCAGGGCTGGTCCGACCGGAAGGAGCGGGTGTCGAGAAAGTCGATCGAGAGCAGATCGCCGAACCGCGCCTCCCGATACATATTGGTGATGATGCCGTTCTTCGGCAGCATCGTCGTGCGCACCGGCATATATTCATACCAGGCCTGCAGGCCCGCCTGACGCCGCAGGCGAAACACGTCCGACGGCGCATCGCCCTTGCCGGGAATGTCGACGACCCAGTTATTCTCTATCTCATGATCGTCGAAGGTCGAAAACCAGCTGTGGCGGGCGCGCGCGGCCTGGAGATCATAATCGCTCAGATATTGGGCATAGCGCAGCCGATAGTCGGCAAGGTCGTAGCAATCCTGCCCGACATGGTGCCGCACCTGATCGACCGGCAGGCCGTCCTTGTCATAATCGGGGGTGCGCTGCTGATATTCGTAGATGAAGTCGCCATAATGATAGACGAAGGCGAGATCGTCCTCTCGCGCCAGGTGGCGGAAGCCGGTGAAATAGCCGTCCTCATAATTCTGGCAGCCGGCGACGCCGAATCTCAGCAGCGAAGGGCTGGCCGAGGCCAGCGGCAGGGTGCGGGCGCGCCCGCGCGTGGATTGGTCGCCGCCGACCGAAAAGCGATACCAATAGGGACGGTCGGGCTGAAGCCCCGTCACTTCGACATGGACGCTGTGGCCGAGTTCCGGTCGCGCCGTCGCTTCGCCGGATACGACGATGGTCTTGAATTTATCGTCGCTCGCCACGTCCCATTTCACCGGCAGCGGCACCATCGGCATCCCGCCATGCGGCTCCAGCGGTTTGGGGGCGAGCTTGGTCCAGATGACGAAGCCGTCCGGCGCTGGATCGCCTGACGTCACGCCGAGCGAAAAGGGATAGCCCGCGAACCAGGTCTGCGCCTTCAATATGGCGGGCGCGCCGATCGGGGCAAGGCTGGCGGCAGACAGGAACTGGCGGCGATTGAACATGGAGCGACCTTCGGAATGGGCGGTTTGCGACTGTCTTAGCCTGCTGCCCTAACCGCGCAATATGACAGGATGACGCGCGCGGTCAGTCCGTCCATTCGCGCAGAACGCGCCATGCCTCCGCCTTCTTCTCGCGCGACAGGCTGGCATAGGCGCCGCTGGAGGAGGGGAGGTCGATTAGGGCGAGGTCCGACCGGCCGACCAGTTGACGGCGGCCCTGCGTAGCAGCGGTCTTGCCGTTGAAGGCTATGGCTTTGAGTGCCGGCAGCCGCTCGATGAACCGGCCAAGGTCGCGCAGTTCCGCGCCGCGTATGCTGCTGTCGAGGCTGCCGTCCCGCTCGGCGCTCTCGATCACATCCCACAGCCCCACGCCCCGTGCCCGCAGCCGCTTCAGCCGCATGGCATAGGGCTGGCCGCGCAAATCCTCATCCAGCACCCCGCCCAGCAAATGCCAGAAGGCATTGCCGCGATGGGCATAATATTCGCCCTGGCGGATCGAAGCATCGCCGGGCAGGCTGCCCAGGATCAACAGCCGCGTGGCGGCATCGACGCTTGGCGGGAAGGCGAATTTGAGGGGCATGTCACCTCCTGGACGTCATGCCAGCGAAGGCTGGCATCTCAGGCGTCGGTGAGTCACCGCCCGAGACCCCAGCCTGCGCTGGCATGACGAACATCGGCTACACATTGAACCGGAACAGCATGATGTCGCCGTCCTGCGTGACATAATCCTTGCCTTCGGAGCGCCACTTGCCCGCTTCCTTGGCCCCGGCCTCGCCGTTGTACTGAACGTAATCCGCATAGGCCATCGTCTCGGCGCGGATGAAGCCCTTTTCGAAGTCCGAATGAATCGCGCCAGCGGCCTGGGGCGCCTTGCTGCCCTTAGTCACGGTCCAAGCGCGCGCTTCCTTCGGGCCAACGGTGAAGAAGGTGATGAGGCCGAGCAATTCGTAGCCTGCGCGGATGATACGGGCGAGGCCGGCTTCGGTGAGCCCCAGCGCTTCGAGATATTCGGCGCGCTCCTCGACCGGCATGATGACGAGTTCGGCCTCGATCGCAGCGGACACGATCACCGCCTTCGCGCCTTCGGCTGCCGCCTTCTCGAACACGCGGGCCGAATTGGCGTTGCCCTCCGCCGCCGCGTCCTCCTCGACATTGCAGACATAGAGGACGGGCTTGGCGGTCAGCAGTTGCGCCTGCGCGAAGAGGCGTTCCTCCTCCACATCGCGGGGCTGGGTCAGGCGGGCGGGCTTGCCCTCGCGCAGCAGGTCAAGCGCCTGTCCCAGCACCGATGCGGCGGCCTTTGCCTCCTTGTCGCCCTGCGCCGCTTTCTTCGCGAAGTTCGGCACGCGCTTTTCAAGGCTCTCCAGGTCGGCCAACATCAATTCGGTCTCGACCGTCTCGGCGTCGGCGATGGGATCGACCTTGCCCTCGACATGGGTGATGTCGTCATCCTCGAAGCAGCGCAGCACATGGACGATCGCGTCAACCTCGCGAATGTTGGCGAGGAACTGGTTGCCGAGGCCCTCGCCCTTGGACGCGCCGCGCACCAGCCCGGCAATGTCCACGAAGCTGAGTTGCGTCTCGATGATCTTCGCCGATCCGCCGATCTTCGCGATGGTCTGGAGCCGGTCGTCGGGCACGGCGACGCGACCTTCATTGGGCTCGATCGTGCAGAAGGGGTAGTTGGCCGCCTGCGCCGCCTGCGTTTCGGTCAGCGCATTGAACAGGGTGGACTTGCCCACATTGGGGAGGCCGACAATACCGCAACGAAAACCCATGTGACTGCCTTATGAGGATAGGGGGGATTGGCGCGCCGATAGCGCCTTGGGCCGGGAAAGGCCACCCTCGGTCACATGGATCAGCGCTGGCGACGGGTAGGACAAAAGGCGCAGTTGAAATGAGCGGGCGCGTCGCGACATGGGGCGCATGACTGGAGACGACATGGCGGATCAGGACGAAGGCTGGTGGACGGACGGATCGGGCCGGCGCTGGAAGAAGCGGCCGCCGCACGAGACCGGCGCGCTCGGGCGCTGTCCGCGTTGCGGCGAGGGGCATATCTTCAAGGGCTTCCTGACCGTGCGCGATCATTGCGAGGTGTGCGGGCTCGATTATAGCTTCGCCGATCCGGCGGATGGGCCGGCGGTGTTCGTCCAGCTGTTCGCCTGCGTGCCCGGCGTCATCTTCATCCTGATGCTGGAGATTTTGGCGAGCCCGCCGCTCTGGGTGCATCTGCTGGTCGGTGCGCCGGTGGTGATCCTGACGACCGTACTGCCGCTCCGCCCGATCAAGGGCTGGCTGGTCGCGGCGCAGTTCACGACGCGGGCGCAGGAAGCCGGGACGAGTGGCCTGTGGGCAAAGCTGCACGGCGATGGGCGGGGCTGACGCTGAAGCGACAGGTGCCTCCGACAGGCACCGCCGCAAACCGGACCTCGCGTAAATGCGGCTGAAAATGGCGCACCCAAGAGGATTCGAACCTCTGGCCTTTGCCTTCGGAGGGCAACGCTCTATCCAGCTGAGCTATGGGTGCGTGACGCTGGTCAGGAGGGGCGGTTAGCAAAGTCCTTCGCGGCGCGCCAGCATCAAAATCGCGTCACGCCTAATCTTATGTCGCCGGCTTTTCCATCGGCTGGAATTGGCCAAGGCCGCAGCTGGCGCCCGGTTGCAGGCCGGGGCCGGTGTTCCAGAGCACGGTGATGATATCGACCGAGCAGAGCTGCGACAGGCTGGTGCGGTAGGCGAAGCGCTTTTCGAAGCCCAGGCTGGGGCAGCTATAGGGCAGGGTGTTGCGATAGATTTTGCGGTTTCCGGTCACGAAATCGATGGTGCGGTCGTCGCGCACATTGGTCGAGCGGATCGCGCGGAGCTGGATGCAGTCGACGGGCTTGCCGGCGGCGACGAAGGGGTCGGGCCGGTCGGCGGCGAGGGCGGGAAGGGCGATGCCGGCCAGAACGAGGCCGGCGATCAGACGGGACGAACGGGGACGGACCATGGCTGCTCTCCTGCGATATGCCGGATAGACGGCGCGGCACTATACGCGCCGTTGGTGGATAGCATAGCTTGGCTGAACGGCGCGATAACGGATCATGGCTGCGGTGTCTTTGCGGTGGGTGGCGGCGTCTTGGGTTTGAAACGACACAGGTCCGCGACGATGCAGCGCCAGCATTCGGGCCGCCGCGCCTTGCACACATAGCGGCCGTGCAGGATCAGCCAGTGATGCGCGTCGTGGCGGAAAGGGGCGGGAACTCGCTTGTCGAGCTTCTGCTCGACCGCCAGCACCGTCTTGCCCGGCGCCAGGCCGGTGCGGTTGCCGACGCGGAAGATATGCGTGTCCACGGCAAAGGCTTCCTGGCCGAAGGCGGTGTTGACGACGACATTGGCGGTCTTGCGCCCGACGCCGGGCAGGGTGGTCAGCGTGTCGCGATCCTGCGGCACCTCCCCTCCAAAATCGCGGACCAGTATTTCGGAAAGGGCGATGACGTTCTTCGCCTTGGCATTGAAGAGGCCGATGGTCTTGATATGCGCTTTCAGACCCTCTTCGCCGAGATCGACCATCTGTTGCGGGGTCATCACCTCCCGGAAGAGGGCGCGGGTCGCCTTGTTGACGCCCACGTCCGTCGCCTGCGCCGACAGGACGACCGCGACCAGCAGCTGATAGTCGTTGCCATAGTCCAGCTCGGTTTGGGGGGCCGGGTTCGCCTCCGCCAGGCGGCTGAAAAAGTCGAAGATCTGCGCCTTGTTCATCTACAGCCCCAGCACCCCCTTCATATCGTAGCGGCCGGCGGGCTGGGCGGCGAGCCAGAGTGCGCCCTTCACTGCGCCGCGCGCGAAGATGATGCGGTTTTCGGCGCGATGGCCGATCTCGATCCGCTCGCCATCGGCGGCGAAGATGACCTGATGGTCGCCGGCGACCGATCCGCCCCGCAAGGCGGCGAAGCCGATCGCGCCGGTCGCCCGCGCGCCGGTGATGCCGTCGCGGCCGCGTTCGCTGTGGTCGGCGAGCGCGATGCCGCGCCCGCGCGCCGCCGCTTCGCCGAGCAGCAGGGCCGTGCCGGACGGTGCATCGACCTTGTGCCGGTGATGCATCTCGACGATTTCGATGTCCCAGTCCTCGCCCAGGCTCGCAGCGGCGCGCTCGACCAAGGCGGCGAGGATGTTGACGCCCAATGCGGTGTTGCCGGTCTGGAGCACCGGGATATGCGCGGCGGCCCGGTCGATGAGCGTGTGATGCGCGGCCTCCAGTCCCGTGGTGCCGATCAGGATGGGCTTGCGGGCAGCGACGCAGGCGTCGAGATGGGAAGAGAGCGCGGCCGGCACCGAGAAGTCGATCAGCACATCGGCCGCTTCCGCCAGCGCCAGCGGGTCGGCGGTCATGGCGATGCCGGGCGCGATCTCGCCGGCCGGATCGCGATCGGTGCCGCCGGCGAGCGGCGCGCCGGTCTCCGCCGCCACTTGCGCGATCGCGCGCCCCATACGCCCGGCCGCGCCGAAAATGCCGATGCTCGTCATGCCTGTTTGTCCCCCAAGTCGTGGGCCGGGTGAAGCGCGACAAAAGCTTTTGGAGTGTCGGTCAAGAGCTTTTGTAGCACTAAAGCGCTATCCGTTGGCAATGATCGCGAAAGGATCGTTTGCGTCGAATAAGAGGATGCGCCCGCCCTCTAGCTTCGCCTCGATCAGCGCACTTCCCCTGCGCGACTGCACGCCCTCTACCGCGATCCGCTGACCGCCTAAAAGGACTTCCACGGTGCCGCCCCTTTCCAGCACCCTGCGCGCATGGTCGATCATCTGCGCCTTGTGGATTTGCATGTCCATGTCATCGGCTCCCCATATGAGCGCCTGCTTTACCATGAAGGCCGTCGCCCTCAAGCGCCGCTGAGAAGCATCTAAGACGACGATCAGCTATTCCCTTGGCTCTTCGGCTTCTATGCGGATGCTGTCAGCCATGCGGCTTATCCTCGCCACTGGAGCATGGACGGCGGGCGGCGCGAGGTGAGAACCCCGCCCCCCGCTCAGCCTAAACGCCAGGGATGCAAGTAGGCGGCAGACCAACGCGGCTGGCGTGGCCGCGCCAATGGGATGGCGACAACGGGCGGCGGGACGATGCGCCGCCCGTTGCCTCGCGCCGGGGCGGGCGGTTCGGGACCGTCGATCGCCTCGGCGCGGCATGAGGGGGAAGAACAGCCCCATGCCCAATATCGTTGAATTTCCCGGCTGGCGCGCTTATGTCGAAAGCGAGCCATGCTCCGCTTCGGGCGTCAAGGTCTGGGCCTTCGTGCATAAGACGGCATGGACAAGAGCCGCGCGCCGTTTCGGACGTTCTGTCTAGGCGATCAGCACAAGACAGCGCGGACATCATGCGAATCCCCCCATTGCCCGGCCCGTGTTTACGTCCAGCGCCATGCCCGATGCCGCGACCTTGGTAGGGCGGACGGTAAGGCCGCGATCGGCGGTCACATGAAGGGCGATCTTCCCGGTCGGAGCGGGCGCTGGCCTTGCGCCCGCCGGTGCCTGCCCTCGCGGAGGCGGTAGCGACCGGTTCCGCTGGCGAAGCGCATCCCGCCAAATAGCGTCCCTTGCTTTCTTGTGGTCTGCCTCGCTCCCCTGAGGCTTGCTTGGGTCCATGAACGGCACGTCAGCAAAGCGCGACGGGAATCGCATCTTGCCAGCCGCCTGCGCTGCGTTCCTGTCCTTGAAAGGGGCCAGCCCTTGCGCCTTTGCGCCGGCAGAAGATTTCGAGCCGCCGAACAGGCGCTTCGCCCATCCGGGCGCATGCGGCACCAAGCCGCCGTTGGAATATTCGATGCTGCCAAGAAAGCCCGTATACTGGTCGGCCTTGAGTTCCTTGTCCGCCATCCACTTGCGAAGCTCACCCAGCTTCCCGGCCGCCCAACCGGCAAAGGTGCCAAGTTCAACGAACGCGCCGGCAACGCCTTTCACATCCTTGGCAAACCCCTCCCAATCAGCATCGCCCATCGTCTTGACGACGCCCGCCAATGCCTGACTGGTCGATTTGGACCAGCGATCGGCGGAGCCATTCCTTTCGGCGTCGTCAAAGGCTTTGGTGGCGCGATCGAGCTGGCGCTGCACTTCAGCGCCGAAACCGCCATTCCATACGTTCACCGCGCGTTGCGTGATCTTGTCATTCAGGTTCGCCCACTTGCCGCCAGTCGTTTTGGCAATGGCTTCCATGCCACCGCCATATTTGTCGCGCAGGATTTCCGTTAAGGCCTGTTCGACATTATGGCCGGCCATCTTCACGCTTTTGACCATCGCCTTCCCGGATCGGTCAAAATAGCGGAATGTCGCTGTATCGCCCTTTTTCGCGGCTTTGATCCCGAACTCGGGCAGGCGCGCAAATTCGTCCTGCTGCGCGTCCATCATCATGCCGATCGCGTCGCCATAGGTCTTGCCCAGCGCTGACGCCGCGTCGCCCATTGCCATGAGCGACCCGTTCATGGGATCGATGCCGGCGTTGCGCGCGCTGATGAACGCGGCCGACACGTCCGCCAGGTCGTAGGGGGTTTTAGCGGCGAAATCCTGTATCCATGCAAGGTCTCGTTCGGCGGCCTTCACGTCCCCGCTGCGGCCCTGCACAAGTTGCGTCTTGAGCGTTTCCGCCTGTGTGCCGGCGCTGATGATCTTCATCAGCCCGCCCGTCGCCACCGCGCCGCCGACCGCGACGCCCGCGACCGCGCCAGTGCGGAGCGCGCCGCCGATCAGCCCGCCCGCCTTGTAGGCGAGCGCGCCCATGGTGGCGTTGGATAGCTGCATCCGGCGCTCCAGCCCGGCAAGCGCCACCGCCCCGCGCCGTGCGCCGGCCGCGATCCTGTGGCCCATCGTCTCGCCCGCATTCCCCAACTGGCGGGCGGAGCGGCCCGCCGCGTTCATGCGCCGATCGAGCGCGCCAGTGGTGCGGACAGCACCCTCCATTCGGCGGTCCATCGCCCCTATCGAGCCGCTCGCTTCCTTTGATGAGCGCCCGAGCTGGTCGACGGACCGCCGTCCCTGATCCAGGGGACGGGACATGCGGTTCACCGCCTCTAGGATCAGGGAAAGCTTCATGGGTTATCCGTCCGTGTCAAAGTCGCCGCCATCGTCATGATCGCCGCGAGTGGCCTTGGCGATGCGTTCCGCCTGGCCCAGCCAGAACTCCAGTGCCACGTCATCCAGCGCCAGGGCGTCGGCCATCGCCATGCCCTGGCCCAGGACAAGCGAGCCTAGGAGGTCGCGCCAGTTGCTGTACCAGGCTCCAAGAAATGGCCGAAAATCCGGTCGATCCGCTCCGCGTCGAAAGCGTCGATCTTGAGCACGACATATTCGCTTTCGCCGATCATGCTGGCGATGATCCTTGCCAGGCGCAGCGAATAGGGGATCGGTTCCTCCAGCGCGATGCGGTCGGCGATCGTAAGGCGGCGCAGTTGCAGCCGGTCGATGACCCGTTCCTCTCCATCCACTTGCCAGCGGACAGGATAGAGCAAGGAATAGGCGTTGCCGCTGGTCAGATAAGCCGGTGGGGGTGACGTGCCATCGCTCGCGGCAGGCGCGCGGATATCTCCCGCTTCCAGCTTCTCACTGTGGCGGAGAAAATAGCCGAAAATCTGGTCGATGCGCTCCGCATCGACGGCATCCAGCTTTTCGACATCGACCCTGAGTTGCCCGATCATGTCTGCGATGACTTCAAGCAGCCGCGCCGAATAGGTGCCCGGCCCCTCGAAAGTCACGCGGTCCTGCAAAGTCAGCCGGCGTAGCTGGAAAAACTCGACGGGTGCTTTCAGCCCGGCCGAGAAATAGGGGTGCAGCAGTCGATAGCGGTCGTTGCCGTCGAGGAAGGCGGGGCGGGTGACGGCTGCGGTCATGCGGCTTCTCCCTTCGCGTTCGCGGTCTCAGGCAAGTCGCATTCCTCGACCGCGCGAAACGCTGCCGCCAGCCCCTCCCTGAGGTTGTAGCGAATGAGCGTCTCCACCGGCACTTGCACCCCGTCCTTATCCACCATGTCGTTATGGCAGGCGCGGACAAGCTCCGGCTGTGGAGCCGGATCGTTGGCCTCCAGCTCATGGCAATGGATGCTTTCGATCTTCCATGGAATGCGATGTTCGCCTGCTCGGCGAATGCCACTCAACGGGGTGCGATAGTAGAGCGTGAGCATTGTCGATCCTTGGGAGGGGTGGACGAACTGGCGAAAATTACTCGCCCTGGCGTTTGTAGGCGGCGACCGTCGAGGCATCGATCAGTTCGCCAAGGCGCTGGCGTTCGGCCTTCAATTCGATGATTTCGGCGTCAATCTCCGCGAGCTTGGCGCGGCGGTCGGCATCCTGCATGCCGCTGAGCGATTGCGGCAGCAGCTTTTCGACCAGGCGCGGCAATTCCGCTTCGATCTTGTCGCGCAGGAGATAGGTGATCGCGGCGGCGTCGATTTCCGACCACGCGTCCCGATCCGTCGAGCGCTGGAGGGCGTCGGCAGAAATCTCCACCCCTTTCCGTCGGACGACCGACAACGGGCTTCTCGCGAGAACAGCAAGGTTCGATCCCGTATTGAGGTCGCGCAGTCGATCCTTAAGACCCTGCTCGAAATTGACGTTGGCAGCGTCCAGGCCGCGCTTGAAAGCCGCCACGATGTAATCGGCATGGGCCGGCGCTTCCGTTACACGCTTGCGCTCCAGTTCCAGCGCGTCGATCCTCTCGCCCGCCTCGGCGAATTTCTGCCGCGTCTCGCGAATCGCGGCTTCAAATTCCTTGATGATATTTTCGACCTTATCCATGACTGCTCTTCCCTCGTTAAACATGCGCGCCCTTCGGCGCCGGCCCGCCATTCCACCGCGCTACCGGGACCATTGCTCTTGCGCGCTCGCCCGCCGCTGCTTTTCCCGAAGGAAATCGGCGGGCGTCACGCCGGTCATTTCGCAGGCAGCGACTTCGTCGGCGGTGAGCGACTGGAGGGCAGCGGCGGCGATTGGCGCGCCCGCGTCCTGCTCCAATTGCCGGATTTTGCGCTTGAGATAGTCGGCATAGGTCCAGCCGAGCCGCTGGCATTCCTGCTGTTCGGCCGGCGTCAGCGCCATCTGAATGTCGGCAGGCTCGCCGGCCTCCAGCAACTTCAGTTCCTCAATGGTGAACATGCGCCGCTCGCCATTGTCGTAGGTGTAACCCATGCGGAGCGTCGCGCCTGCCGCCACGGCCGATCCGACCAACTTATGGCGCAGGAAATCGGCCTGCCCGATGCCCAGCATGCCGCACACTTTTACTTCGGCGGCGGTCAGGCCATTAGCACCCGTCGCCGCCGCTACCGTCTCATGTGACCGATCGGCAGCCTCTGCGGTCTCCCGCTGCCTCTTGGCTGCGAGAAAGTCGGCATGGCTTACGCCCGCCATTTCGCAAGCGGCAATTTCATCGGGGGTGAGCGCGGCGGGCGGCCGGCCGAATGCGGCGCTGGCGGCGATGGCGGGCAGCTCGATCGCGCCGATATTGACCAGCGCCGCATTCTTGAGCTGAAGCACATTACCGGCCTTATCGACCATGAAAAGCGGGCTGATATACCGATACTCGCGCTCAGAAAGCTTCCGCACTGCGGCGGCGGTCCATTCGGCCTGCGCGTAGATGCCGTCCGGCTCCGCCGTCAGGCTGCTCGCCTTCGCCCACCCCGCCGCGATCGCCGCGCCGCCGACGCCATCCTTCACCGCGAACGCGGTTTGATGGTCATAGTCGAAATTGAAGTCGGCGCTGCCAAGCCATGCCTGCGTCGCCGCGACGATCTGGCGCGCATGCGCCAGGTCGCGGATCATGTAGGGGCCGCGCCCGTCGCGCATGTCGATCCGCCCGATAGGCAGCAGCTTTACCCGGCGCGGCGGTGTGCCGTTCGCCGCCAGTTCGATCGCCGAGGCCGCGACGTTGGCTACGTCATGCACCATAGCTGACACCCCTCAACCAGCGCCGGATGATGCGCGCTTGCTCGATCGAGACCTTGTCCTCCTTCAAAATTTCGTTGAGTTGCTGTCTGATTGACCTTTGCAATGTGCCGGTAAATCGCGCGAATGCGTCGATGGACAGATTGCCAAACGCCACCCAAAGAATAAGCTCGGCAAATGAACTGCGCCGCTGCGAGCGCGGCAATATTCCGCTTTGCTCCAATTTTGCCCGCTCGTTATAGACGCGTGCCTTGCCAGCTGCACCGATCAGGCCCTTGATGGCGTCGAGCGAAATATCGGCTAATAGGCCCCATTTAATCACGTCCCTTTTTCGATCCGCCTCGCGTCGGATTTGGTGAATTTTAGGGATCGCGCCCTGTGCGCGGACGCGCCGTTGAAGTTCGGTGACATGACGGGCTGAAAGATCAGCGAGCAGAGCAATCGTCTGAACTGGTAACTGGGCAAGGTGCGCCCAAATCACAACGGATTGGATCGTTAGCTTTTGCCGGCCCGCCATTCGCCGCTTCTGCGCCTTCGCACGTTGCTCGGTGCGGTTCGGGACGATACCTTTGCCGGGCAGGCGCGATGCGTCGATCTTGGGCAGCAGTCGGGTCCGCCGCAATTCGGCGGCGACATGTCTTACATGCCTGCTCGACACGCTGGCAAGGTCGCTAATTTCAATCGAAAATAAGCCGGCCAGGACGCCCCACCGGACAACCGTGCGGACCATATGTGCCCTGCCGGTTTCAAGGCGGGGGACATGGGCCACGTGACCGCCAAGCTCGAAAGCCACGGCTTTGGCGGCTTCCCACCCAATAGCGCACGAAAGCTTGTGCCCCTCCGCTATGTTCTTGGGGATGCAGACCCTAAGTCCGCCGTAAATCAGATGAACCTGCGCGCGGGCATCCTGGCCGGCATGACGCTCGACCGTTGTCAGCAGACAGAGGCTATCCTCGTCGCCCCAGCTCTTTTCGTCACTCTCGATGCTATCCGCCGTCACCGCCAAATCTCCGCCTAGAGAAATCGCAGTATCAGCCTCTCGCCGCCCAATAAGGCGGAGATATCTCCTCCTACTGATGGAAAGATTACTTTGTCGCGATAGCATAGTCTGCATCATCGCAGTAGATTTTGTTGAAATCGCGCCTTCGGCGAGCGCGATACCCCCAATATAAACCGTGCAAAGGCGAGGGATATGGGCAATCATGGATATACCCGCACCGGAACGCGGCCCACATTGCGCCCCAAAGCGATGATCCGATAGACATAAGTCTCTGAGCATGATGCAAGTGCTGCGGTGGCCCTGCGGGACAGGCCGGCCAGTGTCGCCCAGGTCACCGCCCGTTCCCGGTCATTGTTGACGGGCAACGAGACATAGTGGCGCGTCCGGTTCAGTTCGTCACACACCGCCTTCGCCACATCAAATCCGAGCACCAAGACAAGGGAATGGTCGGCGCGCAGATTTGCCCGATGCGGCACATAGATGTAGCTGCCGCCGATAACTGACTTAAGCTTCATAAGTGCTTCGTGCCCGGCCAAGCGGCCAACGCATTCTTCTAGATCGGCTTCTATCGCGCTATCGTCGTGTTGCATGTGGCACCCCAAACATTACTGACCTTGTTTAGGCGAGCCGCGCCAAGGCGATGACCCCAATTAGTTGAGGAGATTTTGACAAATGCTGTCTGGATTATCCGCCGGCCCGCTCCCTGCCGGATCGAGGGGGAAACCACGTGCCGGGACACCGAAGCGAGAGCCTATGTTGCCGCGCCTGTGATCGCGCCGGCTATTATGATGCGACCGTGATTGTCGCCGCCGATAAGGTTCGGCTGATGAGCGCCCGCCCCACGCACGACCGCGTTTGCAATCCGTATCATGCCCAAAATCGGATTTTAGCGGCACTGAGAGGCGTATCGGCGCGCCTGACCCTACCTGACTGGCCTGCGAGCATCGATAGCGCTCAGAGCGGCTTAAATCGAGCCGCAACGATAAGGTAGTCGCCTCCTTCGGCGGCAGGGCGGCAGTGGGGAGTTCGTCAGCGCCTTCATTCAGGAACCGGGGCATCTTCCGCGTCGCCGTCGGCGAAATCGATCGGGTCGCCGTCGGCCTGGCTGTTATCCACTTCGATCGATGTCGCGGTCTGGCTAACGAACTTGCCGCCCAGCGGGCGAAAGGCCGGGCCGGTCTCGCTCGAACGATCCACGACGCGCAGCCCCTTGGCATGGTCCTCAAAGGATCGGGGCGGGAATGGCGCGCCCCGATCCTTGCCGCGTGCCACGGCGGAGGCGAAAGCAGCGGTGCGGCGGTCAAGCGGTTCGCCCGGCTCCTTGCTCGCCGGCCGCGCATGGTCGGCCAGGCCGTCGATCATCGTGTCGCGCGCCAAGGCGCGCGGTGGGTTCGCGCGGGGCGCGATCGGCGCAGGGCGCGTCGCTTTAGCCATGACTTGGCTTCCGCGCCCACGCCGGCAATAGCCCGCCGCGATCCAGCGGCCCGCGCTTCGTCACGCGCTCCGCCCACGCGCGCAGCCCGCGCCCATGATCCAGCGAGGCGCGCAGGATCGCGATGCGGTCCATTGCGGCGGAGAGGCTCCCCGGCCGCGACTGGAGGACATGAAGGCTCGCGGCCAGGCTCCCCGGCCGCGCCGCGTCGTCGCGGTTCGCCGGCTCCAGCGCGGCGCGCGGCGCGCCGGCCGTCGCGAACTCGCGCTTCGCATCGCCCGCGCCTTCCGCGTCGCCCCGCGCCTCGCGCTCCAGCGAGGCGCGCAGGCTTCCCCATTCCCCCGTTACCCGGTCAAGATGCGCGGCGGCATGTCGGGCGGCTGCTTCCCACGCGCCCGGCTTCACCGCGCCGCGATAGTTGCGGCTTGCCCAGGGCGGGCAGCGCGGCGCGTCGGCATGGTCGCGCAGGGCATGAAGATAGCGCGGTGTGTAGGCGTCGATCAGGTCGCGCGTCCGCTTGCGCGCCAGCGCGTCGGCCCATTCGTGATAGGGGATTTTCAGGACCAGCCGGGCTTTCAGTTCCGACGCGGCGCGGGCGCGCCGGATGATGGCGGCGGTTTCCGCCTCGATATCGTCAACGCGGATGCCCAGCGCGTAATTGGACGGCAGGGGGTGGCGGTGCGGGATAGGTGCGTGAATGCCCATGTCATGATCCCTTCTTTAGGTGCGGTGGAAAGCGGAAATCGGATGAAGCGGCCGGCGCATGGCCCGGCGCGGTCGCGGGCGGCGCGCCGATCGGCGGCGGCTTGCCCGCGCGGTCGATACTGCCGCAGACTTTGCGGCCGGCATGAAAGCAAGGCCCGGCGCAACGGCGATTCCCCGCGCCGGGCAGGCTCGCCCGAT